>RCNF010000539.1_pt1 | contig 19410 bp, 23 predicted proteins | sample 2041311 | NCBI WGS metagenome assembly RCNF01 (sample SAMN09708228, study PRJNA481090) | Marine sediment metagenome, whole genome shotgun sequencing project. | biome: marine sediment; feature: ocean; material: sediment; isolation source: Sewage treatment plant 2 marine sediment (STP2) ... | reverse complement strand
AGGTACTTTCCAACTTCGTCTCCGGAGGAGTGCAGGCATATGTACTTCTCGGCATCGACCCGTTCTCGACATTCCCGGCGTCGTCGGTAGAGAACGCTCTTCGCGACAGTAAGTTTACCGTAGCCACACAGCTCTTCAGGGGCCCGGCCGCTTCAGGCGCGAATGTCGTCATACCGGCGGCGGCGCTGGTCGAGAAGACGGGCACGGTCTCTCCGTCGTTTGATGAGGATATCGTCCGGGAGACCACCATCGAGCCGATAGCCGGAGCGGTCAGCGATGCCAGCTTCCTTGTCGATCTGGCAAAAGAGATGGGCTCCAGGCTCGAGGCCGCGACCGTCGAGAGAAAGACGGGAAGGACCGGAACCGGTGAGAGTCTCGCCGGGGACTGGGCCGGCTATGCGGCACAGATGAAGGAAATCGAGAACGCGGATATCGTTCTCATACCATGGAGCGAGGCGGTTCACGCAGCGGACGGATCGATCACCAGGAATCTCTTCTGGTCTAAGGTCACCTGTCCGGAGCCTGAGCTGATGGTCTCCATGCAGATAGCTGAAGATATGAACCTTCGGGACGGCGATCTTGTGAAGGTCGCTTCCGAGGGCGGAGAAGCCGTACTTACGGCAAGGACGACGGGTAAGCTCGAGGGAAAGACGGTCGCTGCGACGATACACTTCCCCTCGGTCCGCAAGCTGTTCCCGTGGAAGCTGGATGAACGTCACGGTGAGATAAGCCTGGCCCCGGTCGCGGTGACCCTGGACAGGCAAAGCGAGAAGAGCTGAGGTTATGGAGAAGAGAATCTATATCAACATGAACCTGTGCACCGGATGCCGCGCCTGCGCTGCCGCCTGCGCCCAGGGACACCATGACCAGGGACTGCTCAAGCACGGAGCCGTGGAAGAGGTCGCCCTCATGCCTCTCCACTGCAGGCACTGCGATACGCCGCTCTGTCTCGAGGTATGTCCCCAGGACGCGATCCAAAAAGACGACGACGGCACGATCATACGCAAGAGCCAGCTCTGCATCGGCTGCAAGTCGTGTATCATGTCCTGCCCGTTCGGTGTGATGTTCATGCATTCGACATGGCACGTGTCGCCGAAATGCGACCTCTGCTATGATCGGCTGGAAGAGGGAAAGCAGCCGCGCTGCGTCGCGACATGTACTTCGGGGGCTCTCGTATTCGAGGAGCTCACCGATCTGGAGAAGAAACACAGGCACGCCGCTGAAGGTGGGCGCTATTTCGCCCGCTGGATGCTGGAGCGTTAGCGGAGAGGACCAATGGACGCTGCGAAATATCTGTTAAACTATCTGATATTTCCCGGGTTCCTTTTCACGGCGGTCGTCGGCCTTTTGACGACCTGGGTGGACCGGAAGGTCACCGCGCGGGTACACTGGAGGGTCGGCCCCCCATGGTACCAGCCTTTTGCCGACACCGTGAAACTGCTCGGGAAGGAAGTCATCGTCCCTGCGGGAGCGAAGGCGACCGGATTTCTTATCTCCCCGGTCATCGGGCTTGCCGCGGCCACTCTGGCTTCAACGATTCTGTGGATGGCAAGTCTTTATCCTGAGACGTCGTTCGTAGGCGACTCGATCGTTGTTCTCTACATCATGACGATCCCCGCGATCGCGATGATCATCGGAGCGAGCGCTTCGGGTAATCCGCTCGGGATACTCGGCGCGGCCCGCGAGATGAAGCTGCTCTTCGCGTACGAGCTTCCGCTCGTGATAGCGATAATGACGACGATATACAAGGTCGGCAGCTTCTCCCTCGTAGAGATTCTGAGCTTCCAGTCCTCCAACGGAGTCATGCTGGGAAGTTTCTCGGGAACGATCGCGTTCATAGTCGCGATATTCTGCGCACAGGCGAAATGCACTCTGCTTCCGTTCGATATTCCCGAGGCCGAGACCGAACTGGCCGGCGGGACCCATATCGAGTATTCGGGAGCGCCCCTCGCCGTTATCAGGCTGAACATGGCGATAATGTTCTTCGTCATGCCGATATTCATCATCACGATGTTCTGGGGCGGCGTTTCGTTCGATGGAATCAGGATCCTTACTTCGATTCTCAAGTTTGTAGCGATTGTTACCATAATGGTCCTTATAAAGAATACGAACCCCAGGGTGCGGATCGACCAGGCAGTGCGATTCTTCTGGGGTCCGATGCTCGTACTTTCGATTATTGCATTGATCCTGGCGGTGCTGGGGTACTAGGTCGCGGAGGCTTTTAAATGTCACTGGCGCTTAAAGCATTAAAGAAATCGCCCTGGGTCTTTCACGTGAACACCGGCGCGTGCAACAACTGCGACATCGAGATCCTCGATGCTCTGACGCCGAGGTTCGATGTGGAGAGGTTCGGCATCGTGCTCGTAGGCAGTATCAGGCACGCCGATGTGCTGCTTATCAGCGGCCCGGTTACCCGCAACATCCTGCCCAGGCTGAAGAGGCTGTACGAGCAGGCGCCGAAACCGATCAAGGTGATCGTGATCGGGGCATGCGGATGTCGCTGCGGCATCTTCCGCGACGGATACAATATCATCGGGCCGACCGACAAGTTCATACCGGTCGATGCATATGTCCCCGGCTGTCCGCCGAAGCCGGAAACGATCATAGCCGGCGTAGTTAAAGTTCTTGGAACACTCTAGGGCTGACGAAAACAGGGAAACAGGAAATATGGAACGGGAAGAAGTCAAAAGAAGAATAGCCGAGAAATTCGGTGACAAGGTCAAGATAGCCGAACGGTCGGAGAAGAGGGTCTACATATACGCCGAGAACGAGATCTGGGTAGATCTCGCCTCGTTCCTGTTCAACGATCTCGACGCGCGGTTCGATACCGGCGTTGGCATCGATGACCGTGACGGCGTAGAGGTCATGATGTTCTTCCCCTACGACAAGGAACATTACTTCGTGACCATCAAGACCTTCGCGAAGAAACCCCATCCGGAACTCGATTCGATCTCACCGGTAATTCCGGGAGCGAAATGGATCGAGCGCGAGATATGGGAGATGTACGAGGTAAACTTTAAAAACCATCCCGACCTCAGGCCGGTGCTGAGGTCCGATACAAGGCCCGAAGATTTCTATCCCCACAAGAGGGAGAACAAGACCAAGCACGAGATGTCCAGAAACAAGCTCGATGGCCATGAAAGGGCCGACGAGGTGGCTGGAAAGCCCGTTAAGGGACAGAACCCGTAGACGAGGACCAGATTGATAAGGCTGAATTTCAGGCCGTTATGGCTGTGTTGATAAAGAGGTGAACAGAAATGGTTAAAAAGATCCCGATCGGTCCGTTTCACCCGATACTCGAGGAACCCGAATTCTTCGAGCTGCATGTCGACGGGGAAAACGTGGTTGATATCGACATGACGATCGGTTGGAGCCACAGGGGGATCGAGATCCTGTCAGAGTCAAAGACCTGGGACCAGGTGCCTTTCCTCGTTGAGAGGGTCTGCGGCATTTGCTCGTGTTCCCATCCGTTCGCTTATGTAAAGGCGGTCGAGGACCTTCTGCAGGTAGAGATCCCGAAGCGTGCCCAGTACCTGAGGATTATAACCGCCGAGCTCGAGAGGCTGCACAGTCATCTGCTCTGGACGGGACTTGCCGGCCATTTTATCGGCTACAACACGGTCTTCATGTGGACATGGAAGTACCGCGAGCCCGTTCTCGACATACTTGAAGCGGTGACGGGCAACAGGAACCATTACGCGATGATGCGCATCGGCGGCGTCAGGCGCGATATTCCCGAGACAGAGTTCGCCATGGTCCGCGGAATGCTCGATGAACTCTGGAAGAAGAACGATCTGCTCACAAACGCGATCGTCGACGACCCTGTTATACACGCGAGAACGAAGGGCGTCGGCATCTTCAACAAGGAACAGTGCCGTCTCTACGGCGCGCTCGGCCCGACAGCGAGAGCGGGCGGATATAACGTTGACGCGAGGCGCGATCATCCGATCGATGCATACGGCGAACTCGATTTCGATGTCATCGTCTGCGAGAACGGCGATGTCTTTGACAAGGCAGTCGTAAGGCAGTTGGAGAATTTCGAAGCGATAAAGATCATAAGACAGTGTCTCGACAAGCTCGAAGAGATGGGTCCGATGAAGGACGACAGCGAGCTCTGCATGGAGATCGGCGAGGTGCCGCCCGGCGAGGGAATCGGGGTATACGAGGCCCCGCGCGGCGAGGTGCTTCACTACGTACGCTCGAACGGCGGGAACATGCCGATGAGGCATAAGATCCGCGCCCCGAGCTTTAACAACATCCTCACGAACGAGATGAGCGTACCGGGCAACACGGTAGCCGACGCCGGCCTGATCACAGCGGCAGTCGATCCCTGTTACTCGTGCACCGAACGTGTCGGCCGTGTAGATGTGAATTCCGGGGAGAGATACCTTCTCTCCGAGGGAGACCTGATCAGGCTGTCGGTGGAAAAGACCGAAGAGATCCGCAGACAGCTGGAATCGTAACGTAACACTTATACGCGTAGCGGAGTTGAACGCATGGATGAACTTCTGAACGTACTGATAGTGCCGGCGGTTATGGGTGTCGTGACCCTCTTCTTCCCGAAGAAAGCGCGGCTGCCAGCCGGAATACTTGCCCTGATAGCGTCCGCCTGGATGTTTATCAAGACGGTCCAGTTGTTCGGGGTCGGCGAAGCCGAATTTTTGAGGACGATATTCACTGTGGGGAATGTCCTCCAGTTTGATTTCGCCCTGAAGCTCTACGGTTTCAGTTCGTTTGTGATAATGTTCATCGCCCTGTTCGGCGTTCTGATAATACTGTATTCGATCGGATACTGGTTCAAGGACAAAGAGACGCCGGGGTTCTATTACTCGCTCATTCTCTGGGCTCTCTCGGCGGCTGCCTGTGCGGTGCTTTCCGACAACCTGCTTCTGCTCCTTATCAGCTGGGAGATCCTTACAGTGATTCTCTACTTCCTGGTCAACCTGGGAGGGGAGGGCCACGAAACAGCTGCCCAGAAGTGTTTCACAGTCCTCGGTTTCAGCGACGCGGCTATGATGCTCGCTGTCATCATGATCTGGCTGGTCTACGGGACACTCTCGATCTCATCACTGAGCATCTCGACGAGTACCCCGACAGGCGTTGTCATTTTCCTGCTCCTCTTCATAGGAGCGATAGCGAAAGCCGGCGCGATGCCGATGCACTCGTGGGTACCGGCGATAGCAAAGCCTACACCGGCGCCGACGATGGCGTTTCTACCTGCCTCGCTTGATAAACTCCTCGGGATCTATCTGCTGGCGAGGATCTCACTGGACATCTTCGCGATCAGGTCCGGATCGGGCCTCTCGCTTTTGATGATGATCGTCGGAGCGGTTACGATACTTTTCGCCGTGCTCATCGCGCTCATTCAGCACGACCTGAAGAAGCTGCTCTCGTTCCATGCCGTCAGCCAGGTCGGGTACATGGTGCTCGGTGTCGGGAGCGGTATCCCGGTAGCGATCGTGGGTGGACTGTTCCATATGCTCAACCACGCGATCTACAAATGCGGGCTGTTCCTTTCGGCTGGATCGATCGAGAAAAGAACAGGGACCACCGACCTCGAGGAACTTGGCGGGCTGGCGAAACTGATGCCCGTGACATTCATAACGACGATCGTGGCGGCCATGGCTATTTCCGGTGTGCCGCCGTTCAACGGATTCGTATCGAAATGGCTCATCTATCAGGGAATGCTGGAGGGCCCCAGCTATAACGTCATTTTCCTCATCGTGGCCGTGTTCGGAAGCGCGCTTACTCTCGCGTCGTTCATAAAAGTGCTTCACTCCGTCTTCCTCGGAAGGCGCAAAGAGAAGTTTGACGGCGTTCGCGAGGTTGGGTTCACGATGCAGGTACCGATGATATTCCTCGCGATCCTTTGCATCGTTTTTGGTATATACGCCAAGCTGCCGCTGGAGAAGTTCATCCTTCCCAGTGTCGCCGGCTTGACGGGCGTAGGGATCGAGGATATGACGATTACAACACCGACCGGTTTCTTCAGCCCGGTGCTTGCGACGGTCCTGATGATTGCCGGAGTGATTGTCGGATTGATCATATACGCGTTCGGCAAGATCAAAAGCGTACGTGTCGTTCAGGATGTGTGGATCGGTGGAAACATCCTGGAGAACGAAGAGATGAGGATTCCCGGCACGCATTTTTACAAGACTGTTACTGACGACCTGAAACCGGCCTATTCGGCGTTGTTCAGGGATGGCGAGTCCGGCGCTCTGGACCTCTACAATATCATTGGCAAGTTAGGGTACAGCCTGGTCCAGGTGCTCAGGGACCTTCACAACGGTATTCTGTCGACGTACCTCTCCTGGACGATAATCGGACTGGGAGCGCTGACGTTCGTATTGATGTTCTTTGCCTTGTAGCAACTGAAGAGGGAAGGGTATACGGATGGAGATCATTCTCCTTTTTTTGATGGCCTTTATGATAATCGGTTCGATTATCGCGATCGAGACGAAGAACCTGCTTTCTTCGGTGATCTCGGTCGGCGTAGTCGGGTTCAGCCTCAGTATTGTATTCCTGATGCTGGGTGCGCCGGACATCGCGATTACACAGGTCGTGGTCGAGATCCTCATACTTGTCGTTCTTATCAGGGCGACGGTAACGACGGACAATACCGCCATTGAGGGTCCGAGGGACACGTTTCCGTTCGTTTCGAGCCTGATCTTTTTTGGATTGTTTCTGATGTTTGCCTTCTTCGCTGTTCAGGAACTCCCGAAATTCGGAGAACCTGTGATGAAGGTATCCAAGGAATATCTCAGGACTGGAGTGGAGCAGACAGGAGCTACTAATATCGTGACCGCTGTGCTTCTTGGCTTCAGGGCCTATGATACGCTTGGCGAGGCTACAGTGCTCTTTGCTTCTATTGTAGGCGCATTCGTGATCCTCAGAAGAAAGGGCCGGAAGAGTAAGGGCGAGGTCGACCATGAGAAATTCGGAATACTCGAGGACGAGGATATCAAGCAGAACTTCGAGGGGTTCTAGGGAGCGCTAAATGGACAGACTAGAACAGGAAATCAAGGATACGACCAAGGGGATGACCACGATAGTCAAGACTGTCGCCAGGTTCGTCATCGGGATCATCGTCATATTCGGCGCATACATCGTCCTGTACGGACATGTCACCCCGGGTGGTGGATTCGCGGGCGGTGTTATCCTCGCTTCGGCCTATGTTCTCCTTACGCTGGCCTTCGGCAAGGAAATGGCTTTGAGCAAGATGAGCAACACCTGGGCCTCGATCCTGGATAACTCGGGTGCGCTGGCATTCGCCATAATAGCCCTGCTGGGTTATTCCGGCGGGTATTTCTTTTTCAATTTCCTTGGAAAGGGAGAGCCGTTCCAGCTGTTCAGCGCCGGCTCGATTCCCCTGTCCAACATAGCAATCGGCGTGAAGGTGACCGCATCGGTCTTCGCGATATTTATGGCCCTCTCGATCTTCGGACGGTTCATTTACAAGGCGGCCGAGAGCGATGAGTCGGAAAGCGAGGGATAGAGGATGATCCTGTATTTTCTTTCAATGGTGATGCTTGTAATGGGGCTCTACTGCCTCATTGCAAAAAAGAATATCGTCAAGAAGATCATCGGGATCGTGATTGCGGAATATTCCATCAACCTCTTCCTCGTACTCGTGGGATACAGGCATGGAGGTATCGCGCCCATTCTTCTGAAAGGTATGCAGAACGAGGAGCTCGTGCAGAAGGGTGTCGACCCGCTGCCACAGGCACTCGTGCTAACGTCGATCGTCATCGGCCTCGGAACACTGGCACTTATGGTGTCACTCTGTCTGAGGATGTACGAGAAGTTCAGGACGTTCGACATGTCAAAGATAAACACGCTTAAGGGATAAGAGGAGTCAAATGCAGACGTATTATCCATTGTTCACGGCGATTCCGCTTGCGGCGGCGTTCCTGAACCTTCTTCTGTCGAAGATCTCGATGAAGGTAAGCGACTATATCGCATTCCTTGTGACAGGGGTTCTCGCCGTGATGTCCGTTATGATGCTTTTTGAGGCTCCTTTCATCTATGCGGTAGGAAACTGGAGGCCGCCTCTCGGCATCCTGCTCATTTCGGACGGCCTCAGTTCGATGATGCTGGTAGTGATCAACGTGATAGGGCTGCTCTCCGTGATATACTCGATGAAGTATATGACAACGTACACTGCCAAGCCGAAGTTTTACACCCTCTTCCTGCTGATGATCGTCGGGATGAACGGTGTCGTTATAACGGGCGACATGTTCAACCTTTACGTTTTCCTGGAGATCGCCTCGATCGCCTCATACGCACTCGTTGGATTCGGTACAGGGAAGAAAGAACTTGAGGCATCGTTTAAATACCTGATACTCGGCGGTGTGGCAAGCACGGCTATCCTCTTCGGAATCGCGTTTCTCTACTCGATGACAGGGACGCTCACAATGCCGGATCTCGCTCAGCAGATCGAAGCGATCGGCATGACGAAGACGATAAGCTTCGTGGTCGCTCTCTTTATCATGGGCTTTGGACTGAAAGCTTCGGCCGTACCGTTCCACGCGTGGCTGCCTGACGCTCACCCGAGTGCGCCGGCTCCGATTTCGGCGATGCTTTCCGGTGTCCTTATCAAGGCGCTCGGCATCTACACCCTGATGAGGGTGCTGTATAATATTGTCGGCGTGAACGCGCTGATCTCAGCGATCATCATGTTCCTCGGAGCACTCTCGATGGTCGTTGGAGTATTCCTCGCGGTGGGACAGACAGATTTCAAGAGGATGCTTGCTTATCATTCGATCAGCCAGATGGGCTATGTCACGATAGGGCTCGGTCTGGGCCTGAACCCCAATGTCGATCCGGTAGTCGCCGCGCTTGGACTCTTCGGCGGGCTGTTCCACCTGGTCAACCACGCGGTATTCAAGTCGTGTCTTTTCCTCTGTGCGGGAGCGTTCGAATTCAGGACAGGGACGAGGGAAAAGGGCGAACTGGGCGGGCTTATGAAGAAAATGCCCATAACAAGTACGACATGCTCGATCGCTTCCCTGTCAATATCAGGGGTGCCGCCTTTCAACGGTTTCTGGAGTAAGCTTATAATCATCCTTGCATTGCTCAAGGCTGGATACTGGATATATGGTTCCATCGCTGTTCTTGCGGCCTTCTTGACGTTGATATCGTTCGTCAGGCTACAGGGCAGCGTTCTGTTCGGCAAGTTGCCGGAGAAGTTCGCGGGCGTGAAGGAAGCTCCATTCGCGATGACCCTGCCGTTGATAGTGCTGGCGATTCTTTGCATCGGCATCGGGCTGGCATATCCCTGGGTAGAGCAAGGGCTTCTGCTGGCCGCGAGAGATGCGCTGCTCGACAAGATGGCGTACATGAACTATCTGGTCGGTGGGTAGAAAAAGAAAAGGTAGAAGATGAAACGCTTTGTTCACTTTTTGTTACTTCTCGGGATCTGGGTGCTGTTGACATGGTCGGTGCACTGGCAGGACCTGCTGGTCGGCGTGATCATCGCTCTCATAGCGGACCTGATGCTGGGTGACATCTATCCTGTCAACGCGGTCAAGATCCTGAACCCGGTCCGTTTCTTCTGGTTTGTTGTATACGGCGTATCCTTTCTCGGCTACGTTGTCAGGGCGAACTTCGATGTCGCCTACAGGGTGCTGAACATCAATATGCCGATAAGACCGGGAATCGTAAAGGTCCGGACAAGACTCAAGACCGATATGGCAAGGACCTTCCTTGCTAACTCGATCACACTGACGCCGGGAACGCTCAGCGTCGATTTTGTGGACGATCACTTGTACGTCCACTGGATAAATATCGTCTCGGCTGATCCCGTGAAGGAAACGGAGATCATCGTGCAGCATTTTGAGAGTCTGCTAGAAAGGGTATTCGAGTGATCGTATTTGTCTCATTGCTGGTCTTCTGCATCTTTCTCTGTCTGTACAGGGTAGGGAAAGGTCCGACCGCTCCTGACAGAACGGTGGCGATCGACATACTTGGAACGCTCATAGTAGGGTTCTGTGCGATATACTCGATCATCACCAAGAAAGACCTGTACATGAATATCGGAATATCATGGGCGCTCCTGAGTTTCATAGGAACTCTCGCCCTCGCCAAATATCTCGAAGGGAGGGGTTTCGATGAATGAGACGATCGGATTGATTCTTTTGATTATCGGTATCTCGTTCGACATAGTCGGGTGTATCGGCCTTGTCAGGCTTCCCGACATATATAACCGCCTCCAGGCCGCGACGAAGTGCGTAACGCTCGGGACGTGCATGATCCTGCTCAGCGTTGTCTTCTACACCGGTTTCAATGCGATCGGCGTGAAGGCTCTGCTCTGCATCTGGTTTGTCCTGATGACATCGCCCACCGGCGCACATGCCATCGCCAGGGCCGCCCACCGTTCGGGCATCAGGCTCTGGGAGGGCAGCATCATGGACAAGTATGCAGACGACAGGGAAGGCGCGGAGGATATAGCCTGAGAAAGGCGCTGGAACATCGGGGGTTTTTTAAGTGGCGATTCGTAAACCGAAACTGAGAGAGTTAAAAGAAGCTGTGACCGCCCTTATCATGGGGCCGTACACATCGAAGTTTCCTAAGGTCATGCCGGTTCTGCCGCCGGGCTTCAGGGGGACCCCCACCTACGTTCCCGATGAATGCGTCGGTTGCGGTTCGTGCGGGCAGGTCTGCCCGGCCGGGGCGATCACTATCGTCGACCGGGTTAATGATGAGGGCAGGATGGTACGCTATATCGAGCGTAACTGGGGTTCCTGTATATTCTGCAGCCAGTGTTTCGTCTACTGCATCACGGGGAAAGGCATAAAGCTGGATCCCGATTTCGAGAAGTCGGCCTTCTCTCCCGAGGATATCATCGATTCCCACGAGAAGGAGCTCCTCTTCTGCGAAAACTGTGGCGGAGTGATCACTGCCGTGGACCACGCGAGATGGTGCTCGAGGCAGCTCGGCGAGCTCGCTTTCGGCAACCAGACCCTCAACGTGCTGAAGTACAAGGATCTCGGGCTTGTAGAGGAGAACACGGGGACCAGTGAGAGGAAGTCGCTCGAGAGGGACAGTTACATGAAGATCATGTGTCCCAACTGCAGGGCCGCTTACATCCTCTCCGATGAGTGGGGAACGAGTTGATCGAATACGGCATTCGAACTTTCAAGGCCCCTCACGGGGCCTTTTTATTGTTAACTGCGGGAGGAACAGGATGAAGGGGCTTGAAGATGAGCTGCTCGGAAGGCTCGAGGGGAAACGCTTCGGCGTTGTAGGAATCGGGAACGTGATAAAAGGGGACGATGGTGCGGGGTGCCTCGTTGTCGAGAAGCTCGGGGAGGATTTTTCGATGCCTACGGTCGACTGTGCCGAGGTTCCCGAGAACTACGGTGGCTGGGTCGAGAGACGTGAACTCGAAGCTGTCGTATATGTCGATGCAGTCGAGTTCGCGGGCGAGCCGGGGGAGGTCCGTATAATCCCCCTGGAGAAGATGATGCAGTCCGCTACCAGCACTCACCATCTGTCGCTTCACTATATGATCAAGTTTCTCAAGGATGAATGGACCGGAGACGCGATCATGATCGGTATCCAACCCGTTTCGATGATGATCGGCGAAGGGGTCTGCGATGAGGTGGCCGCGGGAGCAGAGCAGCTCGTGAAAGTGCTGAAGAAGGCCGTGAAATAAGACAGATCAAAATATTGTAGAGGATATTAGAAGGGCGACCCATGCGGGTCGCCCTGTTTTGTTATCACAGAGGGGAGAGTCCAAAACGCATTTATGCTGTCCGCCCAGCCAGAAACGCTTTCTTGTTCAGTTCGCCGGTGCCCTTGGGGGCCATTCTTTCGATTACCTCGAGCCATGTGTCCTCCGCAAGATCGATGGACTGCGACATGACACCGAGGAGGATCGTATTTACCAGGCGCGGATTGCCGAGGCCCTTGGCGATGTCTGTCGCCTCGATGAGCCTCGCTTCCGGAACTCGGGCCTTGATCCTGTCCATCACGCCTTCGGGATAGGAGAACTTCCCTGTCGCGGTGATAGGCGGGACAAGCTTGTGATTGTTCATGATGAATGTGCCGCCCTCGGCGAGCTCATGGACCCACCTGAGGCCCTCTGACAGCTCGAAAGCGAGGATGACATCGGACTCGCCCGAGGGGATCAGGGGCGAATAGACCTTCTCGCCGAAACGGACGTGACTTGTCACTACTCCGCCGCGCTGTGACATGCCGTGGACCTCGCTTTTCTTCGCGTCCAGTCCCATTACCTTGGCCACTTCGCACAGGATCTCGCTGGCGAGTAGGACGCCCTGCCCTCCGACACCGACGATAAGTACGCTGGTGATTCCGTTTTTCATTTTTCGTGCAACTCCTTTCCCTGGCCCTGTCGCTACTGCTCGAGCGGGACGATTGCACCCGACGGGCAGACCTGCGCACATATGGTGCAGCCTGTGCATGTAAGGGTGTCTATCTCTGATTTCGGCTTGCCCTTGTCGTTCTTCTCGTCGCTCGCGGCGATCGAGGGGCAGCCGACACCGAAGCACAGCCCGCAGGCGATGCACTTCTCAGTTATTACCGTATAAGGCGCGTCCTTGATCTTCGAAGGGAAGAGCATGCACGGCCTGTTCGTGATGATGACGGAGCAGGCGTCGCGCTCCGTTTCTTCCTTGAGCGCGGTGAGCGTCTCCTCGAGATCGTACGGATCTACTTCGCGGACATGCTCCACTCCGACGGCCCTGCAGAGAGCCTTGAGGTCGACAGCGTTGGTAGGATCTCCCATCAGCGTCTTCGATGTCGCGGGATTGTCCTGGCCGCCCGTCATCGCGGTGATCCTGTTATCGACGATGATATTCGTCGTGGTGCCCTTGTTGTAGACGACTGAGGCAAGCGATGTGATGCCGCTGTGAAGGAAGGTACTGTCCCCGATGAAGGAGACGAACTTGCCGTCCGATTTGCCCGCCTTCTCGATCCCGAAGGTGTGGCCGATCGATGCGCCCATGCAGAGGCAGGTGTCGATCTGGCTCAGCGGAGGGACCGCTCCGAGGGTGTAGCAGCCGATATCGCCATTCGTGTAGAGTTTGAGCTTTTTCATCGCCACGACCATGCCCCTGTGCGGGCATCCCGAGCAGAGTACAGGCGGCCTTGGAAGAACCTCTTCCGGTTTGGCGGCGGCGGTCGAGGACTTGACCGAAGCGTCGAGAAGGCCCGCCTCGATGAAACCATCGCGGACGCGGTCGACGTTGAGCTCGAGGTGGTTCGAGAAGTATTTCTTTCCCTCGACCTTGATCCCTGCGGCCTTGATCTGCTCCTCGTAGAACGGTTCGAGTTCCTCGACGACGAAGAGGTTCTTCACCTCGGCGGCGAAGCTGGCGATCTTCTTCATCGGGAGGGGATACCCCATGCCGAGCTTGAGGACGCTCGCGTTGGGCATCGCTTCCTTGACGTGTTGGTACGAGATGCTGCCCGTGATGATGCCGACTTCAGTGTCGTTCATCTCGATCTTGTTCAGGTCGGTTGTCTCCGCATACTCCTTGAGTGCTTCGAGCCTGTCTATGACGACCTTGTGGCGCACCGAGGCGTATGCGGGCATCATGACGTATTTCGCGATATTGCGCTCGAAGCCTTTGTTCTCGGCCGTTTCGCGCTCACCGATATTGACGATGCCTTTTGAATGCGAGATGCGTGTCGTGATCCTGAGAAGAACCGGAGTGTCGAACTGCTCGCTTATCTCGAACGACGGCTTGACGAAATCCTTCGCTTCCTGGCTGTCGGACGGTTCGAGGACCGGTATAGAGGCGAACTTGCCATAATAACGGTTGTCCTGCTCGTTCTGGGATGAGTGTAGGCTCGGATCGTCGGCGCTTACGAGGATCATGCCCGCATTGACGCCGGTGTAGGTCAGCGACATGAGCGGGTCGGCCGCGACATTGACGCCGACATGCTTCATCACGGCGATCGATCTGGCCCCTCCCCAGCTGGCTCCGACGGCGACCTCGAGGGCGACTTTCTCGTTTATCGCCCATTCGGCGTAAACGTCGTCCTTGAAGAATCTTGCGATAGTCTGGAGTATCTCGGTGCTCGGCGTTCCCGGGTAAGCGGAGGCGAATTCGCCTCCGTACTCGTACACGCCGCGCGCGAGAGCCTCGTTTCCGGACAGAAGCATCTCCATATCAGGGTTCCTCCCGCTTTTCTGAATGTATTGAGTGCACTGCTGCAAATATCAGAGGTTGAAACATAGCCATAGAAACCTAACCGAAATACCGGAAAAATTCAACCGTAAAGAAATGAAAAAAAAGAAAATAATTATTGGTCCGGACACCCGGAATCCCTTATGCTTAATAAAGTTACTGAATCGACAGGAGAATCGGCATGTCTGACGGGCCCGGATACGAGATCACAGGCGAGATTTCGAGGTTCGATGAGAGGGATACAGTCTTCTCGAGAGAGGCGCTTCTGCCCGGAAGCCCCGAGGAGATCGAATATCACAGGCGCAATCCCGACCTCGCTGAAGTGGACACTATCCTGTCGAAATTCATCCTGTCGAAGATGGAAGGCGGGAGTGATGTCGATCAGCTCGCCCGCGCAATCTACGACGCGAACTTCATGCCGCCCGCCGCCCTTGCTATTCCTGACATGGTCGACGGGACCCCTGAATCGACGAAGATAGAATGGGACCCCGAAAGCGCCGCTGAGAAAATAAAGACGTTCTGCCGGCTGCTTGGCGCCGATGACGTGCGCATAGGGCCGCTGAAGCCGGAGTGGGTCTACTCTAACAAAGGGTCGAGACCCTTCTTCCGCGAGGAATACATAAACCCGCCCTTTTTCCGCGGTATCCCGGAAGACTACCAGGGGAAGCTGTACGGTGACCCGATAAGACTCGACCATCCTACGGCCATATCACTTGCTTTCAAGCAGGAGAAGGATATGACCGCGACAGGGTCGACCCGGGCGGTCGATTTCGAGGTAGGCAGGATCTACGCACTCTCCGCCCTTGTCTCGGTACAGATAGCCAGGTTTATAAGGGCTCTGGGCTGGAAGGCGAGGGCTCATCACCTGAGGAACTATCTCGTCCTCTGCGTTCCCATCGCGGTGGATTCGGGGATAGGGGAGCTCGCAAGGTGCGGGTATGTTGTCAGCCGCAGCCTTGGGGCTAATTTCAGGCTGGTGACGATCACTACCGATATGCCTCTTGCCTATGACAGCCCGGTTGATCTCGGGATGACTGATTTCTGTTCGAAATGCCAGAAGTGCGCGATATGCTGTCCATCCGGGGCGATCCCGAAGGGGGATATGATCGAGGTCAGGGGTGTCCGCAAGTGGAAGCTGAACCCCGAGGCATGCCTGCTCTACTGGGGGAAGACAGGGTGCTCATGCTCTATCTGCCAGACAGTCTGCCCCTGGTCCAAGCCGCACAATCTCTTTCACAGGTCCGTCGCGGCGACGGCCGTCAATATCCCATGGATGAGAAGGGCCCTGGTGCTCGGGGATGATCTTGTCTATGGGGCGAAGTTCAGGCCGGCGAAGATGCCCGACTGGCTCACTGACGCGGACGGCCGTACCACAGGGTCCAGCGATCTGTAGAGCCGACCCCCGCCTGGACAAAGAAGAGGCCGTATCCGTCCGGCCTGACTTCAGAGGGGCTTTCCCCTGCCAGCGTTCCGCTTTCGAGCGCGGATCTTATCTCTGGAAATACCTTCTCGGCGCCTTTCTCCAGCCTTAGATCGATACGGTACCGCGGCCAGCAAGGTCCGTCAGTGATTATGACGAGACGGGGCGCGGAGCAGATATCGACCCCCAGGGTATCGAGGAGCCTGACGAGTTCCGCTGCGGCAGCTCTGTAAGTCTCCTCGCCGGCATTTTCGACGGAGAGTATCGAGACCCTGACCGGAGACATCGCGTCTTCACAGGCAGGTTCGGTATATGTTCCAAGGGAGATCGTGTCCGCGGAACATCCGCCGACCGGCTTCTTCGACTGCGAGCGGCTGTCGCCTGTGCAGGCGCAAAGGCACAGCGCACAGAAAAGGATGGAAATGACCGGTATGACGGTTCGCATCGCAGTCCGCCGATTCTACATATCGCCGTACTTGGAAGGTGGCTTGAGCCAGGCCTGGATACCGATCCTCAGGTCGACGGAGGAGAACCTCTCTTCGAGAGGATCGCCGTTGCTGTCCTGGATGGCGTCATATGCCGAGCTCTCGAGGAACGATGAATCGTACTTCGACCTGTCGAGAGTCGTCAGGAAAGTACTCTCGAGGAACATCGTGAGGTTGTCCTTGATCCTCGACTCGAACTGCATGAGAAGCATCGCCTGGAGGCCGTCGATCTTGCCGCCGGCCCTGGCGATGTTCGTGTAGCCGTACCCGAATCCCGCGCCGATATAGGGACGGAATATATTGTTGGAGGGCCAGAGGTTCCTCTTGCCCACAAGCATGAAGTTGTAATGAGTCATGTCACCCTCGAAGTCCTCGTAGGCGTTCTCATACTTGAAGCTCTGATATCGCGTGAAGTCGAACCACAGCTCGAGGCCCCACTTGTGCTGGGAAAAGGCCCTTCCGATAGACATGCTGAAACTCACTCCGGTGGAGAGTTCGCATCTTCCCTGGGTCTTGAGCTCGGTGTTGAGGTTCTCCATGAAAGGATAGCTCCCTCCGACCGTTGCTTTCAGAAAGACGTTGCCGTCCTGGGCTATTGTGGGACTGTTCTGGGCGGCTGCGGGCACCGACAGTGCGGCGACCAGCAGAAGAACTGCTGCCATCTTTGTAAACGATCTCATTTCATTTACCCCCTGTCCTCGTCGGTTTCGGATATTGTGCGCCCTGGGGCTCCTTCCGCACCGGGAAGGTGGCTTTCAATCCAGTTTCGAAGTTCCGTTATGTCAATCAGCCCCACAGTCCTGTCTGCGGCTCCATCGGGTGTGAATGCGGCAAGCACCGGAACACTCCTGATCTCCATGGCCGTCACAGCCCTGGGACTTTTTGTAACATCCATCTTGTAGAACTGCGCTCTGCCGAGATAGTCCGGGCCGATCTCGTTGATCAGGCCGTGCATCACCTGGCAGCCCGAGCACCAGTTGTTGAAGAAGAGAACGAACGTGGGTATTTCAGGGCCCTTGACCGTCTCTTCGAATATCTTATCGGGCAGGGGCTCGGGCTCTCCCGGTTTCGTCTCCAGCCCCAGCAGCCTCTGTATAAAACCCATCTGATCTCCATGAACAGTGCCTGAAAACAGAATTATGAGGCGAAAGCTCGCCCCGAGGACTATAATATACAGGATTGCTCCGGATTTAACAAGGTGGTGAAGCATTGAAACGCTCAATATTGGTCGCAATGGCCCTGCTTCTCGTATCGCTGTCATCGTATGCGGGGGAGGTCACGCCGGCAGGGCTTCTGCCAGCGGAAAAGGACCTCGATGGCTGGAAGATGGACGGGGAAGCACTCTTTTATACCGCGGATAACCTCTGGGAGTATATAAACGGCCAGGCCGAGACATTCCTGATGTATGAATTCCACGAAGTGGCGGCGCAGCACTATCTGAACGCCTCGGAACTCGAGATCAAGGTCGAGATATACGAACACGGCAATTCCCTTATGACTTTCGGGATCTACTCGCAGTTCCGGTCCCCCGAGGGCGCGTACCTCGATTTCGGAAACGAGGCCTTTGGTGACGAGTATTCGATCCACTTCTGGAAGGGACGCTTCTACGTGAATGTCTACGCATATGACGAGGGCGAGGAGAGCGCCGCGGCGATGAAGACATTCGCCGGTATCGTGGCGGAAAGGATCCCCGATGAAGGGGGCGAGCCGAAAGAGACCGGGCTGTTCCCTCGCGGCGGATTCATCAAAAAGAGCATCACCTATGTCAGCGAAGGGGTGATGGGAAGCGGGAAGTTCCCGCCGGCATTCACGGGTGAATACCTCTTTGGCGAGAAGAAGGGAAAGCTATATCTGTTCCCTCTCGAATCGAACAAGGCCGCTGAAGATCTTTTCGGCTGGTACACCGGTGAGCTCGGGGCGACCATCGGGCAAGCCTCAGCCGGGACGTCGAAGTTCGCGGTGGCTGAAGGAGAAGCGCCTTACAGAGGGACGGTCAAGGTCTTCAAGTTCGGGAAATTCATGGGTATCGTCACCGGATTCGAGGCCGGTTCGAAGAACGCGGCCGCGCTTGCCGGCGCGACAGTGGCGCTTATCGAAGAATCATGAGGCAAGAAGTAATACTTCGTCCCACAGTGACAGGATATAAAAAGGGGCCGGGATTTCCCGGCCCCTTCTGTCTGTCATTTTAAATCGAGCAAGAGCGCTATTCTGTGTACAGACTCTTGATCGCTCCCCATGAAGCTGAGGCAGTCGCGGTTTCATTACATTCAGGGTCCACGCCATCGACATAGTTGACGTAGAGGTTGTTGAATATGACCGCAGGGTAGATCACCCTGGGGCCCGTGCATTCGGTGAAGTTAGGTCCGTCGGCAGTAGGATGCGGAACGAGCGCGACCATGTTCTGGTTGCCGCTCGTATCGATCATCAGGGCCTGGTAGATCCAGGTCCAGCCTTCCTGGCAGGTGAGCCAGCAGAAGCTGACGCCGGTAGTCGGATGGCCGATGATGGCGGCCGAGGCATCCGGATGGGGAGTCAGGGTCGCCATGATCAGGGACGCATCGGCGGGCATCTGGACCATAAACTCGGCGCAGAACGTGCCGCCCTCTTTAGGAAGGGCGAACATCCACATAGTGAAGTTTCCCGGCACTGAGGCGGCTGATGCACACCAGCTCGTGTGAGTTTCGTCCGCGAACAGGCCGATGTAACCCTGCGTCTGTGCGGATACCGCTGTTGAGAACAGAAGCACCGCGAGAAAAACCATTAGATATTTTTTCATACCGGCTCCTCCCGATAGTTGAACACTCTATCTTGACCGGGCAGGCACTATGCCGTCCCGGTGACTCTGGACAAATCCATGCTTATGTTCCGATCTCTCCCCTCTCTCCCCAGGGTGACCAAAACCTTGTTGTCCGGCGGCAAATCTGTCGGCACGCCGGCACCTTGTTTTTAATTCTTCCGAACGGCCATGCAAAGTAAATCACCTGCCGTACGGGAAATCTCCTCAGTTGACAGTAATGATAAATCCAGTTTGACGAGTACTGTCAACAGGTTTTTTAAGGGAAACCTACAAGATATGTGCCAGAGAACGCGTGAGGGCGCTATGTCACTTTTCAAGAAGCCTTTCCGCGCGCCTCATCAGCTCGGGGATCGGCAGGGAATATGGACACTTTTCGAGGCATTCACCGCAATTCGTGCAGTCGCTGAATTTCTTGTCCTGAGTCCTCATACGGGAGATGGCCCAGTCCTTCAGCTCGTACCTGTTGTAGTACCCCTCGATAAGAAGGAGGAAAGGTATGTTCAGTCCCGACGGACAGGGCATGCAGTAACCGCACCGGCGGCAGAAGAGTTC
>RCNF010000617.1_pt1 | contig 19414 bp, 15 predicted proteins | sample 2041311 | NCBI WGS metagenome assembly RCNF01 (sample SAMN09708228, study PRJNA481090) | Marine sediment metagenome, whole genome shotgun sequencing project. | biome: marine sediment; feature: ocean; material: sediment; isolation source: Sewage treatment plant 2 marine sediment (STP2) ... | reverse complement strand
CTTGCGGTGCTGGAAGCGGCGGTGTATTTTCTTTTGCCTCCCGTGCCCGGAATCGAAAAGGTCATCACCATCACGGCACCCGAGTCGGTTCGCTTCGCCAGGTTGACCGGACCCGGGGGCCTGGTGGAAACCGAAGCCTGGAGCCGGATCGAAGCGCAGGGTTTCATGGCCGAAGGCTGGAACAGCGCGGATGTCGTCCTGGATAATGGAGGCACCCTGGCCGATCTGGAATCCGCCGCGGAAATCCTTTGGTCTGGCCTCGATGATTGACTCAAACTATGGTTTGAGCTCTTCAATACTGAAATTGCTGAAAGAACATAGAGGAGTTGGAATCGGTGAAGGAATTTCTGGATCGTATCGACACGTCATTGCAGCGGCTGGAAACCCTGAAGGAGGGTCTTTGACTTCCCAGGCCTGAAAACGGAACTGGAGAAGCTAGAAGCCCTTCAAGCCGCCCCGGATTTCTGGAACGATCAGGAGAAAGCCAACCGGACCCTGCGCAAGGTGCGATCCTTGAAGCAGTGGGTGGTTCCCCTGGAACAGGCCGTCGCGCAGGGAGCGGAAATCAAGCTCCTGGCCGAAATGGTTCAGGAAGAAGAAGACGAGGATTCCCGAGTCGAGGTCGCCGAGGGTCTGGACATACTCGAAGCCGCCGTCGAAAAACTCGATTTCCAGTTTCTGCTCAGCGGTGAAGAAGATGAGCGGGGCGCCGTTCTCGAGATCCATCCCGGGGCCGGTGGCACAGAAAGCCAGGACTGGGCCCAGATGCTGTTGCGGATGTACACCCGCTACTTCGAACGGCATGGTATGAAGACCAAGTCCCTGGACCTGCAGGCGGGCGAGGAGGCGGGTATCAAGAGCGCGGTCCTGGAGATCGATCATCCCTTCGCCTACGGTTACCTGAAAAGCGAATCCGGGGTACACCGCCTGGTTCGCATATCGCCCTTCGATTCCCAGAATCGACGCCACACCTCCTTCGCCTCGGTTTTTGTCTACCCTCTGGTCAACAACGATGTCGAGGTGGAGATCGATACGGCCGACCTGCGCATCGACACTTATCGCGCCCAGGGGGCCGGCGGCCAGCACGTCAACAAGACCGACAGCGCCATCCGGATCACCCATGAACCCAGCGGCATCGTGGTGCAGTGTCAGAGCGAGCGCAGCCAGCACCGCAACCGGGAAAGCGCCATGACGATGTTGCGGGCCAAGCTCTACCTGAAGATCATGGAAGAGAGGAAAAAGGAGCGGGACGCCATCGAAGCCGAGAAGATGGAGATTGCCTGGGGCAGTCAGATAAGGTCCTACGTCCTGCAGCCTTACACCAAGGTCAAAGATCACCGGACCGAACACGAAACCGGCAACTCAATCGCTGTTCTGGATGGCGATCTGGACGACTTCATCGACGCTTTCCTACGTTGGCTGGGTGCCCAGTCCCGGTAACGCCGAACCCCATGAATCCGCCCCCGGCGGCAAGGAGAGAACCTTGGCAGACCAGGAACAGAAGCCCACGGAAGGTTCCGAACAGGAAAGTATTCACCACCTGATCGAGACCCGCCTGGCCAAGATGGCCGAACTGGGGGAGCAGGTAGAACTCTATCCCTACGCCTATGACCGGACTCACACCAGCGGCCAGTTGCGGGACCTGGAAGCGGATCTGACAGCGGCCGAGGCTGTCGTTCGATTTCCCGGCCGGATCATGGCCAAACGCGGCACAGGCAAAACCCTTTTTGTGCCCATCCAGGACGAGTTGGGCAGCATCCAGGCCTATTTCCGCAAAGATGACCTGGGGGAGGATAAGTTCCACCAAATCCAGAAGCTGATCGACATCGGCGACTGGGTTGGAGTTCAGGGCACTCTTTTCAGGACGCGTACCGCCGAGCTCAGCATCAAGGTCACCGACTTTACCTTCCTGGCCAAGGCCATCCGCGCCCTTCCGGAAAAATTTCACGACATGAGTCTGGAAAACCGGAGCCGGAGGCGGCATCTGGACCTGGCCATGAATCTGGAAAGCCGGGAAAGATTCAAGCGGCGCAGCGAGATCATCGCGGCCATCCGGGCTTTTTTCGCAGAGGAAAAGTTCCTTGAAGTGGAGACTCCGGTGCTGCAGCCCCTGTACGGCGGGGCCACGGCACGGCCTTTCACCACCCATCACAACGCGCTGGACATGACCCTGTACATGCGCATCGCCGATGAACTCTATCTCAAGCGGCTGATCATCGGCGGGCTGGAGAAGGTCTACGAGATCGCCAAGGATTTCCGCAACGAGGGGATGGACCGCACCCATAACCCCGAATTCACCATGCTCGAATGTTACGCGGCCTACTGGGATTACCACGGCATGATGGATTTGACCGAAAGGCTGCTCCGGACCTTGGCTCGGCGTTTCGGCGAAGAGGGAAAACTGACCTTCGGCGAGCAGGATATGGATTTCAACGAGCCCTTTGCCCGTGTGCGTTTCATGGACGCCCTGACCGAAAAGACCGGGCAAGATCTGATGACCCTGGATACCGCTGAATTGACCGCCCTGGCCAAGAGTCATGGGGTCGAGGTCAAGAAGGGGATGGGCCGGGACAAGATTCTGGACGAACTCTTCAGTGAACTGGTGGAACCGGAGCTCGTCCAGCCGACCTTCGTCATGGATCATCCCAAGGAACTTTCCCCCCTGGCCAAGGGCCACCGGGAGATCAAGGGATTGGTTGAACGTTTCGAGCTTTTCATCGCGGGATTCGAAGTGGCCAACAGTTTCAGCGAGTTGAACGATCCACGGGAACAGCGCTGTCGGTTCGAGGACCAGAAGGCTTTGATGGATGCCGGAGACGATGAAGCGCAGCCCATCGACGAGGGTTTCCTGGAGGCCATGGAACAGGGCATGCCGCCCACCGGGGGCATGGGCATGGGCATCGACCGCCTGATCATGCTTCTGGTGGATACGAACAACATTCGTGACGTCCTCTTGTTTCCTCACATGCGGCCGGAGCAGACGGCGCGCAATGATCAGCCTGAAGGTGAGGGTGCGTAGTGGAATTCGCGGGCTACATCGCCAGAAGATATCTGCGCAGCCGGCGGCACAGCCGTTTTCTTAGCCGGGGGAGCGTGACGGCCATCGTGGGCATTGCCATCGGGGTGGCCGTGCTGAACATCACCCTGGCGGTAATGAACGGTTTCCACGATGAAATGCGGCGGACCTTCGTCGAGAACATGCCCATGGTCACCATCATCACTTCGGTTCCGGAAGGGTTCACCGACCTGGGCAAGATCATGGACGCCATTGGCGCCGATCCCGAGGTGGTCGGCGTGGCGCCCTTTATCAGGCAGGTCGGCCTGGCCACCGCCTCCCGCAAGTACGGGCCGCCCCGGGTGAAGGAGATCGTGGCCTGGGGTATCGACCCCGACCTGGTGGATACGGTGCAGCCGACGAGCCAATATCTTTTGCCCGACCCGTCGGTGCTCGGTGACCTTGCCGGCGGCGAAATACCCCATGTCATTCTGGGCGCCGATCTGGCCAACAGCCTCTACGCGGCCATGGGGGATACCGTCGTTCTGACCACTGTCAATGGGGAACTCGATCTGGACATGATCGAAGCCGAAAGCCGAAAATTTGTGGTGGTTGGCTTTTTTGAAACGGGCATGTTCGAATTCGACAGCCGATTCGTCTACACCGACCTGTCCGCCGCCCGCGACTTTTTCGGTTATGGTCCGGGCGGGGCTTCCCTGATCGGGGTTAAAGTCACCGACCTGATGCGGGCCGACCGCGTGGCCGACCGGCTGGAGGACGAACTGGGTTTCCAGTACTACGCCACAGACTGGATGACCCTCAATGAACACCTGTTCCAGTGGATCAAACTGGAAAAGATCATCATGATCCTTCTGCTGGGCATGATCATCCTCATTGCCGGCTTCAACATCATCGGTATCTTGACCATGATGGTGGGCGAACGCCGCCGCGAAATCGGGATCCTGCTGGCCATGGGCGCCAAGCGCCGACAGATCATGGGGATTTTCCTGATCAACGGCGTCTGGTTGGGAGCCGTCGGTGTGCTATGCGGCAGCGCGGTGGGTCTGCTGGGGATCTGGGCGCTCCACAGCTTCGGCATCACTTTGCCCGGGGACGTTTATTTCGTGGAGACTGTCCCGGTGCTATTGCAGTGGGGCGACTTTTTCCTGGTGGCCGGCATCAGCCTGGTGATGGCCCTGCTGGCCGGATGGTGGCCGAGCTGGGAAGCGTCCAACCTGAAGCCCATGGAAATTATCCGTTACACCTGATCGTCGACCTGATTTATCAAGGAAGGCCCCGAAGCCCATGTCGCTGCTCCTGGAAGCCCGAAACCTGGATAAGTTTTTTCCGCGCGCCGCCGGTACCGTGGAAGTGCTTCGGCAGTGTCAATTCGGTTTGTCGGAGGGCGAAGCCGTGGCCGTGACCGGGCCCAGCGGCTCGGGCAAGAGCACCCTGCTCAACATCCTGGGCGGTCTGGACGGGCCAACCCAGGGGGAAGTCCTGCTGCGCGGCGAGACCCTGGACCTGAACGACCACGGCTGCATGGCGCGGTGGCGGTCGACCGGCGTGGGGTTCGTTTTCCAGTTCCACTTCCTTTTGCCCGATTTCACCGCCCTTGAAAATCTCCTCATCCCGGTCCGCAGCCGGGGCGAGGTCCGGGACCAGGACCGGGACCGGGCTCAGGAATTCCTGAAAATCACCGGTCTGGCCGACCGGGCTCATCACCTGCCGGGCGAACTTTCGGGCGGGGAACAGCAACGGGTGGCCGTGGCCCGCGCCTTCATGAACCGCCCGGGAATTGTTCTGGCCGATGAACCCTTCGGCAACCTGGACAGGGAAATCGGTTCGCGGCTCAGCGACATGTTATTCGCCCTGCGAGAACAGGAAGGAACCGCCCTGGTCATCGTGACCCATGACCCGCGCCTGGCCGCCCGGGCGGATCGAATTCTCGAGTTGCAGGACGGCCTATTGGTTCCTCGCCAAGAGATGGCGCCATGATCTGCCAACGATGTGGGCAAAGAGACGCGACCGTTCATCTGGTCGAACTGATCGACGACCAACGGCAAAGCCAGTGGCTGTGTGCCGTCTGTGCCGGGGACCGACCCGGAGATGGGGACGATCCCCCCGGATTTCCCTTCGGTGGCCGTAAGGGTGAAAACAATCCCGAGGATGAGGACGAAACCCTGGCGGCCTTCCTGGGCCAGGTATTCGAGCGCGGCAAAAGCGCCGGGCAGGTTGAACCGCCAGCCTGTCCCACTTGCGGGTACACCTTCGGACAATTCCGCGAGAATAACCGCCTGGGCTGCCCACATTGTTATGAGGCCTTTCGCCGGCCACTGCTGGGCATTCTGGGACACATGCACCGTCACGTCACGCATCTGGGCAAGTCGCCCGCCCACCGGGACGGTCGCACGGATCTGCCTGGTGTTCTCAGCCGCAGCAGGGTGGCCCTGGAAAAAGCCATTGCGGCCGAGGATTTCGAAACTGCGGCCAGACTTCGGGATGAAATCCACCGTCTGGAATCTTCTTCGCGGCCGCCGGAGGATTCGGATCCATGAACCCGTTTTTCCAGGATTTCGGTCGCCGCGTTCCGGAGTGGCTGAATGCCCTCGGGCCCGCCTCCGATATCGTGATTTCCACACGGGTCCGGCTGGCCCGGAACCTGATGACCTTTCCTTTTCCCCACCATGCTTCTCAGGTGGAATTGAGCACCATATCAGGTGATCTGACGCGTCGGCTGCCCCGGTTTCCCGATTTTTCCGACGGGTGGCTTTTTGATATGGACCAGCTTGAACCCGTCCAGCGAAAGGTCCTGGTGGAAATGGGCCTGGCCAGCCGGGTCCTGGTCAAGAATACCAAGCACCGGCACCTGGTTCTGTCCCAGAGGTTGAACCGGTTGGCGATGATCAACGAAAAGGACCACCTCCGTCTGGTGGCCTTTCGCCCCGGATTGGACCCGACCGGCACCCTGGCCGATGCCTTGCGGATTGACGATCATCTGGAAAAAGAAGTTCCACCAGCTTTCGCCGAGGATCTGGGATACCTGACCGCCAGCCCGGGTGATGTGGGCACGGGACTCCACGTTTCAGCGCTCCTTCACTTGCCGGGCCTGGTCCTGGCCGGGGAAATCGACAAGGTCCTGAACGCCCTGCGCCAGCTCCAGTTTTCCGTCCGGGGCATGCTGGGGCAGGGGACCATGGTGCGGGGAGCCCTTTTCCGGATCGCCAACCTGGTCACCCTGGGTCGGGACGAACAGGAAATCACCGAGGATTTTCTGACCCACGTTGGCAAGATAATCATCTACGAACGGTCGGCCCGGGAGCAGCTGTATGCCCGGGATCATCTGGCCTTCGAGGATCTGGCCCACCGGAGCCTGGCCACCGTCGGCAGAGCCCGTCTGATGAGCGCCCAGGAAACCTTCGACCACTTGTCCAATATCAGGCTGGGTGTGGGGCTGGGTGTCCTGGAACCGGTGCATCCGGGCCTTTTGAACCGGATCCTGGTCCAACAGCAACCCGGCCATCTGGAGGTGGCCGCCGGGCGCCCCCTGACCCACCCGGAGAAATCCGCCGCCCGGGCGGCGCTGTTAAGGGAACTTTTTGGCGCATAAGGACATGCAGGTGCGGCTGCCAGGTCAATCAAGAGTTAAGTTTCCCGTTTAAATGGCGAAAACAGGACAGAGGGCGCTCCTGGTTTCTTGAGGGCTTTCAGGCGGGTTTCCGAGGCTATGGTAGCGTTGGATTCCCCGCTCCAGTATATTTTGCCAAAGGGTTTCTGTCCGTGCCTGGCCATCGCCCGGCTGCACGGAACCGCAAGTCAGGAACAGGAACCTAGGTCACGCGAACGGAGGCGCTTCCGCATGAACGACCGTTTCACCCAGAGAGTCCGCAAAGTTCTGTTTCTCGCCCGCGACGAAGCCGGACGCCTGCAACACGACTACATCGGCACGGAACATCTTCTTCTCGGCGTCATTCGCGAAGGCGAGGGTGTGGCCGCCAATGTATTGCGGCGCATGAATATCGACTTTGAACGTATCCAGAAGGCCGTCGAGGATTCGGTCAATGCGCCCATGGGTCCGGTGAGCATCGGGGAAATTCCCTTCACGCCCCGGGCCAAGAAGGTGCTCGAATTGAGCATCGACGAGGCCAGGCTTCACAACCACAACTACGTGGGCACGGAACATCTGCTCTTGGCTTTGATCCGCGAGGGCGAGGGTGTGGCCGCCCGTGTGCTGAGCGATCTGGGGGCCGATCACGAGGTGGTCAAGCGCGAGGTGATGAAATCCCTGGGCGGAAGTGAACCTTTCGGCCGGGCCGCGACCACCCGGAAGCGCAAGCAGGCCAAGAAAAAGGAAAATTCGGTTCTCGAGCAGTTCGGCCGCAACATGACCGACATGGCGCGCGAGGGTAAACTCGACCCCACCATCGGGCGTAGCGCAGAAATCGATCGCTGCATCCAGATCCTCAGCCGGCGCAAGAAAAACAACCCCGTTCTGATCGGGGAGCCCGGTGTGGGCAAGACCGCCATCGTGGAGGGCTTCGCCACCAAGATCGTTGAAGGCGACGTGCCGTCCCTGCTTCGCGACAAGGAAATCGTCACGCTCGATCTGGCCAGTGTCGTGGCCGGGACCAAGTACCGGGGTCAGTTCGAGGAACGCCTCAAGCAGATCATGGCGGAGATCCGTGAAAATCCCCATGTGATCCTCTTTATCGACGAGCTGCACACTATTGTGGGCGCCGGCGGGGCCGAGGGCGCCATCGACGCCTCGAACATGCTCAAGCCCGCCCTGAGCCGGGGCGAGATCCAGTGTGTTGGTGCCACCACCATGGACGAGTACCGGAAGTTCATCGAAAAGGACGGGGCCCTGGAAAGGCGCTTCCAGCCCATCACCATCAATCCTCCCTCCGAGGATGAGACCATCGAGATCCTGTTCGGTCTGAGGGACAAGTACGAATCCCACCACCGGGTCAAATACGACGATGACGCCATCCGTTCCACCGTCTGGCTTTCCAACCGCTACATCTCAGGCCGGGCTTTGCCCGACAAGGCCATCGACGTCATTGACGAGGCCGGCAGTCGCGCCCGCCTGAGCATGACGGTCGTGCCGCCGGATCTGCGGGATCTGGAAAAGAAGATCGAGGATGTCATCACGGAAAAGGAATCGTCCATCGCCGCCCAGGAATTCGAAAAGGCCGCGGCTTTCCGTGACGAGGAAAAGGCTCTCAAAAAGGAACTCCAGGCCCTCAAGCAGAACTGGAATTCCGACAACTCGGAGCCCCAGACCAAAGTCGACACCAAACTCGTGTGCAGCGTGATCGCTTCCATCACCGGCATTCCCGTATCCGAGGTGGAGGAGGAGGAGACCGACAAGCTGCTGCGCATGGAGGAGGAAATGGGGAAGTGGATCATCGGCCAGGACGAGGCGCTTTCCGCCGTCTCCAAATCCATTCGCAGAAACCGGGCCGGCCTGCGGGATCCCCGCCGTCCCATCGGTTCGTTCATCTTCATGGGGCCCAGCGGCGTCGGCAAGACCGAAGTGGCCCGGCGCCTGACCGAGTTCCTGTTCGGCGACCAGACTTCACTGATCCGCGTGGACATGTCCGAATACATGGAAAAACATTCGGTGAGTCGCTTGGTGGGCGCCCCTCCGGGTTACGTGGGTTACGACGAGGGCGGCATGCTCACCGAAAAGGTGAGGCGGCATCCCTATTCAGTAATTTTACTGGATGAAATCGAGAAAGCCCATCCCGATGTCTACAACATCCTGCTCCAGGTTCTGGACGACGGGCAACTGACCGACAGCTTCGGCCGCACGGTCGACTTCCGCAACGCGGTCCTGATCATGACCAGCAACGTCGGCAGCCGTCAAACTCACGGAGGCAGGGGCGTTGGTTTCGGGTCCGATGAGGAAGACAACACCCAGCAGCGGGTGCAGTCGAACATCGATATCGATCTGCGAAAAACCTTCAGTCCGGAGTTCCTGAACCGCATCGACGAGATCATCACCTTCAACAACCTGGACCGGGATGACATGACCCAGATCGTGGAGATCCTTCTGGCGGATGTCAGCCAACGTTTGCACAACCTGGAAATCACCTTCGATTTCACCACCGCCTGCAAGAGTTTCCTGTGCGATGTGGGTTATGACCCGCAACTGGGGGCTCGGCCCCTTCGTCGGGCCATCCAGAGGCATGTGGAAGACCCTCTGAGCGAAAAGCTTCTGCGCGGCGAGGTGACCAGCAAAAGCAGGCTGGTTATCGGCGTGAAGGGCGGCAAACTGTCCTTCAAGACCGAGCCCGCGGAGGAGATCAAGACCTGAGGGGCGCCAGGAGCGCCCCTACCATCCCCTTAGCGCAGTTTTTTGGCCGATAAATCCTTATCGGCCAGATTCTGCCCTCCACTTGGTTTCAACAATTCGGAACTTCCCTTATCCCGTTGGTTTTCCTATTTTTGCGCAGCAGCCTGAAGGTGCTCCATCTGTCCGGGAACTTCCCGCATGGAGGCGGGTAGGATGACCAGATCGGCTCGTCAGGGCCAATACCTACCCCTGTAACATCACGGTTTGCCGTTGATACCCCACAACCCCGGTGGTAAGATGCCGCGGTTTTCCAGTATGGACCCGTTCCCGGGAGAGTACGTTTCCGGATATGAGACGCCAAATATGAGACGTCTAGCGATCATCTGGTCCGTTGTTCTGGGCCTGGGCATCTTGTGCGATGCTCAAGCCCAGACCACCGGATCTGCGACCATCGCCGAAATAGAAGTTGTCGGGGCCCTGACCGTTGGCTCCCGCCAGGTCCTGGCCTGGTCCGGCCTGGAAGCCGGCACGACCTTTTCCCGCGAAGCCGTGTCGCTGGGAATCCGCGATCTTTTTGCCACTCAAAAATTTTCCAACGTCTTCATCTATCAGCAGGACATCCCCGAGGGCGTCAAGCTCATCATCAACCTGCAGGAGTTTCCCCGCATCAGGACCATCCGGTTCGAGGGGAACCGAAAGGTAAAGGAAAAGGATCTGCGAGCCGCCTTTCCTCTGCATGTGGGGCAGTTCGCCAATCCCGCGGTCACGCGACGCGAATTGAAACCCCTACGCGATCTCTATTACGAAAAAGGCTACTACAACGTGGCCATTCATACCGACTCGACCGTGGTGGACGCCAACAACATGGAAGACATGGTGATTTCCGTCGTTGAGGGAAAAAAGGTCAAGGTCCAGACCATTTCCTTTGTCGGCAACAGCCAGTTGGATGAAGGGGACCTGCGCGGCGCCATGGAGCAGGGCACCAAGGGTTTCCTGCGTAGCGGCACGTTCAAGAAACAGCAATTCGAGGAAGACCGGGAAAGAATAGTCACCTACTGCCGTAACGAAGGCTATCTCGATGCCGCCGTGACCGACGTGGAATTGAATTTCCGCGAGGACAAAGAAAAGCTGGATCTGGTTCTGCATCTCACCGAAGGCGAGCAGTACTTCATCGGGGATATCAACTGGAAAGGAAATACCGTCTTTGACGACCTGGTCATTGCGGACATGATCTGGCTGGAGAATGGCGAGGTCTTCAAGGAGGATGAATACCTCGAAACCCTTGCCAACCTGCAGCAGATCTACGCCGACCGGGGATATATATATATCACGGTGGAACCCCAAAGGGATATCGTGGACCAGACGGTCAACGTGGATTTCACCTTCATCGAAGGACAACCCGCCAAAATCCACGACATCCAGATCAGCGGCAACACCAAGACTTACGACAAGGTGATCATCCGCGAGATGAGAACCTTTCCGGGTGACACCTTCAGCAACACGCGCATCCAGGCCACCATGCGGGACATATTCCAGACCGGCTTCTTCGAGGATGTCCAGCCCGACATCCGGCCGGTGCCCAACGGCGACGTGGACATGATCCTCAAGGTCAAAGAGAAGCAGACCGGACAGTTCATGTTCGGCATGGCCTACAGCGCCGAGACATCCGCCAGCGGTTTCATCCAGGTGGCCGAGACGAATTTCCAGGGCAAGGGTCAGAACCTGGGCCTGACCTGGCAGTTCGGCAGCCGGCAGCGGTACGTGGATATCAGTTTTACCGAACCCTGGTTCATGGGCACGCCCACCCTGATCGGGGCCGACCTGTTCGACCGTTACCAGTACAACTTCGATGATTTTTACGAGAGCCGGATCCGGGGTTTCAGTGTTCGGCTGGGTCGAAGGATCCCGGGGACCAGATACAGTCGCGTAGGTTTACGCTACGAACTGTCCCAGACCCGGTTGAGCAATTTCAGCCCTTCCTACACCGCTTTCCTGAACGACCTGGAAGAGAGCCTCGGGTCCAGCGATTTGCCCTGGCAGCGTCTGGACGAGATCGAATGGCCCCAGCTCAAAAGCAGCATCCGGGCCACGTTCAACAGGAATTCGACCGACAACCCGTTTTTCCCCACGGCCGGGTCGAAATCCCTGTACAGTTTCGAGCTGGCCGGTGGCCCTCTCGGCGGGGAAATCGAGTTCCAGGAACACATGCTGTCCCATTCCTATTACCAGAGGCTCCCGGGGGGATTTGCTCTCCACCTGAGGGGCTTTTTCGGATTCTTGCACGGGTTGAACGCCGCCAACGATGTCCCCGACTGGGAGCGTTACCGTCTGGGCGGCAACCGTCGGTTCCCCCTTCGTGGTTACAAGGATCTGGAGGTCGTGCCCCGAGGCAATCCGACCTTCATCGGCGGACGGTTTTTCAGCATCTTCAATACGGAGATTCTGTACCCCTTGACCAAGGCCATCCAGCTTCTCACCTTTCTGGATATGGGTGATGTCTGGAACAGCTTCAGTGAAGCGGATCTGGCCCACCTGCGGAAGGGTGCGGGCTTCGGGATCAGAGTCGAGGTTCCCATGATGGGAACTATCGGGTTTGATTACGGGTATGGTTTCGATAGGTTTGGGGGCCCGCGCTGGGAACCCCATTTCACCATTGGCAATTTCTTCTAGCGGGCATCTAGCCCAAGAAAAACGCGGCCCAAACTGGGTTTCATGGAAATCGGAGGAATAAAATGCAGAATCTCAACCACTTGCGTCGCATTGGGTGGTCTTTTGCCCTGCTGGGTTTGGGCCTGGGCTTGGTTGCCGGTCCAGCCGGCGCCGCGGATGATCTCCCCTTGGCGGTGGTGGATTCCCAGCGGATAGCCGAAGAATATGAAGCCGCCCGCGATGCCCAGGAGAAGTACCAGAAGTACCTCCGTGAATTGGAACTCGAGGTAGCCGACAGGGAAAAGGAACTGCAGTCCCTGGCCGAGGAGATCGAAAGCCAGAAAATGCTGCTGGGTGAAGACGCCCTGGCAACCAAGATGCAGGCCTTCGAGAAAAAAAGGGCTGAATACTTTGAATTCCGCGAGGGTATCGATCAGCGTGCCGAGGCCGAGTACAAGGCCCAGATCACGCCCATCCTCGATCAGATCAAGACCATTGTGGAGAGGATCGGCAAGGAAAAGAACTACGGGGTGATCGTGGATTCAGCGGCCCTGGCCGTTCTTTACATCGATTCGTCCTACGATTTGACCAATGACGTGCTCGCCGCGCTGGCCCGGGGTGACGATTGACCGCCCTGATTTTTGTTGACAGGGAATGAGCATGTGGTGAAATTTGTTTATTCTCAGCAGGAAACCGCACTTAGTCCCCCGCCCATTCGGACGGGGGGCGGTTGCATAACACGGAAACGAGCATGGAAACACTCCGTCTGAGTGAAGTCGCCGACCTGCTGGGTGGTGAATTGGTTGGTTCTGCCGATCCGGAGATCACCGGGGCGGCGGGCCTTGAAGAGGCGGGTCCCGGGGACCTGACCTTTGTGGCCCGGAAGAAGCTCAGCCAGGCCCTGGAGTCCTCACGGGCTACGGCGGTCATCATCGGCCCGGATCAGGAGGTGGACCGACCGGCCATCCGGGTAAAAGACCCCTATGAGGCCTTCGCCACCTTTCTGGAGCGATTTCTGACGGATCGAGATCGGGTCTGGCCCCCCGGAATCCATGCCACGGCCGTGGTTGACCCCGAGGCCGAGGTCCAGGCCGCGACCTCTATCGGGCCCTATTGCGTGATCGGCCCTGGCGCCCGGATCGGCACTGGAAGCCGCCTGGGATCCCACGTGATCCTGGGATGCGACGTCACGGTGGGCCGAGAGGCCTTGATTTACCCGCGCGTCACCATTCGCGAGGGGTGTATCCTGGGGGACCGGGTCATCGTCCATACAGGAGTGGTGATCGGTTCCGACGGATTCGGGTATTTTCCTTCCAGCCAGGGGATTCGCAAGATTCCCCAGGTTGGCGTGGTCGAGATCCAGGACGACGTGGAGATCGGGGCCGGTTCCTGCATCGATAGGGCCACCACCGGCCGCACTTTGGTGCAGGCCGGAACCAAGATCGACAATCTGGTCCAGATCGGTCACAATGCCAAAATTGGCAAGGCGTGTTCATTGAGTGCCCAGACGGGAGTCGCGGGCAGTTCGACCCTTGAGGACGGTGTTTTCACCGGCGGTCAGGTGGGCATTGCGGATCATTTGAAGATTGGCCCAGGTGCGAAGATCGGGGCCCAGTCGGGGATCATCAACGACGTCCCCGCCGGGCAGGCGATATTCGGCACCCCGGCCCTCGAACTAAACGAATCCTTTCGGATGTTCGCGGCTTTGCGCAAACTTCCGGAATTGTTGCGTCGGGTCAGCCGCCTGGAAAAGGATTCCAGGGGACGATCCGGCGATGATAGCCAGGATCAGGGGTAGATCAGGTGCTCTGGTTCCAAAAAACCTTGAAGAAGGAAGTGTCCACCGAGGGCATGGGTCTCCACTCAGGTGAGCTCGCCCGCATGACCTTCGTTCCGGCACCGCCCAATACTGGGCTGGTTTTCGTGGTGCCCGGCCCCGAAGGCGAAGTCAGGATCCCCGCCCTGGTGGAAAACGTCGCCGAGGATTGCAGCCTGGTTCGCTCAACCACCCTTTCGAAGGATGGGGTGACCATCCACACCGTGGAGCACGTCCTGTCCGGGCTGGCCGGGATGGGCATCACCAATTGCCTGATCCGGCTCGAAGGGGGAGAACCTCCGGTGCCCGCTTGCGCGAGCGCCCTTTCCTACGTGGCGATGATCGACGAGGCCGGCGTCGAGGCCCAAGGTTTGCCGGCGGTTTACTACAAGGTCAACCGGCCCGTGTCCTGGCGGCAGGGGGATGTGGAACTGACCGCCATACCCGCCGAGCATTTTACCATTTCCTTTTCCATCGACTACGAAGATCCCAAGATCGGGGTCCAGCACTCCACCTTCCAAATCCATCCAACCACTTACCGTGAAGAAATTGCCCCGGCCCGGACTTTCGCCATGATGAAGGATGTGGCCCGGCTCCAGGAGCAGGGTCTGGCCAAGGGCGGTTCCTTTGAAAACGCCCTGGTCTTCGATGATGGCGAACTGGCCGGCGGGCAGAAGCTGCGTTTTGTCGATGAATGTGTGCGCCACAAAATCCTGGATCTCCTGGGGGATTTGACCCTTCTGGGTATGCCGATCAAGGGCCACGTAACCGCAAAGCTGTCGGGCCACGCCGGCAACGTGGAATTCACCCGCATGCTTGCCAAGGCCGAGCGCAAGATGCCGCGTGTTTATCCGCCGCGGACCCCTGAATTCTGGGACATTGGTTCCATCATGGAAATCATGCCCCACCGCTACCCCTTCCTCTTGGTGGACCGGATTTTTGATCTGGAGCCCGGCAAGAAGGTGTCCGGCATAAAGAACGTGACCATCAACGAACCTTTTTTCCAGGGGCATTTCCCGGGGCATCCGATCATGCCCGCGGTGCTGATCATCGAAGCCATGGCCCAGATCGGTGGTGTGCTGCTGATGAGCGGTTTCGAGGATCCCAAGGGCAAGATCGTGTACTTCAGTGGGATCGACAACGCCCGCTTCCGGCAGCCGGTTACCCCCGGTGACCAGCTCAGGTTTGAATTGGTGATGAATAAGTTGCGAGGTACTCTTTGCAAGATGCATGGAACCGCTTGGGTCGGCGACCGTAGGGTAGCCGAGGCGGATCTCATGTCGAACGTGGTGGAGAGTTGATCCACCACCCATAAGGAGGAATATCTTGGACCCTATGAAGATCAACAAGGTTTTCGGTCCCAGAGCCGTCAGCGAACCGGAGATTCACCCCACAGCGGTGGTGCATCCAGGGGCTCGTATCGGACACAATGTCAAGATCGGTCCCCATTCGGTGATCGGCCCGGACGTTGTGATGGGACCCGACTGCGTGGTGGGAACGTCTGTCCTGATTGAAGGTCGGACGACCATCGGCAGTAACAACCGGTTCTTCCACGGCGCGGCCATCGGCTGCGAACCCCAGGACAAAAAATTCGGCGGCGAAACGACTTTTCTGGAGATCGGAGACAACAACGACTTCCGCGAATACTGCACGGTTCACCTGGCCACTGGCGAAGGCGATCAGACACGAATCGGCGACAACAATCTCCTGATGGCCTACGCGCACATCGCCCACAACTGTCATATTCATGACCATTGTGTTCTGGCGAACGCTGTGAATCTTGCCGGGCACGTGGAGGTGGGGGAGCATGCCACCGTCGGAGGCCTGACCCCCGTGCATCAGTTCGTTCGAATTGGGGCCTTCGCTTTTATTGGCGGGGCCAGTCGCCTTTCGCAGGACGTACCTCCTTTCATCAAGGTGGCCGGAAGTCCTGTCGAAGTGCGAGGGATCAACAGCATCGGGCTGAAGCGCAATGGTTTTTCCGATGATGACCTGAGGATCCTGAAGAAGGCCTACCGGTTGCTCTACCGTTCGGGTCTGAACGTTACCCAGGCGGTCGAACGGATCGCCGCGGATTGCCAGCTGACCAAGCACACCGAGACCTTGATGGCTTTCATCCGCCGATCCGACCGGGGGATCGTACGTTGACGACCCCTGTCCGGGCCGGAAAGGCTGAATGACCGTGTCTCCGGCGCCCACCGGGCACATTTTCCTATCCTGCGGCGAAGCCAGCGGAGATCGTTACGGAGCGGCCTTGACGGCCGCTCTGCGATCTTTGGTCCCGGATATCCGGATTTCCGCCCTCGGCGGCCCGGATATGGCGCGGGCCGGGGCCGAGTTGATCGCCGATTCGGCCGAACTGGCCATCATGGGTTTTTCCGAAGTCGTGGCCTCCTTGCCGACCCTGCTTAAGGTCCGCCGACGTATCTGGCACCATTTGGATGACCAGGGTGTGGATCTGGTCGTTCCCATCGATTTTCCCGGGTTCAACGGTAAACTGGCCTCCAGAGCTCAGAAGGCAGGCCTTCCCGTTTTTTGGCTCATCGCTCCCCAGGTCTGGGCATGGGGCGCCTGGCGAATTCCCGGATTTCGGAGGAAAATCGACCGTCTGGGCACCATTCTTCCTTTCGAAACGAGTTTTTTCGATCAGCGTGGTTTCAATGTATTTCCCATGGGTCATCCTTTGATGGAGGACTATGGCGGGAACTTCGCCTTCGAGGATTTGTGGGCCAAACGGGAATCTCACTTGGGCGACCGCGATTCCCGGCTGACCATTGCCGTTCTTCCTGGAAGCCGCCGGCAGGAATTGAAACATCTTTTGCCCGTACTCAAGGTTACCTGCCAGGCTATCGTCGGTTATCTTCCCGACCGCGAAATCCGCTTCGTGGTGAGCGTGGCCCCGGGGGTGGACCCGGTGGCTATCAGTTCGGTTTTTGAATCAGGGGTGGAGATCACCGACCTGGCCTTGCCCCGCCTTTTGGCGGAGTCCGATCTGGCTCTGGTGTGCAGCGGAACGGCCAGCCTGGAGGCGGCCCTGGCCGGTGTGCCCCACGAGTTGGTATACCGCACCGGTGCCCTGAACGGGTTCCTGGGACGGCGATTGGTCCGAACGACGCACATCGGCCTGAGCAACATCATCCTGGGCCGTCAAATGGTCAGGGAGCACGTCCAGAACCAGGCCTCGCCGCTTCCTTTGGCCCGCAACCTGTTGCGGTGGATAGCCAGACCGTCCGAGCGGGAGGAATTCTACGGGGACGTTCGCCGACTCCGGCAAATGTGCGGCCAGCAAGGCGTGTGGATCCGGACTGCTCAAGCGATCCTGGACATGATGCCCAGTTCTGGAATCGGCCACGGGGTCGGAACCGACGAAAGCTCTTCTTGACATGCCTCTCCAGCGCTGGAAGCTTTTCCTCGCTCCGGGTGCCTGGCGATTTCTCAAGCTAACCGTCCGCCTGGGGGAGTATGCCTCTTCTCGTGACATGGGGACCGGTCCGCTCATTTTCGCCTGTCTGCACCGCGATATCCTGCCGGCTATCATGTTTGTCCGCAGTGCTCGGCCCGCCCTTCTGGTGAGCGACTCCCCTGACGGGGACATTCTCGTCAAGACCCTGGATCCCAAAAATTACCGGTTCGTACGGGGTGCCACCGGCGACGACGGGCGGCGAGCCCTGGTCAGGTTGCGACGGGAAATACATACAGGACATAGCGTGGGTCTGGCGGTCGACGGTCCCGAAGGACCCTATGGGTCCATCCGTGAAGGTGTTCTCCATCTGGCACGGATGACAGGGGCCCCCGTGGTTCCCCTGGTGGCCCGGGCCGACAAGCCCCTGGTGCTCAACACCTGGGACCGGACCGTGGTGCCGGTGCCCTTCCGCAAGGTGCACATGGACATCGGACCGGTCATGCATATACCCTCGAACGCGGGTGATACGGAATTGATTAAGTTCAAGGCCGATCTGGCTGAGTTTTTTGGCGTCCAGGAGGTTGGGTGATGCGGATTGTGGATCTTCGGCCACGTTCCGTGCGCCTGATGTCGTCCCTATGGAAAAAGGATTCCAGGGTGCGTGGCCAGCTGGATCATCCGCCCTCGAAACCGAATCTGGCCGCTCGTTTGACCGCCGCAATGGGGAACCGTTTCGTGGCCCACCGGGTGTCCGCCCGGCAAGAACCGGCCCCTGTCCCGGCCATCGTTTCGATTGGTAACCTGGCCCTGGGAGGGACGGGAAAAACCCCGGTAGTGGCCGCCCTGGGAAAGGACCTGGCCTCCGCCGGATGGAAGGGTGCGGTTTTGACCCGGGGCTTCGGATCTCCCCTGGCTGGGCCTCTAAAGATCGAGGCTACCAACGTACTGGCCGGTGATGAAGCCCGCCTGATGGCCATGTCCTTGACGCCCAGCGGTTGGCCGGTTATTCAGGCCCGCCGCAGGGTCAGGGGTCTCGATTTCCTGGCCGAACCCGACACCCAGGTCGTGATTGTGGAAGACGGTCATCAGACCGCCCGCCTGGGCCGCCACCTCGACGTGGTCATTCTCGACGCCTGGTCCGTGGTTCCCGGAGATGACGGTTCGGTGGTCCGCGCGGCCACCGGGCCCGTATTTCCTTTTGGCCCCTGGCGTGAGTCGGCAGCCGGTGCCCTCAGAGCAGGGATCTGGCTACTGGAAACGGACCAGGAAGTTCCCGCCGTGGGTGAGGGAGGCCAGGCTGTGGCGGTGTTTCAGAGGCGATTGACATTGCGCTGCCCCCGTTCAGGAAAGGAAGCCGACGCACCGGTGGGCCGGCCGGCCGTTCTTTCCGGAATCGCCCGCCCGGAATCTTTTGAGAAGGGGCTGGAAAAAGTTCTTTCCAGCGATCCTGTCCTGGCCCTCAGGTGTGGGGATCATGCGCAGTATCTTCCCCGCCGCGTGGCCGATATCACGAGGATTTTTCGGGAATCAAAAGCGGATTTTCTGGTGACGACCGCCAAGGACTGGGTCAAACTGGAGCCGTTCTGGCCCGAAAGTATGCCCGTCCTGGTGGCCGATCTGAAGATATGCTGGGGGCACAACAAGACGTTCCCCTCACTGGTCGGGGAACGTCTTGAAGGTTTGACGGGACGATAGAGTCGAGCTCAACCCGTCCTATTCCACCACGGCGCCGATGGCGTTAACCATCAATCCGGCCGGGATCGATACTTCATGGTCGGTGCCGGACACGTGACCCTTGAAAGTAAAGTTCGCCCTGGCCGTGAAGGGGGGCTCAGCCAGGTTCAAAATGTCCTGGAACCAGCTGGCGCCCTTCATCTCAATGGGGCCTACCAGAACGGCGACCACGGAATTGTCGTCGATTTGTATCTGAGCGCTGGCCAGCCCATTGGTGATGTTGTGGTCCGCCAACGCCGCCGGAGCGTTCGCGTCGGTGCTGGTCCAGGTCAGATCATAACCGGTGATGATGAAGGAACTGTAGGCTCCGCCTTCGGGAATGTTGACGTTGCTGTTCCCGGCTCGGGCCATGAAGACCACGGGAACATAATCGATGGGCACGAAGTCGTCGTCGCCTCCGGGCGCACCGTCGGTGCCGAGATTCAGGGCAGCCATGATCAGAGGCGCCCCTTCATTTACCGATTCCACCTCGCACACGAGGCTTTGCAGTTCATTGCTGTTATCACTGCAGCCGGTCAG
>RCNF010000536.1_pt1 | contig 19508 bp, 14 predicted proteins | sample 2041311 | NCBI WGS metagenome assembly RCNF01 (sample SAMN09708228, study PRJNA481090) | Marine sediment metagenome, whole genome shotgun sequencing project. | biome: marine sediment; feature: ocean; material: sediment; isolation source: Sewage treatment plant 2 marine sediment (STP2) ... | reverse complement strand
CTGTCGACCAGCCCTAGTCTGAACATCGATTTCAGGAGGCCCATGACATCGCCCAGCCTGAACCTCGAGGCCTGGCCGCGCGGCGGCTCGAAATCCCTCAGGAAGTCCCTGATCCGCCTGTAGTACGGCTTGGCGGAGTAGATGTCGTTGATGATCTTTCTGTACCCCTCGATGAGTTTCGTTCTATCCATTTTCGGGATGAAGTTCATCGTCATGTCGGTATTGTTCCCCGAGATGTTCTCAATCAGCCGTCCCTCGCCCTTGAGGCGATTGTAGAGGTTCGTCCCGCGGGGAGCATTTAGCAGGCCGACCATAGCGGTCACTATGCCGCTGTCCTTTATAAACTCGCTGAGCCTGTCGAATATCGCAGGCGGATCGCTGTCGAATCCGAGTATGAAGCCGCCGAGGACCTCGAAGCCGGCCCTCTGCATCTTCCTGATGCTGGCGACCATGTCCCGGCCCCTGTTCTGCGACTTGTTGCACTCCTTGAGGCTCTCATCGTTGGGGCTCTCCACTCCCACAAATATCGATGAGAAGCCCGCTTTCGACATCATATCCATCAGTTCGTCATCGTCAGCGAGGTCGATCGAGGTCTCAGTAGTTATGTAATAGGGGTATTTTCGCGCCTTCTGCCATTCGATCATCGCAGGCAGGACCTCACGCTTCAGCTTTGTCCTGTTGCCGATGAAATTGTCGTCAACGAAGAAGACACCACCGCGCCATCCTCGCTGGTAGAGCTCCTCCATCTCACCGATCAGGTTTTCAGCGCTTTTCGTCCTGACCTTACGGCCGAACAGGACCGAGATATCGCAGAACTCGCAGTTGAACGGACAGCCCCTCGAGTACTGCACGCTCAGCGTCATGTAGTCCTTCATGTTTATCAGGTCCCAGTCCGGCATGGGAGTCAAGTCGAGAGAAGGACGCCCTTCAGCCTGGTACAGCTGACGTGGCTCCCCCCGCTCAAGGTCGGCCAGAAAGAGGGGCAGGGTGATCTCGGCTTCATCAAGCACAAAATGATCGATGCCTTCGAACTCATCCCAGGATGAGGTGAACAGGGGGCCGCCGGCGACTATCTTCTTGCCGAAGGTCCTGCACCTTTCGATGATCTCAACGGCCGAGTCCCTCTGAATTGACATCGCCCCGATAAAGACCATGTCGGCCCACTCTATATCCTTGTCGGTGAGTTTCCTTACCGAAAGATCGACAAGGCGCTTTTCCCAGGTCTCTGGAAGGAGCGATGACACGGTCAGAAGGCCCAGCGGTGGGTGAGAGGATTTCTTGTTAACGAACTTCAGCGCGTGGATAAAGCTCCAGAAGGTGCCGGGAAAATCTGGCGCTATGAGTAATATCTTCAACTTAGGTCTCCCTTGCCGATTAAGTTCCAGGTCAAAGCCCAGGACCAGGTTCCAATACCGATGAAGGCCAGGGGAAAGTGTGACCGGCAAGGGAAGGTGGAGAAAGGCTGTCTGTTAACAATATAGACCGGGCGGACCGCGTTTACCAGATGTTGTTCGGAGTGCGACAGGCAAGACCTGCAAAGACAACCGGTTAACGTCCTTTGACTCGGACGAACTGCACCTGGAAACGCATCGACCATTCCGCGGAGAGGACTGACGACTTCTTTCGCGCTCGCGAAACCGGCCAGCGCCTCATCGATCTCCCCCTGGTTCGCCAGAGCCCAGGAATCCATCGTCAGCAGCATTCCTTTTCGGTTCCTGCCGGCCTGCTCCGCCTCTTCATCGGTGCATTCGTAATCGGGCCAGTCGGACCTGAAGGTCGCCGCGTTTGCCATCCCCTGCGTTTTAGCGCAATACTGGCGGGCAAGCGCCCAGTCCTCCATCTCGACTGCCGCTTCGATGATGTTCCAGTTGTCACCGAATTTGATTTGGCCTGCGGAGTCCATCCGGTCTGCGAGGGCGAGCATCTCTTCTTTCATGCCGGCATCGCCGTAGAAGACGAGCATCTTCTTGTCGAGTTTCAGCACAATCTCAGGATCGTCGACCCTTCCGCGTGCCTTTTCAGCAAGAGCAACAGCGCCCTTCCTGTCGCCGAGTTTTTCGCCCTTGTAGTACACTACATCAAGGACAAAACCTTCTGTATACTTGCTCTCCGGGTATTCATCGAGGAACTTGAGGGTCGCGGCCAGGGCGTCCTCAGTCAACTGGTCCTCCTCGAGGTAGGTGATGAGGACCTTGTATGCCTCCTCGACCGAAGCGGGTTTTCCGCTCTCAACGGCCAGCCCGGTATCGGCTTGTTCCCCGGCCTTCTCCGAGCCACCGCATGCCGACAGAACCGCAAGACCTGCAACTAGTATCAATACGACGAATCTACGCATCGCTCCTCCCGGGTTGAATTTCTGATAAATAGAATACGGAATTACGTGGTTTTTGTTCGGGGAAAATCGGGGATCAGTCCATGATCTCGATACCCAAGATGGAAACGTCGTCTGTCAACTTTCCGCCTCTCTGCCATTTTTCGACTTCATAGAGCATTGAGGAGATATTCTTTTCCAGCGAAAGACCCTTGTTTCGATCAAGGGAAGAGATCAGCCGTGTCTGTCCAAATTCCACGTCATCCGGACTCGTCGTCTCGAGGATACCGTCGGAATAGAGAAACAGCCTGTCCCCGGGCTTCATATGGATCGAGCATTCCCTGTAACTGGAATCCGGAAGGAAGCCGACCGGCAGCCCGCCCTCCTCTATACAGACAGCCCTGGAATCATGCGATATAAAGATCGGCCGCGGATGACCGGCCACGACATGCCGGAACTCATATGTCTCCAGGTCGAGGATCCCGTAGATGAGCGTGAAATATTGCAGCTTGTCCGGATTCATGGGAAACTGCCTGTTGAGCTTTGCAGCGACCTCGGCCGGCTGCACCAGGTGATAGTTGGAAGAGCCTTCGACATGCCTGATAAGCAGGGAGGTCTGGTCCTGGGTCGGGGACAGTATCCGGCTGAGAGTCACCGACAGAAGCGATGCGGAGAGCCCGTGACCGCTGACATCAAGGATATAGACACCAAGATGCTTTTCATCCAGTTTGAATACATTGAAGACGTCTCCACCGAGCTCATCGCAAGGCTCGAAGGCGGAAGCTACCCTCACTCTGTCGATCTCGGCATACTTCGGGGGGAGTAGCGACTTCTGGATCTCGGCCGCTGCCTCCAGGTCATCCTTCATCCGCTTGTTCGCCTGCAGAAGTTCCTCTTCAGCCTTTTTCCGCTCGGTGATATCGAGTCCGTATTCGATCATCTGGACGACGTCGCCCTCGTCATTGAGGATCGGATGCCCGTGGACCTCTATATGCCTGGGATTTCCATCCCGGTCGAAATGGATATGTTCCAGTGTTACAGGTCTCTTCGTCCTGCGAACCTCAGCGATAGGGCAAGTGTGTTCGGAACCACCGCATGGTGTCTCCCGATTGTGCGTAAGAGCATAGCAGGTCGAACCTTCTGTAATATCGCCATAGATGGCGGTGGCCTTGTTCGCCATGACTATCTCGTAGGTATTTATATCGAGGACATAGAAAGGGTGTGTCAACGATTCGATCGTGTCATTGAGTATCCTGTTATGCTGACGGATCTGTTCATCGATAAGGGTCTTCTCGGTTATATCGCGCGCTGTCACATACGCCCCTGTGACCGCACCGTCATCATCCTTCAGGGGGCTGCAGGACCAGTCCATAAGGCGCATCTCCCCGTCACGGCGCCTCTGCCAGCTCTCGACAAGAGTCTTGGACCCGTCACTGTTAAGCTGCGACAGAAAATCCCCGCAGCTGCCCGTCTCATTTTCACAAAAAAACGATGCATCTTTTCCGACGACATCTTCACCGAAGAATTTCACACCGGCCTTGTTGGCCCACCTGTAGACATTACCGGTATCAAGCTCCATGATGATGTCAGGCAGATCCTCGAGTATCGAGTCCGCCCTCGACAGGATCATCAGCGGCTGGCATTCGTTTTCTTCAGCAGCAGAGGATTCCATGGTCCCCGTATCGTCGCTCTTCATAAGCTTGCCGCCTGTCGGTCATTAATAAAATCTAGATATAGTAGCCGGTAGATCTCGAATCAGTGCCCGGCTTCCATTCAGCAAGTTCAGCCAGCGTCACCTTACCAAGAGTATCGCTCATGGCGGCGGAAAGTGACCGCCACATCTCCCGGGTGGGACATCTGTCCGTCTTCTCACATGCTTCCGGATCATCAACGCACGGAACAATCACGAGCCCTTCCTCCAGGATGAGAACGACGTCTCTCGCAGTCATCTCCCATGGGGGCCGAGACAGCACATACCCGCCGCCATGCCCCTTGAAACTCTTGAGCAGGCCGGCGCCCCGAAGGATGCTGAGGATACCGTCGAGGTATTTCTTGGACAGGGACTGTTCCCTGGCTATCGCATCGCAGGTAACAGGCCGTTCCCAGCTCTTTGCGATCGTGATCATCGCTCTGAGCCCGTATCTCGTTTTTGTAGAAAGCCGCATGTATCAACCCCCTATAGTATACCTAAGAAGTATACTATTATAGTGGCATCTGTCAAGCTCTTATCAAATATACGGATTACAGGCAGATTGGTTTCATTTATTGTCTACTATTTTGGTAGATTGCGTGCGGATTCAGGCTGATGGATCTCACCCTCTGTCGAGTTCATCAAATCTTTTCTCGAAGGCTTCCTTCCCCTTGTGGTATTCGGCCGATGCAGCCTCGAGCTCTTCGAAGTTTGTCTCAATAATCTTTTCACAGCCGTGGATCTTTTTCGACAGATCAGCAATCGCGGTGTTGTCACCCTGCTGCGAAGCTTCTTCTATCTCACGGTGAAGGTCCTCAAGCTCCTTTTCGGCCTTCACTATAACCGTCTCGGTCTTCTCGATCCTTTTCTCGAGCGGCCTGAGAGCTTTCGATCGTTCCCGCACAAGCTCGGAGCGGAGCCTCTTGGCCTCTTTTCTGTCAGACTTGCGTGTCCCGGAATTACCATCCCCCTCCAGGACGGCAGCCTCTTTCTCGCTCTCCCAGCCTCTCTTCTCGAGAAATTCCCCGTATCCGCCCTCGTACACGAAGGCCCTTCCGTCCTGAAAGACTATCAATCTTTCCGCCAGACCGTGGAGGAGCATCTCGTTATGCGTGACCATCAGGACCGCACCCTCGAACTCGTTTATCGCTTCGAGAAGGGCATCGCACGCCTCGAGATCAAGGTGGTTGGTCGGCTCGTCGAGAATAAGAAAGCTGACCGGTGTGGCAATCAACTTGCCGAGCAGGACCCTGTTCTTCTCTCCGCCCGAAAGGATCCCCACCCTCTTAAGCGCGGTATCACCCTCGAACATCATCATGCCGCAGATGTTCCTCGCCCTCTGGTGATCGACATCGGGGTCGGCGCTGACTATCTCCTCGAGAACGGACCTGTCGTCTGATAGAGTATTGACGTTTGCCTGCTCGTAGTAACCGCTCGTTATCGTGGAATTAAAATTCACCTCACCTGACTGGGGAGTCAGCCGTCCGGCCAGGGCCTTCAGGAGCGTCGTCTTCCCTTTTCCGTTCTCCCCGACCACACAGACCCTGTCGTACGGGCCGATAGAAAAGGACAGATCCGCAAAGAGAGGACTGCCTGGATCGTACCCGAAAGTCAGATCAGCCACAGCCATTGCTGGCTTGCCGTTGAAAGGGCTCGCCCTGAAGGAAAAATCGAGGTCCTTGGCCTTCTCCAGTTTCTCGAGCTTCTCCTGTTTCTCCAGCGTCTTGATCCTTGACTGGACCATTCCCCCGAGCCTCGCCTTAGCGCGGAACCGCCTGATGAAGAGCTCGGCCTTCTTCCTCTTCTTTTCGTCGTTGAGCCTCGTCTTCTCGTAGACCTCTTCCTCCATCGCGAACTGGGAATAGAGCTTACCCGTATCCCCCTTGATCTTCCGGAGTGTCTTGCGGTAGATCCCCATCGTATGGGTGACTACGTTGTCCATGAAGCTGCGGTCGTGTGTTATCAGGATGAGCTCGCCCTGACGGGCGTTGAGATACCTCGTGAGCCATCGTATCGAGGTAATGTCGAGGTAGTTGTTCGGTTCATCGAGAAGCAGCAGGTCGGGATTTCTTACGAGTATCTTTGCCAGGTTGAGCCTTACCTGAAATCCACCGGAAAGCTCGAAGGGATCCTTTTCGAGATCAGGCGCCCTGAATCCGAGTCCGGCAAGGACCTTCTCGACCTTCCAGGTCTGATCCTTCTCTTCTGCATGCAGCCCCTCGCACCCTTCCTCGAGAACGGTAGTGCGTGTGAAATCGGGCTCCTGCAGTACATGGCCGATCGAGTACCCTCTGGGAATTACGATGTTGCCCGAATCGGCCTCTTCCTCGCCCGTGATCATACGGAGAAGCGTCGTCTTCCCGTGGCCGTTCCTCCCGACCATACCGAGGCGTTCTCTCGCGTTCAGCCTGAATCCTGTTTCCCTGAACAGTTCCTGGCTGCCGTAACTCTTCGATATGTTTTCAACGATTATCATGCAGGATAGGCTCGCTCTATATATCGATACCGAATCCGAATACCATCTTTATATCGTCTTTTTCAGGGATCGTGCCGTCTTCGAACGGTTGCGGATTATCGACGCGGTCCCATGTAATCGAAAAGGTCAGCTCGAAGATATCCTTCCAGAAGTCGATCGACAGATAAGTGGCGGTATGATGGGTGGAAGTCTTGATATCCGGCACGCCGAGCCGCGAGCTGTATTCGACCTGCCACTCGATATTTTTTGTTATATCCCAGTCGAGATTCAAGGTCGGGATGATCGATCCGGTACTTTGGTCCATATCCTCTCCTTCCTCGACGGAGAGGAACTGTGTGACCTGGTAACCGGCTCCGATACCGACTGACCAGTCGATCCTGGGCTGCCTGAACAAGAAGTAACCAACACCGGCTCCCAGCGTATTGCGGAAATATATGTTCTGGAACTTGTCGGAGTAGTACTCATATGAAGTAGCCGTTATGTAAAATCTGCGGCTGATAAACAGGTCGAGAAGCAGGTTCCCTTTGTGATTATTGACAGTCTCAGTAGTTTGAACCTCACTGATATTACTACGGAACTCGAGACTGGTCCGGGAGCGGGTTGCTTCCCTCTTGACGTATAGCCTCGTCGTAAGATCGAGCTGCTCCGTGTTTCCGGTTTTTTGCGTGTATCCTATGCTGGCCTGTGTAGACCAGAAATTGCGCTCCCTGGGCCTGCCTTCTATGATTGTAAGAAGGTCCCTGCCCGGCAGGTCCACGGTACCGTTTTCGGTGTTTATCCGGATCATCCCGTCCCGCATCGACGCCGATCCTGCATATATCCTCTGCCCTTCGAATACAAAGGTCATCTCGCGCGGCAGCCTGAAAGCGCTGATGTCATCCCAGTCGATTTTCAGATCGTCCAGCTCGTCACTGTCGAACTCCATGCTCAGGTCGCGGTAGAGGTCCATGTTCCCGCGGACCCATTCGCCGGATTTGAGCTGAACCCAGTCCTTCTTGTCTTTCTCAGGCCAGGGAGGGTGCCAGTCCTGTGATCCGGCCGGCAGTGCGGCAGCGATCAGTATCAGGATGGTCCCGATGGCTGTACACAAAACTGGGTTCCACAATTTATGACGACTTGCCGACATTTCAGGGCTCTCCTTATCGAGACACGATTATTCCCGGAAGATAAGGTCTTGTCCAGAAAAAAGGAAATGATATCGCTGGATGGATTCGCAGGCAGTCACTATAATTATCTCATCATACCCCATCATGATCATACACTCCTTCAAAATGGAAGCTGAGATATGAGTAAGGTTTCGACCATCTTTCTTTCGACAATTGTCATCATTCTACTGACATCTACAGTTGTCTGTGCTGAAGAGAACGTAAAGCAGACTTACCAGGAGTTCCGGGTCGTCCTTATCGAGAAATACAACGCCGGAGAATATGCCGAGGCGGCGAGGATGATCGAGGACAGCTTCGACAACTTCCCCGGCGAGGAATGGAAGATGTCGTACAACATGGCCGCCGTATGCCAGCACCTGGAGGATTACAAGAAGGGGATAAAGTACCTCGGGATGGCCCAGGACAAGGGCCAGTTCTTCAATACATGGGCATTTAACGGTGATTTCTGGGCGCCGTTCTTCGAAACGCCAGGATTCGAAGAGGTCATTGCCAGGAACGAAGAGATGAGAGCCGAAGCTCAGAAGAACGCAGAGATGAAGATCGAGATAGTGCTTCCCGGAAAACTCGAGGAAGGCAAAGCGTACCCCCTCTTTATCGCCCTTCACGGCGGCGGTGAGAATATTGAAGAGTTCAAGCCGAACTGGAAATCGACCGTGATGGAAAGCGAGTTCATCATCGCCTACGTCCAGTCCTCGCAGGTCGTCTCCATGACCGGCTTCTCGTGGGAAGAACAGGAAGTCACCAAAAAGGAACTGAAAGAGGCGTATGACAAAGTCTGCGCCGAATACCCCGTCGATACAGCCGAGGTGTTGATCGGCGGTTTCTCCTCGGGCGGATACGGCTCCCTCGTCGCGACCTTCTTTGAGGCTGTGCCGGTCAAAGGATTCGTGATCCTCTGCCCCCCGATGCCCGAGAACATCACCGAGACAGAGGTAGCAAAAGCCAGGGACAGGGGCGTCCGCGGAACGCTCATCACGACCGAACTCGACCACAGGGTCCCCGACCAGAGAAAGATGGCAGACCTCTTCAGGAATACAGGGCTCCAGTACCAGTTCACCATAACGCCCAATATCGGCCACTGGTACCCGGACAACCTGCCTGAGATGATCGACCAGGCGATAGCACATATAAGAAGCAACTAGTATCGATTTTACGCAGCAACTAGCTTCAGTTTACGGATTTTTCACTATCATCTTCGGGCCCTTCCCCGGGCCCGGCAATTGTGCCCTCGGAATGCACACTGAGCCGCACCAGCAATTCTTTCAGATAGCTCAAGTGCTCTTTTTTTATCACACCTGTCTTTTCGTAGATCCTGATCGCCTGCTCGAGATACACCCGGCCTTCCCCGACTGATCCGGACTCGACTCTTATCCTCGCAAATCCTTCCAGGCATCCCGCTACCCAGGCCGATTCTTCATCTTCTATTCTTTTAAAAATGTCGAGGGCTCGTGAATACCCGCCTTCAGCCTCTGAGCACCTTTCCAGAGCCACCAGTACATCCGAATGCCTTTTCAACGTCGTAGCGATCGTCCAGCCCTTCTGCACGGTATCACTCTTATCTTCATGCAGCAATCCCATCATCCTTCTGTAGATTTCCTCTGCCTCGGTGTATCGCTCCATCAAATGAAGAGTCCATCCCAGGCCGGATAGGGCAAGAATGAGCGTCGGTTGATCCAGGGGCTGTTGTTTCTCAAGAATGGCGATCTGGCGGCTGCAGCAAAGCTCTGCCTTACTGTAATTACCTACCTCATATGCAGCATTCCCCAGATGACCGAGTATCTCGGCGAGGAGAGGCCCTTCCTCTATTCCCGAGCTGTCGTAACGTTCGACTGCTTTCAGAAGATATCTGTCTGCCTCACGGTACTGTGCCTTCTTCAGCTTGGTCACACCCAGCTCGTTCAGCATGTAGATGATATCCGGCGATCCGGGATCGCATAGTTCATTCGCCGTATCGAAAGCTTCCGAATAACAGGCCTCCGCTTCATCCAGCTTGCCGTGATTCAGATACAACCCCCCCAGCTGATACAATACTATGTACATCTTCTCACTTTTCCGGCCGAATCTCTCCTCGCACTTTCCCTTCAGATCCACAAGAAGTGCTTCAGCTTCATCGGTCTCTCCCCGGGCATCGAGGAAATCCAGCAGCCCGTCTTGTGATAACAGATAGTTTTCAGTATCCTCGGAGAGAAATGCTTTCACAATGATACTGTGGGATATTCGAAGCAGATTCTCCGCTTCGGACTGCCTTTCGGTCTTGAAGTACAGACGCACAAGGCCGTTAAAGCCGGGAATCAGATCGGGACAATCCTCGTTCTTGCTGAAGGTTTCCACGATCCAGACATTCAAGTCGAATAGATCCTCAGCTTCATTGTATCTTCCGGATTGGAAACATACTTCGGCAAGACGCGGGATCTCCAGCGCCATCTCGTAGTCCTCGTTATCGCAAGGCGGCTTGACCCAGTCCGGCAAGGTCCTCGCCAGCTCTTCCGCCATGCCGAAGTTGCCCTCTTCGGCAAATGATGTCGCCAGCAGGACCTCCATTCTATATTCTGTCTGTGTACAATTCATTCTCTTGGCATGCTTGATCAAAACGCGAAGGGCCCACTGTTCCGCCTTGCGCCTGCCTAATGTGTTGGATAGGCGCGCGAACCAGAATACCATCCCTGCCAGCTCCCAGTTGTTCCGCCCCCAATGCTTTTTCAGAGTGGGGATCGCCTCCCTGAAAAGCTTGTCAGCTTTCTCCAGATTGCCGCTGTTGAGGAAATAATAGAAGAGCCTGGAGAACAGATCGATCGTATTGCCATTATCTTCTCCATAGCAATGTTTCGCAAACTCGACCAGGCGATCACACAACTCTTCAGCTTCCCGCGCCTTATGCATCGAGCACATTAATTCAACCAGCATCTCCAGCGACTCGAATTGCCGCCAGTTTCCGATAAACTTCTCGGCGATCTCGAGGGCTTCTCTCGCGGGAGCCTCTGCGGCAGATGGATCCGTGAGCATCAGATTCTTTGCAGCTTCAGACACCCTGTCCCAGCGTGCTGATGGAGAATTCGGGTCCTTCTTCGTCGGCGGCCCGAAAACGGCATGCACACATCTGCGTAACAGATTCTTCATTGGTCCATATTTCGAAGGTTGAGCCGGCAGGTCTTCCCCTTATCCCCGAATTGCTGTTCAGGGTCCTCAAAGTCTATACCAAAAGTATATTCCGGTCAACGATGCCGGTTTTCACCGACTAGGCTATCCCCCCGGAGTACCTGAACACAGAACGGTACTTTGGTACCTGTTTACATCGATGCATATGTCTGATATATCATCCTGTATGAATGATTGATCAGTGATATATTACTGCGCAGAGGGAGCTGATGATGAACAGGCGATCCGGACCGGCGAGCATGTTTCTTGTGCTTCTCCTGAGCCTGGCTTCCTGCTCCGATGATTCCACAGGGCCCGGTGAAGACAACGGCGACAAAGATTCGTACTGTGACATGCAACCCCTGCCCGCTCCGACAGGAACCCTTATAACGGTAAGCAGCGCGTCTGAACTTTACGATGCCGTAAACGCGGCCAACACTATGGGCAACCTGACGATACTTCTCGAGGACGGCACATATGATCTTACGGCCCCCCTTTACGTAGCCGCAGACAATATCACCATCAGGAGCATCTCAGGGAACAGGGACAATGTCATCGTCAGCGGTGACGGGATAGCCGGGACCCTGGACGCAGCGTTCATGCTGAACGGGGATAACCTGACCATAGCGGACCTGACACTCGGCTGGTCAGCCGGTAACGGGATCCTTGTCTTCAATGACGCGGACGACTGTCTCCTGCATAACCTGCGTATCGTCGATACGGGCCTGCATATGATCAAGGTATCTCCGGCAGACACACCCGGGCCTCTCACTGAAAGAGGCGAACTGCGCTGGTGCCTCCTCGAATACACATCCGGCATCGGCCCCGCTTCATATATCGGCGGAATACTGGCCGCGGAGTCGGCCGACTGGATAGTCCATCACAATATCATCCGGGGAATCAGGTCTCCAGAGGCGGAGATCGCGGGGCCGGCGGTCATGTTCTGGGACGATTCGGCAAATACCATTATCGAGCACAACAACATCTACAACTGTGACCGCGGCATAATGCTCGGCTTGCTTGGAGGCGAAGCCTCCCAGATGGGTGGAATGATCCGTAACAACATAATCCATACGAACAGGGATGTCGGTATCGGGTTGCAAGGCGCCGAATCGGTTTCGATCTACAACAACACCGTTTACACAGAGAACTACTACGTCTCGATCGAGTACCGCTGGGAGTCTACTCGTTTTACCTCGATCATCAACAATCTTACTAGCGCCTCGATTATTCCCAGAGACGGAGGGACAGGCGTTCTGGAGACAAACGTCATGAATGCCGAGGCATCGTGGTTCATCGACCCGACCGGCGGGAATCTTCGACTCGCTGCGTCACAAGCCACGGTCGTCGATCAGGGAACTGAGCTGACGGCTGTCCCAATAGATTTTGAATGCGATAAACGACCCAAAGATGACGCCACTGACATCGGCGCCGATGAATACTGATCGGCCACGACTGGATCAAAACATATATGGAAGATAGAAAAACTCTCAGCAGGCGCGGACTGGCGCACCTTTCGGTAGTCTACCTCGTCTGGGGTTCGACCTACCTGGCGATCCGAGTAGCGGTGAGGGAAGGCTCGGGCTTCCCTCCCTTCACGATGGCGCTGATGCGCGTCATCGTCGCCTCCGCGATACTGCTCACCTGGGCATACCTGCGTGGCGAACGGATAAAACTTACCAAAAGTGAACTGGGCCTTCTCGCCGGCAGCGGCGTGATGCTCTGGGTCGGAGGCAACGGCCTGGTGAGCTGGGCGGAGATGCGGATCTCTTCAGGGCTCGCCGCCCTTCTAGTCGCCTCGATGCCGATCTGGGGAGAATGCGTCAACTGTATCATCGACAGAAGGCTGCCTGGCTGGAATATGACCGGATCGATAGTACTCGGATTCCTCGGGGTCGGCGTGCTGACATGGCCGGTCCTCAGCCAGGGGACGACAGCCGATATCCTCTCGGTCATAGCAATGCTGCTGGCTCCCCTTTCGTGGGCCACCGGCTCGATCTGGCTTCAGCGAAAAAAGCTCGACCTCAGCGACCGGGCGATGTCAGGCTGGCAGCAGCTGCTCGGTGGAGCAGGACTCCTGCTGTTCGTCCTTCTCAGGCGTGAACCTCTGCCCACTCCGACAGGTGAAGCCTGGATGGCATGGGGATATCTCATCGTGATGAGCTCGGTGATCTGCTTCACGTCATACCTGACTACCTTGCGCCTTCTGCCCTACCAGATAGTGATGACCTACGCCTACGTCAACCCGGTAATCGCCGTTTTTCTCGGCTGGCTGATCTTGAGTGAGGATGTCACGGGGTATACACTCATCGGCGCGGTGCTTGTAGTGGCAAGCGTAGTGGGCATATTCAGGAACCGAAATTAAACCTGACATTCATCCCTGGTGGACTATTCCTCGATCCCCTTCAGGATGATCGAATCGATTTGAAATGAAGGTCCGTTTCTCAGATTCGCGCATCCCAGATACGGATCCCCATCGATCATAAAATATTCCCAGGCCTGCGCGCCATGTGTTACGACAGACTGATGAGAGACGAAGGAAGCACCATCCCAGATGAATATCCTTGAATCTATATTGTATGTGTTCGCACCGGTGCTGAAGTAATTCGCGACGGCAATATACGAATCCGAATCAATCGAGAAATACTCCCAGTCTGTCGCTCCGTTGGTCAGGATCGACTGATATTCAGTAAATGACGAACCGTTCCAGAGATATATCTTCGAATCGATATCCTGTGTCGCCCCGTTGCTGAAATTCGCGACCACGAGGTAAATACTCCCCCCGATCTCGAACGATTCCCAGTCAGTTGCCCTATTTGTCGCTATTGCCTGGAATTCGACAAAGGAACTGCCGTCCCAACGGTAGATCTTTGAGTCAATATTGTATGTAACTCCGTTGAGACTGTTTGCTACAACAAGAAAGGAATCGGTCCCTGCCACAAAGAATTCCCAGTCGAGCGCTCCATTGGTCGGAATGGACTGGAATTCGATAAACGACGTGCCGTTCCATCGGTAGATCTTTGAATCTATATTGTAGTTAGAAGAATCCTCGTGCTGATTCGCGACCACCAGGTACGATTCCGTTCCTATCGAAAAGAACTCCCAGTCTAATGCTCCGTTGGTCGGAATCGACTGGAACTCCACGAAAGAAGCGCCGTTCCACCGGTAGATCTTCGAATCGATCTGGTACGTACTCCCGTTATACAGATTCGCCACGGCCAGGTAGGATTGTGCACCGATCTCGAAGTATTCCCAGTCGGAAGCCTGGAACGTGGGAATCGTCTGAATCTCCACGAATGAAGTGTCGACCCATCTGCAGATCTTCGAATCGACATTGACCGTATGACCGTCAGAAGCATTGGCTACTGCCAGATATGTCTCAGCCCCGATCTCGAAGGACTCGAAATCCGCCCCGCCTTCTGTTGCGATGTCCTGCAGGTGTGTGAAGGTATAAGTCACAATGGGATCATCGGGCTCGACCGGATTGTCTGAATCGCTGCATGAAAAAAGAAATAAACTGAGTACCGGAAGTATGATTGCTATTCTGCTCATGACTGTCCTTTCTCGTACAGGCAAGACATGGGGCTGACACTACAGCAAAATACTAACTAACTTGCTGACACCCAACCTTTTTTCTCGAATTCCCGCATGATTAGCTTGTAGATAATCTTCGGCAGTTTCAGAGATGCGTAGGCAAAATCGGAGGGCGTGAATATCCCCGCGGTATGCGCCTTCTTGAGGATCTGGCGGAACTGCGCGGGATTATAGAATTCGCTTCGTATCTTGTTTCGTATCTGTTTCAGGTCGTCCAGACTGTACTTGTCCGAATAGACGGGCCCTCCTACAGAATCACAATGATATCCGGGTGTGTTCTCGACGATCTCTTTCAGGGGAGAGAACTTTTCAACCCTCAGCTTCTGGAAGCTGATCGAGTCGAGCTTCAATTCCTTGGCGAACTGGGCTATGTAGACCATCTCTTCTTCCGTCTCGCCGATATTTCCATAGATGAAATAGCCGTGTATGTAAAAGTTGAACTTGTTCAGGACCGCAAACGCTTCCCTGACCTGCTGCTGATTGAATCCCTTGCTGAGAACCTCAAGGATCCAGTCATGGGGCGATTCGATGCCGATGAGAAATATCTTGAATCCGGCCTTCTCCGCCAGCTCCAGCAGCTTCGGATTCTTCGATATCTCGATACGAGTCTGGACGATGAATGTCTTCTGTATCCCGTTCTCTATGATCAGTTCGCATAGCTCTTCACTTCTCCGTGGATTGGTGAAGAAGTTGTCGTCGCTGAAGAGGACGACATCAGCAGTAATCTCCTTGAGCTCTGCGATGACCAGATCTAGCGGCCTTTCCGTATATTTTCTTTTCTGCCCGAGGGGATTGAGGCTGAATGTGCAGAACTTGCAGTTGTACGGGCAGCCCCTTGAGGTCAGCACCGTATCGAATGCGAATCTCGCTACCTTCGCCCCGTTCTGCACCCAGTGATAATCGTGCCTGCGCAGGGACCTGTCGGGATAAGCAGCCCCCAGAATCTCGGGAAGCGGTCTGTTTGCATTGTGAACGACCTCACCGTTCTCCCGGAATGAGAGCCCGAGAATATCACGAAGCGGGACACCCTCTATGATCTCCCTAATCGTATCCTCTCCCTCGCCCCTGACGACGATATCGATATTGGCGCATCTCTCAAGCAGGGTCTCGACCTCCTCGGTCGCCTTGCTTCCCCCGATCACTGTGAGGACATCCGCAGGCAGTCCGCAGATCAAGTCGCATATCTCATCGAACTGTGTGTCCCACATAAGCCCTATGCATATGAGGTCCACATCTTCCCTGATGAAACCAGAGAGCACTTCGATATCACGGTATTCACTGTCGTATCTAAGGTCGAGGAAGGTCAGCTTCCCGACGATGTCTTTCATGTTTGTCGTTATATATTCCAGCCCGGTAGGCGGGAAGACACCCATAGTCGCAGTGGAATCCTTGAAATAAGGATACAAAGCGAGTGCGTGCTTATAAGTCATTCGATCAGGCCCTTCACTTGACGTGCGGATGCGGAAAATTTAAAGGTTCAGAAGTGTCGCAAGAGATGGATTGGATTTCGAATAATCCTCTTCCATCCTGAGCAACTAATGCACTATTGAAGGATAATTATCAATGTAATCTTTGATGTTCAGGGTTTGTCCCGCGCCACATCATCAGCGCGCGTTTAGAACTAGCGGGTGCGTGCCTGCTGTGCAGCATAGTTGAAATGGTCGAAGTAACTTCGCCAGAGGGCCTCCGAGGAGGAGAACTCGTTGCCGTAGAAGAAATAGTCCACGACGGCTTCACGAAGCCGAGCCACCTCCCTGAGCCTTGGAAGTGATTCCATACATTCGAGGCTGAGGTCGATAAGCTCCAGAGCCCTGATTGCCGCCTTCGTCGAGTATTCTTCGTTCCCCTTCTTCTTCCAGTTCAGCGACCTGCTGACCTCGCTGCCTATATTGGCCATCTGTTCCGAAAGGGCCATTTCCCTCCAGCGGCCAGCAGCCAGATCCTGATGCTGGCGTTTCATCCTGCCACCCACTTATCGACTGTGCCGGCTATCCGGGCACGTAAGGCCTCATCCTCCACTCCACGGCTCATGTTATCCTGGGAGGGGCGCATATTGATCATCGAATCAAATTCGAGAAAGTCTTCCCCCTCCATGAAGGGGTAGAGATTGATTCCCCAGAGGTCGTTCTGCTCCGATCCGCTGTCGAGAAGAATCGCTTCCAGATCAGAGTGCAGCTCGGCATCAATCGCAAGGAGATCAAGTCGAACGTCGACTACACCTTTCACAAGGTCCCCGAACATTTCACGCGCCATCGCTTTCAAGTCATCCCTTGTAATCGGTTTGTCGAGTATCAACATGTTTGGAGTTTACCACAGTGCAGTTGTCTTGAAGAAGCATCAATTTGACGGCAAACTCAGGGTATCTCGCTTGAAAAGGAGCTGGATGGTTATTTCAGCAAAACCATCTTCCTGGTCTGCACAAAATCGCCCGAGACGAGCCGGTAACAGTAGACGCCGCTGGATACTGCCCTGCCGGTGCTGTCTGTCGCGCTCCAGCTGACTTCCTTCCGGCCCTCGGTCATATGCTCATCGATGATTGTCGTGATCAGTTCGCCCTTGATGCTGTAGACGCTGAGGTTCACATGCTCGGCGCGCGGAAGGTCGAACATGATCGTCGTCGAGGGATTGAACGGATTGGGATAGTTCTGCTTGAGCCGGAACCCCGCATCCGGCGGTGCGCCTCCTCCCGGCTCTGTGCCAGTGAGGACCTCGAACTCGTAGATCTTCACCTCGTGGCCGCCAAGGCTGAGGCCGGAGATCTCGTATGACGGACTGACCGTGATGTTCATGGTGTCGCCCGGAACGAGAAGATTGATCAGCGTGTGATTGCCAGGCTCCAGGCTGCTCGCCGAGCCCGTCAACGTGATGCTGCCCAGCGCGTGGTCCGCGGTGTTGGCCATGCAGAGCACATTCTGCTGCTCATAGCCTCGCAGGTAGGCCATGACCTGGGATGTTGAGCTTGCCAGAGGAGTGTGGGTGCCGCGCCTCAGGGCCGGGGTCCCGTTGCGCACCCCAATCAGCCGTCTGTACCAGCTCAGCAGCGATCCAGGATCGGCATCCTCCACGAGCACGTTGTACTGCTGGTAATTGCTGTTGATCGACTGCCATGGCGAGCCGGTGGTGAAGCCGGCGTTGGCCCCGTTTGTCCACTGCATGGGTGAACGGATGTATTCGTGAGCGCCGCTGCCGATCATGCCGATCTCCTCACCGTAATACACGAACGGTATCCCGGGTAGAGTCATGTAGATCCCGGCGGCCAACTTGTTCCTGCTTTCATCATGGCCCAGTACGTTGAGGACACGGTCCTGGTCGTGATTGGTGAGGAACGTGCCGAACTGCAGGTATGGATAGAGGTCGTAGACCTGCTGGGCCTTGCTGCTTATGTTGCCTGCATCGCTCCCGTTGACACCACCGAGGATGGCGTACGACAGGTCGAATTCGAAGCAGAAGTCGAGACGGTCATCGATCACGTACTGCAGTACGGTACTGGTACCGGTCCAGGCCTCGCCGACCGAAACGACGTCCGGCTTGACTGATTTGACGTGAGTGTTGTAATCCTGCCAGAACTGCAGTGTCGACGCTGTGTTCTGGAGCTGGTCGCCCTCCTCGAGGATATAGAGCACTGCATCCAGCCTGAATCCGTCTACGCCGATCGTGTCGAGCCAGTAAGTCGCGGTCTCGAACATCTCGTCCTTGACGGCCTGGGTCTCGTAGTTGAGATCGGGCATGCCGCCGTAGAAGAGACCGTAATACCAGTCAGAATCCCAGTGCCAGACATCCTGACCCCACGGGCCCGTCTGGCCCGGATCGCTCTGCTCCCAGCGGAACCAGTCGCGATAGGTCGGATCGTTCTGAGCGGATGCCACGAACCAGGGATGCTGATTGGAGCAGTGATTCATCACGTAATCGATGATGACATTGATCCCACGGGCGTGAGCGGCGGCAAGAAACGCCTGAAAATCGGCCATCGTCCCGTAATCGGGATTGATCGATCGGTAATCGACGGCATCATAGCCGTGATAGCTCGGCGCGTCGTTGATCGGCATAAGCCAGATCCCCGTGATGCCGAGGTCGTCACCTGTCTCCGGATCGCCGTCGTTCAGATAGTCGAGTTTCTGTGTCAGCCCCTGGAAGTCGCCAATGCCGTCTCCGTCACTGTCGTAGAAGCTGCGAACGAAGATTTCGTAGAAGACTGAATCGTTCCACCAGTGAAGCTCGCCGGTTCCCCCGCTCCCCGGCTGCTGATCGTTGTACCAGACGAGGATCGTATCGGAACTTCCCGTGACAGTGTATGAGCGGTTGTTACCGACGCCCGGGAACTCCTCGGTCCCGTCCCACTGAGCGTTTATACGGCACTTGAACTCTATGTACTCCGCTGGAGTGAATCCATCGATGGTGACTTCATATATTGAGTCACCGTCAGCATCAGTAAGCCCGGTGAGCGGATCTGTGCCCCAGCTGTTGAAGGAGCCGGCAATATCCACGATGTCGCTGCCTGGGTCGAAGTTACCCAGCTCGGCCCGGTAGGACATGTTGACCTGGAATGTTACAGGAACCGCGAGGGCCGGAGCAGACGTGGCCAGCAGAGCAATGAATGCCGCGAAGGCGAATCTTCCTATCATGCTGCCGTTCATAGTTGTTTGCCTTCTGCGGATGCTTGTCTAAAGGGGCGGCGTAACTGTACCTGATAATAACACTTCCGAGTGAGCCTAAGCAATGCCGAACCTGACAGGGTCAATATACTGTCATCACTTACGGGTTTTTTAAATAATTAAAGAAATATCATATTTTGTTCTTGTATTCTCACAATAATTGAGTATACTCTTCGCGAAACGGATGGATTCGGGATTGTAACCCATATTGACGATAAACGAGACCTATCAAGTTGATCTTCTCTTTAGGGACCTTTTAATCTTCCGGAAAAATATCTGTTTGTTGCAATATTGGTTTGAGCCCTTTGAGGAGGCTGACATGAAGCTTTACGTAGGAAACATGTCTTTTGACACAGAGGAAAGCGATCTCAGGAAAGCTTTCGAAGAGCATGGCACGGTTGACTCCGTAGCTATCATCACGGACAGAGACACTGGCCGTTCCAAGGGTTTCGGTTTCGTCGAGATGTCTGACGACACCCAGGCT
>RCNF010000535.1_pt1 | contig 19513 bp, 14 predicted proteins | sample 2041311 | NCBI WGS metagenome assembly RCNF01 (sample SAMN09708228, study PRJNA481090) | Marine sediment metagenome, whole genome shotgun sequencing project. | biome: marine sediment; feature: ocean; material: sediment; isolation source: Sewage treatment plant 2 marine sediment (STP2) ... | reverse complement strand
ACGACTACTGGGACGGCTACCGCCAGGCGATCCGGAAGACCAGCGCCTCGGAGGCACAGTATGTTGCGCGCAACTACATCCGGCCCAAGGAATCCCTGGTCGTGATCGTCGGCCAGGCCGCGGATTTTGCTCAGTCTCTCCAACAGTTCGGACCGGTCACGGTGGTTTCCCCTGACGGCGAGCTGAAAGCGAAGTTCGAGGACAAGCGGCTGAACGCGGGCAGCCCCGGTGCACAGCGCGCCCCTATCCAGTAGAGTCAGACCATGTGCGGAATCGTTGGTCATGTAGGTGGCGATCAGGCCACACCGATCCTCCTCGATGGGCTTCGGCGGCTTGAATACAGGGGTTACGATTCGGCTGGTCTAGCCGTTCACGCCAAAGATGGGATCGAAATCATTCGCGCGGTTGGGAAGCTTCGAAACCTCGAAAAAGCGCTTCTCAAGGAGGGGCTTCCCGGCACCGTTGGGATCGGGCACACCCGCTGGGCGACTCACGGCCGCCCCTCGGAGGTCAACGCGCATCCGCACGTAGCCGGCCCCATAGCCGTCGTCCACAACGGGATCATCGAGAACCACCTGGAGCTGCGCGCCGAGCTCGAAGCCAGCGGCTTCACCATGAGCAGCGACACCGATACCGAGATCATTGCGCATCTGATTCACCGCGAAACCAAGGCGGGACACGATCTGGTGACTGCAATTCGACGCTCGCTCGGGCACGTCGAGGGAGCTTACGCAATCGCTGTTCTCTCCGAGAAGGAACCGGGCCGCATCGTGGTCGCAAAAAGCGCGAGCCCTCTGGTGCTAGGGGTGTCCGATGGCGCAACCTATTGCGCGAGCGACATTCCGGCGCTTCTTCCGTACACGAACCAAATGGTGTTCATGGAGGACGGTGAAATTGCTGTGCTCGAAGCGGAGGGTTTCACGCTGACCACGCTCGACGGCACCGAAGTGAGCCGGCGTCCCCGAAGCATATCCTGGTCGCCGGTGATGGCCGAGAAGGACGGCTACAAGCACTTCATGCTAAAGGAGATCTTCGAGCAACCCCGTGCGCTCGAAGACACTTTGCGCGGCCGGCTCGACCGGGAGAACGCCGACATCGCGACGCCCGAAATCGGCCTCAGCGACGAGGACGCCAAGAGCATTCGACGGGTGATCCTACTCGCGTGCGGCACCAGCCATCACGCGACGATCGCGGGCCGGTACTGGATCGAGAAGCTTGCGAAGGTGCCGGCCATCACCGAGCTCGCAAGCGAGTTCCGAGGTCGCGACGCGGTGATCGGGGAAGGCGACCTGGTCATCGCGGTCAGTCAATCGGGCGAAACCATCGATACGCTGATGGCCGCCAAAGAGGCCAAGGCGCGCGGCGCCAAGGTCTTGGCGATCGCGAACGTCAACGGCAGCGCAATCCCACGGATGGCCGACGCGAGCTTCTACACGCACGCCGGGCCGGAGATCGGGGTCGCCTCGACCAAATGCTTCATTACGCAGTTGGCCAACCTGCTGATGTTCAGCATCTGGCTCGGCCGGCGACGTGGGGCGATCGACGACGCGCAGGCCAGCGAGCTCGTCGAAGGGCTGGCCCGGATTCCGCAGGTCATCAGTGAACGGCTCCGAATCACCCATCTGACGATCAGCGACATCGTTCGGGATTTCGCTGATGCCCGAGACGTACTGTTCCTCGGTCGCGGCCTCAGCTACCCGATGGCGCTCGAAGGTGCTCTCAAGCTCAAAGAGATTTCCTATGTGCACGCGGAGGGCTACGCCGCGGGCGAAATGAAGCACGGGCCGATTGCGCTTCTCGATTCGCGAGTGCCCGTGATCGTGCTCATGCCGAAGGACAAGCACTACGAACGGGTTTCGAGCAACCTGCAAGAAGCGCGCGCGCGCGAAGCGCGGATCATCGGCGTCACCGTTGTGGGCGACACCCAGGGGCAGGCTCTTTGCGAGCGTTTCGTCGAGGTTGCCGAAACGCACGACGCGCTCAGCCCCTTCGTCATGGTCGTCCCTCTGCAGCTCTACGCGTACTGCGTGGCGGACCACAAGGGCACCGACGTCGACCAGCCCCGCAACCTCGCCAAAACCGTCACCGTGGAGTGAGGGCACGGGATGAACGTCGGGCTCGTCACCACCGGCTTCCCACGCTTCGAGGGCGACTGCAGTGGCTCGTTTCTCCTGACCCTCGCGCGCGGGATCGTCGAGCAGGGTCATACGGTTCGCGTCCTGTCACCGGAGCCGAGGGGTTCCGGCCCCGCTCCGCGCTGGCCAGGGATCGAGGTGCGCTGGGTGCCGTACGCACGGCCTCGGGCCCTTCAGCAGTCTTTCTATGGGAGCGGGGCACCGGACAACTTGCGGGTACGGCCGGTGCGGTGGCTTGGCGCGCTGGCCTTCACGGCTGCGCTCTACCGCGCATCGAGGCGCGAGCTCGCGGACTGTGATGCCTTGGTGAGCTCCTGGTGCGTTCCAAGCGGCTGGGTCGCCTCGAAAACAGCCGAAGGGCGCCCGCATCTCTGTCTCTGCCACGCAACCGACGTCCGCTGGCTCTCGAAAATGCCGAGGGGCCGAGCGGTTGCCCGCGAGATCGCCGCCGGTGCCAGCTCGATGTGGTTTCTGAGCCCTGGGCTTCGTGATCGCTTTTTGAGAACGGCGGGGATCGATCCCGATCGGGTTCAAAGCCACGTCGGCCCGATGCCGATCGAACGGCCGCAGGAGCTGGCCGAGCCCCGCCCCGCGCTGCGCCGCCGTCTCGGCATCGAGGGCTTCACGTTGCTCTTCTTGGGGCGGCTGGTTCCGGTCAAAGGCCTCGCAGAGCTTCTTCACGCCATCGCGGCGTTTCCCAGGCCCCTCAGCATCCGGATCGCCGGAGACGGCCCGGAGCGCAACGAGCTGCGAGCGCTGGCGCACCGCCTTGGTGTCGACGCAATCTTTGAAGGATGGGTTGCGGGCGAACGAAAAGAAGCGCTCTTTCGCGCTTGTGACGCCATCGTGGTGCCCTCGAGGCCGCTCGACGGCCTGCCTACGGTCCTGTTCGAGGCCCAGGCACGCGCGCTACCGATCATCGCCACCGAAGCGGCCGCGATCCCTGCGCGCATGCGAAGTCACCCGGACGTCGAGCTCGTCCCGGCAAACGATCGCATCGCCCTGCGGCGGGCGATCCTGCGGGCTCATGACCGTGGCGCCGCCGAGCCTTGGCTCAGGGCTTGACCTTCTGTGTACCTCTTGGCGCTCGATAGCTGAAGCGCTTGTCGGGAACGTCGCGGTTGAACTTGATCTTCGAGAAGTCGAAGCGGTTGCGGTTGCCCTCCGAGTCGATGATCAGGACGCGCTGCACGATGCCAGCGCGCTTGCCGTCGGTCGTCAATGTCCGCACGTAGAAGATCAACTGCTCGTAGTTCGGTGTTGGACGGCGCGGGATGAGTTGCAGCACATAGCCGCCTTTGAACTTCTCGTTGTCGTGCTCGAGGAGGCGGACTTCGAAATCCTTTTCGAGGTTGCCGCTGCCCGTCAAAAACGAAAATGCGGACGGGAGTTGATCCTGCTCGAGCGGGCGCTCGATGAGCTGGCCGCTTTTCTCGCCTTCCTCAGGAGGCTGGTAGATCAACAGCGTCTTACCGTTGCTCACGAAGACTTGCCCGTTTGGCTGCGCATAGTCCCAGCGCATCATGCCGGGCTTCTTGAAGACCACCCTTCCCTTCGCCCGATCGTATCGGTCGTAGAGCCGGGTGTAGCGAGTCTGCTCGAACTCGGCGTTTAGGGTCTTGGTTTGGTCGTAGAACGATTGAACCAAGCCGAGGACCACAGCGGGGTCGAGCGATTTTGGCTCCTCGGCGCCGCTTCCGCCCGGGTGCAAAACCAGCACGAAACAAAAACTCAAAACCCCAAAAAGTCTCGTGACCATCAAGTTCTAGAACGCTCCCAGTGGCGCAGTATTCACCCGGAGGGCGCGGACACAAGGCAAGGACAAATCCGCAATGTGGGATTGATCATTCCCCGCAACGACCGTACTATAAATGCAAGGCAGATTCGCGCACTCCCATGTCGCTACATCGGCGTCCGAGGCGTTCTCGTTGATGTCTTCTGATTGCTTGGCTTGAAAACCCACTCGACCCCTCGGAGGTGACATGCCCAAGCACGCTGCTCGAACCATCCCGCCGGAGCGACAGAAGTCGCACCTAGAGAAAAAGCATGCCGCGCTCTCGGAGCGCGTTGCAGCGCTCGACAGCCGAATGAGTCTCACACCGGCCGAGGAGCTCGAGCTCCATCAACTCAAAAAAGAAAAGCTTTATGCGAAAGACGCCCTGAGCGAGGTTGGCTAAGCGCCAGCAAGGCGCCTGAGAGCCTCTGCGCTTCTGGCGATCTTCCCGAATGAACGACCCGCTTCTTCAGCTTTGTCCTGGGGGCGGGTCTTTTTCGTTGCCAAACCTCGTGTGGTTAAAAGCAAAATGGGCCGCCAATCGGTGACCCATTTCAAACGAAAGAATCGATGCTAAAGTCAAAAAGCTAGGGCAAGGAAGTTAAGCCGAAATTTCCCAACGTTTCGTAAAAAGAGCGACCCAACGCCGCGCGGGTGCCGGGCAAGCTGGAAAGTGCACGGCGAAGGGTCATAAGCAAGCGACGCGGGTTATTGCAATCGCGATGCCAACTCGAATTCCCGCCAAAAACCGAGGTTTTCTTCGCCACCTAACCTATCGGTAGGACATTTCTGTCATAGACCTGCAACCGATTGTCGTGGTCCGCACAACCTCGAGCTCGAGCGGGCCGATGAACACACATTCCCCTACTAGGCAGGTTGAAGTACGCGGGCTCTCCCGCGTATGATCTCAGCAACGGTGCAGGCCGGACCCAATGCCCAAGTGCAATAGCTGTGAAGAAAAGGTGCTCAGAACGGACGCGTTCTGCGGCACGTGTGGCGAGCCGGTTCCTGGCGGGAATCCGTTGGTGCCGATCTCTCGCGAATTCAAGCTGAGCGACGCGCGGAGCGAGCCCAAACGCCCACGCGGGACGTTGCCCCCTCAATCAGGGGCCCCGACGTCCGCCCGGGCTGTCGCGGTTGTCGCGCTCTCCGACCCGGAGGCCGCCGAGCCGGAAAACCTCACCGTCAGCCGGACGGCCATTCGCGAGCGCGAGCCACTGAGCGAACCCGCACCGGTCTTGCCGCTTCACCGCAAAAAGAACGGCACCGAGAGCAATCGTCAGGTGGAGCCCGCCGCGACCGAATCGCGAAGCGAGCCCACACCCTCGCCCACGCCCGCGAAGGAAGCCGGCGCAAGCATTCCAAACATGCCGATTCCGCCGGGGCCGCCCATTCTCGCCTCGGACTTGCTTCGCGAGCAGATGCGGCCATCGAGCCCAGGCGAAAAGGCGCTGCGAGTGACGACCGTGGTCCTGAGTGCGCTTGGTGCGCTAGCCGTGCTGCTCATCGGTGGCATCCATCCGCTGACATTCGTCTCGCTGGCCTTGCTGATCATGACCGCGACCTTGGCGCTCACGCCGCTGTCGTATCGGGCGCGCGCGAACGCGATCTTCGCGGCGGGTGCGCTCGCGACCGGGGTCGCTCTTTGGCAACAAACGCTGCAGGGGATCGCGCCGGAGAGCGTGATCCTGGCCAGCGCCACGATCCTGCTCAGTGGAAGTCTGCTGTTTCGGGCGTACTACCGGGGTGCGCGGCTGGCGCGGCTGGCGGTGACGCTCGGGGTCCTAGCATTGGGCGCCTGGTTCTTTGTCTCCGGGGGCCACGAGAGCCTCATCATGCTGGACGGCCATTGGCAATCCTGGGCGCCGGCGATCGCCCATTTGGGCTTCGGCCTCTTGGCCCTGCTCTCCCTCATGGCATTCATGGACAGCAGCACCCGAGGCGGTGCGCATGTATGGGCGGTGGCCGTGCTCGTGCTCTATTCGGTCCACATTGCTCTGCGCGTTGCGACCGGGCTCTGGCCGGTCGACCGCGGGCCGGCGAGCATCGAGGGGCCTACAGTTGCCGCAATCCTGACCGGTACGGTCGGCACCATCGTCGCGGGCTTGGCGCTCGCGCAGATTCTCGTCACCGCGCACAAGGCCGGCTCGAACCGGGTCGGAAAGCCCAGCTCGATCGCGCCCTGAGTTCAGGGGACTTTTCTCGGCCAGGATGCCAGGAGTATGATCGCGCAGATGCGGCCCTTTTCGTCCTCGGCTTTGCCGTAGCCGGCGTCGGTGAAGCGCGGGTCCGTCACGGTCATGCGATGACTCGGACTGTCTTCAATCGCGTGGAGCGCTTCGCGCATGGTGGCCGCCCGAGCCACAGCCTCTCCGACGACGCGCGCTTCGATGCCGCGCTTGAGCAGGCGAGCTTCGGGGTCGCCGTTGGGGTCGAGCTCGTGACCGAATCGGCCGGAATCGCAAACCATTTGGGCGTGGCTCGTCGCTTCTCGACTCAGCAGTCGGTTCGACCGCAGCGAGCGAGCGCCTGCCGAACGCCGTAGTTGCATGAGCCAGGCCTCTGGGGACTGAGAGCCGCTTCGCGTCGTCGGCCCCTCGGGAATATTGCCAACCCAGCGCTCCGCGACAGGTCGAGGTCCACTGGGCCCTGTCGCAACCAGTTGGACGAAGAGCGGACGACCCCACTCGATGGGAACCGAGATCGTCGAGCCGAACTTGCCACCGTCGACCGCGATGCGCCGCGACGAGCCGCTGGAATCCCGCACGACCAGGTAGGGATCTCGGAAATCCTCGATCACCTCGGCGTGAAGATAATTGCGTCCTGCCTCCGTGAGCGCGCCGGCCCGCACCGCGGCGACCAAAACGATACGCTCTCCTGAACGGGCGCGGCCGCAGATCAGTGGCGCATCGGAAGTTTCGTTCAGATCTTCGAGCCAGCCTTTGAAGCTGTCGAACTCGCCGGTGACGCCGAACTTGGCATAGACCGGATTCGCGTCGACGCCGGCTTCACGCGCGGCCTTGATGAGCTCGGACGAAGGCGGGATATGTTGAAGCTGCGCCAACTCAATGGCAACAGCCTCGAGCTTCTTGTCCTTGATGCACAAGCGCGCGGGCTTTGCTTCAGGGACTGGCTCTGCCTCGGCGGGAGCGTCGTTGTTCTTGTCGGCGCCGGCTGTCGCGTGGATTGCGAGCAGCGTGGCACAAAGGAGGGTGATTTTGCGCAGCATCGTTTTGAGTCACGTCCGGTAGTCGGCGTTGATCCGAACGTACTCGTGACCGAGGTCACAGGTCCAATAATGACCGAGTCCGCGCCCTGACCCGACGACGACCGAGAGCTGGTATTCCTTGCGCTTCATCGTGGCAGCGGCTTTAGCCTCGGTTTTTGGCGTCATGGTGGGCGTCCCATGCTGGAAGATCGAAACTCGGCCGATCTGGACCGAAACATGATCAGGATTGAAACATGCGCCCGAGCGGCCCGCTGCAGCGACGATGCGGCCCCAGTTCGGGTCGCAGCCGTGGAGTGCGGTCTTGACGAGCTGGGAGCCGGCGATGGTCCTGGCGATCTGCACGGCATCGGCGTCGGTTCGGGTTCCGCGAACCTCGATCCGAACGAGGTGCTCGGCGCCCTCTCCGTCGGAGACGATCTTTTTGGCCAGCGATTCGAGGACCTCGGTCAGCGCGCCCAGGAAGCGCCGGCCTGCCGCACTCTTCTCCTCGATGGTTCGACGCGTCGCTGACCCGGATGCAAGCGCATAGATCGAATCGTTCGTGCTGGTGTCGCCGTCGACGGTGGCACGATTGAAGGTGAGCTCGGTCGCTTGGCGCAAGCGCTTCGAAAGCGTCGCGATGTGAACGGGGGCGTCGGTGGTCACGAACGCGAGCGTCGTAGCCATATTTGGATGAATCATCCCGGCGCCCTTGGCGATGCCGAGAATCCGGCATGTCGTTTGGCCGGCTTTGAACTCGGCTTGCGCGACCTTGGGTCCGCGATCGGTAGTCAAAATCGAGCGCGCGAACCGGGACGCACCAGCCTCCGAAAGATCCTCCACGAGATCGGGGATCGCCGTTTCGATCTTCTCGCGTGGCAGCTGCATGCCAATGACTCCGGTCGATGCTGGAACGACGAGTGAGCTCCGAACGCGAAGCGACCGGGCAGCGGTACGGGTCAGGGCCAGCGCCGCTTGCTGACCTTGCTTTCCAGTGCAGGCATTCGCGTTTCCACTGTTGACCAGGACCGCTTGGCAAAGCCCGCTCTTCAGTCGTCGCTCGCTGAGCGTCACTGGGGCAGCACGCACGCGATTTCTCGTAAACACGCCCGAGGCGACGGCGGGTTCATCAGCGAAGATCAAACCCAAATCCAGCGCATCGCCTGCTTTGACCCCGCTGTGCACGCCAGCGAAGCGAAACCCCTTCACCCGTCCGCTCATGGCGTGCCTCTTACCAGAAGCTGCCTACTGCGGCGAGGCTGCAGCCTGGTCTTCGCGGTAGTGACAGTTCTTGTACTTCTTACCGCTCCCGCAATAGCAGGGATCGTTACGACCGAGCTTGGGGCGGTCGCGCTTGACGGTCGCCGCCTGTGCGGGGCCCTGCGGAGCGAGCGCAGCTTCGGCACCGGGACCGCCTGCGCGCCTGCCCCTCCTGGCCGCCGCACGGCGAGCCTGCCTGCTGGGGCCGGACTGCTGCGCGCCTGCGCCGGCCTGCTCCCCACCGGCCTGATGGCTCGTGCGAATCTGACGCTGGCGCTTTTCGGTCGCCTGGCGACGCTGCTCCTCGAGCTGTCTCAGCTCCTCTTCGCCCGCACGCTCGACGGTGAACATCCCGAGGGTGACCGACGACTTCACGCTCTGCACCATCTCTAGGTACATGTCGAAGCCCTCGCGCTGGTATTCCTTCTTCGGGTCGCGCTGGCCGTAGCCGCGCAGGCCAATTCCATCACGCAGGTGATCCATCCCTTGGAGGTGGTCCATCCACTGCTTGTCGATTTCCTGCAGGTACAAATCTCGGAACAAGCGAAGGAAGTTTTCGGTGCCGAACTCCTGCTCCTTTCGGTCGAGCACGGCTGACGCGTCCGCGTAGAGCTTTCGAAGGAGCTCGTCGCGGTCGCTGATCTCGTGAATGCCCGTCGCACTGATCGCAAATTGATCTTTGTACGCGCGCTCGAGGCCTCCGAGGTCCCAGTCCTCGTAATGCTTTCCGGGCGGGCACGCGTGGTCGACCATCGTGACGACGATCTCGTCGACCAGATCGAGCAGGCGCTCCTTCTGCTCGCTCAGGGACATGCCAACCGCCTGCTCGACGCACTTGTAGGCACCGACGGGATCGTTTCGGAACTCTTCGAGCGGCACCACGCAGCCGAACCAGAGATAAATGTCCTTCTCGAGGTGCTCGACTCGCACGTCGGTGAGCGAAGCCAGATCGGACTCGTTTGCTCGCTTGCGGTGCCCGGGCAGCTCGGCTTCGGTGAGGCCCGCATCCGGAAGCGGATACGAGTGGAACTTCACGATGTTCTCGATCACCTTGGCGACCCTGGAAAGGAGCTCCGTGTCGATCTGTTCGACCAGCGGCTCCGGTTCTACACCGGCCTTTCGCTGCTCGTCGGACGGAACGGTTCGGTACTCGCCTCGCAAGACCTGTTTTCGCAGCGCGTACATGCTCTTGCGCTGCTGATTCATGACATCGTCGTACTCGAGCAGGTTCTTTCGAACGTCGAAGTTGCGTTCTTCGACCTTCTTTTGCGCGTTCTCGACGGCGCGGGTCACCCAGCGATGCTCGATCGGAATGTCTTCTTCCATCCCGAGCCGGTCCATCATGGACTGCACTCGCTCGCCTGCGAAGATCCGCATCAGGTCGTCCTCGAGCGAGAGGAAAAAGCGCGAGGCGCCCGCATCACCCTGACGGCCGGAGCGACCTCGGAGCTGGTTGTCGATGCGGCGCGATTCGTGGCGCTCGGTGCCTATGATTCGAAGGCCGCCCGCCTCTTTGACCGCCTTCGCGTCTTCCCTGCACTTCGTGATGAAGTCCTCGGTCGTCTTGGCAATGGCCGAATCACGACGCTCAGGGTCGGCGAGTAGGTCTTCCGGGGCGTTTTCGAGGACCTCGATCCGAGCGAGCATTTCAGGGTTGCCGCCGAGCACGATGTCGGTGCCTCGCCCGGCCATGTTGGTGGCGACCGTCACCGCGCCAGAGGTGCCGGCCTGAGCGACGACGTAGGCTTCGCGCTCGTGCTGCTTGGCGTTGAGGACGTTGTGCGGAACGCCGCGACGGTCGAGGAAGTGAGCCACGGCATCCGACTTTTCGACGCTCGTCGTACCGACCAGCACGGGCTGCCCGCGCTTGTGCGACACCTCGATCTCCTCGCAGAGCGCGCGAAATTTCTCGCGCTCGGTCTTGTAGATCAGATCTTCTTCATCGAGACGGTCAATTGGCTCGTTGGTCGGGATGACGACGACATCGAGCTCGTAGATGTTGTGAAACTCGGTCGCTTCGGTATCGGCGGTGCCTGTCATGCCGGACAGCTTTTTGTAGAGGCGGAAGAGGTTCTGAAACGAGATCGTTGCCAGCGTGAGGTTCTCGCTCTGGATGAGGACCCGCTCTTTGGCTTCAACCGCCTGATGAAGACCGTCGGACCATCGCCGTCCAGCGAGCACGCGGCCGGTGAACTCGTCGATGATCATCACCTTGCCGTCTTCGGAAACCATGTAGTGCTGGTCCCGGTGATAGAGGGCATGGGCCCGCAAACACTGCTGCAGGATGTGGAGAGTTTCGAGGTTCGCCGGGTCGTAGAGGTTGCCGTCACCGCCGAGCAAGCCGCGGCCTCCGAGCAGCTCCTGGACCCGCTCCATGCCGTCCTCGGTGAGCGTTGCGCTGCGGTTCTTCTCGTCGAGATCGAAGTGCTCCTCTTGACGAAGTCGCGGAATGATCTCGTTGACCACCTCGTACTTTTCGCTGGCCGTCTCGCCTGGACCACTGATGATCAAGGGCGTGCGGGCCTCATCGATCAGAATCGAGTCGACCTCGTCGACGATCGCGTAGTTCAGATCACGTTGGACGTAATCGTAAATGCTGAACTTCATGTTATCGCGCATGTAGTCGAAGCCGAACTCGTTGTTCTGGCCGTAGGTGATGTCGCAATTGTACGCGCGCTTCTTGACGGGATTGCTCTGCCCGGGAACGACGACGCCGGTGCTCAGGCCGAGGAATCCGTAGAGCTTACCCATCCACTCGGCGTCACGACTCGCGAGATAGTCGTTGACCGTCACGACGTGAACGCCCTTGCCTTCGAGGCCGTTCAGGTAGCAGGCAAGCGTGGCGACGAGCGTCTTACCTTCGCCTGTTTTCATCTCGGCGATCTTGCCTTGGTGCAAAACGATGCCGCCAACGAGCTGAACGTCGTAGTGCCGCATTCCGAGGACGCGCTTGCCCGCCTCTCGCGCGACCGCGTACGCCGGTACGAGCAAGTCATCGAGAGAGGCGCCGTTGTCGAGCTGCTGCCTGAACTCGGCCGTTTTGCCCCGCAGCTGGGCATCCGACAGCTTCGTCATTTCGTCTTCGAGCGCCGAAATCGCAGCAACCATGGGCTGCATGCGCTTCACTTCGCGCTCGTGCTTGGTGCCGAGCACCTTCTTCAGGACGGAATTGAACACGGCTGCAATCTAGGTCGGCCAGGCGAGAGGCGCAAACTGCAGTCAAAACCAACGCTTAGAGAGCGCGAGCAACGCCATCAGCACGAAAACCAAGAGTACGAACGCCCAAAGACCGCGGCCCGAGGAAGGCATTCGCGGTGGGGGAGAGGCGCCGTCGCCGAGCGCATCGAGAAGCTGGCGAGCGCGCGCGCTTGCAAGGAGCCCGACCCGGAGCAAGACCGCCGCGACGATCAAACCGATCAAGAAGATCGCCGCAGCCGCCTGCCAGCGACGACGCTCTTGCCGGAGGGCGAGCGCTTGGTCGACGACCAGCTGAGAGCTCATCCCGGACCCGACCGCGACGACGTCGAAGTTCGGCACCGCAAACAAGGCGGCGATCGCATCATCGACGGATGCCTCGGGAAGCGGTTCAGCGAGGATCGCAAGGGCCAGTGGATCGAGCCCTCGTCGATCGGCATCCCCGAGTACGGCTGTCGCCGCGAGGTGGGCCCGGTCGGGGCCGGTTGGGTCAGCGACGACGAACGTCGAGACCCCAGCGGTGTTGTCCGAGAAGAGATCGGCCCGAATCTGCAGACGCCAAACGCCGGGGCCTGGCGCGGCGAGGTACGGGGTTTCGGGGCTGAGCGAGAGCGCCTGAACCCACCGGCGGCCTTCAAAGACGTCGACGAGAACGGCACGCGGCTCTCCGAGCTGCTGCCAATCCACTTGCAAACGGTCTCCTTTCGCCGAGGCGCGAGCGACGATCCCGCCCGGCACCAGGGGAAGCCGCACTTCACGTTCCGCGAGCAAGACGCCGTCGGGGTCGAGTGCTTCAACGACGATCCGGGCCTCGCTGCCCGTCACGAGGATCGGAAAACGCGCAAACCCGTCTGAAGGCCGGACGACCCTCGAGTCGACCCGCACGCCTGCGAGCGATCTCAGCCGCAACCGGATATCTTGGCCTCCGACCCAGACGGAAAGCGAGCAGCGAAGCTCAGGCACGCAGGCGCCCTCCTCTACGCGAGCGTCGAGCAGCTGGACGGCGCGCCTCGAATTGGCAACGCGAATCGGTCCGAGCTGGTATGCCTGAAACGCGGTGACGGTGCGCCCGCTCGGCAGACGGGACTCGATCGATTCGCGCACGAAGAGGGTCCGCTTCACCGTCACCTCTTTCCCGTCGATCTGGGCGGTGGCCAGCAACGAGAGCGTTCCGCTCTGCTCGCTCGGGATGGGAAGCCTACCCTCCCTTCCGTGAACGAACGACTCGCCAAGCTCCGCACGAGCGACCGGCATCCCCGCTGCATTCCGAAGCTCGACGACGACAGGCGGAGAGGCGATAACCGTGTAGCCCGCGTCGTCTTCGGTGAGTTGCCATGCGCGTAAACCGATCGTCGTACCAGGGCGCGCGACGACCGGTGCGCTGAAACGAAGATCAGGAACTGGCGGCGGGGCCCCGACGATCCAGAGCACCGCGAGGATGATCGCGACGAGCAAGGGTGACAGTCGAATCGCCTTTGAAATTCGGTCGATTTGTGGGTCCTGCTTCGCCATGGGGATGGACAAACCCAGGATGTTACCTTAGGAGACCTAAAGATAGAGAGCACGAATGGGAGCCACCGCCGAACACGACGTCGAGCAACTCCGTGCTCGCCTGAACGAGTACATGAACAAGCATGGTCTGCGTTCAACGGAACAGCGGCGACTGGTAACCGAGAAGTTCTTCGCCAGCTCCGACCACCTCTCGATCGAGGACCTGCTCGAAAAAGTGCGGCTCGAGGAGCCGAGAATCGGTTATGCGACGGTGTATCGCACCCTCAAGCTCCTCAAGGACTGCGGGCTCGCCTTCGAGCGTCATTTCGGCGACGGGGTGTCCCGCTATGAGGTGGCCTGGGCGGACGAACATCATGACCACATGATCTGCGTGGAGTGCGAAAAGATCGTCGAGTTCGAGGACGACGCCATCGAGGATCTCCAGCACAAGGTCGCCTCGAGGCTTGGCTTCAAGCTCGTTCGTCACAAGCTCGAGCTCTACGGCGTCTGCGGGGACTGCCAGGCTAGAACCTAGGATTGGCAGCGGGTTGCGTGCGCGGAGTTAGACGGTCGCAAACGCTTCGTCGGGGATTTCGACGGGGAGCGTATCGATGGCGCTCATTCGCTTGACGCGGTTAGGCAAGGTGGTGAGAACATCGTTCGCGAAGTACTGCGCCGCGAACTTCTTGCCCATGTAGAACGCATGGTCGGGGTGAGTTCCAGAAGTCTCCGGCAGCTTCTTCAATGCGATGGACGCCTGGTCCAGAAGCAGCCAACCGACCGCCAGCTCACTCATGATGACGAGAAAGTCCTCGGCTGCGAGGGGGATGTGCTCGAGCTTGCCGCCCTTGAACCAGCCAATGAACTGCATGACCGAGGCAGCAACCGCTTCGTGCGCGTTCTGCAGGTGTCCGACGCCCTCTTTGAGCTCGGGCACGTCCTTGTTCTCGGTGATGAAATTTTGGATGTCGGTCAAGAAGGCCTGGGTGTTGGCACCACCGGCTTGGCCGAGCTTTCGGCTCACCAAGTCCATCGACTGGATGAAGTTGGTGCCTTCGTAGATTTGGAAGATCTTCGAGTCGCGGCAGTACTGCTCCACCGGGTAGTCCTTCAGGTAGCCGTGCCCGCCGTAGACCTGAATGGCCCGGCTCGACACCTCGAATGCCGCGTCGGTGCCGTAGGCTTTCACCAGCGGCGTGAGGAGATCGACCTGACCTTTGTGGTAGGCCTCGGACTCGTCGTCCTTGCCCTGCGTCGCGCGCAAACGGTCTCCGTGGTTGGACAGCTTCATGACGAGGGCACGCACGCCTTCGACGCGGGCCTTCATGCCCAAAAGGTCACGGCGGATGTTCGGGTGCTCGAGGATCGGAACCCGCGGCGCGTTGGCGTCTTTGAACTGCTTGACGCTCGCGCCTTGCTTGCGCTCTCGCGCATATTCGAACGCGCTGAGGTAAGCGGCCGAGGCCACCGCTAGGCCTTGAATGCCAACACCGATACGGGCGGCGTTCATCATGTGAAACATCTGGCGAATGCCCTGATGCCCGACGCCGCCGACCACCTCTCCGATGCATGCACCTTCATCGCCGAAGTTCATCACGCACGTTGCTGACCCGTTGATGCCCATCTTGTGCTCGATCGACGGTACCGTGACGTCGTTGCTGTCCCCGAGCGAGCCGTCCTCGTTGATTCGGACCCGAGGAACGATGAAGAGCGACAGACCCTTGGTTCCAGCCTCCGCGCCTTCGATGCGCGCGAGAACCAAGTGGATGACGTTGTCTCCGAGATCGTTGTCGCCACCGCTAATGAAAATCTTGGTGCCCTCGACGCTGTAGTTGCCGTCGTCGTTTCGGCGCGCGCCGCTCGATGAGGAGCCGACGTCGGAGCCGGCGTGCGGCTCGGTGAGACACATGGTCCCCGTCCATTCGCCGCTCAGCATTTTTGGAACGTATTTCTTCTTCTGCTCCTCCGTGCCGAACCCCAAAATGAGCTCTGCGGCGGACAGACTCAGGCCGGTGTACATCGTGAACGCCGTGTTCGCACCGCAGAGCATCTCCTCGACGAAGGAACCCACCATGCTTGGCGCATCTTGGCCGCCCCAACGCGATGGGGCCGCAACCGTGCGCCAACCTGCTTCCCAGAGCTTGTCCCATGCACCTTTGAATCCGTCGGGCGTGATGACACGTCCGTCTTCGATTCTGCAGCCCTGTTCGTCACCGGTGGCGTCAGGGGGCCGATCGTGTCGCACACGAAACGGTAGACCTTGTCCAAGACCATGTCGCACTCATCGGCACCCCACTCGGCGTAGGGTTCCTTGCCAAGTACGGACTGCAGCTCGAACTGCTCGAAGAACAGGAACCGAAAGTCTCGTAGATCCGCACGGTAGCGATTCATTGCTTGTGCCACGTCTGCCTCCAACTCTGAGCAGGTCACCCTCGGGCATGGGCACGTGATTACGTGATGAGGCCCCAATGGATGCCGGCTGCAAAAAAATGCGAGGCCGCCTCGCCTTTTCGTCAAGGAGCCGATAGCCCTATTCACGGGTGCGATTCCTCACAAACGCACCAATCCGAGCGATAGAGCCCCGCCCCTCCTCGAGGTGGCGCAGACGCTTCCTAGCTCGTAAGCCTCCGCCGATGCTCCTCGAGCGCTACCTCGAAGCCCTAGGCTCCCAAGCCATCGCAAAGGCACTCGACCTCGACGGGCCGCGCCCAGCGCTCATTCGGCCTACGCAGGATGCGAAGTTCGGTGACTTCCAGATCAACGGCGCGATGCCGCTCGCAAAGGAGCTGAAGAAATCGCCGCGCGCGCTGGCTCAACCCATCGCCGAGGCCTTGTCGGGCATCGACGCGATCGAAAAAGCCGAAGTTGCCGGTCCGGGCTTCGTCAACATCCACCTAGCGCCCGCGTGGATCGGCTCGAAGCTCACCGAGGCGCTTCGTGACGCGGAAAGGGACGGGGTACCGGCCGTCGAAGACGTCTCCAAAATCGTCGTCGATTTTTCGAGCCCGAACATCGCAAAGCAGATGCACGTGGGGCACTTGCGCTCGACGATCATCGGCGACGCGATCGCGCGCGTTTTGTCGTTCATCGGTCACCAGGTCATTCGCGACAATCACATCGGAGATTGGGGGACGCAGTTTGGGCTCTTGATTGTCGGGATGCGTGAATGGGGAGACGAGACCGCTCTGCAGTCCAACCCGATCAAGGAGCTCGAACGCGTGTACAAGCTCGCGTCCGAACGGGCCGGCGAGGACGAGGAGTTTGCCGGGCGTGCGCGCGCCGAGCTGGCGAAGCTCCAAGGCGGCGACGAGCAAAACTTGGAGCTATGGAGGCATTTCCTAGAGGTAAGCCGCAGCTCTCTCGACGCGCTGTACAAAGAGCTGGACGTCTCCTTCGACCTGTGGCTCGGCGAAAGCGCATACCACGATGCACTTCCCGGCGTGGTCGACGACCTACTCGAGCGCGGCATCGCGCGCGAGGACGACGGTGCGGTGTGCATCTTCTGGGGCGAGATCGACGGGGCACCGAAAGCGCTGCGCAAGCAAAAGACGCCATTCATCATCCAAAAGAAAGACGGCGCATTTCTGTATTCGACGACCGACATCGCCACTGTGAAACACCGCAAGCGCCAGCTCCACGCCGACCGCGCGCTCTATGTCGTCGACAGTCGCCAGGCACTGCACTTTCAACAGCTCTTTGCGGTGATGAGCTTGCTCGACGCGGACATGGAGCTCGAACACATTGGCTTCGGCACCGTGCTCGGCAAAGATGGCAAGCCCTTGCGGACGCGCGATGCCAGCGGTGAAGTAATCACGCTTGCATCCCTCCTAGAAGAGGCCAAGGACCGCGCGCGACAACGCATCGATGAAGGGATCGCGGAGGGGCGACTCCGGGTCCAGCCCGAAGAAATCGACGAGGTCTCACGGCAGGTCGGCATCGGCGCGGTGAAGTACGCCGACCTTCGGCAGAACCGACTCAGCGATTATCAGTTCGACTGGGACAAGATGATCTCGTTCCAGGGCAACGCAGGCCCGTATCTACAATATGCCTACGCGCGCTGCTCGTCGATCTTCGCGAAGGGCGGGCTCGATATGGATGCGATTTCGCTTAGCGCGACCATCACCCTCGATACGCCCGCCGAGCAAACCCTGGGGAAGCAGTTGCTGCGCTTTGCCGATGTCGTGCACCAGGCAGGCGCAACCAGCCAGCCCCACCTGATTTGCGAGCATATCTACGAGCTGGCGCGCGCGTTCAACGGTTTCTACGCAGCCTGTCCCGTGCTCGATGCGGACGGCCCGACTCGACAAAGCCGCCTTGGCTTGACCGCATTGACCGCCCGGCAGATCCGCCGCGGGCTCGGTCTCGTCGGAATCGGCGTCGTCGATCGCATGTAGCGAAATCAGGCTATTTCCCGTCGTGGCGGCGCGAGTGTGCTATGCGAAGCCCGCAAATGAAGGGCCGCGTCGTTCGAACATCCCATGAGAGTCTCTGTCTGCGCGACAATCCGCTCGGAGACCCCTACGAGCGGGAACTGTACGTCTATTTGCCGCCGCAGTACGACGGCACGCGCCGATTCCCCGTGGTGATGATGCTCGCTGGCTTCGGCTCGACCAATCATTCGATCGCAGGCTGGAGCCCGTGGAAACCAAACAGCATCGAGCTCTTCGACCGGCTCATCGTCGAAGGTGCGTGCAAACCGGCGATTCTCGTGCTTCCGGACTGCTTCAACAGATGGGGCGGCTCGCAGTTCCTCGATTCGGAGGGAACCGGTCGCTATCAGACCTATCTCGCCGAGGAAATTTTTCCTTTCGTCGACGCGGAATTCCAAACCATCCCAGACCGCGCAGCGCGCGCCGCCGTAGGGCGCTCCTCAGGTGGGTTCGGCGCGCTACGTCTCGGGATGGACCGGCCCGAGCTGCTGTCGGTCGTGGGCATTCACGCGGGCGATGCCGCCTTCGAAGTCAGCATGCGACCGATGCTCACGAGCGCGGCGATCGCGATTGACCTGGCGGGCGGCCTGCACAGCTTCGCCAAAGAGATCCCGGTGGCCGGTCCCGAAAATGCGACACAGTTCGACGCTCTTTTCGTGCTTGCGGCCGCCGCGGCGTATTCGCCCGACCGAGCCGCATTCCCGTTCGCGCAGATCCCGATGAACCCGGCGACCGGTGAGCTCCGAGGCGATGTGTGGGCACGATGGCTCGAGCAGGATCCGCTGCGGAGAATCGACAGCTCCGCAGCGGCTTTGCGAAGAATGTCGCTTATTTACATCGATGCAGGCAACAGGGATGAGCACGGGCTACACTTCGCGGCGCGGGCGCTCAGCGATGCACTCAGCCAGCGTGGGTTGCCGGTTCGCTACGAGGAGTTCGACGGTGGACACCGCGGCACCTCGTGGCGTTACGAAATTTCGCTACCGCAAATCGTTGAAGCACTTCGAGGACCCGAATGACGACCAAAAAGCAGAGCAGGGAAGAAGGAACGGAAGCACCCGACGCAAAGCCCACCAAGAAGGCTGCATCGGGTGGTGCTTCGGGGGTTGCGCAAAAGATCCTTGCGGATGAGAGCCCTCAATCGAAGATCGCCGAGCACGGTGAGACCATGATGGAAGGTCCACGCACGGCCGCCACACAGTCCGCCCGCGTGCTGAGCGAAGTCATCGTCGAGAAGCCAGAGCTCGTGGTGCCGCTGGTCGCCAAGTTCGCAAAGGGCATTTCGTCGTCGAACAAGCGCGTCGTGCAAACCTCCTCCGAAGCGCTTCCCGCGATCGCCCGGATCGCCCCCGCCCGCGTCGCGCGTCAACTCGACGTGCTCAAAGGCAGCTTTGAAGATGCGAACGACGTCGGCAAAGATGGCCTCGTCAAGACATTTGCGGCGCTTTGCACCGCCTCGGTCGCGTATCAGAAGCGCCTCGAGCCGGTGCTCACGCTCGCGCTCAACGGTGCCGATGGCAAGACCCTACTGGCTTGGAGCCAAATCGTGCTTCCGGCACTCAAGGGCGAGCCGCACGCCAGGGCCCGCGCAGTGGTCGAAGGCCGACTCGATTTGATTCCGCGCTCGTACGCTCAGCAGATCGCCGACTTCCTCGGCATCAAGCTACGGCTGCGCTACCGCTGAGGGCGGCGGTCTGGCTTGCGTTTCATCGCAAGATCGAAGGTTCGTAGCCCTCGGGCCGTTCGTACCCCATGAGCTGGAAGGTGGTCGCCGAAATGTTCGCGATGCCCGGATGCTCGATTTGGTCATTTAGGCGAAGGCTGTCGTTGCCCGGCACGTAGACGTAGCAAGGGACGGCATTCAGCGTGTGACTCGTCTTGCGTCGGAGCTGGCCAGTGGTGCTGCGCTTGAAGTCGCCCGACTTCTTGTCGACCTCGAACATCTCGTCACAGTTACCGTGGTCCGCCGTGACGATGAGCGCACCATCGAGCTTCTCCATGGCGGGGATAATGCGCGCCA
>RCNF010000533.1_pt1 | contig 19529 bp, 2 predicted proteins | sample 2041311 | NCBI WGS metagenome assembly RCNF01 (sample SAMN09708228, study PRJNA481090) | Marine sediment metagenome, whole genome shotgun sequencing project. | biome: marine sediment; feature: ocean; material: sediment; isolation source: Sewage treatment plant 2 marine sediment (STP2) ... | reverse complement strand
TCGGCGCTGGTGAGCCGTCCGAGATCGTCATAGTCATAGTTTGCAGTACGTTGACCGACCGTGTCGGTGATCCCGGTCAGGTTGCCGGCCGGGTCGTAACCCAGATCGAGGTCGAGGCGTGTCGCTGACAGATTGTCCACCACCGTCTGATGGGTACGGCGGTAGTGCCAGTCGAAGTCTCGGTCCTCGGTGAGAAGGGTTCCGACGGGGCCGTATTCGAGGTGTTCCGCCGGGCCGTAGGGCAGGTAGCCGATGTTGGACGTCACCGGCTCGAAGGTCCCGGCGCCGGGCGCCTTGACGCTGATCCCGGTGGGTCTTCCGGCAAAGTCGTAGGCGTAGTCCACGACCCGTCCCGAGGAATAGGTGATCGTGTCCACGGCGCCGTCGAGGGTGTAGGTGTAGGCAGTGTCGTAGATCGTTCCACCGCGGTTGGATGAGACCGTCAGCACCGCTCCTCTACGGTCGTAGGTGTAGGTTTCGGTCACGTCGGGCGACTGGGCGAGCTCGCGTCGCCCGGCGGAGTCATAGTCGAAGTGGAGCGCCTCGACTGGGTTGACAGCGTCTTCGGAGACCACGTCCGTCGGTCGCCCGGCGACGTCGTAGACGGTTGTTGTTGTGACGCCGAGGCTGTCGGTCCGGGTGAGCACCTGGCCGGACTCGTTGTAGGTCAGCTGGGTGGCGCCGGTGACGGGCGAGACGATCAAGACCGTCTGGCCGAAATCGTCCACCAGATATTGGGTGAGGTTGCCGTTGGCGTCGGTGACCGAGGTCAGGTTGCCCTGGATGTCGTAGCCGTAGGTGGTGATGGCGAACTGGTCGTCGCCGGTGGCGAGGGGATCGACGAGTTGTTTCACCGTGGTCAGCCGTCCGACCGGGTCGTACTCATAACTGGTGTTCGGGTCGTCATGGTTCGGGTCCTCGAGCGACTCGATCCGACCCGCCGCGTCGTAGACGTAGGATTCCTTGGAGGGGGTCATGTCGCCGTCGTACCGCGGACGGCTGACGACCTCGACCTGACCCGACGAGGTGTGCTGGTAGTCGGTCCGGGAGAACTCGTCCCACGACACGTCATAGCCCTCGGTGCTGCTTTCGGTGAGCAAGCCGGTGTTGGGGTCATAGACCGAGTGCATGCGCTCGCGTAGATCGCCCACGGACGGCCCCCGGCTCTTGTTGAGAGTGCGGCCGTATTCGTCGTACTCGAAATGGCTGACTTTGCCTTCGGGCGAGGTCACCGTGCTCAACGGACCGCCGTCGGGCTCGTAGGCGTACGTGGTGACGAGGTTGGTAGTGCACAGGGGATCGTCGACCGGGTCGCAGCCGGCGTTGGCGGCGATCGTGCTGGTGAGCACCCGGCCGAGGTCGTCGTAGGTGGACTCGGTTGTGATGCCGGTGGGGCCGATCACCCTTCGGGCGTGGCCCCAATTGTCATAGTCCTCGTAGCGCGTGACGCCACCCTCCGGGTCCTGTTGAGCGGCGAGATTGCCGCGCAGGTCCATCGGCACCGAGAGGTCGGTGGGATAGTGAACCAACAGGGTCTCGTCCACCACGTCGTTCCTTGGTCCGTTGATCGATTGGACCTTGCCGGAGGGTTGAGGAAGGGTTAGCCAGGCGGGGCTGAAGCTCCCACCGGGGTCGAAGGCGGCTGTCAGAACACCGTCATAGAGGGTTCTTGTCGTGGTTCTGATTTCCTCGACTGCAGCGGCTGCGGACTGGCCCGTCCAACCGGTGATTGTCGAAGTGAGCCACTGGCCGGTGTCCGTGTCGAAGGTCATGGCGCGGCAGGTCGTCCGCGGGGCGCCGCCGTCCTGCAGCGTACTGTGCCTACACGTCTGAGTCGGTTGATTCGGCCAGTTGGAGTCGTCGTAGGAATACCAGGTTGCTCCGTACCCCTCTGTTTGAGTCAGCTCGGTGCCCAACAGACCAACCAGGCCATCGGGGGTGAGGCGACATGCGTAGGGATCGGGGAAGGCGGCGGGGTCGCAGTCGGGGCGCCGGAGCCCAACCTCGTCGGACAGCTTCCGACCATCTCCGAGATAGGTGTGATGCGTGATGTAGCCCATGGCGTCCTGCTCGAGCACTTTGTGGCCGAGCGGATCGTAGCCATAGACCCGGTCATTGCCGCTGCACGAACAATCACCCGCAACCTCGACAACGCGTTGTTTGCCGGCGATCCTCCGCAGATAGTAAATGGTGGTGGAACCGGTGGCGGAGACCACCGTAGCCATGGTTTCACCCTCAGTTCGGCCGGGACTCCAGTCGATACTGAGGATCGAGTTGCCGGCCGAAATGGCCGAAAGAGCCACCCCGCCCGAGTAGGCGTAGGAATCAATGAGGTATCCGGCGCCATCGGTCACGGTTTCAAGCTCACTATTCGCGCTGTAGGTGTAGTTGCGCGAAGGAGTGGTCCCGACGGTAACGGTGTCCAGTGTGGCGTCGCCACCGTAGTCGTAGGTCGTGGTTGCCCCGCCCGGGGTTGAAATGCCGGTGATTCTCCCTCCGGACGAGGTGATGGTCGCGACCACTCCCTTCCATGAATCCGAAATTCCTGTGGGCATTCCGGTGCCCCCGTCAAAGGTGATGGTGAAGGCGCGGCCGGTTGAGGTGCTAGTGATCATCTCGAGCTTGCCGTCTAAACCGCGGAAGGTGCGGTGGTACGGATCACCCACGAGTTCGAGGACGAGGTCCGATCCGCTCCGTCTGAGTTGGTTGGGCACGGTGCTCTGCGGCAGAATCTGCAAAAAGTCACCGCCGTCCGTGGATACAAAGACCAGGTTTCGGTTGTCCTCGGTCGTCACCCTCACCTTCTCGACTGTCTCCCCGGACAACGTAGTCGAGGTCTTTTGAGTAGCCCCCGCGAAAAACGATGTCGAGGCTCCGGTAGTCGCGGCCGAGTCAAATGCCGAAGACCAGCCTACGCCGAAGGCACCGGTTTCGGTGTCTAGGCTGTCGTAGCCTCGGCCGGAAAACTCTGAGGGAACACCGGGAATCGGGTCAGAATCATCGTGGTGGGTGTTGCCATTACGAACGCCAATACCCCCGACAGGGCATTCCTCGCAGATCGAGCAGGACAGGTCTTCCTCGTCCGCTTCCTCAACCTCAAACCACTTCCGATACGTCCCATCATACAAGTAATAGGGCAAGAGCACATAATCCTGGTCTAACCGCCATGAATCCCCCCGCCGGAACGCCTCGTCGAGCGGTTCCGCCACTAGGAAGTACGTTCCCGGTTGGTCAGGAACCTCGGTCACCCCGGCGGCAACGCCGATGTAGCCGTCGAAGGCGCCGCTCGGCCACTCGGGCTTGCTGTAGGCGTACACGGTGGTGGTTTCGCCGGTGAAAATCTGATCGCAGGTCGTGGTCTTGACGCTCCAGCTTGGATCGGGGTAGGCGTCCGGGTCGTAGTGCCAGTGAACCTGCCCGACGCAGATCTTCGCGTCGTCGACTTTCTCGTAGAATTCGGTGATGTTGCCTTCGGCGTCCCACCAGATCCGATTCCGCGCAACGTAGAGCTTGACCGGGATGTCGCTGAAGCTGGTGATGCCCGCCTCGGGACTCACCCGCCACGCCATGATCTCCCCGGTTGTCGGATTTCGCAGCGCTGAATCAGGCCAGACTATTGGTATGTGGGGCTCGATGCCGCGCTGCTCCCACCTGAGCCTGATGATGGGTAGCTGGGCCCCGTAGAGGACTGTCTGGCTGAAGGCGGGGCTACCGCCACCGTCGCAAGCCGTTGCGTCGGTGATGGTCAGATCAACGGTGTAGCTTCCATCAGGGATCTGGAACGTATCGTCCGGATCATCACAGGGCGGGTCGGAGCAGTAGGCGCTGTGAAGCACCATGTCCCACTGCCACTCATAATCATCGTGAACGAGTTCGACCCAGAGATTCGGATCGACCGGAGAAAAGCCGGCAATACTCACCTGCGGGTCCGTGGTCGTCGGATGATTGCGGTTGCCGCATTGATCGGTGGTGTAGACGGAACCGATCCAATGGATAGCGTCCGCGTCGTCTGCAGGGTTGATCGGTCCTCGGCCCGCAATCTGTGGGATGCCGTCGGGATAGCTGCCCGGCGGGAAGGGCCTGATCTCACAAGGGTCGGCAGGTCGCGGTTTTGACTCAGCAATCGTGCTGATTTCTTTGCTGACCGACACCATCGTTCCGTCGCCATCATCGACCACGTAGTACACCGATACGTAGGCCAGGATGAGTTCAGTCGAAAGGTAGCAGCATGGAGAACCATCGGGCTCATCGTGTGAGAAATACAACGATGCTTCTTTGGCGTTCCAGTAGGTGAAATCGCCCGGCGGCGTTTCCAGGTGACCACAGGTGTTCACACCGTCTGAGAGAGCACCCCCTGCCCCTTTGCTCAGGAGCACTGTAACGGGCTCGTCTATTAGGGAACTGTCTGTATACGGCTGACCGCCGTTGTCAATCATGTGGGCATCGACCTCAAGCGCGAGTGGGATGTTGATCAGCACCTCAGAACCGTCTAGGGGGCGGCTGACCGGGTCGTTCTCGACGATCCGGACCTCGAGGTCCACTAGCTCATGACCGATGGGAAGATCCAGCTTGGCAACATGGAACACCGGAGCCGAGTCGCCCGGGCATGTGGCGGTTCGCGATGTGCAGAAGGTACCGTCCTTGAGTGTCATTTCCTCTCGTGCACGAGCACCAGCCTGCGCCTTGGCGGTGATCTCTTTTGCTGTTCCAAGGTCCGGAAGATCCGCGTTGATCACCTGTCGTCCGGATGTCTGGATCACACCGAGGATCGGCTGAACCGATCTTGCATGTGCAAGTCGCTCAGCTACTCCCGGGCGTTCGATCGGTCGGTTCTTCGACACCTGTCCCAGTGTTGCGCTCGGTCTCCACATCGGGTCGCTCACGGCGTCGGGCGGATCCTGTCCGACGAGCACAGCATGACCGTCGACCGACGACCTGACGCGGATCACCGTTCCGTTGCCGCAGAAATCGCCCATTCCGCATTCCACTCCCTGCTCCCATGAGACCCACGAACCGGTGATCGGGCTCCCGAACAGATCGAAAATTGTCGTTTTCGGCGAAGGCGTCAGACCCCCTTCCGTCATGAGGTGCGTACGACTGCGGGTGAAACCGAACTCGGGAACGCCCGTGCCCGCTTCGGCCGTAACGTCCATTCTTAGGAGATAATCCCCCGTGCCTTTGGAACTGCGGACAGCGATGATGTGGGCGCCGTCCATCGTGAGGGTGACGCTGAGGCTGGTCCCGGTGTCATCGAGGCCCAACGGCTCCGATGCGATGGCGACGACGCCGTCGGGGCGGGCGACGAAGAGCTCCGGCTCCGGGGTGTCCGGGTGCTGCGGCGGGGCCGTGAGGTCGTCGCGGTCGAGGGTGACGGCCACCTCAGTCCCGGCGCCGGCGCTGAACCAGAAGTAGTCCGTGTCGCCGGCCTCCTCCCAGGTACCGAGCCAGGTCTCACCCGGTATGATCGGGTGGATCGTTTCGTTGTCGCCTCCGGTCTCCGCCGGAACCAGGAGCGGACTGGCGACGCTGCCTGCGAGCCTGACTTCGAGGGCGTTGACCCAGTTGCTCCGGAACGTGCCGTCTTCCTCGGCGCCGACGCTGACGAACCAGGCGGCACCGATGGCGGTCAGATCTCCAGGATTCGGGGTGATGTGAACATAGCCGCCCGGCTGGACAATCCCGGAGTACATCAACTCACCGGGCGGGTTGTAGATGTCTTCATCAATGAAGACCCAGCCGGTTTCGCCTTCGTTCCACGTCCGTGAGTAGACCCGGAATGGTGCGCCTTCGATCACCTGACCGGGGGCGATGCCGTCGAAGGTGTGCGCGACACGGAGGCTGACGGCGGCCGAACGGCCGAAGTACCACGGGTTGGCACAGCCGGTCTCGGGTGAGCGTGCCTCGACCACCAAGCGGTAGTCGCCGGAAGGCAGTCCTTGCCCCGATGCCGTGATGGTGAGGTCGTTGTTCAGGGTTGAGAAGCCCTCACCTTCGTGATCGTAGCCGATGATCGCGATTGGCCAGGTGAGATAGGCATCCGAGGAATTGAAGACAAGCCAGCGGTAGGCGAAGGTGCCGCTCGCCGGAATAGAGACATGCGCGTCCAGATCTATGGGATCTTCGGGACCGACGTTCACATCCGATGCAGGGCTGTCCCGCAGGACTGTGGCGCCGGTCGGCGCCCATCCGCATGAGTTGAGGTCAAAGAACACCTCCGCCGTGTCACATCGGCCTTCACCCTGAGAACGCAGGCACGGCAACGAGCCGTCGGCCGGCCACCGAACAATCGGCATGTCCGCCTCGGATGCGGCGACGATGAGGCGGCCATATATGTTTTTGCCGGAGGGCATGACAAACGCCGATCGGAGGGTGGCGAAATCGGTGACCTGATCGCCCAGCCAGAGTTCGCGCCAACCAATAAAGGACTGGTAGTAGCCGAAGCTCCAGCGTGCGACACCACCTGCCGGAGCGCTGGAGGTCGAGCCGTCGATTTGAACAACCTCTCCCGGTTTTGCATCAAACTCGTCTGAACCAGGCTCTGAGATAACGGCAAACACCGCCGGTGAAGTTCGGGTCACATCCCACGAGACGCAGGGATCGGCCACGGTGCCGAGGGGGTTGCCCGCTGTGTCTTCGGCGCAGAAACGAAGCTCGTTGACGCCGCTGTTGGCGAGTGAGAGCGGAAGTTCGACGACGAACCAGCCGTAGTGGCCGTAGGTGCCTCCCCATTGTTCGTGTGCGTAATATCCGGAGTATGGGATGCTCCCCGGTTGGCCCGGTGTGCAGGTCTCGATGCTGCAGTTGTAGACCCGCACCGTGGACATGTCGAGATTCTGGTCGGCGTCGGTGAGGCGGAAACGGACGACCCCGTTTTCCTCGGCACCCGGGGCGTCGATGAGCACCTCGTCAAAAACGTGCGAAAACTCCGGCTCGAGGGTTGTGATTGTCGAGTCGAAGGTCACAGGAATACCACCCTGCAAGGCGTAGGAGTAGACATAGACCGCGAGTTCGTCGGTCACCAGGGCGCCGTCGGCATCACGAAGCTCTCTGCCGAGATTGCCGTAGCCGTATGGACTGTCATCAATACGAGCCAGCCAAAGGTCGAAAGTGCCGTCAACGGACGCGTAGGTGTGAGACCAGCGCCGTTCAGCGTCGGTGCTGATCAACACAGCGTCCTGGCCCTCAAGGTTGAGCCAGTTGAGATAGATGGCATCGTCGTAATAGGGGTGGCGAGAGTACCAGTAGGTAAGATCGCCGTCGTCGCAGTCCGGGCTGTACCTACTGGCCGGACCAAGGCCGTGCAACGTGAGGGACGTGCCCGCCACGTCTGTTCCGGTGAGCAAGGGCTGCAGGGCTGGATACCCATCGTAGTATTGATCGAAGACCGGGTTGTCGTGGAGCGCGATGATGGTGGCGCGTTCGGAGAACGCACCATCCGGCATCTCGACCTCGAATCGCAGACCGTTGGCGCCCCAGAGCACATGGGCGATCGAAACGTCGATTTCATCCTGACCGAGGGGAACCGTGATCTCGAGATCGGGAACCACCTTGCGGTCAACGCATCCTGGGACATCGCCGCCGGTGAAATGATCGAGGTTGTCGGGCCAGTCGATGTGAAGGTTTTCGCCAAGACCGTCAGTGCGCTGATATGTGTCTTCATTGAGGTAGATGCGGATCGTCGCCTCGGCGAGGGAGACGCCATCCTGACCCGCAAGATGCATATCCAGGGTTCCCGGACACACCCAACGGCTCGCGCCGGCTGGGCAATCCCATGTGACGTCGTCAAGACGCGGAACGACGTGCGGCGCCGCCCACACCGGAATCTCCACCGGTTGGCCAGGTGGCGTCGTGGTCTGGCCGAGATAGCTGGAGCCGATGCGGTAGTAGTAGATGGCTCCTTCTTCGACGTTCGTGTCGATGAGGAAGTACTCCTCCCACCACTGGGTGTAGTTGTCGATCCGTTGCCAGGTCTGACCGCCATCGCTGCTGCGGTAGATTTGCGGCGTTTCGTAGCCGAAGCGCAGCATGACCTCATCCGGGAAGGCGTACGCGAGCTCGAATGGGACCGGCCCGCCACCGCGGTTGACCACCACCTCGGTGGAAACACAGTCGATGTTTGGAGGACTGTCCACGCACGGGGTATCGCTGCCGCGAAGCTCTTCGTCGAGCGGCATCGATGCAGGGAGCGCGATCACAAGCCGCACCCGGTAGGCCGGGTCGGCGCTGGAGGCTGTGACGGCGCCCGTGAGACCGGTCACAAGCTGCACGAGGTCCATCGGGTCAGATCCGTCGTCCCGAAGGACCGCAAACCACGTTTGATAGCCAGCCGGTACAGCGGACTGTGAAGCATCCAATGTCAAGACATCGCCGTCGCCGTAGTACCGCCCGGTCGGTTCACCGATCACTGGTCTGAGTTCGTCATCATTGATGACCAGATCGGCGATCGCCGGGTCGCCCAGACGGGCGCCCGAGGGATTACTCAGGGTCAGTTCGAGGTATTCGCGCCCTTCAATCTCGGTGTCATCGAGAATCGGCACAGCGAATGTGCCGCTTGTCTGGTCTGCCGGGATGGTCAGGGTCCCCGAGGTAGGGGTGAAGTCCGAGCCGCCGGTGGCGGTATCGTCTTCGGTCGTGTAGTCAACCATGATGTCGGTGGCGGCTGCGAAGGATGTCGTCAGCGTAACGATCCCCTGGCCGTCTTCTTCGCCGACCGTGAACGAGGCTGAAGAGAAAGCGATCGCAGGCGTTTCGTCGTCTTCGATGGTGACGAGGGTTGATGAGGTGCCGAGTGGGAGGGTGACCTCGTTGCTCAGTCTCAAGGTGAAGGTCTTGTCACCGTCTACGTCCGGGTTGTCCGCCAATGGAACCTGGATCTGTTGGATAAGACTGCTGTACTGAAACACCAGTGTTCCGGAGGTCGCGGTGTAGTCGGTGCCAGCCGCGGCGCTTCCATCTTCTGTCGTGTAGTCGACGCTGACGTCGTTGGGTGTCGTCATAGTGCGCTCGACCGTGATAACCGCAATGCCTGCATCTTCCTGGAACGAGACCTCGGCGCTGGTCATGCCCACCCATTGGTCGTCGTGGATAGTCACTGTGCCTTCGTAGGGCTGGTAGCCGTCGAGGGTGCAATCGACCGAGTTGGAGAGCGTCACCGAGAATTGCTCGCCGCTGTCGGGTTCGGGGTCGGACGCAATTGGGATTACGATCGGGAGTTCGGTGACACCGGGCGAGAATACGAGTGTGCCCGACGTTTCGGTGTAGTCGACGCCCGGGGTTGCCGTACCGACTGAGGTGGCGTAGTCGATCTCTGCCGTCACGCCGCTCGGGTCCGACAGGCGGACCGGAATGGAAACCTGACCAGATTGCTCGAACGCGTTGTACTGGGCGGTGTATGACCCACCGTCTGCCAGAAAGACAAATGGCGGCCAGTCGCTCGGGTAGATGGTAACGGTCGCAGACGACGGAGTTCCGAGGCCGGCGCCGGAGGGGGTGGACAGGAAGACCGCGAAGTCTTCCGCTAATTCGTAGGTCGGGTCGTCCATGATCTCGATGACAACAGCCTTGCTGGTCTCGCCAATGCCGAAGGTCACAATCTCGTTGACAGCGGTGAAGTCCGCGCCCGCCGTTGCTTCGTCGTCGACTGAGGTGACCTGCACCGAAACCTCGGTGGTAGGTGCTTCGTCGAGGACGACGTCAAGAACAACCGGTCCCAGGTGCTCATCTACAAAGAAGGATGCACTCGCAAACGAAAGACTCGGTAGCGACGCATCACCGAGAATGGTAACGACGGCCGTTGCCGGAATTCCGAGGTCGGCTCCTGTGGGGCTGGAGAGCGTGACAGTGAAGGTCTCGTCTCCCTCGGGCTGGCCGTCGTCGATGACGGTGACGGTCGCGACGCCCGAAATCTGTCCCGCCGGAATCGTCAGGACCTGGCTGAGGGTCTGGTAGTCCGAGCCGGCAACGGCAGAGCCGTCGGTGGTGTCAATCTGAACCTCTACCAGCGCATCGCTGGTTTCGTTGAGAACAACCGTGATGTCGACGGTTCCGGCCACCTCGAAAACGGTGGTGGTCGCGGATGCAAAGGACACCTCAGGCAATCGGTCGTCGTCGAGGATCGTGAGCGTGCCCGTTGACGGCTCGCCGAGAGCGATCCCGACCGGGCCGGAAAGGCTGAGCTGAACCGTTTCGTCAATCTCGGACTCGACGTCGTCTGTGATGGCAATCTGGAACGAGTGGGTTATTTGCCCTGAAGGCACGATTACGGTTCCCGCCGAACTCGTGTAATCGGCGCCGAACGCGGCAGATCCGTCCGAAGCGGTCCAATCGACGCTCACGTCGCTTCCTTGGACGTTGCTGAGAGTCACGCTGATCTGGGCGGTCCCGGCCGCTTCATCAACCGAATACGTCGAAGAGCTCAGGCTGATCACATCTACATCGTCGTCGGTGATGGTCACCTCCACCGAGGAGGCGTCACCGATGGGCGCGTTGCCCGGCCGCTTCAATGTGACCGAGAAGGTCTCGTTGTTGTCCGGATAGGTGTCATCTGTGATCGGAATGTAGATGTTTGACACCTGCGTCAACGCGGAGATCGTGATGCTGTACTGTCCGCCGCTGTAGTCGTCGCCGGATGTTGCCGTGCCGTCGACGGACTCAAACATCACGGTGACGTCAAACGGTTGTGCCTCCGACAACGTGACCTCAAGAACGGCCTCGACTTCGTCCTCTGCGACAGTGACTGAAGCCTGACTGAATTCGATTTCAAGACTGTCATAGACCGTCACCACAGCATCGTCAGGCTGAAGATTGTCGGTCGTGCATGCGATTGGATTCGAAAGCGTGATCTGGAAGGTCTCGCCATCATCGGCGATTGCGTCTGCGGTGATCGGTATGGTGATCACGTGCTCGATGTCTCCGGGCGCAAATACCAGGGTTCCCGACACAGCAGTGAAGTCGACGCCGTCAATTGCGGTGCCCTCAGTTGTCGAGTAGTCGATTCTGGCTTCGTAGGCACTCTCGTCGGACAATCTGACCGGAACCGCGATGTTCCCAGACGTCTCATTCGCAGCGTACGTCGCCGTGAACGATCCGCCGTCCGCGAAAAAGACGAAGGGCGGCCAGTCGCTTGCATTGATCGTCACCGTAGCCGTGGCAGGTGTGCCGATGCCGGCCGACCCGGTTGGCGACGACAGGTTCACCTTGAAGGTCTGTGCCGGTTCGTAGTTGGGATCGTCGAAGATGTCGATGACGACAGCCTTGCTGGTTTCGTTTGGGGCAAACGTTAAGATCTGATCGAATGAGGCATAGTCGACACCTTCGGTGGCAGTCTCTTCGGTGGTGGTCACACGCACCGTGATCTCGGCCGGCGATGGGCTGTCGAGCACAACACCGAGCACGACCGGGCCCTCATGCTCGTTGACCGAGGCCGATGCCGACGCAAACGAGAGGTAGTACTCGACGCTCTCGTCATCGGTGATGGTGACGGTGGTTGTGGTCGGTGAGCCGAGAGTTGCGCCAAGAGCATTGCTGAGTGAGACGGTGAAGTCCTCGTCGCCCTCAGTCAGGGTATCGTCGAGGATTGGAACGGTGATGGTGCCGCCGAGTTGGCCGGCGAAAATCGTCAACGAACCCGCGGTGTCAGTGTAGTCCGTCGAGAAGTTCGCGGAGCCGTCGGTAGTCGCATAGTCCACAGAAACGTCTGTGATGGTTGCCACGGATAGTGCGACATCAAGGACAACGGAGGGGTCGCCCTCGCCGACAGATGCTGACGCGTTGGTGAAAGCAATGGTCGGTGGGCTTTCGTCATCGGTGATCGTGATGGTGGCGGCTGCCGGCGTGCCAAGCGTTGCGCCCATCGGGTTCGCCAGGGAGAGGGTGAGGTTCTCATTGCCTTCAAAGACAGCGTCGTCGAGGATCGGCACGGTGATCGTGCCGCTGAGCTGGCCCTCGAGAATAGTGAGCACACCACTCGTGAATGTGAAGTCCACACCCACGGTCGCTGTGCCATCGGTGGTGGCGTAGTCAATCGTGACATCGGTTGGTGCAATGCCGGTCAGCGAGACATCAAGGGAAACCGAGCTCCCGTCCTCGGTAACCGACGCAGTTGAGGAATCGAATTGAATACCGGGAGGCGGTGGAAGATCATCATCGATGATGGTCACGGTGGAGATCAGAGTGATGCCCGGATCCGCGCCCTGGACATTGCTCAAAGTGATGGTGAAGTCCTCATTACCTTCCACAAGTGCATCATCGGAGATCTGTACCACAATGGACGCCGTCGTTTGTCCCTGAAGAATGGTCAGGGTGTCGGAGATCGCCGTGTAGTCGGAACCGGCCGTGGTCGTCACGTCATCCGTCTGGTAGTCGACGGTCACATCGGTGGCTGCAACGGCCGAGAGCGATACGCTGAGAGAGACCGATCCGCCGTTCTCTGCGATGGCATCGATTGCCGACACGAACTGCACCTGTGGTGTCGGCGGCGGCCCACCGAAAACAGCGTGGAAGGGCCGAGAGAAGACCACCACCCCTGCAGCCTCGGTGGTGTGGCTTCGCTCGGTGTCGCGGTATTGATCCTCGTCGATCCAGAAGCCGGCCCCGGAGGTCGTGAGCGAGCACATTCGCAGCCAGCCACCATCGCCGCCATCGTGCCGGTTCTGATGCCCGACAGGCAGGGGGGCCACCGAATAGACGTTTGAAAAGCTCGATGTGACGCAGCTGCCGTTGCCCCACCCGACAATCGAGTCCGCTGTGGCGAAGGTCTCGTACTCCACGGTCGATGCATCGACAGCGTCAAATGACTCGGCGGCTCCGGCTTCGATTGCCAGATAGGCGACGGTCTCCGGGCTCGTGACCGTTCCAACTGCGACCTCAGCGCGCTCGAGTGCGACATCGGCTCCGCCGCCAGCGACGTTTCTCATGGCAACCACGAGCCAGGGCTGGGAGGCTTCGCCGGGAACTGCTGCGGTTTCGTTGACCATGGTCTGAATCTGGGCCAACACGACTGGGGCTGCTGCAAACGATGCTGTGAAGGCGATGCTGTCCCAGGATTCGGTGCCGGTGACGTCGTTGCCGTGCTGCAACGCCGCCGTTGACACAGAACCGGCTTCGAGCAGCGTTCCATCTGGGAGCGCGTGTTCGCCTGGAGTCACCGCGATCCAGTTCATCGTGAGAGCCTCGTGATCGCCGTCGGCGTTTGGGGTCTCGACCTGGGCTGCGTCGAAACCTGCGACCGTGACGTTCTGAATTCTGATCGAAGCCGGGTCGGTCCCTTCGGATCCGGGCATCGCGAAGACCAGCGGTGCCTCACTGAATGGTTGGTCGAACGTTATGGTCTGAAAAACGCTCCCATCGGTCGTGGAGGGAAGAAGCACCGTCCCTGCGGCCATTGCCCACCCGGTGACTGGGCTGTCGTTGTCCGTGATGGTGAGCGTCGCCGTATTTGGTGAGCCGACGGTGAGTCCCGATGCGATGCCGAGAGAGAGCTGGGCTGATTCGTCGCCTTCGACATCTGTGTCCTCGATGATGGTGATGGAGATCGCGGCCGACGTGGCCAAGGCGGGGATGTTGACCGTACCACCGGTCCCGGTGTAGTCACTTCCTTGGGTCGTTGTGGTGTCGGTGATGGTCCAGTCCACCGATGTGGCTGTGGCGGACTCGTGTGACAGGGTGAGGCTCAATGGGTACGTCGCGTCGGCCTCGTCGACGAAATAGTCGTTCGCCGAGAAGAACACCTGCGGAACGCTCTCGTCATCGAGGATTGTGCCGGTCGTTTCGAAGATCGCGCCCTCGGTAGCACCTTGCGGGTTGCTGAGGGTCACCTTGAACTGCTCATCACCCTCGAAGACCGAGTCCTCGAGAATGTCGATTGGGATGATGCCGGTGAGCTGTCCGGCGTCGATTGTGAGCTGGCCGCTGGTGGCGGTGTAGTCGCTGCCAGAAATTGCGGTGTCGTCGCTGGTGGTGAAGTCCACCGTGACGTCCACGGTGGTCGTTTCAGAGAGCACCACATTCAGGTTGTGTGTGATGGTCTGTTCGTTCTCGATGAACGTGGCAGCTTCAAAGCTCACCTCTGGGACGACGGGACCACCGCCGAAGGTCGCAAAGAACGGGGCTGAGAAGGCGATGAATCCCGCCGTTTCGGGGGTGTGACTGCGTTCGGTGTCGCGATAGGTGTCCTCATCGACAGTGAACTCAACGCCCGCGGTGTCAACGGTGCAACGTCGAAGCCAGCCACCATCGCCACCGTCATGACGGTTCATGTGGCCAACAACCAAGGGCGTTGAGGAGTAGACGTTGTTAAAGCCAGTCAGGTAGCAGCCATTGTCGACACCCTTGATGGAGTCGGAGGTGATTGCGGTCTCGTACTCGATCGTGGAGGCAGAGTCATCAGTGAATGACTCGGCTGCGCCTGCTTCGACGGCAAGGTAGGCAATGTCCTCCGATGCGGTGACGGTTCCGGAAGCGGCCTCGCACCGCTCGAGCGCAAGATCTGCCCCAGTGGTTGCGACGTTTCGCACACCGACGACGAGCCAAGGCTCCGACGCTTGTTCGGGAACGGTTGCCACTTCATTCGTTGTCGTTTGCAGGGAGAGCAGCACTGCCGGGGTTGCGGAGAACGTTGAGGAGAACGTCAATCCGTACCATGACTCGGTGTCCGACGGGCCAGTGCCGTGTTGGATGTCGCTGACGCTCACCACGCCGGCTTCAAGAATCGTTCCGTCGGGGAGTGCGTGGTTTCCTGGGGTGACAGCGACCCAATCGACCATCATCGCCTCATGCGGACCATCGGCTGCGGGGGCCTCGACCTGGACGAGGTCAAATCCGAAGTGGGAAGCGTTGCGAACCCGAATGGACGTGGGTTCTGTGCCCTCCATTGTGGGCATGACAAACACAAGCGGAACTTCTGAGAATCCCGATTGGAAAAACACGGTCTGGAAGGCACTACCGGTCGTCGTGATGGGCAGGGCGGTTTGGCCTGCCTCCATTTCCCAGGCGCTTGCGGCTCCCGGGAACAGGAGCACCAAACAAACCGCTCCAACTAGAAGGAGGAACCGTTGCGAAGCGATCGGTCGGCCAACGTGAATACGATGCGTCAGACTCATCATTGAAGAAACCTCTCCCCATCGCCTACAGAACCACCTGTCCAGCGACCTCGGATCAACTCGCAACACCCGTCTGCGTTTAGACACGTCACTGCCTCAATAGGCGGATTCGGCACAAGAAACCAGACACCGCCGTGAATGGAATTTCCTGCCTGTCATTCAATATTGGGAAAAGTAAGGTATTCACTGATATTGCTAGAATCGGCCCGATGTTGGAATCTGACGATGAAAACGTGACCGAGTTGCTCTCTCTGTGGGGACATGGCGACGACGACGCCCGCGATGAACTCTGGTCGGCGGTGTACAAGGAGCTGCGGCGTCTGGCTGGGGAGTTGATGAACGGCGAACGGTGCAACCACACGCTGCAGCCCACGGCGTTGGTCAACGAGGCGTACCTCAAGATGCTGGGTTTGAAACGAATTCAGTACCGCGACAGACGGCACTTCTTCGCCATGGCCGCTCGTATGATGCGCCGGATTCTGGTTGATCATGCCCGAGAGAAGGGCGCACGCAAGCGTGATTGGGGTGAGCGGGTGACGGTGGAACTGTCAGTACTGGGAACCAACCCGCCCTCAATCGATCTGCTTGATCTCGATCGGGCGCTCGATCATCTCGGAGAGATGGATCCTGAGAACGCCTTGGTGGTCGAACTCAGGTTTTTCGGTGGTCTCACCAACGAAGAGGTCGCGACGGTCCTCGGGTGTTCCGAGCGGACGGTGAGTCGCCATTGGCGGGTGGCCAGGCTGTGGCTTTTCCGTGAGGTTTCGGGGGATGCGCAAGATGCAACCTGAGCGCTGGCAGCAGGTCAAGACCATCGTCGGGGCGGCTCTCGAGATAGACACAGCGGAGCGCGCAGAGTTCGTACGTGATTCGTGCGGCGATGATCGTGAGCTTCGCGCCGAGGTTGAAGATCTTCTCGCCGGCGAACGTGGTGCGGCAAGAATGCCGGAGAGTTTTGTTGGTGACGCCACAATGATGGATGGGCCGCCGCTCGGCACCACGGTGGGTCCCTATCGCATCGAGGCCCTCATCGGCAACGGTGGAATGGGGGCGGTGTATCGGGTGAGCCGCGCGGACGAGGAGTACAAACAGAAGGCCGCGCTGAAGCTTATCCATCCCTGGATGGTCAACCCGCGCGTCTTGCGTCGATTTCGGGCGGAGCGCCAGATCCTGGCCACGCTCGAACACCCGAAGATCGCTCGTTTGCTCGACGGTGGGACAACCTCCGATGGGATTCCTTACCTCGTCATGGAGCATGTCGAGGGTTGTGAGATCGATCGCTTTTGCGATGATCGTGACCTCGATCTTCGCCAGCGCATTGAGCTCTTTCTCGATGTCTGTGAGGCTGTGGCCTTCGCCCACCGCAATCTCGTGGTCCATCGGGATCTCAAACCCGGCAACATCCTGGTGACGGAGGACGGTGTTCCCAAACTGCTCGACTTCGGCATCGCCAAGCTGCTCGATACAGGGGGGCGCCCCGTCGGCGGGGATCTGACTCGCACCGGTCTGCGACCCATGAGTCCCGGCTATGCAAGCCCGGAGCAGATCCGGGGTCAGGCCGTCACAACGGGATCCGACGTCTACTCGCTCGGGGTCGTACTCTATCAGTTGCTCACCAGCGAACTGCCACGAGACTTCGACGACTCAACTCCGATCGCGATGGAACGGGCCCTGAGCCGGGAACCCACCGCGCCAAGCGCGACGGTAGAAGAAAACGGGCGATACTCGAGAGTGTCCATACGCAGTCTGCGTGGCGACGTGGATGCGATCGTGCTTAAGGCTCTGCGGGAGGAGCCCGAGCAACGCTACCCATCGGTAGCTGAGTTCGCCGAGGACCTCAGGAGACATCTCTCGGGGCTGCCGGTACGGGCCCGGCTCGGCACCTTCGGCTACCGGGCCGGAAGATTTCTTCGTCGTCATGCCGCAGCCGTCATCATGTCGATCTTGATCGGAGCCATGGCGGCGGGTTCGGTCGTCGCCCTGGTGCAACAGAATCGAAGCATCTCGTACCAGCGGGATCGGGCCGAGGCGATGGCCGAGTTCTCGTCGGGATTGCTGGCTGTGGACCACCTGGCCTGGACCGTCGACAATCAACGGCCCATCGAGCCGCTGCTCTGGCACAATCTCAGCAACAGCGAGCGGCGGCTCTCGACCGATCTGCTGCTCCGAAGCGACCAACTCAGGGTCTTGGCACGGGGATTTCTCGGGATTGGCGCTCTTCGCAAGAGTGAAGATCTGGTCATGGAAGCGCTCGAACTGAAAGGGACCGTTCAAAATTCGGACCGCTGGGAAGATCGACCTCTCGTCAACGATCTGGTTGCCATTCTCATCGCCAACGGGAAGCCGCACGAAGCAGGACTGACCCTCGAGAGGGCGCTGGCAATCACGCGCGGAAACTCCAGAGAAGATGACCAGGAGATCGCACAAAGCCACGCCCTATTGGGCTTGGTTGCATGGGGGAACCTGGAACACGACAGGGCCAGAGATTGTCTCGAACAAGCGATCTCGATCACCGCCCAAGCTTTTGGCGATGACCACCTTCGTATCGCCGACTTCAAGTTCGTGCTGGCCCGTATCGAGGTCTCGGAGGATCCTGGGTCCACGAGAGCCGAAGCGCTACTGATTGAAGCGCTGCGCAGGTACTACTTGGATGAGCATGATCCCATCCTTGAATGGCCGGCCACAGAGCTGCTTGCCGAGACCTTCCGATCGCAAGGGAATCACTCTCGAGCCATCGAGGTCTTGGAAAGATTCCTTTTATCTCGATCGGGATTCGTCAGATGGGATATCGACAACTTGGCGATCAATCTTGGGTCTCTCCACCTCATCCGGGGCGATTTCAAAAAGGCAGAGCAATACCTCAATTCAGGCATCGGCCTTTCAAACGATTTTCACTGGCAGATTGAGGTGTTGTCCGCATCCGCACAGGCGCAACTGGATCAAGGCGAGCTGGCCAAGGCACAGGTGGACTGTGAGCTGGTTCTGGCGTTGATGCGGAGAAACGAGAGAACCTGGTACAGCCCTTTTGAGTCCTATGAGCTCCAATCCGAACAACGACTCGCATTGATTGATTGCAGGCGGGGCAATCTGGAGGATGCGCGTCGTCGGTCTCTTCAAACACTCGAGATGATCCGGGGTCAAAGCTTCATTTGGAGTCGAGTCGCTACTCCCGCCGTTCAAAGCAGCCGGGTTCTCGTTGCGTCGGGCGATGTCCAGCGAGCCGAAAAGTCCCTTCGCCGAATTCTGACCGAGTCGAAGCATCGCGGAGATCCTTGGAGCCCCCACCTCATCAAATCCCTTCACTTGCTCACCGACGTTCTCGGTTTCTCCGGACGGAGACCCGAGGCGATGGAGCTCCTGGATCGGTCGCAGCGAATCGTGGGCGAACAACGAGCCATTGACCCGAGCCCTCGAACCAACGAACAGCTGGCGGAGATCCACCGCATCAAGGGCGATTTCTTCCATCGGGATGGGGATCTTCAATCAGCAAAAGTCGAATGGAGAGAAACCCTCCGTCTCCTGGCACTCAATACCGACGGAACCATCGGTGCGGATCATCACCTGATCGCCGGGGAAACCAGGATTCGACTGGGCGAGGACGCCGAAGCCCGACCACACGCCCGCCATCTCTACGACCGAGGCTGGCGGCGGCCGGAGTGGATCGTGACGATGGGGAGGTGACGCTCCCGGCGCCAACTGCGCTACGATCACAGACGATGGAAACGACAGGCGAAGAATCGACCCGGCCGCCGCAACCGCTGAAGCCGGAGGACATTCTGCTCTTCAAGGTGTGTGTTGCGGCGATCTGGTCGGACGGTTCCATGGCGGCCGCTGAACGCGACCATCTGAGTCACCTCTTGGATCGGGTTTCGACGACCAAGGAGGAGCGCCACGAGCTCCGACGGATCGCGCTTCACGATGTCGGCCGAAGCTCGGTGCTGGCCGAGGTGGACTCCCTCGAACCCGAAGGTCAACGCCGGCTCTACGAGCGCTGTCTGGGCGTGCTGACCGCCGATCGTCGTCTTCGTCGCGGTGAGCTACGATTCATCTCCCAACTCCGGCGACGCTGCGGCATCTCGTTTTTCAGCCACCGGGTCACCCTTTGGCGCGCGATACCCATTCGGAAACGTCTCGGCTACGCCGCGCTGGGGGCGGTGATTCTCGTCCTCGCGGTGACGATCACCGCGAAGTTTTCAGGTAACCCCGGGACAAACCCGCCGAGCGAGCCCGGGATTCACCCCGAGATCCTGCTCCGCCAGGCGCCGGCGGACTCCGCGGCCATGGATGGCGAGACCCTCTACGAGGCCGTCCGGCACTCGGTAGTCAAGATCAACGTCCTCATCGATCAGGCCCTCGTCGGTCACGGTTCAGGGGCGGTGCTCGGTGTCGACGGTCACGGCCAACTCTATGTCCTGACCAATCGGCACGTGG
>RCNF010000532.1_pt1 | contig 19535 bp, 17 predicted proteins | sample 2041311 | NCBI WGS metagenome assembly RCNF01 (sample SAMN09708228, study PRJNA481090) | Marine sediment metagenome, whole genome shotgun sequencing project. | biome: marine sediment; feature: ocean; material: sediment; isolation source: Sewage treatment plant 2 marine sediment (STP2) ... | reverse complement strand
TGTTTGGCATTGGACAATATTTCTAACAAGTAATATGATTACCTAGTTTCAATCTTAGTCAATCAATTCTGAATCTCTATCTTTGCTCGAAATTAACTTTCTATGCGCACATTAGTCATTGGCGATATTCATGGTGGATTAAGAGCTTTAGTTCAACTTCTAGAAAGAGCAGAGGTAACGTCTAATGATAGTTTATTTTTTGTGGGAGATTATGTTGATGGTTGGAGCGAATCGGCTCAAGTAATTCAGTATTTAATTGAATTGTCTAAAACTAATGACTGCATCTTTATTAAAGGCAATCACGATGTGTGGTGTGAGAACTGGTTGGCTTCTGGATTTGAAAATAACGTTTGGTTACATCATGGTGGTTTAGAAACTATTGAAAGTTATAAAGGCTTTTCTAAAGAAGAAAAATTAAAACATCTTGACTTTTTTGAAACCATGCCCTTATATCATATCGACTCAGAAAAACGACTTTTTATACATGCTGGTTTTACGTCTATGCATGGAGTAGAACGGGAATTTGAGGTTCAAAGTTTTTATTTTGACAGAACGTTATGGGAAATGGCACTAACAATGGATAAACGCATTAAACTGTACTATTTTTAGTTTACTCTTTATCATCCTCTCGCTTAATAGTTCACCTTATTATTAGGAGCAATCTACAGCATGTTAAACACTATGTTCAGTAGCTTTTTAGGTTCTAGCCCTAACTGGTTTAAAATTACTGTACTGGCTTTTCTAGCCCTTAGTTTCCCGATAACTTTAATTTTGGGAAAAACAGTTGCTGGTTGGGCTTTTATCGCAATGTTTATACTCACACTGGCAATGGCCCTAAAATGCTACCCTTTACAATCAGGAGGGCTATTAGCAATCGCCACCCTACTCCTAGGATTAACCTCCCCCGAAACTGTCTGGCATGAAATCCAACAGAATCTTGGGGTAATCTTGTTGCTAGTATTCATGGTAAGTTTCATCTACTTCATGCAGCCACTTTTAATCTTTATTTTTGGAAAAATATTATTAAAAGTTGAAAATAAAATTATTTTATCGCTGATGTTTTCTATCTCAGCTGCTGTTTTATCCGCATTTTTAGACGCATTAACTGTAACAGCCGTTCTAATTACCGTTTTCGTTGCCTTATATGGCGTATATGAAAAAGTACATTCTACTGTAGGCATAGATTACAACGAGAACGAAACCTTTGATCGCAATGAAATGGGCGGAGATTCACTCGAGAACTTCAGAGCATTTTTACGCTCTTTAGTGATGCATGGCGCAGTAGGAACAGCATTGGGTGGCGTAGCCACTATAGTAGGTGAACCGCAGAACCTTCTCATTGGAGAGAAAATGGGCTGGGACTTCATGACCTTTGCGGCAGAAGTTGCACACGTTTCCTTCCCTGCTTTTATTGCTGGTTTATGTGTAGTCGTAGCCACTGAGTTAACTGGCACTTTCGGTTTCGGTGGAAAACTTGAGCCTCATGTTAGGGAAATCCTAAGGGGCTATATTGAAGAGGAAAACGCCAAAAGAACCCAAAAAGAAAACTACGCCTTAATCGTTCAAGGTGTTTGCGCAATCTTGCTCATCTTTGGATTAGCATTTCATGTCATGGAAGTTGGCTTAATTGGTTTAATGCTGTTGGTTTTAGTAACGGCATTAACTGGGATTGTTGAAGAAAAGCGTATTGGTCACGCCTTTGAGGAATCACTTCCATTTGTATCTTTACTGGTAATCTTCTTTGTTATCGTCGGCATGATTCACGACCAACACCTCTTTACTCCAGTTGTAAACTGGGTATTAACACTTCCTGTTGAGCAACAACCCAGAGCTTTCTTCCTAGCTAACGGATTTTTATCAGCGATAAGTGATAATGTATTCGTAGCCACCGTTTACATCAATGAAGTGAAAGTCGCATATGATGCAGGCAGTTTCTCGCGCGAACATTATGACGCTCTGGCTGTCGCCATCAATACAGGAACAAATCTACCCAGTGTTGCGACACCTAATGGACAAGCAGCATTCTTATTCTTATTAACGTCTGCATTAGCGCCAGCGATTCGTTTGGGTTATATGAAGATGGTAGTTATGGCGTTTCCTTATACGGTTGTATTAACAATTGTTGGATACTTCGCTCAATAACAACTGATCTTAATTTTAAATACACCCCCCACCTTTTCGCCTATTTTTCAAAAACAGGCTAAAAGGTGGGGGGTGTATTTTTTACTTCAGGTTCTTATTCTAAATTAAAAGCTAAGTAAGCAGTTTATTCTACCGTTACTGATTTAGCTAAGTTACGTGGCTTATCTACATCAGTACCTTTAAATACCGCCACATGATAAGAAAGTAACTGCAATGGGATCGTGTAGATAATTGGAGCAATACTTTCTGGAACTTCTTCCATTTCTATCACTTGAATATTATCTTGTGGCGTTATTCCCGAGGTCTTATCCGCAAATAAATACAAAAATCCACCACGAGATCTAACTTCTTCAAGGTTAGATTTTAGTTTCTCTAGTAAACTCGTATTTGGCGCTACAGCGACGATAGGCATTTCACTATCCACCAATGCCAATGGACCATGCTTAAGCTCTCCTGCTGGATAAGCTTCCGCGTGAATGTAGGATATTTCTTTTAGCTTAAGTGCCCCTTCCATAGCCACAGGGTATTGATCACCACGACCAAGGAACAATGCATTATGTTTATCAATAAACTGCTCTGCCATTTCTTCAATTGCTTTGTCGTGTTCTAGTGCTTGTTCAATCAATACAGGGAGTTTCTTTAGGTCTTCAACCAAAGATGCCACAGCCTTCTCTTGACCGCCTTTAGCTTGCATCAACAAGCCAATTAAAATCTTTAAAGTAACAAGCTGTGTAGTAAATGCTTTTGTCGAAGCTACTCCAATCTCAGGGCCAGCAATAGTCATCAACGAGAAGTCAGATTCTCTTTGTAAGGAGCTCTCGGTAACATTACAAATACTTAAGCTTGCAAGACAACCATCTTCTTTTGCCTTTTCAAGGGCTGCCAAAGTATCGGCTGTTTCACCAGATTGAGAAATGGTGACAAATAACATATTTTTTCTAGGAACTTGACGTCTATAACGATATTCACTTGCAACTTCAACCTGGCATGGGATATCAGTCAGCCTTTCCATCCAGTATCTAGCAATCAATCCAGCGTGGTAACTGGTACCACAGGCTATAATCTGAACTTCTTCTACTTGCTTAAGTACTTCTGCAACGTTGTCGCCCATTATGCACTGCTTAATGCTATCTACATCTAGGCGATTTTCTAAAGTCTTTTGTACAGCCTGAGGTTGCTCATAAATTTCTTTGAGCATGTAATGACGATATTCACCAAGCTCTGATTCTAATGAGCAAGCATTTGACTGCCTAACTTCACGCTCAACAATATTTCCAGCTTCATCTTCAATCGTCACATCTTTTAGAGTTAAAGTAGCAATATCACCATTTTCTAAATAGATAAATCGACTAGTCACAGGTAATAGAGCTTGTACGTCTGAGCTTATAAAGTGTTCGCCGAAACCAATACCTATTAATAATGGGCTTCCTTCACGAGCGCAAATTAACTCACCAGGATTATCACTACTAATTACACCTAAAGCATAAGCTCCTGTCAGTTGCTTTATAGATTTTTTGACAGAATCAAACAAACTAACATTACCGATTAGATTAGATTCAATTAGATGAACGATGACTTCGGTGTCTGTTTCTGATTCAAATTCATAACCCTTTGCAGTTAAATCAGCTCGAAGCGCTTCGTAGTTCTCGATAATTCCATTATGTACTACAGCCACACGATCATTACTCATATGTGGGTGAGCATTTCTCTCTGCAGGCTCGCCATGGGTAGCCCAACGCGTGTGAGATATACCAATGTTTCCTATTTGAGGAGATTGGATAAGTTTTTTCTCAAGCTCCGCCACTTTTCCGAGCGCTCTGACACGTTGAATGCGATTTTTATCATCCAATAAAGCCACTCCTGCGGAGTCATAGCCTCGATACTCAAGACGCTTGAGTCCTTCTAATAATATTTCTGTAACTGGGCGTTGAGCGATTGCTCCGACAATTCCACACATTTTGGATTTTCCTATTTATTATTCTTGGTCGGCCGTAGCCAGCCTTTTAAAGTAAGTTGTTTAGAGCGTGATAACGTCAATTCACCTTCTGGTGTATTCTTAGTTATTGTTGATCCAGCACCTATGGTAGAACCATTAGCGACTTCTACTGGCGCAACCAATTGGGTATCAGACCCGACAAAGACATCGTCACCAATGGTCGTTTGAAACTTATTTAAGCCATCATAGTTACAAGTAATTGTCCCCGCCCCTATATTTACATTATCGCCCATTACAGTGTCGCCAATATAACTCAAATGGCTGATTTTACTGCCTTTTCCGATGTGAGATTTTTTTATCTCTACAAAATTACCTACCTTAGCGTCATCCGAAAGAACAGTATTAGGCCTAACTCTAGCAAATGGCCCAACAGAACAACCATTTCCAATTATTGCTGATTCAATAATTGAATTAGCTTTGATTTCAGTATTACTACCAATTACTGCATTTTCAATAACACAACCCGGCTCAATAGTTACATTATCACCTATTTCATTTTTTCCAATGAAGACATTATTCACATCAATAGAGACATCTTTACCTACGCTTAAAACTCCTCTTACATCAATTCTCGCTGGATCGGCCAACGTAACACCTTTAAGCATTAACTGTTTAGCATGCTCGTTCTGATATGCTCTTTCAAGTTGCGCTTGTTGAATTCTATTATTCACACCCTGGACTTCAAACGGGTCATCACAGACTGCCGCTTCTACCAACCCTCCTTCTTGTACAGCTAGTGCAATACAATCTGTCAGGTAGTACTCTGCTTGGTTGTTATTCGGTTTTATTTGGTTTAACCAACGCTTAAGGTCTTTACCTTTTGCAGCAATAAATCCAGTATTAACTTCATTTACTAGTTTTTGATTTTCACTAGCGTCTTTCTCTTCAATGATAGCGTTAATATTAGATTTATCATCTCGGATAATACGACCATATCCAGTAGGATCATCGAGCTTAGTAGTAAGAACACTAAGAGCAGCATTAGATAGTTTGGAAACTAATAGATTAAGAGTCTCTGCTTTAATTAAAGGAACATCACCGTAAGCAATAACGACGATATGTTCATCTGCAATAAGATCATAAGCCTGTAAAACAGCATGGCCTGTTCCTTTCTGCTCATCTTGAAGCACCCAACTTATATCCGCTGCATCTGCTTTTTCTTTTACTAAGTCACCACCATGACCATAAATTATCGCTAACTTTTCATAATCAAGTTGACGACAACTATCTATCACATGCTGCAGCATTGCTTTACCGCCAATAGGGTGCAATACCTTAGGCAGAGAAGAATTCATTCTAGAACCTTGACCAGCCGCTAGAATAATAGGAAGTAGTTTCATAGAAAGTTATTGTATTTTATTAGAATGCTAAAATTATAACCAATAAGTTGCTTATCAAGCATTATTAATATGATAAAAGAAGCGGTTGTATGGACAACTGCTTCTATAAAAGGAAGAAAACCTATCAATAAAGTATCAATAAGTCTTACAGACTGGCTTATAAGGCTTAGTCTGAGCACCCCATCTATATTCTAAGGGAGCATGAGGATCAGAGATTACTTTGCCTGAAGATAAATTCTGACGCAATTCTCTTAGGGGAATGAAATATTCTTCACCTAAACTCATTTGCACCTTACAAAATTTATTTAATTCAGCAACTTCAGCGGGTCTTGGTGTTTCTACAGAAAATAAGGCTTTTGCCCAGCGTTGTGGCTGAGTCCAGTGCTTATACTTATTATTTTTTTCGTAATGATTTTTCACCGCATTGAAGAATGCCTTTAAACGCCTATCCCTAGATGGTGTCGAATAGTTGTTATACTCACTTCGCGTCATGCAGCGACGACCCTTTTTACGAATTTCCTGTAAGTGCCAAAGAGCATCATAAACATAAATACTCCGATCATTAGCATACATACACATTGCTATGAGTAGTCGTAGTGTTTTTTCATCTGGCTTTTCACTGCGTGAACCTAATGCACTTGCAATGATATCAGTAAATTTCACATAATCTTGTTTTACGGCTTGGGCAATATCATATTGCTCTATATTATAACCTGGCTGTTTTTTTGCTGATTTACGAATATTTTGCGGCTGTTTAAAGCGTCTATATCCATCAGTCTTTCTTTTATAGTCCTCTGGAACATAGAAAGGAAATGAGGGTATCCGATCTAAATAGCGTGGCGCTTTAGGCGTAGTGGAAGACATAACTTCTGCTATACCAGCATCTGTTATATTTACTATTTGATAAGAATGCACATCAGGTGCCACATAAACATCACCTGGTTTGATATCATCGAGCGCTATTGGATAGGTATCGTTTGCTAATGAACGAGTACTCGTCATATCAGCAACATAATCCATGAATTTTCTGACACGCTTAGGTTCAGGGAACTTATCCCACCGAGTTTTACCATTACTAATAGTTCTTCCTGACTTACTCGGATTATTCACTACAAACGGAAGCTTGTATTCATATGCAAAAACTAAACGCATTGCGTAAACGGCATCTGCACAGTCATGAGAAAATTTATAATAAATGGGTTTCTTTTCATTCATAAAGAACTCTTCAGTCCAATTATTCTTTACCCAGTGTTGGTAACGTTTCTCCCAAACAGCATCCCATGCATTTTCTGCCTTCCAAACCATAGCAAAAGACGAATTACTAATACTTAATAATATGAATAAAACTAACCCTTTAATGAATTTTTTGATATGCAATTCCTTTAAGACCACCTTAGCATCCCCCAACTCTAATGATCACTTATTAGCTAATAAGTTCCAAACCAATTTAAAGTAGTGAATACGCATAAAAGTAAAAATTGGTTTCAAAAAAAATGGGACTAAGAATTTCTCCCTAGTCCCACTTTAAGCTCTGATGAATCAGAGATAAACTATTAATTCAATAGTTTAGCGCTTCATGAAACGCTGTAATGCACTACGAGTACCCGGTCCAACGATACCATCGATTGGTCCTTTGTAGTAACCTTTAGCTTTCAACTTACGCTGTAATGCATATACGTCAACCTGTGCTGGCTGAGCTTTTTGCGCCATCTTATCACATGAGTAATGATGACGATGATTACGGTTAGTGTACTTATGAGCATGACTCTTTGTCAAAGCACACGCTGGAGCTTCTGGGTGATAATGGAACCAACGGTTTACTGGAGCACGAGCTGGAGCCGCTGCTACTGGAGCTGGAGCTGCTGCGATTGGAGCTGCTGCGATTGGAGCTGCTACAACTGGAGCTGCTGCTTCTACTTGTTGCTGTGATCCAGAAACTTGTGAACCACCTTCAACTTGCTGCTGTGAACCGCCAGAAACCTGTGAACCACCCGATTCTTGAGATCCGCCAGAAACCTGTGAACCTCCTGAAGCTTCCTGCTGTGAACAACCCGTGACAAAAACGCCTGCCATTAATAATGTTGCTAATGAAAGCTGATGTTTAATCTTCATATTTGTACATCCTTTACTACTTGTTAGTTATAAAATTCGAAACGACCATTTAGAACAAACGATCCATATCATTGTTTATCCGCAATGAGAGTATAGACTTTATTCAATGCACATTCAAAAAAAATGGTAAAAAAACAACATTTTTTTTTATTTACCACAAAAAAATGAATCTAAGTAGCTAAATATCCGATAAACCGTGCGATTTATTCAAAATAAATACTAAAAAATCATACAAGATAAATTTAATTATCTTAATGTTCTACCAATACGGTGAATCATTTCAATTTGAGCTTTAGCAGCATCTAACTCTGCCTGAATAGCCTCATAATCTAGATCTTGAGGATCTTTTCCTTGAAGTGCATCTTCGGCACGTTTCCTAGCATCCTCTGCAGCCTTTTCATCAAGGTCTTCCGCACGTACAACCGTATCTGCCAAGACAGTTACAATTGAAGGCTGAACCTCCATGACTCCACCAGCAACAAATAACAAAGATTCACCATCACCTGTTTTATACTTTAGCTCACCGGCTTTTAGCGTTGTAATAAGCTGAGAGTGACCAGGCAAAATACCCAAATCACCCAAAGTACCAGGTGCTAATAATTCTTGAACTATGCCAGAGAATATCGATTCTTCAGCACTTACAACGTCCAAATGCATTGTCATAGCCATATTCTATCTTTCCTGTATTACGAAATAAATTAAGAGAAAAAGAAAAACTAAGCGTCTTTACTTCCCTTCTCTACAACTTCTTCTATTCCGCCAACCATATAGAAAGCCTGCTCAGGTAAATGATCATACTCACCAGCAAGAATCCCTTTAAAGCCAGAAAGTGTATCAGCTAGAGATACATATTTACCTGGCGCACCAGTAAATACTTCAGCAACATGGAATGGCTGAGATAAGAAGCGCTGAATACGACGCGCACGAGCAACCGTTTGCTTATCTTCTTCAGATAATTCATCCATACCTAGAATCGCAATGATATCTTGTAATTCTTTGTAGCGCTGCAAAACACCCTGAACACTACGAGCAATACCATAATGTTCCTCACCAACAATCAATGGATCTAGCTGACGTGAAGATGAATCTAGTGGGTCAACTGCAGGATAAATACCTAATTCAGCTATATTACGAGAAAGAACTAAAGTCGCATCTAAATGAGCAAACGTTGTAGCAGGAGATGGATCTGTCAAGTCATCAGCTGGTACGTATACCGCCTGGAATGAAGTAATAGAACCTTTCTTTGTAGAAGTAATACGCTCTTGTAATGCACCCATTTCTTCAGCAAGTGTTGGCTGATATCCAACCGCTGATGGCATACGCCCTAGAAGTGCCGATACCTCTGTACCTGCGAGCGTATAGCGGTAGATGTTATCAATAAACATCAAAACGTCTTTACCTTCATCACGAAAATGTTCAGCCATTGTTAAACCAGTCAAAGCAACACGTAATCTTGATCCTGGAGGCTCATTCATCTGACCGTAAACTAGCGCTACTTTATCAAGCACTCCGCCTTCTTCCATCTCGTAGTAGAAATCGTTACCTTCACGAGTACGCTCACCAACACCAGCAAACACAGACAAACCACTGTGCTCTTTAGCGATGTTATTGATCAATTCCATCAATGTTACTGTTTTACCAACACCAGCACCGCCAAATAGACCGATCTTTCCGCCTTTAGAGATTGGCATTACCAAATCGATAACCTTAACACCTGTCTCAAGAATATCTAACGTAGAAGATAGTTCTTCATAGCTTGGTGGATCGCGATGGATAGGCATATGCTTAACTGCTTTTACTTCCCCAGCCATATCAACAGGCTCACCTAGAACGTTCATGATACGCCCTAGTGTTCCTTCACCAACTGGAACCTTAATTGGCTCACCAGTGTTAATTGTTTCCATACCACGTTTAAGACCTTCAGCCTCACCCATAGCAATCGTGCGAACCACTCCATCACCTAATTGACCCTGAACTTCTAAAGTCAATCCGTTGTGATCTGGAACGGTTAGTGCATTATAAATCGAAGGAACCGCGTCACGTGGAAATTCCACATCAACTACAGGACCGATAACTTGAACAATACTTCCAGTACTCATTGTGTTAGTACCTCTACCTTAAATGTTAAATTTTTTAATAAACTGCTAGGGTAATACTTTAAATATAACGACTATTCAACAGCCGCAGCACCCGAAACAATTTCTGAAATTTCTTGCGTAATTGCTGCTTGTCTAGCTTTGTTATAAACAAGCTTTAGCTTATCAATCATGTCGCCAGCATTATCTGTTGCACTTTTCATAGCAACCATTCTTGCAGACATTTCACACGCTATATTTTCTACAACACCTTGATAAACTAATGATTCGATGTAACGAGTCATAAGAACATCTACTACTTCTTTTGATTCAGGCTCATACAAGTAATCCCACTGATATTTTATCTCGTCCATATCAGCAGCTACTATTGGAATCATTTGAGTAACACGAGGAGTCTGCGTCAAGCTGTTTACAAACTCATTCTCGACCAGAAACAAACGATCAATACGACCTTCTTCGTATGCATCAAGCATAACTTTTGTCGTACCTAGCAGATCGTTAGTACTTGGAACATCTCCAAGTCCAGTAGACTCAGCTACTACGCCAAAACGCCTAAATATTGATAATGCTTTACTACCAAAAACAGCAATATCTACTTCTACATCTTTTTCTTTCCATTCAGCAATATCTTTAAATGCCTTCTTGAAAAGGTTTGAATTCAAACCACCACACAATCCACGATCAGAAGAGATAATGATATAGCCAACACGCTTAACTGTTTCGCGTTCCTGAACAAATGTATGCTTATATTCGAGTTGCCCTAAAGCCATGTGGCTAACCACTTGACGCATTTTGTCAGCATAAGGACGCGAAGCATCCATACGCTCTCGAGCACGACGCATTTTAGATGCCGCAACCATTTCCATAGCTTTGGTTATCTTCTTGGTATTTTGAATACTACCAATCTGCGAACGTATTTCTTTTAAACCTGCCATTGATTACTCCTTATCTGCCAAGTACCTGCTTACCAAGCACCTTTCGATTTAAAGTCTTCAAGTGCGCTCTTCATTTCAGCTGCGATATCATCATTGAAATCACCACTATCATTCAAGCCATCAAGAAAGTCTGCTTTTTCAGTACGAACATAAGCAAGCATTGCTGCTTCAAAGTCACCTACTTTAGAAACTTCAACATCATCGATGAAACCTTCGTTAGCAGCAAATAATGTAAATGCTAGCTCACCTGTTTTCAAAGGAGAATATTGCTTCTGAGTCATAAGCGCTGTTACACGCTCACCACGCTCTAGTTGCTTTCTTGTCCCTTCATCAAGGTCAGAAGCAAACTGAGAGAAAGCCGCTAATTCACGATACTGAGCTAAATCAAGACGAATACCACCACCAAGCTTTTTGATTATCTTAGTCTGTGCAGCACCACCAACTCGAGATACTGACAAACCAGCATCAATCGCAGGACGATTACCAGAGTTGAATAAATCTGTATCCAAGAAGATTTGACCATCTGTAATCGAGATTACGTTAGTCGGTACGAATGCTGATACATCACCTTCTTGTGTTTCAATGATTGGGTAAGCAGTCAATGAACCTGTTTTACCTTTAACTCTACCTTCAGTATAGCGCTCAACATATTCAGCATTTACACGTGAAGAACGCTCTAAAAGACGAGAGTGTAAGAAGAAAACATCACCAGGATATGCCTCACGACCCGGAGGACGACGTAGCAACAATGATACTTGACGATATGCCCAAGCCTGCTTAGTTAAATCATCATAAATGATTAGTGCGTCTTCACCGTTATCACGGAAGTACTCACCCATCGCACAACCTGCATATGGAGCAAGGTATTGCATAGAAGCAGGATCAGAAGCATTAGCAGCCACAACAATTGTGTAATCCATTGCTCCAAATTCTTCCAGCTTACGAACAACACCAGCAACAGAAGATGCTTTTTGTCCAACAGCAACGTAGATACACTTAACGTTTTTGCCTTTCTGGTTAATGATCGCATCGATCGCAACAGCCGTTTTACCAGTCTGACGATCGCCGATAATCAACTCACGCTGACCACGTCCAACAGGAACCATTGAGTCAAGTGCCTTGATACCAGTTTCCATTGGTTCATCAACCGACTTACGTTCGATTACACCAGGAGCCTGACGTTCAATTGGATTCATTGAAGAAGCGTTTACAGGACCTTTACCATCAATTGGCGCACCTAGTGAGTTAACAACACGACCCATAAGTTCAGGACCAACTGGCACATCAAGAATACGACCAGTACACTTAGCAGTATCACCTTCAGTGAAACCTTTATAGTCACCAAGTACTACCGCACCTACTGAGTCTCGCTCTAAGTTAAGAGCCAGACCATATGCTCCGTTAGAGAATTCAATCATCTCGCCAGACATTACATCTGACAAACCGTGTATACGCACGATACCGTCCATGATAGATACGATTGTACCTTCAGTACGCGCTTCAGCATCTGTATCAAAGCCTTCAATACGCTTTTTAATCAGATCACTAATTTCTGTCGGGTTAAGTTGCATTTACCTATACCTTTCTCTTAATTTTGTGGCTTAGTTAGCCATTACAGACGTCATCTTAGCCAAACGTCCTTTCAATGTGCCATCTATTACCAAATCGCCAGCCCGAATGATTGCACCACCAAGCAGTGCCTCATCTACGCTAACCTTTATTTTTACATCACGTCCCAAACGTTTTTTGAGTGCCTCAGAGATTGATTTCTCTTCAGACTCAGTTAACGCTTTAGCTGTTGTAACTATCGCCTCAACAGAACCTTCTGCCTCATCCTTAAGTACTTCGTAAATCGCACTCATTTCAGGGAGAAGTGTAAGACGGTCATTTTCAGCTAGCATATTCACTAGGTTTTTCGCTTCATCGTTCAACTTGCCATCGCAAAGTTGGACAAAAGCGTCAGCGCCTGCTTGCTTAGCCATTTTAGGAGTTGCCAACAATTCGCTTACACGATCATCGCTAGCTACAGAACCCATAAAACCAAGCATATCAGACCACTCACCCAAACTACCTGCTGACTCGGCCATTTCAAAAACGGCACGAGCATAGGGACGAGCTGCTGTAGTCAATTCAGACATATCACTATTTCCTATATCTGCTCAATCAGTTCTTTCAATGCTGCTTTATGCGCATTGGCATCAACCTCTTTACCAAGAATCTTGCTAGCACCTGCAACTGCCAAACTTGACACTTGAGTACGTAAAGAATCTTTAGCACGGTTAACTTCCTGATCGATTTCAGCCTGAGCTCCAGCTATCACACGGTCAGCTTCTTCAACTGCCTTGTTTTTAGCTTCTTCGATCATTTGCGTGTCACGAGCTTTCGCATGAGCAATGATTTCTGCCGCTTCTACTTTGGCTTCTTTGATCGCGTGCTTAGCATGATCTGCTGCGAGCTCCTGATCTTTTAAACCTTTTTCAGATGCAGCCAAACCGTCAGCAATACGCTTTTTACGATCTTCCAATATATTAATGACTGGCTCCCAAAGCACTGCTTTGATAAACCAGATCAGAATTGAAAAAACAATCAGCTGACCTATTAATGTTGCTGTTACATTCATGATTTTTCTCCGAATACTATTTCAGTTAAGTCGAATTAGAGTTCGAAAGAGTTAACCACCAATTGCAGCTGCTGCAGCACCGATGAATGGATTCGCAAAGATGAACCACATTGAAATACCCAAAACGATCATTGGGAATGCTTCCATCAAACCACCAGTGAATAACATTTGACCTGTTAATTGAGCACGCATCTCAGGCTGACGAGCGATACCTTCAATAAACTTAGAACAAATCAAACCCCAACCTAGAGCAGAACCCAATCCAGCAGCCGCTAGAATAATACCTACAGCGATTGCAGTGGCAGACATGATTTCAGATACAATTGCAGCATCCATAGTAAATCTCCTAAATATAAAAAATATTAAAAATTAAAAAAGTAAACTCAAATTAAACGAACACGTAACTTAAACTTAGTGTTCGTCTGTGCCCTGACTCGCCAAACCAAGATAAACGATAGTCAACAGCATAAAAATAAACGCTTGCAACAAAATAACCAGGATATGGAATATCGACCATAGAACACCCAATACTACCTGACCAGGCATCGCCCAATAAGAGTAAGCAAGAAGAGCGATCAATAAGAACAACAACTCACCCGCAAACATATTACCAAACAATCTCAGACCAAGACTCAATGGCTTGGCCACCTCTTCAACAGTAGTCATCACAACATTGAGAGGGAATAACAAAACTTTCACGATAGGATTACTGGCACTAAAAGGATGCGTAGCAAACACTTTCATATAACCAAACAAACCCTTGTGCTTGATGTTATAGAAAATAATCAAAGCAAACACTAATAACGCCAGTGCAAAGGTTGTATCAAGGTTAGTCGTAGGAACTGCTTTCCAATAAATTTGATGCGGATCATAACCAAACACACCAGCAACACCACCCACCAACGAAGGAATCAGATCAACAGGGATAATATCCATCGTATTCATCAAGATAACCCAGATGAAAATTGTAATTGCCAAAGGACCTACCCACTTATCGGCAGTTGGGAAAATATCTGTTACTTGCTGATTAACAAACTCTACTACCGTCTCAAGAATATTCTGCATTCCAGTTGGCTTATCAGGATCTAGGTTTTTACCCACTTTCCAAGCAGCAAAGGCAAATAGCAACGCCAGAATCAGGCTCATTACAAATGTATCAATAAAAAATACACTGAAATCCACTAGATTAGCAGGGCGCTCACCATTGTGAGTCATATTACCCAGGTGATGCTGAATATACTCAACAGGATTCGATATAGCTGGCGCGTTAGACTCGCTCACGATTCTCAGTCTCCAAAATAAAAATAATTATAATTACTTATTACTATCATCTGAGGCATCTTTTGTAGCACTAGCATTCTCCTCAGAAGCCAACTTCGCTTGCTTAGAGCCGAACAACATAAAGGCCAACTGAGCAACAGCAAAAGTTCCTAGCATAGGAGGGGGCAATAACTTCAAAACACCCATACCAACGCCAAACATAACAAGTACAAAAACAAATCTTTGAATCACTCCGAGATAAAGTGTTAACACACCACCCTCGGGGTTTTCCGTAGCCATTTCGCCCGCAGAATCCAGGCGACGTGACAATAAAATCGTATTAGCGATTGCAACTGCACCACCATAAGCGGCTGGCAATATACCTTCATCAGCTAAATAGAAGAATGAAACAGCTACTCCAAGCAACACCAATATGGCCTGTATAACTAATAAATTTCTCATTTATTTATTCACTATTTCGTTCTTTTTTGAATGAACCAAAAGTCATTCACAAAGTCTAAATTAACATTTATTCGCAAAGCCGTTGAACCAAGACGCGGCGAATACTAGCATCACACTTTCTTTCACTCAACTAAACTTAGTTAAATAATTAGCATTTATGTGACTTTTAATACTCATTATGAGTGAATCTTTTTTTATCAAAAAAGACAACCGCCGATTTAATGATAAAATACAACAAGATACCAGCGAAATCTGCAAACCAATCAGCAATTGAAAACGAACGAAACTCAGTAAAGTACTGAGCAATTTCTATACCGCCACCGTAAATTAAAAGGGGTAATCCCTTCCATAACCAAAATGGATTACGCGATATCGCCAAGTCCATTAATAGCGCAAAACCAAAGAAAACCACTACATGAATCAGCTTATCGTTAACTGATAGATCAGGCGGTAATTCCAGTTTAACTGTCGCCACCCATACCCCCAAAATCATCAGGGTTAAAACCACAGCTCTAGTACTCACCTTAAACGCAACGATTCGCCTCAAATGGCGCACTAAAGTAATTAAATTATGCATTCAGGTTCCGGCTTCTAAAAACGAACGATCTAAAACGATCGAATAAAAGATCGATCTAAAAATAATCGATCAGAACAAAGAGCGTGAATAGTATCCATATTAACTACAAATTCATACTGCTAATCCGTTACAATTCATTGTCAAAATACCCCCGACTTAACACACAAGCACAAGAACCACCAATACAGAGCACCTCAATGGACGTATCACACATACTCGATGACCTAAACAAGCCACAACGCGAAGCCGTATCTGCGGGCAAAAACCCATTACTGATACTAGCTGGTGCGGGAAGCGGCAAGACACGAGTACTGGTACATCGAATAGCATGGTTGATTCAGGTAGAACAAGTTTCACCCTTTGCGATACTCGCCGTCACCTTCACCAACAAAGCCGCCGCCGAAATGCGCGGACGCATCGAAGGCTTACTCGGCTCCCCAGTAGGCGGCATGTGGGTCGGCACCTTCCATGGCATATCTCATCGCTTACTCAGAAGACATTGGCAAGAAGCCAAACTACCCCAAAGTTTTCAGATACTGGATTCAGACGATCAGTTACGTCTAATCAAACGCGTACACCGTGGCTTACAGCTCGATGAAAAACTCTGGCCCGCCAAACAATCGATGTGGTACATCAACAAACGCAAAGACGAAGGCATCCGTTCGAAACATATTGAAGACCGCGGCGATCCCACAACTCGCCAACTCGTTGAAGTTTACACACAATATGAAGAAGCCTGCCAACGAGCGGGAGTAGTCGATTTCGCCGAGCTACTATTACGCTCACTAGAATTACTACGAGACAACCCAGAAACCCTCAGCCATTACCAAAAACGCTTCCAACATATTCTGGTCGATGAGTTTCAAGACACCAATACCCTGCAATACGCCTGGATACGCTTAATCGCAGGCGATAGCATTCCACCGTTTGTTGTTGGCGATGACGACCAATCCATCTACGGCTGGCGTGGCGCGAAAATTGAACACATTCAAAACTTCTCGCGCGACTTCTCACAAACACAAACGATTAAACTTGAACAAAATTATCGCTCCAGCGGCAATATCCTAAGTGCCGCAAATGCAGTCATCGACAATAACCAGGGGCGACTCGGAAAAAACCTCTGGACCGATGGCGGTGACGGCGAACCAATTCACCTATACGCCGCCTACAACGAAATCGAAGAAGCCACCTACGTCGCCTCACGCATCCAGCAATGGGTCAGCCACGGCAATTCACACAGCGACATTGCCATACTCTACCGCTCCAATGCACAATCACGCGTATTTGAAAGCATACTCAATGAAAACGCCATCGCCTACCGCGTATACGGCGGCCAACGATTCTTCGAGCGCTCCGAAATCAAAGACGCCCTCGCCTACTTAAAACTTTGCGCCAATCGACAAGACGACCCCTCGTTTGAGCGCGTCGTCAATCAACCCACACGCGGTATAGGCGACAAAACTATCAGCGTAATTCGCGAACACGCCCGCAATACCAGCAGCACCATGTGGCAATCTACCGTTGCCCTACTAGAAACATCCACATTTACTGCGCGCGCTGCAGGCGCATTGAATCTCTTTGTGCAACTCATCGAACAAATGGCAGCCGATATCAATGGTCTACCGCTCGATGAACAAGTCGAACACGTCATCGAAACCTCAAAACTTAAAGATCATTATCTGAAGAAAGAAAAGGGCGATGCCGGACAAGCACGCATCGAAAACCTCAATGAATTGATCTCAGCGGCGCAAGGCTTCACCTACAAACCGGATGACGAACACGCCGATATGGACTTCCTCACCGCATTTCTGGCGCACGCTTCACTAGAAGCAGGAGAAGGCCAGGGACAAGCAGGAGATGACTGCGTACAGCTAATGACGCTGCACTCCGCCAAAGGGTTAGAATTCCCATTGGTATTTTTGGTCGGACTCGAAGAAGGACTCTTCCCACACCAAATGTCCATCGAAGAAGAAGGCCGACTCGAAGAAGAACGCCGTCTTTGCTACGTCGGCATAACCCGCGCCGAAACTCAATTGGTTATGTGTTACGCCGAACAACGTCGACTCTACGGCAATACACTCTACGGCGTACCGTCACGCTTTCTCAAAGAAATCCCTGACGCACTCATCGAAGAAATTCGCCCCAAGGTCAATACCTACAGTAATAGTAATTGGCAGTCCGATTACGAACGTGAAACCAAACCGCGTCTTGCCGTGCGAACCAATGAAACAGGCATGTCGATTGGGCAGCGGGTGGCGCACGCCAAATTCGGCGAGGGAATTATTACTGACGTAGAGGGTGCTGGCAGTCATGCCCGAGTGCAGGTGAATTTTAATTATGAAGGAGTAAAGTGGCTGGTTCTCAGTTATGCAAACTTGACGTCGCTTTAGGGGTTAATTTTTTACCACCCCCCTACTTTTGAGCACTTTTTAGATTGTGCCTAGCTTGTTTCGTTGCTTTGTGATCTTTTGGATTCCCTTCATATAATTGTTCACAGCACCGAGTAACTTTCTTTTCAAAACAGCAAAAAGAAAGTAACCAAAGAAATGCCGTTTAATTTTAAACCGTTGCCAAGTTGAATTCATCGAGGGAAATGATGGGGATACAAGGGAACTCGCTCGTCCCTCGCTCAAACAACCTTGATCCTTATCCATTATTTCTTAAAGCCATACAAACTCTAAGATTAAAATCTCTCTCAATTCTAATTATTTATTCTGTACAACTATTTCTTGCAACAGTAAGTCTAAAGATGGCCTAAAATCTATTTGCTGAGGCTCAGGTAAGCTTTCTTTTTTTCTTATTTGTGCATGCAAATGTAAGTCAGCGATATGTTTTAATTGCTGATCAAGATTCTTCATCGACTGCTTAAAAGAATTACCACTCCCAGAATAATTATTCGCCACTTCAGAAAAGTTTTTACACTTAAAAATAGGAGGCATGTGATTTATTATGGATCTAACTAACATTGGAATTGTCAGCAATTGTTTTTGCTCAAACGCACTATTAAGCTCTCTCAAAAACTGACAAAGCTTCAAAAAATCAAAGTCATTATTTTTCAAGCTTTCAATATCATTTATTCTGATATCGGATATATAAGTTTCACGCTTGTGACTTTGCTTGAATTCTTCTCTCATTCTCCTATCAAGTGGAGAAAAATTGATATTAGTTTCTACTATTCCAATTCGTGTAAAAAACTCTAATGATGCTTGTTTTGATAGTTTTAAATGATCTGTTATGGACATTAAAGGAACATTCATTGACTCTAAATGTTTTATGTATGCATATCTCAAAGACCTTAAGTCATAACTACTTTGGTTATAATTTTTTTTAACAGCTTTTCTAAATGCTTTTTGAATAGAAGTAGAATGAAAAGCCTTTACGCATGATTCTGAAAAAATTAAACAATCCTTTTTCTTATCCAAACATTGTACCTGTAAGGATTTCTTTAACTTTTGTGGGATCAAAACATCTCGATGCCCTTTATTTCTATTAAGTTTAACTTTGGCTATATTTTTTTTAAAATCTAAATCTTTTACTTTAATCCTTAAAACCTCACTCAGCTCAACTCCTGTACCATACATAAATTCAACAATTACTTTGTATACTGGGTTCTGAATTGATTCAAATATTGTAAATAATTCATTTTGACTAGGAATTGTAACTTCCTTTCTATCGCTCCATTTCATTGAATATTTATCAATGTTCAATTCACGCTTTAAAAAGATATTATATGCAAAATGAAAAGCATCTCTAGTTGTCCTCAACGAGGCAGGCTTATACTTTCTTGTTTTTTTCAAGTAGAGTAGAAATTCATTAATTTCATTCGAATTCAATTCAGCTAAGTTTTTATCTTGGTAATATTTTGATAAAGCCTTTAATCGACTTAGATAGGTATGTACGGTTCTTGGTTGATGTCTATTTTCAGATGCAGTACTTATTTTTTCAAAAAACTCTTCATTGTTCATATTTTTATTATACCTAAAGCTTCCAAGTCT
>RCNF010000531.1_pt1 | contig 19535 bp, 15 predicted proteins | sample 2041311 | NCBI WGS metagenome assembly RCNF01 (sample SAMN09708228, study PRJNA481090) | Marine sediment metagenome, whole genome shotgun sequencing project. | biome: marine sediment; feature: ocean; material: sediment; isolation source: Sewage treatment plant 2 marine sediment (STP2) ... | reverse complement strand
CCGGGTCCGGGGGGGCAGTGGCAGATATCAACCGACGGTGGCAGCGAGTCAATATGGAGCGCGGACGGGAGCGAAATTTTCTATATTGACTCCGGTCGCAACCTGGTCTCGGTGCCGGTCGCCACAGGAGCCACCCTCGAGGCGGGTCTTCCCGAGATGCTCTTCGACCCGCCGATCTTCCCGGTCACCCAGCGCGAGCGCTACGTTGTGACCCAAGACGGCGAGAGATTCTTGATGTTGTCGACAACCTCCGGGGTGTCGGTTCGACCGACGACCGTGGTGCTGAACTGGGACGTCGGACTCCAGGATTAGGGCCCCGCCCGAACCTGAGATCGATTCCAACCATTCATGGGCTACACTAAAGGTGTGGCCCATGAATGCTGTCTGCGATTCGACCTCGATCTGAGCGAGGCCCTTGGGAGGCGATTACGTCCCGATGCAATGGTCGTCCAGGACGATCGCAACCTCGTCGTGGGCGGTGTCGGCATCCTCAATCTCGACAGAAATGACGATCTCGACGCCGCCTACATGGCCATCGCCGACCACCGCCCCCTGCCTCTCGGACGCTACCTCCTGTTGCGCAACCGCGGCGACGAGGCCAACTGGACCTACCAGGCGATTGTCCACGATCTCGAAGAAAAGCCTTCCAGCCGCCCCGGCAACGTGCGCCGGAGCCTGACCGCGATCCTGAACGATGCCATCAAGAGAGGCATGTCTTTTCTGAGCGTGCAGCCTCTGGGCGTCTGGCGCAGCCGGGGGCTGACCATGGAGGAGATGGTCGAGGCCTTCGAGGCCACCATCCTCGAGGTCAGCCTCAATCTCCCTGCGCCCCTGCGATTGACGCTGCTCCTTGACGACCTCGATACAGTGGAGGAGGTGTCCCTTCTCCTGCGCTCCCGTCTGCTCAGGAAAGCGAGCCGGAGTTTTCGCACCGTCGACAACGACTCCGCTCTGGTGGAGGTCCGGCGGCGCGGGGCCCGGCTGCATTGCCGCTTCGTACCGGGGTCACTTTCCGGCTACGCCGTCACCTGCGTCGACCCCCCAGCGACCCTCGCCTGACCCGCAGATGCTATCCTGATACCGACTGGAGGAGGCGGGCGTCCGCCGGGCTCACGCCCGGAGGAAGGTCCGGACTCCTGACAGGCAGCATGCCGGGTAACACCCGGCCGCGGCAACGCGAGGGAAAGTGCCGCAGAAAGCAGACAGCCTCCGGGTCGGCCGGAGGTCAGGTTGAAAGGGTGCGGTAAGAGCGCACCGCTTCTCCGGAGACGGAGGAGGCATGGTAAACCCCATGCGGAGCAAGGCCAAATAGGGGAATCGAGGGTCGCCTGTCCACGTATCCCGCTTCGGCGGGTGAGATTCTCGGGTTGGCTGCTCGAGCCGCACGGTAACGTACGGCCCAGATGAATGGACGCCGCCCCACGGGGCACAGAATCCGGCCTATAGCCTCCTTCAGTCATTTTTTGAGCCCCGGCGAAAACGCATCGAGGCTCAAAAAAAACGAGAATGGGTGACTTGGATAACACGCCCACCCGATTCCTCCCACACGTCCTGCCAGGATTCAGGGTATTGTTGGGGACGTGAGTTCAATCTGGAGACCACTGGAACCCGGTGAACCGATCGGCGTAGTGGCGTTGTCCGGGCCGGTCGACCCTCTAAAGCTGGAGGCCGGGCTAGCCACCCTGCGCGGGTGGGGGCACCCGATCGTCGAGGCAGCGAATCTCCGTCACGAGGACGGCTACCTCGCGGGTTCGGATGAGGCGCGCCTCGCCGGGCTCGAGGCTGTGCTCGCCGAAGGTGTCCGTTGGATTGTGGCGGCACGAGGCGGGTTCGGGTCCACCCGGCTCCTGCCGTCGATCTCTCTGGAACTTCTCCGCAACCGGGGCGTGAGCCTGATCGGTTTTTCCGATCTCACCGCCTTCCTCAACCCGCTTTCGCAAAACGGTGGGGCGGTCCAGATCCACGGTCCGATGGTCGCGGCCGGGCTTGCCCGTCCCCACAATGCCAAACGACTGCGCGCCATCCTCACAGGTGATGTGACCGGCGGTGTGCTCTTCCGTTTTCCCGCAAGCTCCGTCGTCAGGCAGGGGCAAGCGGTGGGTACGACGCTCGGGGGCAATCTGACCCTCCTGACCACTCTCCTCGGCACCCCGTGGGAACCGAACTTCGAGGGCTGTATTCTGTGCCTGGAGGAGGTCGGAGAGCCGCTGTATCGACTTGATCGAATGTTGACCCACCTCAGGTGCTCTGGTAGATTGCGCAACGTGAAAGCACTGATTGGCGGGAGCTTGCGAGGTTGTCGACCGGCGTCAGATCGGTCGGATGGGTGGCGTCGTATGCTCCTCGAGACCGCGCCGCCAGATGCTCCCGTCGTGGCCGGGCTGCCTTTTGGCCACGGAGCCTCGAATCTCGCATTCCCAATCGGAGCACCCGTCGAGATCGACACCGATCGTCGTCGGATCACCTGGAGCTAGAATGGCAAAATTCAAGGTCACCTCGCGCGAAACGACCCATGACTCCCTGGAACCGATGCGCACGCAGTTTCCAAAAAACAGCGTGGTCTTCATGGAGGGAGATCTTGGCCTGGCGATGTATGTGATCGAGAGCGGCACGGTGGAGATCCGGAAGACCATTGGCGGCGAGGAGACGCTGCTCGCGACACTCGGCAAGGGCGACTTTTTTGGTGAAATGTGCATGCTCGAGGAAGACACACCGCGTTCAGCCACGGCCCACGCGATCGAAGACGTCGCGGCCGTCATGATCGACCAATCGGCATTCACCTTCATCCTCAAACACAATCCCGAAATCGCCATCCGCATGATGCGTAAGCTGGTGCTGCGACTCGAACACACCACCCATCTCCTCGAAGAAGCGGTCGGACACAAGGTCGTCATCGAGCAAAGCGGCATCCAGGACCGTACGGCTTCCAAACCCGACCCCACCGCGCGGCTGGTCGAGATCACGACCGGCATCACCTTTCCACTTTCGGCCTCGAAGGAGACCACGGTTGGTCGCATTGATCCCGTCACCGGGATCAACCCCGAGGTCGACCTGACGCCGGTCGACGGCAAGCGGTCGATTTCCCGCCGTCATGCCCGGGTCAAACGCGAACCCGACGGTACATTCAGCGTGGTCGAGGATGTCGGCACGATGAACGGGACCTTCGTCAACGGCGTCCGCCTCGCTGCCGGTCGCCCGGTTCCCGTGAAATCCGGCGACACCGTCGTCTTCGGCACGATCCAGTGCCGCTTCGAGATCGACGACGATTGAAACAGGACCCGACTCAAAGCGTCGCAGCTCCACCTCTTCATCCCGACGACCCATTGACCGTGCTCACCGGGATCGGCCCCAAGACCGCCCTCGCCATGGCGGCCGAAGGGTTTCACAGCATCCGGGATCTCCTGCTGCACCTGCCGCGGCGTTATGAAGATCGCTCCGCTCTGAGTCTGCTCGACGGGTCGGTCGCGGCGAGTGATTGGATCCTGGTTCGCGGACGGGTCGACAAGGTGAGGGTGCGCCGTATTCCCCGAAGGCGGCTTTCCATCGTGGACGGTGTTCTGACGGATCAGGTCGGGGAAATCGCTGTTGTGTGGTTCAACCAACCGTGGATTTCGCGTCGACTGGATGAAGAGCGGGACTTTTATTTCTACGGGCAGGTCCGCGAGGCGAAGGGCGGCATACTGCAGTTGAACAACCCCGAGATCGAGGAGGTTGTCGACGAGAGCGAGAGGATTGTCCCGGTCTACCCGCGCATCGCCCGCTTCGGGGGACGACGCCTGCGGCGGTTGATTGCGGACTGCCTCCCGGCCCTCGATGGATGCTCCGACCCCCTGCCCGAAGCGCTTCGCCGCACCTACGACCTTCCCGAACTCCGTGGGTGCCTCCACCGGCTGCACGCGCCGGTGGCCGAAGACAAGAAAGGGAACGCATCATCTGTCGCGGCGGAGCTCAATCAACGCGCCGATCCGTGCAACCGCCGGCTCGTCTTTGACGAGTTGCTGGCCTTCGCTTGTGCGATCAGCGGACGGAGGGTCGAGAGACTCCACACCTCTGCTCCTCGAGTGACCGCCGCCGAGACCGAGGCTGCTGCTGCAAAAATTTGCTTCCCCTTCATCCTGACCCAAGCGCAGCAACGTGTTCGGGACGAGATCGGTGCCGACTTGGGGCGCACCGTACCGATGGCCCGGCTGCTGCAGGGAGACGTCGGTTCGGGCAAGACGGCGATCGCGGCTCTCGCGACGTCGATGGTGACGGCTGCGGGCCACCAGGTGGCGATAATGGCACCCACCGAGCTCCTCGCCGAACAGCACGAGAGGACTCTCACTGCGTACCTCGGCCCCAACGGGTCTCAGCCTGAGCTTCTCGTCGGTTCGACACCGGCGGCGGAACGCAGGAGGATCATTCAGGGTCTGGCCGATGGCACCGTCCAGGTGGTAATCGGCACCCACGCCCTGTTTCAGGAACGGGTGTCCTACCGCGATCTCGGGCTGGTTATCGTTGACGAACAACATCGTTTCGGCGTGGTCCAGCGGTTGGCCCTTGCCGCCAAGGGGACGCATCCTCATCTCCTGGTCATGACAGCGACCCCTATTCCGAGGTCCCTGGCCCTCACTCTCTATGGGGACCTCGACCTGTCGATCATCGACGAGCTTCCGCCAGGCCGGCAGACGGTGCGGACCGAACAGCGTCGCGAGAAGGCGCGCACCAAGGTCTTCGACTTTTTGCGCCGAGAGATCGCCGAAGGCGGGCGCGTCTTTATCGTCTATCCACTCATCGATGTCAGTGAAGACGTGCCCGCCGCTGCTCTCGCCGGCAACGAAGAGAGCGTGCGCCGACTCCTTCCCGAGGCGAGCATCGGTACGGTGCACGGCAGATTGTCTCGCGAAGAAAGGGAAAAGGTCACGGCGGGGTTCCGTGATGGGTCCTTTCAGGTCCTCCTCGCGACCACCGTGGTCGAAGTTGGGGTCGACGTCCCCGAAGCGACCGTCATGGTGATCGAGTCGGCGCAGCGGTTCGGACTCTCCCAGCTCCACCAGTTGCGGGGACGTGTAGGTCGGGGCAACCGTCAATCATGGTGCATCCTGTTCACCGACGAACGACTGGGCGAGCCGGCCCGGCAACGCCTCGATGTCATATGCCGGAGCCACGACGGCTTCGAAATCGCCGAGGCCGATCTCGAGCAGCGCGGCCCCGGTGAGCTCATCGGCACCCGCCAGTGGGGCCCGGCGGGATTCAGGTTCGCCAACCTCGTCCGGGACCGGCTGCTGATAGAGGAGACAAAGAAGGTGGCGGAAAACCTCCAGACCCGGGGACATTTGACCTCGGTTCGCGACGCTCTCGCGCTCTACCATCCGATCGATCTTCTGGAGGGGGAGAGGTGATGGCACAATGGGTTCAGCCGGTTCGACAGAGGAGGTGCCGTGTCTGACGAGACCGCGATCAAAGTGTTCGAAGCTGGAGATTTCTATCAGCGGTTGCGGGGCCGGATCAACGCCTGGCTCGGCTCACGCGAAGGCAGGGCCTATCGCTTTGCCGACCGACTCATGCTGTTGCCGGACTTTGTCCATCTCCTCATTCGACTGGCCATGGATCGACGGGTGCCGGTGGAACTCAAGACTCAGACCGCGGCAGTGCTCGCCTACGTGGCGCTGCCCCTCGATCTGGTCCCCGAGGTCTTTGTCGGTCCGGCCGGTTTTGCCGACGACCTGTTGCTGGTGGTGTTGATGATCCGGCGGCTTCTCGGCAGCGTTCCGCCCGATGTGGTCAGAACGCACTGGGCCGGCCCGGACGGGCTCCTGGAAACGATAAGCGATGTGATGGAGGCGGCCGAGGAGATGGTTGGAGACCGCGTGTGGTCCCGACTGCAACGGATGGTCGGCGGAGGCAAACAGTGAGCAAGGATATGGATCTCAACTCGAAATCGGGCCCCGATCTGGTGGTCGCCGGTGACCAGCTCACCCACATCGATACCAGCCCCTCGACCATGCTGCCGATTCCGGGCAGCCGAATGTTCGAGATCAACGAGGCCCTGAAGGTCTACCTCGCGTGCGACCCTGACGGCACCGTGTTCGATGCAAGCCAGGGCGACGGCGGAGCCAGCCTGCCGGGGGTATCGCGCGAGCTGCTGGATGAGGCTCATCGCCTCCAGGTAGAGCATGGGACGGGGTACGACAAACCCTTCGGGACCCCGGCCTTTCGGCGCGCTGTGGTGGAAGACTACTGGGAGCTGGACAGCGCTAGCGGATGGGGACCGGCCAACGTCATTGCCTGCCAGGGGGGCCGCGACGCGTTGGTCAAGGCCTACGACGCCGTCCAGTTTCTCGGCCATCATCGGCGCGGCGACTTCGTGGTCACTTCGAGGGTGCCGTGGATCTCCTACAACTGGGGACCGTACGCGATGGGAGCCAACGTCATGCTGGCCCCGGGGCTCGAAGAGAACGCCTGGGCCCTCACCCCGGAGGGCATCGCGGCCTGTGCCGATTCCGCCGCCGCCCTCGACGGCCGCCGGCTGGCCCTGCTCGTCATCACGAGCCCGGATAACCCGACCGGACGCAGCCTCAGCCCGGAGCGCCAAATCGCGCTCGCTCGAGCCGCCTTTGCCGCGGGCGTTCCCTTTGTCCTCTTCGATTGGATATACCACCGGGTGACGGACGAGGAACCGCACGATCTCAATGCCTTTCTCGGTGCCCTCGAGCCCGCCGAACGCGAACGGTGCATCTTTCTCGACGGCCTTACCAAGTCTCTCGGCGCAAGCAACATCCGCAACGCGCACCTGGTGGCCTCCGAATCGGTGGTGAAGTTCATCCAGGGCCGCGCCTCGCACGCGGTGATTCCGTCGTTCCACAGTCAGGCGGTGGCGATTGCGGCCTACAGGATGGGGTTTGACCGGGCGGCCGAAGGCATCATCGGGCCCACCAATGCCAGCCGCAAGGTCGTCGAGTCCTTTCTCGCCGAACACGAGATCCGCCACATCCTCGGCAAGGGCTACTACGCCTTTCTCGACATGACGCCGTGGCTGGAGCACGCGGGACTGTCCGACACCAGCGAACTCGGGACCGTTCTCGCGGAGCAGTTCGGCCTTGCAGTCGTCCCCGGAGGGTTTTTCTCGGACTTCGGCAAGAACTGGATCCGTTTTTCCTACGCCTTGCCGCCGGAAACCACCTCGGGCGCGCTTGACCGGCTGTGGTTCGCGTTGACGTCGCAGTGACGTGGCTGCTCGAGCCCGGGGAGGGTCGATGACGAGGACCGAGTGGGTCCGATTCGCGGAGAAGGTCCGGCTGGCACTGGAAAACTCGCAACAGGCCGACCCGAAGAGCGGCACCTCGGGTCTCGAGGTCGAGTTCAACATCCTGGATACCGACCTCAGTCCGGTCGAACAGGTGGGTTACGGCCCCGAAGGACGTTCCTTTGCCGATTATCTGCGCGACGAGCAGTTGCCGGAGTGGGCGAGAGAACACTTCCAGCTCGAGGTCTTCCACTGGATGACCGAGTTTGCGACCCAGCCCTGTTTTGACGCCCGCGCCACGGCCGCGCAGGCGCGACTCCTGGAAGGCGTTCTGTTCGACACCCTGGCCGACATCGGACGCCGTCACGGGACCTCATTCCTTGCTCTTCATGGCAATATTCCGCGGCCATTCGAGGTCTCTTCCGCCAGCATTCCGGCGGGGTGGAACCTCGCCCGCCGACGGTATCTGAAGCGTTGTGTCGAACTCTTCGGGACTCGGCTTGCCACGGCCGGGATCCACACCAACCACAGTTACCCGGAAACGCTTTTGTCGTGGGACTTTATCCACCTGCCCTTGCAGGAGCGCAAGGGTCGGACTCTTGTCGACTACCGCAACCAGCAAGTGATCCGTGCGACGCGGCTGTTGCGGCCCATGTGTCCCGTCTTCATAGCGGTCAGCGCCGGTTCGCCGTTTGCCAGCGAGGTCGTCGACGGCGAGCGCCAGGTCATCCTGACAGACAACGATTCGATGCGGATGTTGGCGTTTCCCAACCCCGAGGAGCTGGATGTCCCCGGTCTGTATGCGAGCCACCGCGACTATCTCGATATCTCCTATGGCCTGGTTCGTTCGGGGATCCGTTTCGGCGCCAACAACTGGACGCCGGTCCGCGCGCGCTCCGATGTCGACCCGGTACGGCGCAATGTCATGGCCACCAGCGAACAGCTTCAGGAGCTCTACCGTCGCGGCATCTTCTCGGTCGGCACCCACGGGAGCCTGGAAGAGGCGGAACGGGCCGTGGTGGTCGAGAACCTGTGCGCCAGGGTCGATCTCCCGATGAACCGGGTCGAGGTTCGAACCGACGAGGGCGGCGACACCCTCGATCTTTCGGTGGCCAAGATCCTGTTCAAAGACCTCCTGATGCTCAGGATCTACGGCGAACCCGAGTACGGCGCGGACTACGGCTACGATACTGCTGATCTCGGCCGCGCGCGCCGCAACGAGGAGGCCGCAGCGAGACGGGGCCTCGATGCAGAACTCCAGCACCCTCTTACCGGGCACCCCGTTACTGTCCGGCGCTATCTGGCGGAGCTTTTGGCCGAGGTTGAGCCTCTCGCCGAGGGTCTGGGAGTTGCGCCCCAGCTCGAGCCGCTGCGCGAGATGGTCGGTGGCGGATCAAACCCATCGGCCGAAACCCGGAGTTGGGTTCACAAGCAACTTGGAGACAGGGCAAAAAGATCGAAATCGGGGGCGCTAGTCGTTCCTCACGAAACGCTGGCAGCCTGGTTCGATCGACGGCGTTCGCGAGTGGCCGACGAGGTACGGTCCATCGCGGAGAGCTCGTCTGATTTTCCGGGCGAGTGGTCAAAAATGTCCCCCCTGGTGGCGGGCCTACGCAGGATGGCGTCGGACAAACCGGAGATGCCGGTCTCCATCGGCGACACCGGCGCAGAATTGAAGATCGAACAGGTCGACGATCGGACCCAGGATGTTATCCGCCTTGCAGCCGATCTGATCCGCATTCCATCGGTCACCAACTGCCCCGACGAACGGATCGACGACGTCTTTTCGTGCGCTGGATTTGTCGCCAACTACCTCTCACAGAGCGGTCTCGATGTTCGGCTCTACGATCGCGGCCGCTACCCGGCGGTGTTGGCCTCCTTTCGGGGAGCGCAGCCGGCGACCGTGATGCTCTCGGGCCACTTCGACGTGGTCCGCCCCGAGCCTGACGATTGCCAGTTTCAACCGAGAATCGAGGGCGACTACCTGTGGGGCCGCGGCGCCGCCGACATGAAGACCGTGGTCGCCAGCGACATGGTATGGATGGTCGAAAGGGCATCGGCCGGCGCGCCCTGTCCACCGATCAACCTGCTGCTTGTCGGAAATGAGGAAAACGGCGAGGGCGATCCCTTTGGGACGCCTCACGTGCTGGCCGATCTCGAACACCGCGAGGGGTGGGCGCCCGAAATGATGCTGGTCGGCGAGCGCACCGGCGAGGAAGGCGATGAGCTCTTTGGCCAGGTCTGCACCGAGAGCAGGGGGATCTTCCGAATGCTGATCACCGCGCGCGGCGTGTGCGGCCACACCGGTCTCAGCGGCGGCCCGGCGGATCTTCTCGACAAGCTGGTGGAAGTGAAGGCGGTGCTCGCTTCGGTGTTCAAACGCCACCTCACCCTGTCGAGCCTCGGCGGGTGGGAGACTACGACGCGATTTCCATTTCTCACCGTCGGTGAGCCAGGGGTCTACAACATTACCGCGGGTGAGGGCGTCCTCGGGATCGAGATCCGACCCATCCCCGGCGATGACCTCGAGGGCATGGTGGCCGAGATCGAAAACCTGTGCCGGGAACTCGGTCTCGAAACCGACCTCGAACTCATGGAGCCCGGCGTCGCCTGCCCGCCGGACAATTCCCACCTCGCAGGTCTCCTCGCAGCTGTCGAAGAGGTCGGGGGAGAGCCTGCTGTGGTCGGAAGAAAAAAGCCAGGTTCCTCCGCCCGCTTCGCCCCCGGGGGCAACCAGGTGGTGTGGGGCCAGTCGGGCGTCGGTCCCCACTCCCGCGACGAGCGGCACTACATCCCCTCGATCGAGCCATACCTGAGGGTCCTAGATGCCTTTGCTGGGAGGATGGAGGAGGGTTGACCCAAGCCCGCCTTCGGCCACAATCATGCTCCGCGTTCACTCTGGGAATACCCATAGTTGGCGCGGTTCGCCGAACAGCAAAGCGCTTTAATTCCCGTCGAAGAAGCCGCCGATGCCACCCATCTTGCCGAGGATAGAACCTTCGCCGCGATCCTGTCCACCGGCCTGAGGCGCCGCCTGCCAGATGCGGCCGGCGAGTCGGGAAAAGGGCAACGACTGCAGCCAGACCTTGCCGGGGCCCTTGAGCCGAGCAAAGAAGAAGCCCTCACCGCCGAAGATCGCGGACTTCACGCCGCCGACGAACTCGATGTCGTAGTTGACCGAGGTCTCGAGCGCTGCCAGGCATCCGGTGTCGACCCGGAGGCCCTCGCCGGGACCGAGCTGGCGCTCGACGATGGTGCCGCCGGCGTGGATGAAGGCGAGCCCGTCGCCCTCGAGTTTCTGCATGATGAAGCCCTCGCCGCCGAACAGGGCGGTGCCTATTTTCTTTTGAAAGGCGATGCTCATCGACACACCCTTGGCGGCGCACAGAAAGGCGTCTTTTTGACAGATCAGTGTGCCACCGTGCAACCCGAGGTCGATCGGGATGATTTTGCCGGGGTAGGGCGAGGCAAAGGCGGCCTGGCTCTTGCCCGAACCCTGATGAGTGAAGATCGTCATGAAGAGGCTTTCACCGGTGAGTAACCGTTTGCCCGCGCCCACCAGTTTGTCCACCATCGAGGTCTGTTTCTGGGAGCCGTCACCGAAGATGGTCTGCATCTCGATTCCGTCGCCCATGTACATCATGGCGCCGGCCTCGGCGACCACGCTCTCGCCGGGGTCGAGTTCGACCTCGACAAACTGCATTTCCTCGCCGTGGATTTCGAAATCCACGTCGTCCGCGCTGCCGCCGGTGCTGCGGCCGGGAGGCGCCGGCGGGGGAGTGTGTGCCTCGAGTGCCGCGACGGTGTTCGCAGGCGCCCACTCGGTGACGCCTTCGCAGTACACCATGGTGTCCGGGGCGTAGCTTCGGGCCTGGAGGGCGTCCACCAGCTCCGCTTCGTTCATCGGTCCGACAGTCTGACCATCAACAGCCACGTACCACATGTTGTCGCTCATGTTGCCTCCGGTTTTGGCGCCAAATGAGTATACGCACTCCTCCCGTGTCCGTTGCAAGAAACAGGTCGGGAAGCTACGGAGTCATTGCAACACGACGATGCACTCAGGGTCGTCGTTTGCCGGCCGGTTAACGTGGGTCGACACCGGGTAGGCCGCCATCCCGTTGGCTGGGTGAGGCGCCATGAGCTGCTGCAGGCGATCGTGAGCCAGGGGCTCGGGCTTCAGCCAGGTGGCGTAGCTTTCAGGGGGGAGGATCACCGGCATGCGGTCGTGGAGATTCGCCAACAGGTCGTTGGGGGTTGTTGTGAGGATCGTAAAGGTATCGAGAGGGCCATCTGTGCCCTTCGACCAGCGCTCCCACAGACCGGCAAAAGCGAAGGGCCGGGCATCGGCGAAGTGGATGAAGTGGGGCTGTTTGCCGTCCGGGCCCTTGACCCATTCGTAGAAACCCGAGGCGGGCACGAGGCAACGGCGGCTCTTGATGGCCGACCGAAAGGAGGGTTTTTCGGCGGCGGTCTCCGATCGGGCGTTGATCATGCGGGCCCCGATTTTCTCGTCCTTCGCCCACGACGGAATGAGACCCCATCGGAGCATTCGGCATTCGCGAGCCCCTTGAGAGTCCTGTCGCACCACCGCCGTCTTCTGGGTGGGAACAATATTGAAACGCGGCTTGAGATCGATCGGGGGGTCGACGTCAAACACGTCGGCCAGGACCGAGGCATCGACGATGAGAGCAAACCGACCGCACATGCACGCAATCCTAAACGATTCCAACCGGAGAAACCGCGGATAGCGCAGATGACATGACGCCGGGCTGGCCTTGGCAGCCCAGTCGGAATGTCATCCTGAGCGAGGGAGAGAAGCGACCGAGTCGAAGGATCTCTGGTCTGGTGGACTGACCTCGGCAGCTAACCGAGCCAACGCAAAGGCGCAAAAAGCCCGGCCACAATCGCTGACTGCCCGCAGATCACGCAGATGACGCAGATACGGACCCGGAGGAAAACGCAAAGACGCAAAGGCGCAAAGGCGCGACCCATGCTTTGGCTAGGTTGCCTGAAGTGATCCTGCGGAAAGCCGCCAATCTCGCGATCACCGGCCCCCGGGGAGAATCCCGTCCGCCCTGAACGCCAGCGTTCATGCCGGCCGGGAATTCTCCCGGGCCGATGCGCTCGCAGCGCATCGCTACCGCCTCTGGCCTCCTGCTCGAACGCGGGTGTCCAAGTCCCATCCCAATCCACTGAAGGTGAGAGGCGAGACCTGCGCTCTCCGAGAGCGCAGGTCGCTGGGTCGAGCCGCTGCGACGAACGGCGGCGTTCGGAGCGGCAGTTCGGACCAGCGGTGCCCGGCGGCCGTGGAGCGGCGGCCGGTATCTCGCCCGACGATGAGGTTTCTCCGGCATTCTCTGCGTCTCTGCGACTTTGCGCCTTTGCGTTGAATTCCGAGGTAGATTGTTTGAGCGGGTGGTAGATGAAAACCATGAAGTTCACTTCGGCAAGAAAATCTGCGTCAATCTGCGTGATCTGCGGGCAGTCTGCGATGGTGGCGGGTATTTACGCATTTGCGCCTTTGCGTCTCTGCGTTATTTCTCTGTGGTCTATCTCTGTGTCTCTGTGGTTGTTCGGTCGTGCAGTATGATGTCGCGGTCTTTGGGAGGAAGTCGTGACTGGAACTAATTCGAAATCGATCCTTGCAGTCTGCGCCCTGGTGGTCGTTCCTTTCCTCGGGAACGCAGCCGAAGAAAAGCGCGCGTTCGAGATTGCCGACTACTACCGCACTGCGTTTGTGGGCTCACCGGTCGCCAGCCCCGATGGCGGCCTGATGGCGTTCCCGGTCACCCGCTATGACTTCGAGGCGGGAAAGAGCTGGAGCGAAATCTGGACAATGAAGGTAGATGGGTCAGGTTTGCGGCAGATGACGCAGGGGCGGCATCACGACGGCTCACCTGTCTTCTCGCCGGACGGCAAACACCTCTTGTTCGTGTCGGACCGCGACACGGATTCTCAGCTGTATGTGATGGCGGTCGATGGCGGGGAAGCTCGTCAACTCACCTCATTCCCGCCGGGAGTGTCCGGCCCGGTGTGGTCGCCGAACGGAAAGTGGATCGCGGTCCAGTCGGAGGTCTATCCGGAGTGCGGCGCCGACGCCGAGTGCAACAAGACCATCGCCGACGCGGTGGCGGCCGGACCCCTCACGGTCCGCACAACCGATGAGCTGCTCTACCGCCATTGGACCGGGTGGCGCGAGGGACGCTACGCGCACGTGCTGTTGGTCGAGGTCGAATCGGGCCGGGTCGTTCGCGATCTGACGCCGGGCCGCTGGGACAGCCCGACATTCGCGGTTGGCGGCGGTGGCGGTTACGCGTTCTCGCCGGATGGGCGCGAGCTCTGCGTGGTTTCCAACCACGACACCGACCAGGCGCAATCGACCAACTCCGATCTGTGGTTGGTCCCCGTCGAACCCCAGGAAGTCGACCCGACCGCGGTCAATATCACCCAGGTCAACCGGGGATGGGATGGCGATCCGGCCTACTCTCCAAATGGCAGGTTCATCGCCTTTCGGAGCCAGGCCACGCCCGGCTATGAATCGGATTTCTATCGGATCGGTTTGTTCGACCGTCGAACACGAAAGACCCGCTATCTCACCGATGGCGAGTTCATTGACGACTGGATCAACGATTTCAAATGGTCGACGGACTCGACGGCGATCTACTTTTCTGGCGACGCGGAAGGTGAGACGCCGCTCTTCCGGGTTGGACTCGTCGAAAAACGAGCAGAAAGAATCGTTGGCGACGGTGCGATCGTGGGTTGGGACCTCGCGGCAGGTCAATCGCTCATCTACGTGCGGTCGAAGGTGGGCGAGCCGTCCGAGGTCTTTTCGGTTCCGACTGCGGGCGGGCCGACCCGGCGTTTGAGCCATTTTAACGACGCTCTGGCCGCCGAAGTCGACATTCGACCGGCCGAGGTGATGTGGGTTCAGACGGATCGGGGATATCGGGTCCAGGTCTTTGTGGTGAAACCACACGATTTCGACCCCGCCAAGAAATACCCACTGATTCTCAACGTCCACGGTGGCCCACAGTCGCCCTGGCGCGACCGATACCGCGGCGACTGGCAAGTCTATCCCGGCAAAGGGTACGTCGTGGCCTTTCCGAATCCGACCGGATCCTCGGGCTTTGGCCAGGAATTCGTCGATGCCATTTCCTGTGACTGGGGCGGCCGGGTTTATGAAGATCTCATGGATGTGACGGACGCCCTCGAACGGCTGCCCTACGTCGACCCGGGCCGTGTCGGCGCCATGGGGTGGTCGTACGGTGGCTACATGATGATGTGGTTTGCGGGCCATACCGAAAGGTTCCAGGCACTCGCGTCGATGATGGGGGTTTACGATCTGCGCTCGATGTGGGGCGCCACCGAGGAACTGTGGTTTGTCGAGCACGATCTCTGCGGCCAGCCCTGGACCTCGGACGAATACGAGATTTCGTCCCCTTCTTCTTTTGCCGAGGGCTTTACGACCCCGACCCTGGTCATCACCGGCGAACGCGACTACCGGGTGCCCTACACCCAGAGCCTCCAATTCTTCACCGATCTTCAGGTTCAGGACGTGCCCTCGCGGCTGGTCGTCTTTCCCAACGCCGGTCACTGGCCGGGATGGTACGAGATGGCGTACTACTACCTGGTTCACCTCGATTGGTTCCACCAGTGGTTGGGCGGCGAGCCCGCGCCGTGGAACCCGCAGGCCTTTCTCCGCAATCAGGTATTCACCGATCACGAGGCAGACGAGACGAACTGAACGATCGTGGTAGCCTGACCACAGAGGAGTCGAAATGGCAGGAATCTTCAAGGCGTACGACATCCGGGGCACCTACCCCGACCAGGTGGATGAGACCATCGCATTTCGGGTCGGCTACCACTTCCGCGATCTGCTCGATGACGAAGACCTCGCTCGCGGCCCTGTCGTGGTGGTCTCGCGTGACATGCGGGCGCACTCAGTGCCGTTGGCGGAAGCGCTCAAGAACGGCTTGCGCGCCCGCGGTGTGGCGGTCATTGACATTGGTGTTGCCGATACTCCGCAGAACTATTTCGGAATCGGTTTCCTGAAGGCCTCAGGCGGGATCCAGGTCACAGCAAGCCATAACCCGGCGGTCTATAACGGGTTCAAAATGTCGCGTCGCGACGCCATCCCGGTGTCGTATGAGACCGGAATCGCCGAGTTGGAAGAGCTCGTACTGAACTCTGACGCGGCAACGGATCTGCCGCCGTTGGCGGGCGAAGAGTTCCGCCCGGTGTTCGAGGAGTACACGGAACATGTCCTCGCCGAAGTGACAGTGCTCGAACCAAGGCTCAAGCTCGCCGCTGACGCAGCCAACGGGATGGGCACCATCTACCTCCCGATCCTCGAACGGCTCAACGTCGATCTCGAACTGCTGTACTTCGAACTCGACGGGACCTTCCCAAACCACGAGGCCAACCCGCTCAAACACGAGAACCTGGTCGATGTGGAACGGGCAGTGTCTGAAAACGGCTGCGACCTGGGAGTCGCCTTCGACGGCGACGCCGACCGCGCCATCCTGATCGACGACACGGGTCACTTCATTTCGGCCGACAAGATCACCGGTCTCCTGGCGTCGCGCTTCTTGAAAGACGAACCGGGCGCCACCATCGTCTACGACCTGCGTTCCTCGTGGGCCACCAAGGAAGCCATCGAGGAGGCCGGGGGTGTGCCGCTGCGTGAACGGGTGGGCCACTCCTTTATGAAGGCCACGATGCGGGAACACGATTCGCCGTTTGGCGGCGAGCTCGCCGGCCACTTCTACTTCCGCCGCAACTTCACCGCAGATTCCTCGATCATGATCCTCATCGAGGCGCTCAACCACATTCGCGAGACCGGGAAATCCCTCTCCGAACTGGTGGCCCCGCTCAATCGCTACCACTCGACGGGTGAGATTAATTTCCACGTCGATGATAAAGAAGCCATGATCCGGCAGCTGGCCAAGGTCTTTGCCGATGGCGAGATCGACTATCTCGACGGCATCACCGCCCAATTCGACGACTGGTGGTTCAACGTCCGGCCCTCGAACACCGAACCGCTCCTGCGGTTGGTACTCGAAGGAAGGACCCGCGAACTCATGGACGAAAAGAAGGAATTGCTTTTGAGCTATCTCGGGACACCCGAGTAGTACAATCTTTCAGTGACATCAGTTCTCGGTATCTCGGCCTACTACCACGACTCGGCTGCCGCCCTGGTGGTGGACGGCGAGATCGTCGCCGCCGCCCAGGAAGAGCGTTTCACTCGAATCAAACACGACCACGCCTTCCCGACCAACGCCATTGCCTACTGTCTCGAGGAAGCCAGCATCCGACCGGGCGATCTGGATTACGTGGGTTTCTACGACAAACCCTTCCTCAAGTTCGAACGCATCCTGGAAACCTATCTGGCGTACGCTCCGGCCGGCTTCCGTTCCTTTCTCAAGGCAATGCCCCTGTGGATGCGGCAGAAGTTGCACCTGCCGCGGGAGATCCGGCGTGAGCTCCAGGGTGACTACCGGCGCGGTATCGTCTTTTGCGAGCACCACGAGTCGCACGCGGCCTCGGCCTTTTTCCCGTCGCCTTTCGAGGAGGCCGCGATTCTGACCCTCGACGGGGTGGGGGAGTGGGCCACCGCCAGCTTTGGCATCGGCCGCGGGAATCGGATCGAGCTCAGCCACGAGCTCCAGTTTCCTCATTCCCTCGGTCTGTTGTACTCGGCCTTTACCTACTTCTGCGGGTTCAGGGTGAACTCGGGCGAGTACAAGCTCATGGGTCTCGCCCCCTACGGATCACCGATCTACGCCGAGGAGATCCTCGACAAAGTCCTCGACCTCAAGGATGACGGCTCGTTCCGGCTCGATCTCAGCTACTTCAACTACTGCCAGGGGCTGACGATGACTTCGAAGAAATTCGACCGTCTCTTCGGTGGCCCCCACCGAACGCCCGAAACACCTCTGACGCAACGCGAGATGGATCTCGCCGCCTCGGTCCAGAAGGTCACCGAAGAGATCGTTCTGCGAACGGCGGCCCACCTCCACGAAACGACCGGTATGAAGAATTTGTGTCTGGCGGGCGGGGTGGCCCTCAACTGCGTCGGCAACGGCCGCATCCTTCGCGAAGGTCCGTTCGAAAAAATCTGGATCCAACCCGCGGCCGGCGACGCCGGAGGCGCTCTCGGGGTGGCGCTCTATATCTGGCATCAGCTGCTCGGGAACTCCCGAAGACCGGGCACCCCCGACGGCCAGACGGGATCGCTGCTCGGTCCGCGATTTTCTGATCAGGAGATCCAGACCTTTCTCGATACCACCGGGTCGGTGTATCGCCATATCGCAGATAACGACCAACTCGACACTGAGATCGTCGATCTTATCGAAGACGAGAAGGTGGTGGGTCTGTTCCAGGGTCGAATGGAGTTTGGCCCGCGTGCGCTCGGCTGCCGCTCCATCATCGGTGATGCCCGCAGCCGCAAAATGCAGTCGGTCATGAATTTGAAGATCAAGTTTCGCGAGTCTTTTCGGCCCTTTGCTCCGATCGTGCTGCGCGAGAGGGTCAGCGAGTATTTCGAGATGGAGGACGAGGCCGACAGCCCATACATGCTCCTGGTCGCCGACGTCGCCGAGGAAAAACGGCTGGTTGTCCCGGAGGACGGAGCCACAGGTCTCGCCAAGCTCAAGGGGATCCGGTCCGTCGTTCCGGCCATCACCCACGTCGACAACTCGGCCCGAGTACAGACCGTGGATTCTGTTCGTCACGCGAGACTCCACCGACTGATGACCCGTTTCGCCGAACGCACCGGCTGTCCGGTCATGATCAACACCTCGTTCAACGTGCGCGGCGAGCCCATCGTGTGCGCCCCCAAGCATGCGTACCACTGTTTCATGGGCACCGATATGGATGTCCTGGTGCTGGAGAACTTCCTCCTTCTCAAGACCGAACAACCGAAGGCAGCCGTCCCGGATAGGAATGGCTATCTCGCACAGTTCGAGTTGGATTAGGAGTTGCCGTGAGCGTGGTTCAAATCGACCGCAACCCCACCCCGCGCCAACTGCGACAGTTCGGCTGGATCTGGATGGCCTTCGTCGCCCTCTTCGGCGCTGTCGCCTGGTTCAAGTTCGACAACCCGGTGGTCGCGCGTGGCCTGTGGATCGCAGCGGTAGCGGTGCCGGTCGCCGGCTGGGCCCTCCCGGCTTTCATGCGTCTGGTTTTTCTGGGAATGTCCTACCTCGCGTGGCCTATCGGGTTCGTTGTTTCGCACGTCATTCTGGCCGCGGTCTATTACCTGGTCGTGACGCCCATCGGTCTCGTAATGCGCCTCGTCGGATATGATTCGATGAAGAAGACATTCGATCGGGAGGCGGCGAGCTATTGGGTGCCGCGATCGGTGGGAGACGTCGACGCGAAACGCCACTTCCGGCAGTACTGAGGGTGAACATGAACGATCAGCAACACAACAACGACGATTTCGAACGCGAGGCAAACGCGCCGCAACAGGGCATCGTGCGCGAGTTTCTCGACTTCCTCCTCCACAACAAGAAGTGGTGGCTGACGCCGATCATCCTGGTCCTGTTGCTGGTGACCGTGCTGATCGTGCTTTCGGGCTCGGCAGCGGCGCCCTTTATCTACACGCTCTTTTGATCGCGGTCCGCTGCGCTCAACCGAGCAGGGCGAGAAACACGCCCGCGGCCACAGCCGAGCCGATCACTCCAGCGACGTTCGGGCCCATGGCGGCCATCAGGGGGTTGACCTTGCCGTCGGTCTCGGTGCTCACGAATTGCTGCACCACCCGCGCCGACATCGGCACAGCCGACACCCCGGCGGCACCGATGCAGGGATTGATCCTGGAGGCTTTGGGCAGGACAAGGTTGAGGATTTTGGCGAATAACACCCCGCCAAAGGTGCTGAAGGAAAATGCCACCGCGCCGAGCACCAGAATGAAGATCGTCTGCGGCCGGATAAAAGTCGTCCCCTCCATGGTGGCGCCGACCACGATCCCGAGAAAGATCGTGACGACATTGATCATTGCACCCCCCGCTGTTTTGGACAGGCGGTCGGTCACGGTGGATTCGCGGAGCAGGTTGCCGAACATCAGCATGCCGATCAGAGGTGCGCTCGCGGGAATGGCGAGCGACGCGACAACCGCTGTAACGATCGGAAAGAGAATCACTGCAGTTCTAGAGACCGGTTTGATCTGCGGCATGTCAATGGCACGCTCGGACCGGGTCGTCAGAAGCCGCATGATTGGCGGTTGGATGATCGGCACCAGCGCCATATAGCTGTAGGCCGCGACCGCGATGGCTCCAAGGAGGTGAGGCGCCATGATCGAGGCGAG
>RCNF010000530.1_pt1 | contig 19538 bp, 20 predicted proteins | sample 2041311 | NCBI WGS metagenome assembly RCNF01 (sample SAMN09708228, study PRJNA481090) | Marine sediment metagenome, whole genome shotgun sequencing project. | biome: marine sediment; feature: ocean; material: sediment; isolation source: Sewage treatment plant 2 marine sediment (STP2) ... | reverse complement strand
CGGACTCCTTTGAATATTTATTGTGCTAAATAATAATTCTATCTCACCTTGTGTGATTTAAGGTGAGAGGAGTCCAATTATCTTTTAAGTAGTTTTCCTTTCTTTAATAAAGAAAAACTCATTTATGCTAAAGCTTAGTACTAACTCGCCTGATAAGGCGACATTAGAATGTAGTGTGTATTTAGAGGGTTTTTTAGTTGAATCTGGTTTAACCGCCACCTTTGTGAAAGTATTTAAAAAAGCGTTTGAGAAATTTAGTTTGCTGTTCTTCATTGGTATCTTTAAAACCAAAATTAACATTGAGTACGGGAAGGCTTAACATCGCTATCACTCGTGGAGGTGCTTGTTCAATATCGATCGAGACATCTAATAAGCCATCTTCGGTATAAATTTTCCACTGAGTGCCTGACAAGTCATTGCAAAGGTAACTGTCTTCTTGGGTAATAAATTGGCCGTTCAGTGTCTTAGTGAATTCCGCTACAGAAAAAGCCATCTCGTAGTGCTTCTTATCCAACTAAAATAACCAAGCTTAGAATTACCGACATATTTTTATCCACCGGCAACAGGTGGCCATATTGATAAAACATCACCCGCTTCTAGAATATGCGAGCTACGGTCTTCACAAACGAATACACCATTCACGAGGACAATATGTGCCAACTTCAAAGGAATACGGTATTCATCGATTACATCTTGTACAGACGTCCCCTGAGCTACTTTTATCTCACGCTTATGGCGTGATGTTCCTGGAGGTAATAGATGCATAAGTGATGCAAATAATTCCAAATACATTTTAATGTTTGTCTTATCCATGAATTAATTTATACACTAAAAATGCGCTGATCCAAAGCACAACGGAGGTAACTTTGGATCGCGGAGGTAACGACTCTAAGGATAGGCTTTTCGTGATCTAGAGTGAAAAACCCCTTAAATACACGCAAAAATCTAGAGTCGCCTAAAGGCGAGCTAGCTTTAAGCTTTAGCATACATGAGTTGTCCATTTCATAAAACGAAATGGCAAGCTCATGGTAAGTAGGGGGGTGACCTTTACAATACATATTTTAACTTGCTAATAAAAAACACTAAGTGATGAATACTAAACAACATTATCCAGCTCTTGAGTAGACCCCAGATAAGCTTCCACAATGCGCGTTGGATCTTTCAACAAACGATCTTTCCAAACACCTAAATGGATTCGACTTTCAATCAACCCACGTATAACACCAATATGCTGAGTAACACCGAGCGTACTCACACCCACTAATACGTCTTCCTCGTCATCCACACCAAATCTGAGATTCATGTACTTATACTCATCAGCGTTATAGATATCGACACTATCTCCTCCTTCAACACCCATCCATAAACCGAAAGAGTGTGAAATCAAACCGAGTGTATCCAGTACATTCATATTCACCGAACCATTATGCTCAACCAAATGGCCTGCCATATTTAGTGCTGCGATGCGACCATGGTCTGTTGCAGTGGGTTGAATCGCTTGTACTGTATACTCGCCAGTAGAAAAATCTTTTCCCTGAGCTACATCACCCGCTGCATAAACATTGGCTACACTAGTCTGCATATTAGTATTGACCACAATACCGTGATCTACATCAATACCTGAGCCTACTAGAAAATCTGTATTCGGTTTCACACCGGTTGCACTGATAACCGTACAAGCACGGATTGATTCGCCACTATCTAACTCGACGATCATAACGTCACCATCTTCTTTGATCGAATTAACGCGTGTCGATGTGCGAATATTGACACCTTTTTCGATACACCATTTTTCGAGAAGACCCCCTGCTTTTTCATCAAGCATACGTGGAACCATTCGATCACCCATCTCTATAACCGTCAGGTTTACACCCATTTTTGCTAACGATTCCAGAATAATACAACCGATAAAACCTGCACCCATCAGTACTACTTCTAAACAACTTTGCGCTCGCACGGCAATTTGCCTTGCATCTTCAAGCGTCCAGCAATTGTGAACATTGGGTAGGTCTGCGCCCTCGATAGGAGGTAATAATGGCTTTGAGCCAGCAGCTATCAATAATTTATCGTAGGATATTTTGGTGCCATCATCCGTGGTCAATTCTTTTAAATCAGTATCAATTTTTGTAACCGCATGACCTAGATACTGGATATTATGACTTTCATAATAATCGACTGATCGAAGATATGTGCCTTCCTCATCGATATCTTTCATCAAAAAATAAGGAATCGCCATTCTCGAATAAGGAGGGATGGGTTCGTTTCCAATCAAAAGGATGGTTGAATCTGGGTCTTCTTTACGTAATGTCTCTGCGGCTACAACACCACAAGGACCTGCGCCAATAATCACATGTCGCATGGATACTCCTAAAAAAATAAGATTGCTTGTACAAGCGCCTAATTAGTTTAATTACCCTATAGCCAAGCACTTAGTATTCGGGATATTAGCTAGAAAGAGCTTGGGAAATCCCAAGCTCTTTTGTTTCAACCTTATAAAGGCAGTGATGGGCTAGCCAATCATTTTCTGAAAACTTTTAATTAAAAGCTTTTTATAAAACCCCTTACGACAAGCTTAAACGATCAAGCGTCTCAGCAGTCGGAATACCTTCCGGTGTCCAACCACGAACCTCGTAGTAAATAGGGAGCATTTCACCTAGCTTACTAACTTCACCTTTTGTAGGACCAGATTTAATGGCTTCTTTTAAGAGTCGTTTTGGTAACGTGTCATCATCACTGGTGAAACCAGCTGCATTATTGTATTGACGTTCCATATTCCAAATTCGCTCACCAGCCTCCAAACATTTATCGACACTCCAGTCGCCTTCACAAGCCGCATCGATTTGAGGTGCGATATCTTCCATACCCCAAGCGAATGTTGTGAAAATACATAAGCCAGCAGAATCAACTAATGCAGTAGCATCTTGAAACGCTTTAACTAGTTCAGGTTTTCCATCAGATTCAGTTTGCTCAGTCTTAACCGGAATACCTAGAATTTCAGAAGCTATAGTGTAGCCTCGCAGATGACATGCTCCACGATTTGATGTGGCATAAGCAAGACCAATACCTTGAATGCCACGTGGGTCATAGGCTGGAAACTCTTGTCCTTTAACCGACATCGACAATTCAGGAGCTCCATACTTTTCACACATGCGCTTTGAACCCATACCTATAATTTTACCAAAAGGAGTTCCTGCAATAACGCCCTCTGTTGCTGCTACTAAGGCTTCTGCTGAACCGAAACGCAAATCAATACCGCCTGTTTCAGCAAGATCAATCTTACCGCCCTCAAATAACTCCATCGCTGCAGCAATCGTACAACCAAGGCTGATAGGATCAATACCATCTTCATTACAAACGAATTGTACATAGGTCAAGGCATCAATATCATCAACACCAGTGTCAGCACCTAGTGACCAAGCAGCCTCATATTCTAAACCACCAGAAGCGCCATGATATTGTGGCTTATCTTTGACCGAGAAATGAGTTCTATCAATAGTAGAAATTCGGCCACAAGCAATGGTGCAACCAAAACACGCGCCATTGGTTGTGAGATTCGGTTTGCCATCACTCGCGCGTGGTTCATGCATGGCTTCGCCAGAAATGTTTTCAGCGCCTTCAAAACCAACATCACGCATATTTCTTGCAGGTAATCCGCCCACACCGTTAATAACATTCATTAACACTTGGGTACCATAAGCGGGTAAGCCTTCACCTGTTACTGCGTTATCGGCTAATACTTTTTTGCCATCTTTCACAGCACTCATGAATTCATCAGGCTTTTCAACACCTTTCACGCCCAGAGTTCCGCGAACTGCAACGGCCTTGAGATTCTTTGATGCCATAACAGTTCCTACACCAGAGCGACCAGCTGCGCGATGTAGATCATTCATAACAGCGGCATACAAACAGCCTTCTTCAGCAGGTCGGCCAACCACTGCAATTTTCAAATTAGGATCTTGATGTTTTGCATGCAGCATTGCATCAGCTTCCCATGCGGATTTGCCCCAAAGATCATCGGCAGGTTTTAATTCTGCAATGTCGTTTTCTATGTATAAATAAACGGGTGATGCGGCTTTACCTTCAAAGATAATCATATCTAGGCCAGCATTTTTAAATTCATTACCAATGAATCCACCAGAGTTAGAACATGCTATAGCGCCTGTTAAGGGACTTTTAGTAATAACAGAATAACGACCAGCTGTTGATGCCATCGTTCCTGTTAAAGGCCCCGTGGCCATAATAAAAATATTCTCAGGGCTCAAAGGATCTACATTCGGATCCGTTTCTTCCACTAAGTATTTAGTTGCTAGACCTCGCTGGCCTAAATAATTATTTGCCCACTCCATATTAAGTGGTTCGGGTGTGCACGTTCCTTCAGTGAGGTTGACGCGTAATACTTTTCTTGTCCAAGACATATTATTTAACCTCTATGCTGATGTGTTTGCGCTAGGAAGACTTTTTTCTGCAAATGCCTTCATTCGATCATATCCAGTCGCATTTGCGTCGATAAATGTTATTGCCTCTGTTGGGCAGGCTTTCGCACATTCTGGATCACCACCACAAAGATCACATTTAGCGACTTTGCCTGTTTCTTGCACATAATTAATCGTGCCAAAAGGACAAGAAATTGTGCATACCTTACATCCCACACATTTATCATCGATGACAATTTTTGCACCTGTGGACATGTCCATGGTAATAGCATCTACGGGACAAGCCCTTAAGCACCATGCCTCATCACATTGAGTACAGGTATAAGGCGCGAAACGTCCTTCTTCATGAAATGTAAATACTTTAATTACAGATCGAGAGGGGTTGAATTCACCTAGCTTTTCATAAGAACATGCCATTTCACACTGTAGGCAACCGGTACATTTAGCCGGATCAAGATGTAACGACTTTTGCATTCATATCTCCTTTAAGCGGTTAATTTTTCTTTATTTTGATTAGTATCATTCATTAGGCATTAAAACCTTTGTATATAACTATAGTTAAATATTTAGAATTTTCCTGAAATTCCTAGAAAGAATTCTAAGAATTATTCATTATTTCGTTATGCAGTTTACTTAACTCATCCCAAGCACCTTTCGCTGTAAGTTCAGCCTGTGCAGGCCAACTTTTAGGTTCGTGCATTTTGTAACGAGAGCCAGCAACGTTAAGGACTTCTTTAAGCGCATCACGATTAGAGTTCTGCATATTTAGTATCGTATAAACCAGCAACATTAATACTTTTTCAATTTTGGTACCAATACCTTCAATCTTTTAAAATTATCAGTACTGTCAGTAAGTATCTAAACTAACGCTCTTTGCACTAGAAGAGACATAGGGTGATCTTGCTATGTTTGCCTCCTAAATATACTTGTAAAAACATACCCCCCTCCTCCAATCAAAGGGGGCGTACAAATATCCTAACTAGGAGTTAAGCATTACTTTGTGATTTTGCCTGAGAAGTCCGGGTTAAAACCATTTTGCTGAATACTTCCGCTTGATGCCATAGTAGACATACTTCTGCTAATTACACGTTTGCGGTATATATCTGAAACCATGTTAGCGTCTCCAGCTAACAATGCTTTGGTAGAACACATCTCAGCACAAAGTGGTAATTTACCTTCAGCAAGTCGATTAGAACCGTACTTCTTATGCTCATCATTACTACCAGTCTCTTCAGGACCACCTGCACAGAATGTACATTTATCCATTTTTCCACGTGAAGAGAAAGCACCTGATGCCGGGAACTGTGGAGCACCAAACGGACAAGCATATGAACAATATCCACAACCGATACAGATATCTTTATCATGAAGCACAATGCCATTATCCGTCGTATAGAAACAATCAACAGGACAAACCGCGGCACAAGGTGCATCTGTACAATGCATACAAGCAACTGATAACGAACGCTCACCAGGCTCTCCGTCTTTGACAGTTACAACACGTCGACGGTTAACACCCCAAGGCACATCGTTTTCATTTTTACAGGCGGTAACGCAGGCGTTACATTCAATACAGCGTTCTGAATCGCAATAAAATTTTACATTAGCCATTATTAATTACCTCCTAAGCTTTAGTTATTTTGCACAGGCTACACTTACTTTCCTGCATCTGTGTTACAGAATCATAACCGTAGGTCATGGCGGTATTTAAGGCTTCTCCCAAAACATATGGATCTGAACCTTTTGGATATTTATCTCGTAAGTCTTTGCCTTGGAAATGACCTCCAAAGCTATAAGGTGCAGAAGCAACACCAGATGCAACGCGACGAGTAACCATCGCTTTTACTTTGATTTTTGCACCCTCTGGTGTCTCAACCCAGACCATGTTTCCATCTCTGATACCACCATTATTAGCATCTCTAGGATTGATTTCTACAAACATATCTTGCTGTAGCTCTGCCAACCACGGATTTGAACGTGTCTCATCGCCACCACCCTCATATTCCACTACACGAAAAGAGGAGAGAATAATCGGGAAGTCTTTTGAATAATCCTTCGCTTGGATTGATCCATAACGAGTTGGTAGTCTCCAGAATGATTTACGATCTTCATAAGTTGGGTACTTAGATACCAAATCTCTACGGTTGGTATATAAAGGCTCACGATGAATTGGAATTGGGTCAGGGAACGTCCAAACATTCACACGTGCCTTAGCATTACCAAACGGTGCACAACCATGCTTAATAGCCACTCTTTGAATGCCACCTGAAAGATCAGTTTTCCAGTTTTTACCTTCTGCAGCTACTTTCTCTGCATCTGTAAGATCATCCCACCACCCTAGCTTCTTCAGCATGTCAGATTTAAATTCAGGATAACCATCCTTGATTTCTGATCCAACTGAATGAAAGCCTTCTGCAAGCAAGTTTGTACCATCACGCTCAACACCAAATCTTGCTCGGAAAGTTAGTCCACCTTCAGCAACTGATTTACTGCCATCATACAAATTAGGTGTACCAGGATGCTTCATCTCTGGAGTTCCCCAACAAGGCCAAGGTAGTCCGTAGAATTCCCCGTCACATGCTCCACCTTCAGCTTTCAGACTAGTGAAGTCGAAATCACCCCAGTGTTCCTGCTGTAGTTTTAAACGTTCTGGGCTTTGACCTGTGTAACCAACAGTCCACATACCGCGATTGATTTCGCGCAATACATCTTCAATATGCGGCTCATCATTTTCAACTTTAATGTTCTTGAACATCTGGTCAGCGATACCGATTTTCTTCGCCAATTTATACATAATTATGTGATCAGGTAACGATTCAAATAATGGCTCCATAACTTTGGAACGCCATTGGAATGAACGATTCGATGCAGTTACCGATCCGTAAGTTTCCATCTGAGTAGCAGCAGGTAGAAGATACACACCATCTTTACGATCATGCATAACTGCGGAAACGGTTGGATATGGATCAACAACAACCATCATTTCCAACTTTTCCATTGCCTTTTTCTGCTCTGTACCACGAGTTTGACTATTTGGCGCATGACCCCAGAAGAACATGGCCTTCAAGTTATCTTTTTGGGCGATATTATCTTTATCTTCCAAAACACCATCAATCCAACGAGACACTGGAATACCTTTGGTATTCATTACATGCAGATCTTTATCACCTTTCTTCTCGTAACTTCCGTCATCGAATTGGCCTTTTATCCAATCGTAATCAAGATCCCAAACTCTAGACCAATGCTTCCATGAACCAGCGGCTAAGCCGTAATAACCTGGCAAGGTATTAGCTAGCACACCCAAGTCCGTTGCACCTTGAACGTTGTCATGGCCGCGGAAAATGTTTGCACCACCACCTGAAACACCCATATTTCCAAGCGCTAGCTGGAAGGTACAATAAGCACGAGTATTATTATTACCCACAGTATGCTGAGTACCACCCATACACCAAATAAAGGTACCAGGACGATTGTCAGCCATTGCTTTAGCTGCCGCTTTTACACGATGCTCTTTAACACCGGTAACACGCTCAACTTCTGCTGGATCCCATTTAGCCACTTCTTGCATGACTTCTTCCATACCGTATACACGTTGGCGTATAAAACCTTTGTCCTCCCATCCATTTTTGAAAATGTGGTACAACATACCCCAAATAATTGGTACGTCAGTACCAGGGCGAATTTGCAAGAAATGATCAGCATGAGCTGCAGTTCGTGTAAAACGAGGGTCAATCACAATAATTGGCGCGTTATTTTCTTCTTTCGCCTTCAGAATATGCAACATTGAAACAGGATGTGCTTCTGATGGATTCGAGCCGATCATCAAGATAGCTTTAGAATTATGAATATCGTTGAAGGAGTTGGTCATCGCACCATAACCCCAAGTATTCGCCACACCTGCTACTGTGGTTGAGTGACAAATACGTGCCTGATGGTCTACATTGTTCGTACCCCACATAGCTGCCATCTTTCTAAACAAGTAAGCTTGCTCATTATTATGCTTAGCAGAACCTAACCAATAGACCGAATCTGGACCAGACTCTTTGCGAATACTCATTACTTTATCGCCGATTTCATTGATCGCTTGATCCCATGAAATCTTCTTCCATTTACCATCTACTAATTTAGTTGGGTATTTAAGACGACGTTCACCATGACCGTGTTCACGAATCGCCGCACCTTTTGCACAATGCGCACCTTTGTTAAATGGGTGATCTAGCGCAGGTTCTTGCCCAGTCCAAACACCATTTTGTACTTCAGCGATAATGCCACAACCTACTGAACAGTGAGTACAAACCGTTTTAACACGCTTAATCTCTCCACCTGTTTTACCAGCAGCTTCTGCTTTCTTCATCATTCCAGGAGAAAGTGCAGTACCTAGAGCCGCACCACCAGCCATTAAACTGGATGTACGTAAAAACTGTCGACGAGACATCGCTTCGCCAGCAGCTTTCTTCGACGTGCCTTTTGCTGCACCAGCTTTATCGATTAAAGAACTATCTATAACCGTATCAGAAACGTAATCAGACTTTTTTGTGAGTTTCATTCCACTATCTCCTTATAGTGCAGCTGATTTATAGTAATCAGCGATATGTTGCGTGAGTCGATAGCCTTCTTCTTTCTTAGTATTTTCGGCTTCGGGTATTTCCTGTGCAGCATTAGCTGCCATAGCAGCATTTGGAAGTGCTACAGCAGTAATTGCCCCAGCCCCTAAAATGATCCCACTACTTATAAATTGACGACGACTGATTTTTGCTTCTGCATATTTTTTCATCTTTATCACCCCTCCAGGGTAAACCAGTAAACTAAATCTATAATTTAAACGCCTAAACGTTTAAATATAACTTTTCAAAATTAATAAAGGCTGTACCGAACCGCCCCACTGCGCGATAGAAAACAGCCGACTCGGCTTCAGATAGATCTTTAAAAAAGCGCCCCATCCAAGGTTCAATGTGTTTTTCAAAGAAGATGACTTGCGTCTCATCTTTTCCAAGATTTTCCTTTTGGTCTGATTTTGCGCTTTCAGTTACAAGCAACGCCATCATTTCGCATAAAGCCGCAACATGATCTTCTGGCTCAACAACACTCTCATCGCGCTCATACCCCAGCACCTTGAGATCGTCTCTTAAAATACTTAACGGTTGCTCCATCAGAAAACCAGTTAAATACCAAGAACCATAAGGAACCAACTCTCCTTTGCCTAGACCTATAAACAAAACATGGTATTCATCATCTATCGCAGAGATATCTGATGATTGCGCAGCCAAACCTAGTGCAGACATTGATAACAACAACTCATCTTCTTCTACATTCTCTACATTAACTTTAGCGAATTCTGAGACATGCTCTAAGACCTCTTGAGCTGGAACGCCTCTGAGAAGTGCAGCCAAAATACTATAGGCAGATGCTCTGTATTGCTGCTCCACTTGCCCAGCACTTTGCTCAGTACTTTTCACAGAGTCTCCTCGAGCTTCCATCGAAACGGCCTGCTGCAAATTATCATCAAGTTGTTGAGACTGGGTTTGTTGTAACATCTTTCCTTCAGACATGAATTTCCTTATATTTCTTTATTAATGCAATGAACGTGCCACTTATCGTGAGAAATAAATAACCAAAAGGGAGTAATTTGACCAAGGCATTTGAAGAATTATGTCCCAAAAACCCTAGTCATGACCCAAAGTACAAAATGTACCGGTTAAATTTACCTACCATTCCCAACTAAGAAATCGAGCTAGTTTTTCCTGCAGCAGTTGCTTCTGAAACCTCTATTAATTTCCCAGATTTACAATCATAGATATAACCATAAATTGGAATACTCGAAGGAACCATTGAACTCTCTCTGATCCTTTTTACATCTTCTGTAACGCTATCTTCTAAATTGCTAATCGTTAACCACTGCACATATTTACCATCAACAGAACCTGGCCCACTACCATGGTCATGCCAACCAGAAGCATCAACACTCGACGTTTCCAAACTACTGGCGAGTAAATTACCCATAATTTCATTATTGAATGTTTCCATCCCGCAATCGGTATGGTGAATCACAAACCATTCTTTCGTACCCAATAACTTATAGGAAATTACCAGCGAGCGAATAGCATCATCACTTGCTCTGCCACCTGCATTTCTAATCACATGTGCATCACCTTCTGCCAGACCTGCATATTTGGCTGGATCAAGTCGCGCATCCATACAAGTCAATATGGCGAAGCTTCTTCCAGGAGGCATTGGCAATTCACTTTTATCACCAAAACTATCCGCATATTCACCATTTGCTGCCATTACTTCATCAACTAAATTACTCATGATTTATCCCTTGAAGCACCGTCAGTTAAGCTAGTGAAACCTCTTCATACAGCCAGAACAAGTGTTAAAGACAAGCTAACTACGATGCAATGAAACCTGTCAATAATTTAGAAATCAGTATCTGGATCTTCCATCATGTCGATAACTTTACAGTCATCGCACATCTTTAAACGACCTCTAGATCTCTCATCAGCGAACATCGAATGTCCAGCCAATTTAGTGATAATCATAGTGATGCCTGATGTTGTCGCAAACGGCTTACCACACTTGGTACAGCAAAAAGGCTCATCCTGATGCAATACTCGTGCTTTCATACGAAGATTTCTATCAAACAATAATCGTGGGGATATTGTGACCGCATCTTCAGGACACGTATTCACACACACATTACATTGCAAACATTTCTCCTCAATCAAACTGACTTGAGGCATCTCCCTACCATCTTGCAATGCATTTCCAGGGCAAGCACTGACACAGGACATACATAAAGTACATTTACTCTGGTCTATTATTACATCGCCAAAAATAGAACCTTCAGGCAATGCAACTACTGGTTCAACCTTATCAGCCTGAGCGACCAAGTGATCCAGCGCAATATAGAATGCCTGACGCTTCTCACCTAAAGGAGCATGAGTAGCCGCGGTAATTTTTGGTAAATTTTCGCTACTGATTAATTCATTTTGATCGTTTATTACCGACACGCAATTTTGCGGATATGACATGGCATCCAAGATATTGTGCGCCATACCCAAATGTAGATTTAAGGCACTCGCCGAAGTCTCTGGCATTCCGTCCAAATTAAACAAGCGCACTGATCTTGCGCCCCAAGCTAATGCAGAAAACCACATTTCTGGCCCTACACTAGCCACTTCTTCTACCGTAATTAGCAATGCAGCAGGAAGCATCTGCTCAACTCTTTCTTGCTCATCTTCTGTTACAAAAACGAGGTCTGGACGTTCATCTGCTTGCTTAAAGTACGTTAAAATCAACGTTCTAATGTGCGTCAATAAATCTCTAGGCTTAGGAAAAGCATAGGTTAATGCACTTGATGGACATACTGTGGCACAGATCCCACCACCATGACAGCGAGAGGTTTCTACTTCTATTTTATCCAACAAAGAGGAAATTGCCTCAGCGGGACAAGCATCAATACAGCGCGTACAACCTATTTTACCCGATCGACCATGGGCACAAATATTTTCGTCATAGTTAACATAAAGAGGCTTCTCAAATACACCTACCAAAGCTTCCAGCTCACCTTTTAATTTATCTATATCTACCCGCTCTATACCGGTAGATATATAACCAGGGGGCTTATAAGCCATGCCAAGAATCGGCTTAGGGCTTAAATCGAGGATCATGTCGGCCTTAAACTCTTTCTCTGCAACACAGACCTCGAATTGCCCCAAGGCACCTTTGATTGATATTTGCTGTTCTACCGGGGAATTTGGAGAGCTACCTTCAAACTGAATAATCTCGCTTGTAAGTACTTTGGTTGGCCCACCTAAAGACTCCAAAGCATCCAAATTAGTTACCACCGCCTGTGAATTAGCAATGACAATAACATGACCACGTGACTGGTATTCAACTACTGATGTTGGTTGTGGCTTTAATTTTTCAACGGCTGCATATGCTGCCTCTTTAGCTTGCGTCTTACTTTCTGAGACAAATAAATCTGTCATGCAACTTCCTCGTTATTACTGTCATTTTTATTAATTTCTTTTGGCACTTCAGCTACTTCAACGTAATCATCTTCTGCTAAAAAACCTTCATTTGTAGAATTTGTAGATGTATCGTTAACAAGCTCTAGATCATCTGATTCAACGTCATCTGCGAACTCGTCAAATTCATCAAACTCATCGTAACCATCAACACCCTCCGCTTCTGCCAACAACCTTTCTTCTTCCTCCTGCTCTTTCTTAGCAAGCGCCCTTTTGGCTTCGACTTCAATCATGTGGTGCATATCAGAAGTAATCGTGGTTGGATCAAGCTTTTCAAAATACGTGTAATCACCGTCGTACTCATCTAAGCCATCTCTAATATTGTAAGACTTTCCATGAAATAGTTTATCCAACGCCATTTTGCGTAAGCCTTCACTAACACTGGTGGACATAAAACCAGAGTAGTCAGATTCTTCATGAAGCGTTTCTACATCTGGCATATCTTCATCGGTCAGTAGATTAAGCTCTGCCAGTTTTTCTTCTGCCGTGAGCTCTTTAGGAAGATCATTGGCTAATTCGGATTCAGTTGCTACAGCATCAGCCTCAGAATCAAGTTGTTTAGCGTTGATTTCTTCCTCTAGCACTAACTGTTTTCGACGTGACCATCTCGCAGCAAAACCTTCATTATTTCCTGACATTGTTACCTGCTTTATTTACATTTGGGAGTAAATTGAAATATTCCAAGATTGGTTTTTTCACCACTTCACTCACCTTTCTTCCAATTTTTACGCTTTCGCTTAATACGTTTTTCGGCTTCGTAATTTTCCAGAATATAGGCTTCTACCCATTGGTATAACTCAGAAGGAATCGGAACCGCATAAACCGTATCGTCACCTTCAAGATAAGCATGAGCCTCATCGAAACTAAGCGTTACCATCATTGGTATCGGCACATCCGTAGGTTCTCCATCATCATCTTCTTCACGCGCCACAATAAAACAACCGGGCTCGGGAGACATAAGATTGTGGTAATAACTTTCACACTCATCCAGAAAAAGACGAATCTTCAAGCCGTTATAGATCAGTTGTTTAACGCCACCCTGCTCAATGACTTTGACTTCTTTATCAGTCTCGTGATGATCAACATCGCCATTGGCTTCAGCCTCGTTAGAGTATGCAACTAAACCAACCGCATCCCACACTTCATCAACCCATTGACTTTTACTAGGTCGACTTTCCATAATTACCGATATCGAAAAACTATCCGGGAGTTTCTTGGATGTAGTCGTCGGAATCCTCGCAGTACTTTTTATAGGTTCACTTACAGATCTATCGTCTGGTGTATTCATAGTTATAATTGTAGGTTAGATTTGCGCATCTTTTTTTGGCTTGCGCATAAGTTTTTTGGCTTGCGCATAAGTTTTAGTTTGAACATCACTTTTTGCAAGTTATATGCCACATGATGTCTTTCAGCTGTTATTTATATAATTAAAGGTCACCCCCCTACTTTTATGAGGTTTTTTGTTTATATAATATAATGAAAACCTCACCCTTCGGGTCGTCGTCACTACGTTCCAACATTGTCTACGCTGCGCTTCGGCTAAGCACTTTTTAACTGCGTAGGTAGCCATAGTTAGCAAAGAGGCATTAAAGTTGATAACAATTTGATAAATCGTCAACGGTATAATTTGTACCATTCATCTAAATTCCTAAAGACATTAAACACCAAATTCTTAAAAAGAATATGACATAGATCTTATTCCATCTAGTTCTCAGGGAAATGGTACGAAAATTGCTATATGTGTTAAAACAAGTTCTATAAGCTATAGTCAGCTTACAATTATTGATAATTGCGCAGGATCTAAATAGTAGAACTAAATTTAGCTAGCGCAAAAAACACCACAGGCCCCAATGACTGATAAATCTGAAGAAAATTTAATAGAGAACACAAACCAAACAAACACAAAGCCGCAACTGGTTGACCGCTTTGGTCGTCAGGTGACTTATGTGCGTCTATCAGTCACTGATCGTTGTGATCTTCGCTGCGTTTACTGTATGTCTGAAGACATGACGTTTGTGCCTCGTGAGCAATTACTGACGCTTGAGGAAATGAGTCGTATCGGCAAAGCATTTGTCGATTTAGGGGTCAATAAGATTCGTATTTCTGGCGGTGAACCACTGACTCGTAGAAATATTATTAGCGTTTTTGAATCTTTAGGTCAGCTAGATGACCTGAAAGATCTTACTATTACTACCAATGCCACACTTCTTGATAAATACGCACAGCCTTTGAAAGATGCAGGTGTAACACGTATCAATGTAAGTCTTGATACCTTAAACGAAGAGCGCTTCAAAAAAATTACACGTATCGGCAAGCTTGAAAAAACCATGACAGGTATCGACGCTGCTTTAAAAGTTGGCTTCCAAAAGCTTAAACTCAACAGCGTTATCATGAAAGATTATAATGACGATGAAATCACCACTTTGGTTGAATTCGTACGTGATCGTGGCATGGACATCAGCTTTATCGAAGAAATGCCATTAGGTGAAATTACCGACCATGATCGCGCTGACACCTATTATTCGAGCGATAAAATACTCAAAAAATTACAAGAAACGTACAATTTATCAGCAACTGAAGAAACTACTGGCGGCCCTGCTAAATACTTCCGCTTTGACGACAACGATACAAGCCGCATTGGATTTATCTCGCCACACAGCCATAACTTCTGTGATGATTGTAACCGTGTACGAGTTACTGCTGAAGGCATGCTATTACTCTGCCTTGGTCAAGAGCATTCGATGGATTTACGCAAGATTGTCAGAGCCAACCCTAGTGATGATGAACCTTTACGCGCCGCCATTATTGAATCGATGCAATTAAAGCCTAAAGGCCATGACTTCAATCTAAATGGACAACCGATTATTATGCGTCACATGAGTGCTACGGGAGGATAAACCCTTGTCCCGAAAACCAGAGTCTCGTAAACCAGCACCCCGTAAATCACCTCTCAACCTAGAGCTAACAGACGAAGGACTCGGTGCCGCATTCGCAGTAAACGGCATTAATGAATATGGTGAAACCATTGATGGCCACATCGCTGCCGAACGCGCCCTAACCATCTATCTCAACAAACGCGAAATTGTTACCTTAATGACTCTAGGTACTCAACCTGAGTTACTAGTACTTGGCTGGTTACGTAATCAACGTCTAGTGAAAAGTGCTGAAGAAATTCGCGCGATTCAAGTCGATTGGGAAACAGAATCCGTTGCTGTCACAACTCATGATGCCTCTCATAACGAACAGTCAGGGATTGATGAAAAACTCAGCAAAAAAACAGTAACAACAGGTTGTGGTCAAGGTACGGTTTACGGCGATATGATGAATGGCCTAAGCCAGATAAAACTACCTGAAGTTTCCCTACGCCAATCAAAAATCTACGAGCTACTCGCCACACTCAATAAACATAACGAAATCTATAAAAAAGCAGGCGCAGTACATGGCTGTGCTTTGTGTCGAGATACTGAAAACCAACGCTTTGTCGAAGATGTCGGACGTCATAATGCAGTAGACGCCATTGCTGGTTATATGTGGCTTCACGACATCACAGGTGAAGATAAAATTTTCTACACCACTGGGCGTCTCACTTCTGAAATGGTGATAAAAGTAGCGCAAATGGGTATCCCTGTTTTGCTCTCTCGTTCGGGAGCGACACAGATGGGTTATGAAATAGCTCAGCAGCTCGGCGTGGTTTTAATTTCTCGCGCAAAGGGAAAACACTTTCTGGTTTACAACGGCGCTGAAAATATAGAATTTGATGCAATACCAAATAAAATAAGATCTACTTCATGAGCAAACTAAATGAGTAAACCAGGCTCACTCGATATCAACACCCCGTTTCTTAGCGTTAAACAAGTCGCAGAATACCTGCAGTTAAACGAAAAAAAGGTGTATTCGCTCGCCAATGAAGGCCACATTCCTGCAACCAAGGTTACGGGGAAATGGATGTTCCCAAGAGAACTCATTGACCGTTGGATGCTGGACTCATCACACAGTGGCTTATTAAAAGATAGACTCATTATCGCTGGTAGCGATGACCCATTATTGTATCGCGTGGTCAACAACTACGCCGCGCAAATGGGCTCGCACACACTCGTTAGCTATTCTCCCACTGGAACGGGTATTGGTTTAAAGCTACTACAATCACAACGCATTGACGTCTGTGGGATGCATTGGGGCCCAACCGCAGAAAGTAGAATGCGCCACCCAGCACTGTTACAACAGCACCCACAATACAAAAACTGGGTATTAATTAGGGCCTTCCAACGCGAACAAGGTCTAATAGTCACCCCCCCACTTTTAAAGCTTTCTGCAAGTCCCGAGGCTTTTTTTGATCCACAGTATCGATGGGCAATGCGCCAGAAAGGCTCAGGTGCACAACGCTTTTTACTTGAAATTCTCAGTCATTACCATAAAACAACGGATCTTCTAAATTGCGAAATAGAAGCAAATTCAGAACGAGAAGCCGCCGCCGCGATTGCTATGGATATGGCGGACATTGCACCAGGCGCACGCTCAGTCGCTACTGAATTTGGCTTAGGGTTTATCAGCTTGGGTTGGGAATCTTTTGATTTAGCATTACCAAGAAATATCTGGTTCAGACACCTGTTTCAAGAATTTATCAATGAATTGAAATCTTTACCCAGCCAGCAAATGGCAGAAGCTCTAACAGGCTACGATTTAAGTTCTTGTGGTGAACTGGTTTGGGGTGATGATTAAATAACAACACAGATATTCATCTTTCATTCCATCTCAGCGTTGCTTTCTTACTCGAATAATCTCATATTATTATATGCTCACATTCTCTGTTAGAAAGCGTCCAGATCTAACAAAAAACCTGAAATGAAATATAAAAATCTGGGTTGTTATTTGGAGTTTAATTTTACACCCCCCTACTTTTATGAGGTTTTTAACTCAACATAATGTAAACCTCACCCTTCGGGTCGTCGTCACTGCGTTCCAACGTTGTCTACGCTGCGCTTCGACTAGGCACTTTTTTAACTATTATTTTAGATTCATCCGCGCAAGCCAAACACATTGCAACTAAACTTAATCATCTAATATCAGATACCAATCAAAAATATGGCTGTAAATAAAATATCAGAAGTCTACTTCTTCGGCACTTGTCTTATCGATCTCGTTTACCCGCAAGCAGGAATGTCTGGAATAAAGTTACTGGAACGCGAAGGGATTAACGTTATCTACCCGCAACAGCAAACCTGCTGCGGCCAACCTGCCTGGAACAGCGGTTATCGAGATGAAGCGAGAGAAGTTGCAGCACTGCAGTTATCTTTATTTAACAAAGAGTTACCTATAGTAGTGCCATCAGGTTCTTGCGCGGGAATGATGAAAACGCATTACCCTGCTCTGTTCAAGGGGAGCGAACATGAATCACTGGCTTTGCAACACGCATCACGTGTCTATGAACTGACTGAATTTTTAGTTGATGTACTGGATATTCAATTAGAAGATTTAGGCGAACCACAAGAGATTGCTATTCATACATCCTGTGCAGCAAGACGGGAAATGGGTGTGGCTGATAAAATCGAATCTTTAGTGTCGCAGCTTTCAAATGTGACTGTTTTAGAGCAAGAACACAAAGCAGAATGCTGCGGTTTTGGCGGAACATTTGCCGTTAAAGAAGCTAAAATTTCAGCATCGATGGTGGCAGATAAAACCGAGAACATAAGAAACACGGGCGCCACACAACTCATCAGTCAAGACGCGGGTTGTTTGATGAATATTTCAGGTGCGTTTGAGCATCAAAGTGATGATCAAACAAATGACCAAGGAAAAGGTCCCGATTGCGACCATATCGCTAACTTTTTATGGGACAGAACCCATGCAAAATAAAACTAGCTCCACTAACACAAACTCTACTAACACTAACAAAAATATTAAGAGTGATATCCCTATTTTCAAAATAGAAGATTTCAAGGTTCGTGTTGAAAATGCCTTAGGTAATGAAGAAGTTAGAAACAACTTTCGGGTCGCCATGAATGGTTTGATGACTCGTAGACTGGATATGTTTCCAGACAAAGAAGAGCTGGAAAATTTACGCACCAAAGCGATGGAAATCCGTGCGAATAGCCTGACAAAATTACCTCAGCTATTAGAACAACTGGAAGCAAATTGTACCGCCAATGGTATTCAAGTGCACTGGGCCGAAACCTGTGAAGAAGCGAATAATATCGTGCTCGACATCATGAATAAACACGATGCGAAGATGATGGTTAAGGGCAAGTCCATGGTCTCTGAAGAAATGGGCATGAACCATTTTATGGAAGAACATGGCATCGAATGGTTAGAATCCGATTTAGGAGAATATATTCTGCAACTGGCAGAAGAACCTCCTTCGCACATCGTGATGCCAACCATCCATAAAAACAGAAAACAAATTGCAGAATTATTTTTCGAGAAGTTTCCCGATATCCCTTACACCGAAGATGTCGATGAATTGACCAAAATCGCGCGAGAATTACTCCGCGATAAGTTCTTCGCTGCGCCTGTTGGTATATCTGGGGTAAATTTTGCCGTCGCCGAAACAGGCACAATTTGTCTGGTTGAAAATGAAGGTAATGGCCGCATGAGCACGACCTCTCCCCCGGTACATATCGCTGTAACAGGCATTGAAAAAGTTGTCGAAAAGCTGGTTGATGTTCCGCCTTTGTACAGTATTCTAACGCGATCAGCGACTGGCCAACCTGTTACCACCTACTTCAATATGATCAGCTCACCACGTAAACAAGGCGAAGAAGGCAGTGAGAAAGACGGCCCGAAAGAAGTCCACTTAGTGTTGTTGGATAACGGCCGCTCGACTATTTATAGCGATCCTGAATTATTAGATACACTCCGTTGTATTCGCTGTAGTGCCTGTATGAATCACTGCCCTGTTTACGTTCGTATCGGGGGTCATGCCTATGGTACAACTTACCCTGGGCCAATCGGCACCATATTCGAACCCCAAACATCGGGCTTAGATGTACACGGTGAACTCACGCAAGCTTCTAGTTTATGCGGCGCGTGTTCTGAAGTATGTCCTGTAAGAATTCCGATTCCCGACATTATTAATCGC
>RCNF010000546.1_pt1 | contig 19543 bp, 14 predicted proteins | sample 2041311 | NCBI WGS metagenome assembly RCNF01 (sample SAMN09708228, study PRJNA481090) | Marine sediment metagenome, whole genome shotgun sequencing project. | biome: marine sediment; feature: ocean; material: sediment; isolation source: Sewage treatment plant 2 marine sediment (STP2) ... | reverse complement strand
GGTTGATCCCGCCGCCCCCGGCCCCGCACTGCGATGACGATGGCAAAGACAATGCCACCGAGAATGGCCAGTTGGACCAGCAAACCAATAATCAATGACATGGGTTACCTCCAGGTACAGCCGGCAAGCGGCCAGGTTGCGTCGGTTATGACCCACTCGCCGTCAACACGGTCGAGTTCCAGCTCGGTCTCACGGGAATAGTCGTAGCTGTCGAATGGGAAGATCCCGAGGTCATACTCGTTCGAGAGCAGGCGTAGCTCTATCTCGGCATGGGATCCGTCATTGTGGACTTCGTCGAAGCTTGCCGAGTCGGCATTGCGGACCCACCATGGTTCGAGATCCTCTGGCCCACACTCTTGCTGCAGAGCCGGGGAGAGGTAGCCGTGTGCTGTCTCCGGATCCTCGTCGAATAGCGCCTGGATATAGGCCTGCGCAGTTGCTTCAGGTGTGCCGGGGGCGTACGAGCGTACGTCGGATCTCGCCAGGGCGACGGCGACGAGCAGGGCCAAGACTACGAAGATACCGATTCCGATGAGGATCGGCTTTCCCGGCGTCGCTGTGGCTTTCTTGTTCATAGCTCCAGTGTCTCAAACTGGCAGCCTGCATACAGGGGGATTGGCCCCTAGATGTTTCTGGGGGCGTGTGCTGCGCGCAGCCGGAGTCTTCGAGGCAATACACTGCGGACTCGGAGGAGACCATGAGAATTGTGCTTGTTGGCCCAGGCCGGGCCGGAATGTCGTTGGCGATGGCTGCGACCGCAGCCGAACACGACGTTGTTGCTGTTGTCGGGCGAAGCGCCGATTCCGCACAACGAGGGGCGGTGATGGTGGGAGCAATACCGCTGACAATTGCCGAAACGCTCCCCGCCGCAGACCTACTAATCATTGCAACCCGCGATTCGGCTATCTCGGCGGTGGCGGCGGCAATCGCCGACCGCGCGAGCGACGTCGCGTCGGCCGTACATGTCTCGGGGTTGACTCCGGTAGCCGCGCTGGCGCCCCTTGCCGAGAAGGGCATAGCGACCGGATCGTTCCATCCGCTGCAGACGTTGCCAACGCCGGAGGCGGGGGCGGCCCGTCTCGCCGGTGCTCACATCGCCATTACCGCCGTCTCTCCTTTGCGGGAACAGTTGGAGGCTTTGGCGAGGGACTTCGGGGCAACGCCATTTATGCTCGAGGACAGCGCCAAGCCGGTCTATCACGCCGCGGCGGCTGCAGCTGCGAACTTTCCGCTGGCCGCGTTGGCGATGGCATCGGATCTATTTGCCGCCGCCGGTGTCCCCTGGGCAGCGGCCCGACCGCTGGTTGAAGCCGTCGTCGCCAACGCCTTCGAGATGGGACCGCGGGCGGCGCTGACGGGCCCGGTGGCCCGCGGCGACATTGAAACCGTGGCCGCCCAATTGCAAGCGGTCGACTCGATCGCTCCCGAATGGCGGGTCCCGTTCGCCAGGTTCATCGAGGTCCTCGCCGCCATCACCGGGCGAGCCGAGCAATTCGATTCTGTGCTTGACAACGAAAACGAGAGTCAATGAGGATCACCAAGTCATTCGCTGAGACCCGTTCCGTTGTTTCCGGCACCGTTGGACTGGTGCCAACGATGGGCTTTCTGCATGAGGGGCACCTATCGCTTATCGAGGCGGCCCGCCGATCATGTGACACTGTTGTCATGTCGCTCTTCGTTAACCCTCTGCAATTCGACAGGGAGGACGATCTGGTCCGATATCCACGTAACACCGAGCGTGACGTCGATCTCGCCACGGCAGCAGGCGCCGACGTCGTGTTTGCTCCAGAGGTCGACGAGATGTACCCAAACGAGCAACTGACCAGGGTCAACGTCGGGCAACTCAGCGACGAGCTCGAGGGTCCGAATCGGCCTGGTCACTTCGAGGGTGTCGCCACGGTTGTCGCCAAGTTGCTCGCCGGGATTCAACCCGACCGCTCCTTCTTCGGGCGCAAGGATGCGCAGCAGTTGGCGATTGTCCGTCGCATGTCACGTGACCTATCAATGCCTGGCGAGATTGTTGGGGTCCCCATTGTCCGGGAAGCCGATGGGCTGGCTCTGTCGAGTCGCAATGTCTTTCTTTCTGATGATGAGCGACAGGCAGCGTTGGCTCTCAGCCGCGGTCTGCTGCGGGCGGCGGATCTTGTTGCGGAAGGGGAGCGGGTGGCCAGCGAGCTGGCGGGAGTGGTCCACGACGAAGTGGGTGACTCGCTTGAAGTTGAATATGTGTCGCTGGCAGGTCAGGATCTGGTGCAACCGCTTGAAAAACTCGATCGGCCGGCCTTTTTGGCGCTGGCGGCTTGGTCGGGCAAGACCCGGCTCATCGACAACGTGCACTTTGACGGGGACACTTTCATCGCAGATCGAGGAATTCGGCTCACCGAGCGGAGTGTGCTGTACGGGACAGGAGAAATCTGATGCTGCTCACCATCGACATTGGCAATACCCAGACTGCTCTCGGACTACTCGACGGGGACAAGGTTGTCGCGCATTGGCGGCTGACCACCATCGCCGACCAGACGGAAGACGAGCTACGCATCTCGCTCACGGGTCTATTTGGGCTGGAGGGCTACAAGCTCGCCGACATCTCCGGTATTTCGCTCTCGAGCGTCGTTCCCGCTCTTACGGCGGCGTTTCGCACCGTCGGGCATTCGATAACTGCGGGACCTGTTGTTGTGATTGGACCAGGGGTCAAGACGGGTATGCCGATTCTGATCGACAACCCGCGTGAGGTCGGAGCCGACCGGATTGCCAATGCGGTTGCAGCCAGGGATCGTTACGGCACGCCGGTCGTCGTGGTGGACTTTGGCACCTCGACGAACTTCGATGTCGTCAGCGCTGCCGGGGAATACCTTGGGGGCGTAATCTCGCCGGGTCTACACATCGCCACCAAAGCACTCATTTCCGGCACCGCGGCGCTGCGTCGTGTCGAGTACGTGCCGCCTCGCTCACCGATCGGCAAAGGAACAGTCGAGGCGATTCAGAGCGGTGCTTTGTATGGTCATGCTGGTCTTGTTGACGGGATAATGGAGCGGGTAGCCGGAGAAATTGGCGGTGAGGTCACCCGGGTTGCCACCGGTGGCCTGGCCTCTACCATCGTCCCCCATTGTTCGAGTGTCTCGACGATTGATGAGTTCTTGACGCTTGAAGGACTCCGCATCATCTACGAATTGAACAACACATGAGCGATACCCCTGAGATTGAAGAGCCAAGCCCAGACGGTGGTCTTGCCGACCACCCACTGACCGCACAGCGTCTCGCCAAGCATGAGGCAACCCTCGCCGATGAGGGCTATCCGTATCGCTTTGACCGATCCGCCTATGCAGGCGATCTCCATGAGTCCTATGCGTCTCTGGCACCAGGCGAGGAGACCGAGGATCGAGCTGCGGTCGCCGGACGTCTCATGGCGATGCGCAAGATGGGCAAGCTCATCTTTGCGGTCCTCCAGGACACGACAGGGAAGATCCAGCTGTTTGTCGACAAGCGCACCCTCGGTGACGAAGGGTTTGCCTCGTTTTCCGATCTTGACATCGGAGACTGGGTTGGAGCTGCCGGGGTCGTCATCACTACAAAAAAGGGTGAGGTCAGCGTCCGCATCGATGGCTTTGAACTGCTGGCCAGGGCGTTGCGTCCGCTGCCGGACAAATGGCACGGGCTGCAAGACATCGAAGCCAGGAGTCGGCGTCGCTATGTCGACCTGATGGTGAACGATGATGCCAGGCGGATCGCCCTGGTCAGGGCGAAGATTGTCTCTGAGCTCCGTCGCCAGTTCGAAGCACGGGGCTACATCGAGGTGGAGACACCGGTGCTTCTGAATCAGGCAACGGGTGCTTTGGCCCGACCCTTTCAGACTCATCACAACGCCCTCGAACAAGACATGTATCTGCGTATTGCCACCGAGCTCTATCTGAAGCGTCTTGTCGTTGGCGGGCTAGAGCGTGTATTCGAGATCGGCCGGATCTTCCGCAACGAAGGCGTCGACGCCACTCACAACCCCGAGTTCACGATGTTGGAGTCGTACGAGGCCTTTGCCGACTACCGCGACATCATGGTCATGGTTGAAGAGATGATCGGGGCCTGTGCCCAGGTCGCCGTCGGGACCACCGAGATCACCTATCAGGGTCGTGCTTTGAACTTGGCGCCGCCGTTCCGCCGGGTGCGCATGGTGGACTTGGTTGCGGAAGCCACAGGGGAATCGGTGAGCTTTGATCGACCGATCGAAGAAATGCGTGACCTGGCTCGTCGCCACGGAATAGAGCCGGACGGCATCTGGGGACACGGCAAGATCATCGATCAGCTGTTTGAGGCACTCATCGCCGACAACATCTGGGAGCCAACGTATGTGCTCGATCATCCAAAAGAGGTCTCACCGCTGGCCAGGGAACATCGTGATGATCCGAACCTGACCGAGCGTTACGAGTTGTTTATCGCCGGTGCGGAGTATGCCAATGCCTTCTCAGAGCTGAACGATCCGCTCGACCAGCGCCGTCGTTTTGAGCAGCAGGCTGTCGCCCGTGCGGGAGGCGACGACGAGGCACATCCCATCGACGAGGACTACATCCTCGCTCTTGAGTACGGCCTTCCACCGACCGGTGGCCTTGGCATCGGGGTCGATCGCATCGTCATGCTGCTCACAGACCAGCACCACATTCGCGAGGTCATCCTGTTCCCGACTTTGCGGCCCGAGGGGTAGCCGAGCCGTTCGTGCGTATCTGGGGCCGGAGTGCCGGCGCGGTGTACGCAAGAACAGAGGGCGGATCGGTCTCTGTTAGTTGGTAGCCTCAGGGGAGCGCACGAAAGGCTGTCATGACGGTCACTGCTCCGTACGGATCATGGGAATCGCCGATCACCATCTCGATGCTGACCGAGGCAGGGGTGCCGCTAGGTGGGGTGACGACCGACGGCGGTGATCTGTACTGGACCGAGTCGCGTGCTCTCGAAGGCGGGCGCACCGTGATAGTGCGGCGTGATGGTCACGGCGAGATCTCCGATGTTGTTCCCGAGGGCTTCAATTCTCGAACCAGGGTCCATGAATACGGTGGCGGGTCGTATGCGGCCAAAGACGGAGTTCTCATCTCGAGCGATTTTGTCGACCAGCGCGTCTATCTCCTCGAAGACGGCAATGCCACGCCGATAACACCAGAACCGAGGATCCCAGCAGGCGATCGGTACGCCGATTTTGAGTTCCACGACGATCGCATCATCTGTGTTCGGGAGCGGCACCGTGAAGGCAAGGAAGCAATCAACGCTCTCGTGGCCTTCCCGCTTGATGGTTCCGACAGACCGCGGGTCATCGCAAGGGGACACGACTTCTATTCGTCACCACGGGTCAGCCCCGATGGGACCGCTCTTGCCTGGCTTTCGTGGGACCACCCCCGGATGCCCTGGGACGGCACCGAGCTTTGGGTAGCGGCACTAGCACCTGACGGCTCGATTTCGGAGCCGGAACTCGTCGCCGGGGGAGACGACGAGTCGATATTCCAGCCCGACTGGTCGCCGGCGGGCGTGCTTCATTTTGTCTCCGACAGGACCGGATGGTGGAACCTCTTCCGGGTTGTCGATGGGCATATCGAAGCGCTGCATCTGATGGACGCCGAGTTCGGGGTCCCGCAATGGGTGTTCGGCATGCGTCGCTACGGCTTCCTGCTCAACGACCGTGTCGCGGCTGTCTATGCCGATGGTGGCTTCGATCACGTCGCGATCATCGAAGGTGACACGCTGCAGTCTGTGCAAGTTCCGTACGACTACATCGGGTCAACGGTTGCCACGTGTGGGGATCAGCTGTTTACGACGGCCGGTGGTGGACGTACGTCGGTGGCAGTCGTCCGCATTGACGTCGACACCGAAGCCGTCAAGGTCGTTAAGAACAGCCTCGAGATCGATGTGGATCCTGCGTTGATCAGCTTTCCCGAGGCAATTGAGTTTCCTACAACGAACGATGAGATTGCTCATGCGTTCTACTACCCACCACGCAACCCTGACTTCGTGGCACCGGCGGGCGAGACGCCGCCACTGCTGGTGTTCAGCCACGGTGGGCCGACCGGGTACGCCTCTCCCGAGCTCGACCTGGGTCTCCAGTTCTGGACGTCGCGCGGGTTCGCCGTTGTCGACGTGAACTATCGAGGTTCGAGTGGATACGGCCGCGCCTACCGCAATGCGCTGCGTGAGCAGTGGGGTGTGGTCGATCTAGATGATTGCATCAACGCTGCCTTGTTCCTGGCTGACGCCGGCCACGTCGACGGAGAGCGGATGGCGATCAGGGGCGGTAGTGCCGGCGGCTACACAACCCTGTGTGCGCTTGCCTTTGCGGACGTCTTTGCGGCGGGTGCGTCGTATTACGGCGTAGGCGATCTGGCCGCCCTGGCAATGGATACCCACAAGTTCGAGTCTCGATACCTCGACAGCATGATCGGCCCTTATCCAGAAGCTGCAGATGTGTATGAGGAGCGATCCCCGATCCACAACGTCGATGGGTTCTCTTGTCCGGTGATTTTGCTGCAGGGACTCGACGACAAGGTCGTTCCGCCAAAACAAGCGGAGGAGATCGTTGCCGCCCTCGATGCCAAGGGGATCCCACACGCCTACGTACCGTTTGCCGGCGAGGGGCACGGGTTTCGCAAGGCTGAAAATATCGAACGGGCCCGTGAGGTCGAGTTCTACTTCTACTCGCGGGTATTCGAGTTCGACCCTGCCGATGTCCTTGACCCGGTAGAGATCGCCAACGAAGAGGCGCTGTAAAAGGGGCGACTGCTAGCTTTCTCGGGTCATGAAGTTTCCCACCCGTCTCGCTGCCGTCCTTGTTGTCTTGTCCTTGTTCGCCGCTGCTTGTACCTCGTCCACACAAGATACGACCACAACCGCGGCCCCCCCGACGACGGTTCCGACCACCACGACGACCACGGAGCCACCCGGAGACGAGCTGTATTTGGTCCTGATGTGGCACCAGCACCAACCCCTGTATCCCAAGGACGAAGCCGGTGTGGTCAGCCGTCCGTGGACCCGGGTCCATGCCACCAAGGACTACTACGACATGGCTGCCCTGGTCGCCGACTATCCGGACCTCCACGTGACGTTCAACCTCACGCCGGTGTTGATGCGTCAGCTCGAGGAGTTCAACCAGGGGACCCGGGACATCTACTGGGTGATGACCGAGGTCCCAGCAGACGAGCTCAGCCAGGAGGAGCGAACCTTCATCCTGGACAGGTTCTTTGACACGAACGCAAGCATCGTTGCCCGCTTCCCCCGGTATCAGGAGCTGATCGAGAAACGAGATAGACCCAACAGCTTCAGTACCGGTGAGATCCGAGATCTACAGGTTCTGTTCAACCTCGCTTGGACCGATCCTTCCTTTCTCGCAGTTGAGCCGTTGGCCGGTCTTGTTGAGAAGGGCCGAAATTTCTCAGAAGAAGACAAGCTGACCTTGCTTGCCGAGCACGAACGGATCATCGCTGGCGTGCTGCCGCTGCACCGCGAGCTCTGGGAATCTGGTCAGATAGAGGTGACAACGACCCCGTTGGCTCATCCCATCCTGCCCTTGATTGCCGACACTTCGCTGGCGACGGTTGGCGATCCAACCGGGCTGCAGCCGACGAATCGGTTTCGTCAGCTAACCGACGCTGTCGACCAGGTGGTCTTCGGCCTCGATGAAGCGGAGCGCGTCCTCGGACGTCGCCCGACGGGAATGTGGCCGGGCGAGGGATCGGTGGCGCAACTGGTCATGAACGTCTTCGAATCGAGTGGCGTGAAGTGGGTGGCAACAGGCGAGGATGTTCTGGCCAAGACTCTGGACATCGGCAGCTTCACCAGGGACGACAGTGACCTGGTTCAGGAAGCCGATGTCTTGTACTCGATGTACGAGGCGCAAACCTCTGGCGACGGTGTCGGCATGTTCTTCCGCGACGTTGTGCTTTCGGACCGGATCGGTTTTGAGTACTCCGGTAGCGACCCGAATGTCGCTGCCGATGATTTCATGGCCAGACTCCGCGATATCAACGACGCTCTCGACGCTGCTGCTGTCGCTGGACCCAAGGTGGTCAGCGTGATCGTCGACGGTGAAAACGCATGGGAACACTACGAGAACGACGGTATCGATTTCCTCAATGCGCTCTACAGCAGACTGGCCGATTCAGATTTTGTCCAGACAATCACGCCGAGTGCGCTTCTCGAGCAGTACCCGACCGAGTCCCAGCCGCTGCCCGACGTGTTCCCGGCATCGTGGTTCCAGCCCAATTTCGCAACCTGGATCGGCGAAGAAGAAGAGGCCAGGGCATGGGACTACTTGTACCGCACCCGGGCCGATTTTGGTGTTGCTGAGCGCAGTAACGAACACGACGCTGCCTCAGTTGCAGCTGCCTATGAGACGATGCTCTTTGCAGAGGGTTCAGACTGGTTCTGGTGGTACGGGGCCGATCAAGAATCCGGTGATGATGGCTATTTCGACACCGCTTTCCGCGAGCTGCTTGGACAGGTCTATGACGCCCTCGGTCTGGAGCGACCGGCGTTTGTCGCCATCCCCATCACTCCGCAAGCGACGGTTGAACCCGACCGGGGCATTACGGACCTCGTCAGCATTGAGATCGACAACGACTTGGACACATTGGATTGGAACCAGGGTGGCCGCTACGAGTTTGAGGGTGGCAACCTTGTCGAATCTCTTGACTATGCGTTCGATACCGAGTTCTTGTACCTGCGGACCATCTTTGAGCGTGAAGTGCTGGGAGACGGCAACGTTTCGTTCGATCTCTACCTGGACATCCCCAACGCCTCGCGTCAGTACGGGCTCAGCGACGGGGGATCGGTCCTCGGCTTCCAGGGCACCCACCGGCTGTCGTGGACAGGGCTCGATCCGGTCTCCGTCGTCGGTCTGATCGTGCACAGCGGTCGCGAAGAGGACCAGAACGTGGAGATGGTTGCTGGATTCAATGGGGAAGGGATCGAGCTCGCCATTCCAATAGATTCGCTGCCGGCCATCGAGGTTGGTGATCGAATCACGTTCCGATTTGTGGAGACCAGCGGTGGCCCCGATGGAATCAGCCTGCCTGCCGCAGGGCCCGGCTACATCCAGGTGCCCGAGATCTCGAACGTCGACGCGGTCTTCAGCGCTTCCGACCTCATTGGAGATGACCATGGGCCGGGGTCTTATACCTATCCAAGCGATGGTGTCTTCGGGGCGGGCTCGTACGATCTGACCAATTTCTCTGTCGGTCTATCAGGCGACAACGCCGTGTTCAGTTTCGATGTCGGCGCTCCCATCGGCAACCCGTGGGGGAGTCCGGTTGGGTATTCAACTCAGACGTTCGACATGTACATCGACACTGACCCCGGTGCCGGAACCGGGGCACGGTTGTTGCTGCCGGGCCGCAATGCGGCACTCGAGGGTGGAAACGGCTGGGAATACGCTCTAACTCTCGAGGGGTGGTTCCCGGCGCTCTATCTGGCTGCTGCCGATGGATCCACGGAGGAGACCGAGCCAACATTCAAGGTGATCGCCGACTCGGATGGTCGGGTGACAGCGCGGTTACCCCTTGAGCTGCTCGGGGATGGAGATCCGTCGACCTGGGCCTATGCCGTTGTCGTGATGTCGCAAGAGGGATTTCCATCGGCAGGGGTGCGTCGCATCCGCGATATCGGTCAGGTCGCAGAGCAGTGGTCAGGGGGCGGGGCCCCCGACGATGTGAACCACAGCCGTATCTATGACGTCTTGTATCCCGATACGGGCGTGCAAGAGGAATTGCTGAGTGGGTACGAATCAGCGGCATCACTCGACGGTCTTGGCCCTGACGATTATCCCCAGGTCCCCATGGTGCGCAATCCCGCAACTAGCCCGTGAGTCTTTGGTGGTCTGGCGTCGCTCAGCGCCGTATACGGCGCTGGTGGACGCCAGACCGGGTTAGCGCTGGCTGCGAGCTACTTCGACTCGGTCAAGGAGGTAACGGTCGAGATTGCGGATGATCGGGGTGAGCGCGGTCTCAGGGATTCGGGCCGCCGCCTTCTCCGATGCGCGCATGCGTTCTGTTGCCTCGTCGAGGACACGATCGATGTAGCCACGTTCGGTAACGAGCTCGATCACCCGGTCGATTGCCTGTTGTTCGTATGGCGCCTCGCCCTCGAGGAGCGATCTGATCTCAGCACCGTCGGGGCCGTCGGCGGCGTAGAGCAACGGCAGTGTGAATGTTCCTTCGCCGATATCGCTCCCGGCCGGCTTCCCCAACCAGGCTTCGTCTGCGACAAGATCCAGCACATCGTCGGCCAGCTGGAAGACAAGTCCCATTTCCCATGCCCAATCGCTGATGGCCTCGATCGTGTTCTGGTCGGCACCGCCGGTCATCGCTCCAAGGCGGGCCGAAGTTCTGATCAGGCTTGCGGTCTTGCCACCGATTACGGCGTAATACTCGTCGGGTCCGTGGTCGAGGTCGTTGTCCAGTTGGAGCTCGCGAACCTGCCCCTCGCATAGCGTCGCATAGGTGCGGGCGATTAGCGCAACGGCTTCAGTTCCCAGGGGTGCGGCCACTTCGGAAGCCCTAGCCAAGAGGAAGTCGCCAGCAAGGATGGCCACAGTGTTGGTCCAGTTCTCGTTCACAGAAACCTGGCCACGGCGGGTGTCGGCCTCGTCGATGACGTCGTCGTGATAGAGCGAACCGAGATGAACCAGCTCGACAGCAACACCGGCTTCGACTGGCCCACCGCCGTCGGTGCCACCCAGCTCGGCAGCGACCTGTGCCAGCAGCGGGCGATAGCGTTTGCCGCCGGCAGCCAATCCGTGTTGGGCAATCTTGGTGAGAAAGCTGTCATCTGAGGTGGTGACTTCACGAAGCCGTTGCTCAACGTCGGCCATGCGTCGCCAGACACGATCGATGGGAACTAATTCTTGGAGAATGGGGCTGTCCATATGAGGTGCGATGGTAGTCCACCCAGCGATGGCGGCTCCCGCCAGGCGCTCATCTGGATTCGGTGTCTCTACCGAATACATAGATGAGACAACAACTGTGAAGGGCTCGTGTGACTCATGGAGGCAAATCCGTCACAAAATGTCTTTCAGCGGGATTACGATCGACGATCAAGTTGTTTCACTTATGACAATGAAGCAGTGGCCGATGAAGGAATGTCGGTGACTGTGACGGCCAGGAGCTACTTTTTGGCCGTAGCTATACTCCGCTGGCGCCGGAAAACCGGCTGCCGAAGTTTTGAGGTGAAAAGTGTTTGAACGGTTCACCGACCGGGCCAGGCGAGTCGTTGTACTCGCCCAAGAAGAAGCCCGGCTGCTTAACCATAATTACATAGGGACCGAGCACATCCTGCTGGGACTTATCCACGAGGGCGAGGGTGTAGCTGCCCGCGGTCTTGAAAGCCTTGGGATCAGCCTTGAATCGGTTCGTTCCCAGGTAGTCGAGATCATTGGTCAGGGCTCACAAGCTCCCAGCGGCCATATCCCCTTCACGCCCCGGGCGAAGAAGGTTCTGGAGCTGTCGTTGCGTGAGGCGCTGCAACTCGGTCACAACTACATCGGTACTGAGCACATCTTGCTCGGTCTCATCCGCGAGGGTGAAGGTGTCGCTGCCCAAGTTCTGCAGAAACTCGGTGCGGAGCTGCACAAGGTGCGGCAGACCGTTATCCAGCTGCTTTCGGGTGTCCAAGGTGAGGAGAGTTCCTCGCAAAGTGCTCATCCGGGCGGTTCCGGGCGGGGCAAGAGCAGCGAGAAATCAGCCGGCGGCTCGACCGTTCTCGACCAGTTTGGCCGCAATCTGACTCAGCAGGCCCGCGATCACAAGCTCGACCCGGTAATCGGGCGTTCCAACGAGATCCAACGGGTCATGCAGATTCTGTCTCGTCGTACCAAAAACAACCCTGTGCTCGTTGGTGAGCCAGGCGTCGGAAAGACGGCCATTGTCGAGGGCCTTGCGCAGCGCATCGTTGCCAACGAGGTTCCCGACACGCTCACCAATCGCCAGCTGTACACCCTGGACCTTGGTGCCCTGGTGGCCGGTTCGCGCTACCGCGGCGATTTCGAAGAGCGTCTCAAGAAGGTGCTGAAAGAGATCCGGACTCGTGGCGACATCATCTTGTTCATTGACGAGATTCATACGCTGGTTGGGGCCGGTGCCGCTGAGGGCGCTATCGACGCTGCCAGCATCCTCAAGCCGATGCTGGCTCGTGGCGAGCTGCAGACGGTGGGGGCGACGACTCTCGAGGAGTACCGCAAGTACCTCGAGAAGGACTCTGCGTTGGAGCGTCGTTTTCAGCCCATTCAGGTTGAAGAGCCATCGGTTGCCGACACGATTCGCATTCTCGAAGGCCTTCGGCCCAGCTATGAAGAGCACCACAGGGTTCGCTTCACAGATCAGGCTCTGGTCAATGCCGCCAATCTTGCCGACCGCTACATCGCCGACCGCTTTCTGCCGGATAAGGCAATCGACCTCATCGACGAGGCCGGGAGCCGGATGCGGCTGCGTCGTGGCCATCTGCCCGCTGAGGTGCAAGAGATTGACGACGAGATCTCGAAGCTGCGCTCCGACAAGCGTGATGCAGTTCGGGCCCAGCAGTACGAACGCGCTGCCCAGCTGCGTGACAAAGAACGTGGCCTGATCACCGACCGCACTGAGAAGGAGCAGGAAGCCGTCGCCGCCGGTGCGGACTACACATCCGTGATCGACGACGAGGAAATCGCACAGGTTCTTGCCCAGTGGACCGGAATCCCTGTCCATCGTCTTACGGAAGAGGAGACTTCGCGTCTGCTCAACATGGAAGACGAGCTGCACAAGAGGATCGTTGGTCAGAGCGGCGCAATCGAGGCTGTTTCCAGGGCTATCCGCCGTACTCGAGCGGGTCTCAAGGATCCGAAGCGTCCGGCTGGTTCGTTTATCTTCCTCGGCCCATCTGGTGTTGGAAAGACCGAGTCGGCCAAGGCGCTTGCTGAGTTCCTATTTGGCGATGAAGACTCGCTGATTCAGATCGACATGTCCGAGTACATGGAAAAGCATGCGGTCAGCCGTCTCGTCGGCTCGCCTCCCGGTTACGTCGGATACGACGAGGGCGGCCAGCTCACCGAGGCAGTACGCCGCAAGCCATTCTCAGTCGTCCTTTTTGACGAGATCGAGAAGGCCCACCCCGATGTCTTCAACATTCTGTTGCAGATCCTCGAGGACGGTCGTCTCACGGATTCGCAAGGGCGTTCTGTCGACTTCAAGAACACCGTGATCATCATGACCTCGAACTTGGGTACCAAAGACCTGCGCAAGCAGTCGATCGGGTTCAGCCCTGGTGGTGACGACGTCAACTACGAACAGATGAAGGAAAAGGTAACCGAGGCGCTGAAGGTTCACTTCCGCCCCGAGTTCCTCAACCGCATCGATGATGTGATCGTGTTCCACGAGTTGAGCATGGATGAGGTCAAGCAGATCGTTGACTTCTTCCTACGTCGTGTTCGTGACCAACTCGAGTCACAGGCTCTGGATCTCGCCCTCACCGAGGACGCCAAGGATCTGATGGCAAAGACAGGCTACGATCCGCAGTTGGGAGCCAGGCCTCTGCGCCGGGCGATCCAGCGCATGCTCGAGGACCCGCTTTCGGAGAAGGTGCTCTACAAGGAGTTCCCCGCCGGAGCAACGATTCTTGTCGATGTCGACACAGAAGACCCAGAGCGGCTTTCCTTCACCTCGGTGGAGACACCGGACCAGCCACCACTCGAAATGGCTGACGAGGTCGAATAGCCGTCACAGGGTTCACTTGTGGTGTCTGCCATAGTGCTTCTATGAGTTATCCAGACGCGCCCCAAGGTTTGCCGCCCACGCAACACATACCGGCTGATCAGGTCATCAAGCAGTTGTCTGACTTCGGCCATGACCGCATCGATGGGCTGAGCGTTTTCAAGATCCTGGTGCTGGCAACGATGGGCGGTGCCTTCATCACGGTCGGAGCGCTGTTCTCGATTCTGTTGGGTGCCGGGTTTGAGTCTCCAGGGGCACGGCTCATGGTTGAGGGCTTTGGCTTCAGCGTCGGGTTCTTCTTCGTTGTTCTCTCGGAGGCGGCTTTGTTCACCGAGGCGAACGTGGTGATGCCGGCGACGTTGCTCGAAGGTGCATCGTCGGCGCGGCGGGTCCCGCGGTTCTGATCGCTGGCGTTGCTAGGCAACCTGATTGGTGCGGTCACCATCGGTTGGCTTATCGCTATCGCCCACCCGCCGACCGGAGAGGTTGAGTCGCTACTGGCAGAGGTCGTCGACACCAAGATGTCCTTTCGGGTCATTGGCGGTGTTGAGGGCTGGTCCAAGCTGATCCTGTCCGGGATCTTGGCCAATTGGCTGGTGGGGATGGCTGCATTCTTTGCCACGATGGGTCGAACGATCATCGGGAAATACATCCCTGTGTTCTTGGCGGTGTCGATGTTCGTTGCGGCGGGGTTCCAGCACTCGCCGGCGAACATGGGTTATTTCTCGCTCTCGATGGCGAGCGGGGGCGGGCCGGGATGGGGACCGGCGATATTCTGGGATCTTCTACCCGTTGGTATCGGAAATGTTATTGGGGGCACCTTGCTGGTAGCGCTCCCGTTCTGGTTGGTCTTCGGGCGGGATAGGTAGCTGTCTCTGTCGTATAGCCGACAATGACGCATTAACGTCAATCTGCACTGGTTCAAGACGAAGTCACCATCACAGCACAGGAGTGGACACCATGACCTCAATTGACACGACATACGATGTTCTCGTTGTAGGCGGGGGACCGGCTGGCGAGAATGCAGCAGACATCGCCGCTCGCGGCGGACTGCGTGTAGCAGTGATTGAACGTGAGCTGGTCGGTGGCGAATGTTCCTACTGGGCCTGCATGCCGTCAAAGGCGTTGCTCCGACCAGGTGAGGCGCTGGAAGCTCTGCAGCGGGTGCCAGGGGCCAAGGAAGCGGCCACAGGGTCGATTGATGTCGAAGCGGCGTTGGCACGGCGTGATGCGATGTCGGCCAACTGGGATGACGCGGGCCAGGTCTCCTGGCTTGACAGTGTTGGAGTCGATCTGATCCGGGGGCACGGACAACTCGTTGGCGAACGCCAGGTTGCGGTCACCGCCGAGGACGGTTCGGTGACAAGCTATCAAGCCAACAAGGCGGTCGTTGTTTCAACCGGCTCCACAGCCGCCTGGCCACCGATTCCCGGACTCTCTGAGATCGCCACCTGGGATAGCCGCGCCGTGACTACCGCCAAGGAGGTTCCGAATCGTCTTCTCGTAATCGGCGGCGGTGTGGTTGCAGTTGAGATGGCCCAAGCGTGGAAGTGGCTGGGAGCCGAAGAGGTGACGATCGTCGAACTCGCCGACCAGCTGTTGCCCCGTGAGGAGCCCTTCGTTGGTGAGGAACTCAAGGCGGCCCTGGTGCGGATGGGGGTAACGGTGCACACGGGGGCGGCAACGAGCAGCCTGGCGCGGACGGCGGCCGACACGCCGGTTACGGCCACCGTCACCCTTGCAGATGGTGAGGTTGTGTCCATCGAGGCCGATGAGATCCTCGTCGCCACCGGGCGCTGGCCAAATACCAAAACGCTTGGAATCGAGACGGTTGGCCTGGAACCAGGTCGGTACATCGAGGTCGACGATCAGCTGCGCGCCACCGGTGTCGATGGCGGCTGGCTGTATGCAGTTGGCGATGTGAACGGTCGTTCGTTGCTCACCCACACCGGCAAGTACCAAGCACGGATCGCCGGCGCTCACATCGCCGGTCTGGAGACATCCGCCTATGGAGATCGCAAGGCTACCCCTCGTGTGGTTTTCACCAGCCCCGAGATCGCTGCGGTCGGACTGACCGAGCAAGCAGCGCGAGAGAGTGGCCTCGACGTGCACACCGTGGAGTACGACATCGGCCACGTCGCCGCCGCCGCAACCCTTGGCAAGGGCTACCGCGGCACGACCAAACTCGTCATCGATGCGTCACGAGACATCATCGTGGGAGCGACATTCGTCGGGCCCCGCGTCGGTGAGATGTTGCATGCGGCGACGATTGCGATCGTCGGTGAGGTTCCTCTGTCGACCCTGTGGCATGCGGTTCCGGCGTTCCCGACCCTCAGTGAGGTTTGGCTACGTCTGCTCGAGCAATATCGCGACGACACGGGTCGGGTGTTTGCCTAGGCGGTGAACCCTGACAGCGAGTCTCGGTTCCCGCCGTTTTGGGGCGAGCTAGCGATGAGGCGGTGCTCGGGGATTATCAGGCTCCGGCGCATGGTGTGCGCCCCGGGTTCGATACCCAGCACCGAACCTTCCGGCACCTCCATCCAGTCCTCATCTGTGATCGGCTCCGAAGCGACAACAGCGGCCTGGTACGACTCGTCTGCGGTTGGGCAATGTGACGTGCCACATACCGCACAGTCGCGCACACCCCTGCGGAATGGTCGATTGGAGAAGCGCTTGTTCTAGCTGTTGGTTCCGAAGAACCTGACTTCGGCGACGACCAGTTCGTTGAAGGCAATCTCACCGCTAAGCGCCTGCGATGGATAGTCGCTCAGGATCTCGATAGTCAGCAAGGTTGTTTCGATGCTGGCGATGTCGATCTTTTGCGGCCCACCAGCTTCGTTGTCCAGATTCTTGCGGATGGAGACACCGGGCAGGTCGTCAACCGTGATCTCATAGCCGTTGATCCGGTAGTTGCGCAGAAAACGGTTTTGTTCGGCGATGTTGTAGATCTCGATGTACTCGATCTGCACCGGCTGGGCCCAGCGGAACTCCAATACCAGCGGGGTGGCATCGTGGCTGGCTTGCCATTCGGATTCGAGATTTCCGTCGATCAGATTGGAATCACCAAAGCTGGCGGCGATCTCCGAGCTGGCGTTGACCTCCGTTGGAGTGATCTCTACTCGCGCCGGAGCAACTGTCGTCGTTGTTTCCGCGGTGGTCGTTGTCTCTGCGGTGTCGCCGCCCCCGCGAAACACGTTAACGAGCAGAGCAATCAGTGCGACAAGCAAGACGGCGGCGGCAAGCACACTGAGCGCTCGACCGCCTGGTGTGGAACGCACCATCGGAGCGGGTGCAACCGGGAGTGGTTCTTTGGTGAGACGGGCTCCGCACTGTTCGCAGTGGCGGTTGTATGCAGGGTTGTACGCACCGCATGAAGGACACGGCGCCTGTTCAACCGGAGCGGTAGCTGTACTTGCCGGTTCCTGCTTCGGCGGGGGTGGGGGCGGCTCAGTTCCCGGAGGTGGTGGTCCGTCCTCGAGCTCGAACGGCTCGAACAGATCGTCGAATGGGTCCTTGTCTTTCGCCACGTCTTGTCTCCGTCAGTCGGTCCGCCCGGGCTATTGTGCCACGGATGGTTGTGATTAGTGCGGTACGTGAGGCTGAAGCTTGGTCAGGCACCAGTATTGGGCTTGGCATTGTCCTCTTGATAGTGGCTGTTGCTCTGCTCATATGGCAGGTGCGGCGGTTTCTTCGTGGGCCATAGCAAGAGGCAGAATGTGTCGGGGTGGGACCGTAGGTTGAGGCCATGACTAGCAAATCTCGCAAACGCCAAGCTGCCCAGACTTCATACCGGTGTGGTGAATGTGGCTTCACGACAGGCAAGTGGATGGGCTTCTGCCCGCAGTGCCGCACCGAAGGATCGCTCACTGAATCGGTCGCTTCATCGGGGCTTTCTTCTACAACCCAGGTTCTTCGCGATGTTGCCGTGAGTGACAAACCGCGGACGCCGACCGGCATCGCTGAGGTTGATAGGGTGCTCGGCGGTGGCCTAGTTGCCGGCTCAGTTGTTCTCATCGGTGGGGAGCCGGGCGTTGGCAAGTCGACGTTGCTGCTGCAATTGGCCGCCAAAATCGCCGCCGAGGGTTCGGTGCTTCTGGCTTCTGCGGAGGAGTCAGCGTCCCAGGTTGCGCTGCGGGCGACACGTCTCGGCATAGATGTACCCGGTCTCAGAGTTGTTTCTGATGGTCGGGTTGAAGCCGTCCTTGGGGCGAGTCTTGATCACCGACCCGATCTGCTCATCATTGATTCCATTCAAACCGTCACCACAGATGATGCCGAGGGAAGCGCCGGAGGGGTCGTGCAGGTGCGTGAGTCGGCGGCACGATTCATCGACTTTGCCAAACGGACGGGAACCGTGGTGGCGTTGGTGGGCCACGTAACAAAGGAAGGTTCGATCGCAGGACCAAAGACCCTCGAGCACATGGTTGATGTTGTCATGTACCTCGAAGGTGAGGGTGACGGTGGGTTGCGGCTGCTGCGTTCGCTGAAGAACCGCTATGGATCCGTCAACCAGGTCGGTGTGTTCACCATGGGCGACGTTGGTCTTGATGAGGTGCCCGACCCATCTGGAGTGCTTATTGAGGCACACCGCATCGGATCATCGGGAACTGTTCTGTTTCCCATGGTGGAAGGGCGCCGCTCGATGTTGTGCGAGGTGCAGGCACTCGTTGTACCAACCGTGCTCCCGCAACCACGGCGCAGCGTCAAGGGGCTGGATGGCGCCAGAGTTCACCAGCTGCTGGCGGTCTTGGAGCGTCACGCCGGAATTCAGCTCGGGAAAGCGGACGTTCACGTCAACGTTGTGGGAGGGGTGCGGTTGAAGGACCCGGCGGTCGATCTTGCGGTGGCTCTTGCCATCGTTTCGTCCGTCTTGGATCGGCCGTTGCCGCTGACAGCTGCTTGGGGAGAGATCGGTCTAACCGGCGAGATACGAAGCGCGGCACACGGTGATCGCCGTCAGGAGGAGGCCAGCCGGTTCGAACCAGAACTCTTGATCAGGCCTGGCAACGGTGGACTCAAGACTCTGCAGGAAGCGCTGGCGATGGCGGGATTGGCCGGGGAGCGCCGCTGATCGGCTGCAGCCGCCCACATACAACGCAGCCGCAGGTTTTTCCGCTAGCCTCGCCCCATGGTTTCCCGTACGTCCGACTCCTATGAGGTTCTGCGCCGGTTCGCTCCGGGTACCGCGTTGCGCATCGCCGTTGAATTGATCCACGCCCAAGGCACCGGAGCTCTGATCGTCATTGGTGCTGGTGCGAAACTCGAGGCGTTGTCGAGTGGGGGGTTCCATCTCCACGACACAACCTTCACCGCACAACGTATCGCCGAGCTGGCCAAGATGGATGGCGGGATCGTCGTCGATGATGAGAAGGGATCCATCACCAGAGCCAATGTCCACTTCATTCCGGACCCGACGATCGAAACCAACGAGACCGGAACTCGGTTCCGAACCGCAGAGCGAATGGCTATTCAGACCGGGTCCTCGCCGTCAGTGAAGAGGGTTGGCGTACCGCAATCGTCTATCGGCATGGCCATCGCTACGAATTGGCCCGTCCCTCCGATCTTCTCGCTAGCGCCAACAACTCGCTGAACTCATTGGAGCGTTTGCGACGGCGGCTGCAGTCAGCAGAGGACCGGCTCACCCGCGCCGAGGTCGACGACGTCGTTGGGACCCTTGACGTACTTGTGGTGCTGGCCCGGGCGGCCTTGGTGATGCGAATGTATGACGAGATCGAGCGCACTCTTGTTGCTCTTGGTGGCGAGGCAGAACTCATCAGCATTCAGGCCGGAGATTTGGTGGAGGGTGTTCACGACCTCGCCGAGAACGTGTTCGCCGACTA
>RCNF010000527.1_pt1 | contig 19584 bp, 15 predicted proteins | sample 2041311 | NCBI WGS metagenome assembly RCNF01 (sample SAMN09708228, study PRJNA481090) | Marine sediment metagenome, whole genome shotgun sequencing project. | biome: marine sediment; feature: ocean; material: sediment; isolation source: Sewage treatment plant 2 marine sediment (STP2) ... | reverse complement strand
CCAAGCGATGCCAGAAGGGCCGCGTTCAGGCTGCTTCTATCAGGAAGACCGTAGGAGATGTTCGATATACCCGCTATGGTCAGTAATCCTCTCCGCCTGAACAATCTCAGAGTGTCCAGGATCAAACTGCTGTCAGCACCTGTTCCAATGGGCTTCACCATTGGATCAGCGATAATTCTGCTCTCAGGAAATCCATGACTCCCGAGAATAGCTATTCCCTTTTCCAGCTTGTTCAGCCTTTCCTCAGCAGTTTTTCCCGGACCATCCTCATCGATAGGAAGAAGTACAGTATAGCCGCCATGGCGAAGGAGTGTATTCACTCTTGCGCCGATGTACTGTTTCGTAGCAATCAGGGAGTTCAGAATACCGATTCCTCCCATTTCGGAAAACGCTGTTTCAATATTGCCAGGATCGGAAAGATCGACGGAAAGGGGCAAGCCGATAGATAGTCTGCTGAAGATCTCATGGACAAAACCTTCAGGTAACAGCTTTTCAAGACCAAGGTTCACATCAATGATATCCGCTCTTCCCTGAGCCCTGGCCAGCGATATAACGGAGAAAAAATCTCCTTTGGAAAGGGAATTCTGCAAGTTCTTCTTCCCGGTGGGATTGATGGATTCCCCGACAGTGAGCATCCTGTCACCAATAGTGACGATTCTGTCCACAGATGAAAGAAGCTGAAGTGGTTCGATGTGAGATTCTACGACAGAACGACCTTTAAGAAGAGAGACATACTCCCTTACATACGCAGGGCTGGTTCCGCAGCAGCCGCCTATTATCGCTGCTCCTCCCCGCGCGAATTGTTCGAGCCACATCGCGAATCTTTCCGGAGTGATTTCGTAAACTCCGTCTACCGGGAGACCAGCATTGGGTTCAACCGTTACCCATTTGCTGGAAAACCGGACCATCTCCTGAATTATCGGGAGGAGTTCTGCAGGACCCGTTCCGCAGTTCGCTCCAACCGCATCCACGGGAAGCTGATTTGCCAGAACTGTAAGTGCTGTAGGGGATGTACCGGACAGTGACAGAGAACCGGAATCAAAAGTCATCTGGGCTGAGATGAAAGAATCGGGAGCATTGTCCCGTATGGCCAGAACTGCAGCTTTCAGCTCCCGGGGATCAGAGAATGTTTCGAGGAAGAATACTTCTATCCCCGCATCAGCAAGAGCTCGCGCCTGCACACAGAAAAGGTGATAGGCTTCTTTCCACGTCATTGTTCCCGAGGGATGTATCAGCCTGCCGGTGGGGCCTATACTCGCCGCGACGATGGCTTTGTCTCCCACTGCATTTATTGCTGTGTCCGCGAGCCTGTGGTTAATATCCTTAACGCTGTCAGTGGTTTTAAGGTTTACTATTGCAGCACCGAAAGTGCAGGTCAGAACTACATCCGCTCCCGCTTCGGCAAAGTCGGAGTGTACAGCTCTGAGAATTTCAGTATTTGATGCCGCCCATTCTGCAGTTGGAACACCTGAAGGCATGCCCCTTCTTAAAAGCTCGGTTCCCGTTCCCCCGTCGAGAAACACCAGCCTTTTCTGAAGGAGATCCAGTAGTTTCCGTGCCTGTGTCATGGAATTACTCCCGCCATTCTTCCGCAAGCCTCATCATACCCTTTCTTGATCCGGCAATGTAAACACCAGAGACCATTTTCCTCATATTGTCCATCAGCCTGGAAAGATAATCTAAAGAGAAGGAGAGAACATCACTGTCATCGAGTTCATGGACCCTTGCAAGTATATGATCAGGAATCGAGATGCCGGGTACCTCAGAGGCAAGGTATTCGGCGGAATATTTATTCCTGAAAGGCATCAGAGCAGGTAGAACAGGATATTCATCGAGGAGCTCAGCCGATCTCTCCAGTGTTTCCATGGAAAAGACGGGTTGGGTAATAAAGAACCTGCAACCCGCGTCCCAACGCCTTCTAACCTTTTCCACTGAATCCGGTTCTCCCAGAGATACAGCACTTCCCGGGAAGAATCCCGCGCCCCTTCCTATTTTTCTGCCGTTCAGATCCTTCCCGCTTGCAAGATGCTGGAGCAGTTTCAGGGTCTGTTCAGTTGTAAGATCGTATACCGCGGTTGACTCCGGATAATCGCCCAGAGAGGGAGGGTCCCCTGAAATTAGAAAGATACCCTGCAAACCGCTTCCGGAGAGGGCAAGGAGGTCCGAGTGAATCCGCGTCAGGCTTCTGTCGCGCAGGGCAAAATGCACCAGGGGCTCGATACCGAGCTTTTCCCGGAGGTAAAGTCCCGAAATACATGGGGACATCCGTACCTTACCCATTGGTGAATCGGGGATACTTATGGTTACTGGAGCGAACTGCGCCAGTTTTTCAGCCCTTGAGGAGAACAGCGATAAGTCACCGCCCCGAGGAGGCAGCAGCTCCAGAATAAGCGCGTTTCCGCCTGCGAGCTGTGCCGAGAGGGATGGAGGACCGTAGGACACTTCGGAATTCTGAATCTCATCAGTCTCATCTGCACTCCAGGAATTGAATACCTTGATTTCTGCTCCCTCAGAAAGCTTCCGCGAGAGATTGGAGATGAAAACCGGAGTGGTTCCGCAGCATCCACCCAGAAGAGAAGTTCCCCTGCCTGCGCAGGATAGCATGCATCTGCAGAAATGATCGGGGTTTTCGGGGAAAACGAAACGACCGCCTTGGTATTTCCCCGTTCCCGCATTCGGCTGAAGCATCACGGGGAAAGGTGATGACGATGCAAATCTCCTGTGGATATCGAGGAACTGAAGAGGACCGATTCCATGATTGGAACCGAGCATCACTATATCTGTATTCTCAAATTCAGTGATGGAATCCTTAATGGAATAACCTGAAGGAGTCAGGAGATCGTTACCGTATGTGAAACTGACAGCGATTGGAATATCATCCGAGTACAACCTGACGACATCGTAGATGAGCCGTGCCTGTACCGGATCGATCTGGGTTTCGAGCAGTATGAGATCAACACCTCCATTCAGTAATCCCTGAATCTGTGGACCGTACGTTTCCCGCAGGACATCGGAGTCTCTTGGTTCAGCGCAGAATGAACGGCCGGTTCCAGGAGGGCCGATTGAGCCCATTACTGCGCAAGATCTGCTTCGCGCTGCAAGCTTAACCGCCCGGCAGTTGATCTCTTCGCATCTGTCTGCCAGGCCTCGCCTGTCCAGCTTAACCGTGTTGGCGTCGAATGTATTTGCTGTGAGTATTTCCGCACCGGATGAAGCGTATTCGCGGTGTATGCTTGCCAGTATCTCAGGAGATCTGATAACTACTTCGCATGCGAGATAGTTGCCCGGATACCCAAGTGAAAACAGGTATTCACCGATAGCGCCATCGGCCAGAAGGATTTTTCCATCTTTCAGGAGATCCATGTTACCTCCTGCTGTACAAAAGATGAATTCGGCAGGGTTTCAGTAAGGCAGCGCCGGATTGTTAAATCCGACGCTCCCGCATAAAAGATACTGTTTTTTCAAGCCCTTCTTCAAATGATGTCACCGGTTCGTACCCAAGAAGTTTTTGCGCAAGACTGATGTCAGCCCGGCTGTGTTTTACGTCTCCGGGTCGCTCCGGTCTGTGGGAGGGCTCCAAATCCATTCTATCTGTGAGACGGCCGATCGCGTTCGCCAGATGATCAACGGTAATACTGTCGCCACAGGCGATGTTCATCATCATTCCCGGAGCAGCAGGTGCATCAGCTGCAAGAAGATTGGCATGCACAACGTTTGCTATGTATGTAAAATCCCTTGACTGCTGACCATCACCGGTTATCAGTGGTCTGCGGCCTTCAAGGCAGGCGTTGATGAAAAGTGGAATAACAGCTGAGTACGGGCTGCCGGGGTCCTGATACGGGCCGAATACGTTAAAATATCTCAGAGCCACGGTTTCCAACCCGTAGATATGGTGAAAAACCTGCATATATTTTTCACCTGCAAGCTTGCTTACCGCATATGGAGAGAGTGGTCTTACATGAAGGTCCTCAGTCTTAATCTGTTCAGGGGCATCTCCGTATATTGAGGATGAAGAGGCAAAGAGAACTCTTCTGCAGCCTGCATCCAATGCCGCATGAAGGACATTCAGTGTTCCCTGTACGTTCACTTCGTTGGTCGTGATGGGGTCGGCAATTGACCGGGGAACGCTGGGTAGAGCTCCCTGGTGGAAGACAACTTCTACACCTTCCATGGCGTTTCTGACAATATGATAACTTCTGATATCACCTTCGACAATTTCAATATCATCTCTGATATCCGTGAGATTTGCCCAGTGCCCAGTAGAGAAGTTATCCAGAATTCTGACTCTGGTTCCTTTTTCTAGAGCTTCTCTGGCAATATTGCTGCCGATGAAACCGGCGCCTCCAGTTACAAGATACATCTATTCAGTTCCCCTCAGGATTCTCAGGGCCGCAGCAGCGGCTCCGAGGCCGTTATCTATGTTAAGGACACATATGCCCGGGCTGCATGAGTTGAGCATGGAAAGCAGCGCGGTAACCCCCCCAAAAGCAGTACCATAGCCCGTTGAAGTTGGTACTGCAACCACTGGCCCTCTGTAGAGCCCTCCGATCACTGTGGGCAGAGCGGCATCCATTCCTGCAAATACAATGCATACAGAACACTCTCTTAAAGAAGGAAGAACTTCGGCAAGCCTGTGTACTCCCGCTACACCGATATCGAAGAAGTTGCGAGTATCGACTTTCATCGCTTCAAGGATTACTGAAGCTTCTTCGACGGCATGAAGGTCCGATGTCCCTGCCGAAACAACTGCCACCGAGCCTTCGGCAGAGTCAGAAGCTCTAATGTATTCTCCCGTTACGAACATTCTTCCCCGCTGCGAATACCGTCCTTCAGGGAATGCATCAAAAAGCTCCCTGCCGAGGGCTTCACTCGCCCTTGAAACGATGGCAAGGCCTGTTCTGCTGAAAAGGTTCTCCGTGATCTTCAGTACCTCTTCAATACTCTTGCCCTCCGCCAGGATAACTTCCGGCAGGACAGCAGTCACTCCCCTTCCAGTGTCTACCCTGGCAAATCCCAGATCAGGCGTAAGATGAGAATTAAGCATCTTGAGAGCGTCGAAGGGGGAGATATCTCCCTTACCCAGAACAGCAAGCAGATCTTCAATACTGCTGTTTTTCATTACTCTCCTCCCGCTGGACCTTCCAGCGATCAGTTTTCCTGATGTATTGAGTTGGGAATGAAAGAACCGCCATCAGGATGATATACAACGATCTGGGAGTAGCGCATCGCGCGGAGTTGCGAAAGCAGGTCATCTACTATGCCCCTCAGGTCAGCTTTTTCCCATCCTACGTAAAACCTCGCCGACACCCGTGCCCTTGAATCAAGCACAAGCACCGAAGGGAAAGAACTGACATTAAAACGGCTCGATACCGTTCCCGTGTTATCGATAATTACCGGGAATTCAATCCCCCAGTCCTCTACGATGCTGTGCAGTTCATCTATTGAGGTTTCATCAGTCTGGATTGCTGCGATTATCGCAAAGGGTTCTTCTATGAACTCTTCGTGGATTGCCTCGAGTCGGGAGAAATACTGAAGATCGTTAAGAGTTGAAAGCCTGCAGAAAAACACGACAACCACATGCTTGCTTAGCTGATCATAAAGACTTAAAGGTTCGCTTGAATTGATCCAGATATGATCACCCGGGAAATCCCCGACATCGGAAAGCACACTTTCTGCTTCAGGTTCCGGCCCCAGGTCGAAGAGGAAGCCCAGGAAAAATGCGGAGACGATCATCGCTAAAATAAAAATGATACCAGACCGTATCCTTTTGCGACTCAGTTCGGATTTTGGGAGCTTGTGTGAATATTCTTCCAGAAGAATCACCCGCTTCTTTCGTTCTCTAATGCCGCAAATCTTGCTTCCGTAATAATTTCCTGCACCGGTACATCATGCTTTCTGGAAGCTGCTGCGCAATCCTCGTATTCCGGTTCCGCCCGAAGAGGTTTGCCGTCCAGAAAAACCCGCTTAACTCTAATTGGACCGAATCTGGTATCGACCGTCCGTTCTTCTCTGTCCAGCACCGCTCGCTCAACAGTACTGAACCTCATTCCAATGGTCGAAGTATTCCTGAATATACACTCGATGACGGCATCCAAACCGGGTACAGGGCAAAGTACTGTGGCCTCCATTGCAGGCCTTCCCTTTCTGCCGACACACATGGCGGCATAGCAGTCCATTGCTCCCGATTCAAGGATCCTGCCGGCAGCATCCGGCCAGATCCTCGCATCCATATCATCTATGATAGTTTTGATCTCTATGCAGCGGTCGCTGTTCCATAAAGTTTCATCTGTGGTTTCAGCGATTGTGAGGCGCAGAAGATTCGGTCGCTTAAGGTCTTTTGATCCTGCTCCCATTCCAGTGGTTAGCGGTTTCATGCCTGGGGGAGGGCTCAGCCAGGATTCAACCGCCGTAACCAGTATGACCGCCCCCGTAGGGGTGGTCAGTTCACTGTTTAATCCCGTTGGTGCAGTGGGAACACCATTCAGAATATGCATGGTGGCTGGAGCAGGCACCGGCAGCGTACCATGCGCACATGTTACAGTTCCTGTACCCGTTGCGACAGCTGATGAGAAAATTCTTTCAATCCCGAGAAGATAGAAGCCGCAGAAGGCCCCGACGATGTCAATGATGGCATCCATAGCGCCCGTTTCGTGAAAATGAACTTCATTAATTGAAATACCGTGAGCATGGGATTCTGCTTCCGCAAGTTTCTGAAAGGCATCGCAGCTCTTTACTCTAACATATTCAGGCAGATCGGATTCGGAGATGATCTGCTGGATTTCGGGAAGATGCCTGGAAGAAGTCTCCTCGGGAACAATGACCGAGACGAAGGTTCCCTGCAGGTTTTTCCTCAGGACCTTTTCTGCCGACAGTTCCCATTCCCTCAAATCAAGTGAGCGAAGCATCTTTTCAAGCAGGATAATATCCAGACCGCAGTCTACCAGGGCTCCAAGAATCATGTTTCCTGAAATTCCGCAGAATGGGTCAAAAACAGCTATCTTCATCATGATCCTTTTGTTCTCATGCAGTATATTCAACCACGGTGTCTGAACGAGTCAGCCAGAATTCCTTACGGGTATTAATCACTACATAATATAACGGCCTGCAATATACCGTTACCATAGGAGTATTCATTGTCCATTCCTGGAATACTTAAACAGAATCTGCTCGAAAAGGGACGTTGCTGTATCCTTTTTTCAGGTGGGCTTGATAGCGAGGTTCTGCTCAGGTCTGCCGTCAGTGTCCTTGGAACTTCAAACGTTGTGTCGCTTACCGCAGATACAAGGCTGCTGGCGGACTTTTACAGAAGGCATATTCTCAGTGTTACTGAAGAACTTTGTATTGAACCATTGTTTATCCCCCTTAATCCGTTGTCCAGCAGGGAATTTACACAGAATACTGACAAGCGCTGCTATATCTGTAAGAAAGAAATTTACAGCAGTCTGAAGGCGGAAGCGCTTGCCCGGGGCTGCATTACTGTAATGGATGGAACCAATACTGATGATCTGAACGAGTATAGACCGGGATTGGCTGCCGCAGCCGAGGCTGGAATAGTCCATCCATTCCTTGAAGTCTGTATGGGAAAGAGTGAAATTGCAAAGCTGGGTGTACTATTCGGTGTCAGGGAATATCCCTCCGATTCCTGCCTTGCAACCAGAATTCCTCATGGGGAAATGATAACGTCCGAGTTGCTTTCCCTTATTGAAAGCATGGAAGCCCCCCTTCGTCCCTCTGTTGAAGGCAGATTCCGAGTAATTGCGGGAATCGGCAGCCTTCATATACACTATTCAGTGGTAGATGAATTGCTGATTGAAAACAGTCTGAGTGAGCTGAAGCGAATTGCGGAGAAGTCAGGGTATGAAATAGAACTGCATCTCCTGGATCTATAGATTCCGCACTACATCCACAAAAAGTTCGGGGTTTTCAAAGGACAGATCGTGAAATGTGGCTTGTTATGGTGTTTACTCATGCAATTCAATTATCAGGCGTGGTTGAAACGCAGCACACCCTGTTACGTCCATTCCGTTTGGCAGTATAGAGAGCCTGGTCTGCACTTATGAGCAGTGCTCCAAGTGTTGAATGCTCTGCATCGAGAGTTGCCACTCCCAGGCTGGCGGTGATACTTACGGGACCGGATTCGGTTCCGATAGCGTTCCCGGCAATACTCTGCTTCAGGCGCTCAGCAGCCATACCAGCAGCATCAAGATCACTTTCGGGTAACAGGACAGCAAACTCTTCGCCCCCGTAGCGCCCCAACACATCAACCCTTCGCATAGTCTGACGGCAGCGGTCAGCTACAGCTTTCAGGACCTGATCACCAACCGCATGGCCATACGAATCGTTAATATGCTTGAAATTATCAAGATCCAGCATTATGGCAGACAGGGAATGCTGATATCGATGTGCGCCTTGAATCGCCTGCTCGGCCAGTTCGAAAAAATGACGACGGTTATTCAGGCCTGTCAGGAAATCGATCGAAGCCAGCCGCTGCACTTGATCTAATGCTTCTCGAAGAGCCAATTCATTTCGTTCAGAGATCTTAAGTAATCGCCTGTTTTCAATCACTAATGAATCAAATCCGCTTTCATTCTCAATTGCCTCATTAACTACTTCCTCCTGGGAGTAGCCAATGCCGGTCTTCAGATCGAATGATTTTGAATGAAGGAGCAGCGTTTTTCCGTACTTACCTGCAATGTAGATGATGCAGGCGTTGAGAGGGCATGATAAGAATGGATTCTCCGCTATTTCCTGCAGATCCGAGTAAGCCTGGATGCCGTAGAGATTGCTCCACTTGTAATTCTCTCCTTTTACGGCATCTGTAACTTGAAGATCAGCGAACCCATTCTTTGTGAACAGTTCGATCAGTTTTGGTATATCCTCCATTGAACCGGTTTCACTGAATTCGAATCCATTCCGATTTAAATACTCAATAATCTCCCTGCCTATGCCTTTTAGAACGGTTTCCTGAGCGAACACATTGTATTCAGCCAGAATTTTACCAAAGCTATACAGTAAAGATTCATACAGGACTTCCTTGAAATCACGCATATTGAATCTCCTATTCATCGACACTACAATGTTAATGTAGAGCAGGCATTTCCTGCCAGGTACTTTCTAAACGTACACAGCTGACTCATCATATAATATACGGCTCATGATTATCACTATTAACCCGCGTGTTCCACAGGTCTTTATTCACAGGATTTCCCGGGGGTCTGAAATCTACTGGAACTGTAGATTCCGCAGTACTTCCACAAAAAGTTCGGGGTTTTCAGGTGATACTACAACTGTCTGTCCTGCAGCGATAATAACTACACATTTCTTGAAGTCGGTTACGTATGCTTTGAAAGATCCGAGCTTCCTGCTTTTGTAACTTCCTGAAAAACTGAAGAGTCCTCCGTTGCCGAAGGTTCGCAAAGATCCTGTCATGGCTTTAGGATCGTATTCAACCGATTGCAGCATGCTGATATCGATATCTGTATACCACAGCAGCCTCCTTACTCGAAATATATTTCCCAAAATACTGTAGCCTCTTACAGTGAAGAGCAGGCTGATGAACAGGGTCAGCACCGGAATAAGGGAATACAGGATCACGATAATAAGCGTAGAAGCTCGTCCTGATAGGATCATACTGCCGAATACTCCTATCAGAATGAGTGAACCAAGAATACTGATCACTTTCAGCAGAGTTCCCCAGGGAGCGTTGAAGTACCTTGCAGCCTCAATCATTGATCCCCTTCATTCAGAGCAGCTTTTCTTGATTATAGTGGATTACAGGTACAAACTCCTCCTGTTAACGCGTGGGCATAGTCAGATATCAAAAGTACTGAGAATTTACAGGAGTTGACGTTGACCGCCCGAATGCAAATTCTCTTATTATCCGCGAAGGGAGTCTGCATGGATGCATCCGGCAGTGGACATGAAGATGGAAAAATACCTGAGGAAATCAAGGGAGAGAGGCTTCTTCAGGAAAGCAGCTACGAGAAGGCAGCGGATTTTTTCCACAAAGCCGCCGAGAACCATCCTTCAGAACGGAGCAGACTTTTCCGCAAAGCAGCTGTATCCTACTGGAAAGCCGGTGTTTTTCAGAAGGCTGCCAAGGCATTCAAGGTAGCGATCCGGAGCTGCAAGCAGGACGGGAACAAGCCGGGAGAAGCAAAGAATACACTTGGTCTGGGAGCGAGTCTCCACGGACTTAACAGGATGTCTGAATCATACAGAGTAATGCATGACGCCTTGAAAGTCGCAGAGGAGAGCGGAGACCTGAAGATAGTAGCCGATGTAACGAACTGGCTCGGCATTATCTGCAAGGATCAGGGAGACTTTTCCCTTTCTGTAGATCATCACAAGAAGGCTATTGAACTAAGCAGGGAACTTGGAAATGAACAGGATGAAGCCAGTTCCCTCAACAGCCTTGGCCTTGCGTACTACCACATGGAAAGCTATCCGAGGGCCATGGAGTGTTTCGGCGAAGCTCTGAATATTCATCGAGGCAGCGATGACTCGTGGGGCCTTCCTGACACACTGAACAGCATTGGTATGACACTGAGAAGAATGGGCAGGCTGGAGGATGCCCTGGAGTACTACACCGAAGCCCTGCAAGCAAGAAAGAAGGCGGGAGGCCTGGCCAGGACAGCCAACATCCTTAACAACATGGGAAACCTCTGTCTATCCATGGGTAATACAGATAATGCAATTAAATATCATAAAGAAGCTCTTGCAATCCGAGAAGATATTTCAAGTAGAAGCGGTATGGCATCATCCCTCCTGAACCTTGGTGAAGCGTGGAAAAAAGAGGGAAAACTTCACAAATCGGCATCATGTCTTGAGAAAAGTCTTAGCTACCAGCAGAACAACAGGCCGGACGAAATAATGATGGATACCATCCGGATGCTGTCAGAGGTCAGAAGCGCACAGGGAGACAGTGAAAAGGCTTACGATCTGTGCGTCCAGGCTCTGGAGACATCAAGAAAACTCTACCGTGATCTTCTGGATAAGAGGCTGATGGAATCAAAAGAAATACTTGAGACCGAGCACCGGGTCAGGGAGGCGAAACTTCTCAGAAGCAAGAACCGCAAGCTTGAGGATCTCTCAGATATGTTGTTATCTCAGAAGGAACAGCTCCAGCTTATCCTTGATTACGTTCCGGCGGTTATAGTGTTCATAAATAATGCAGGAACCGTGATCAGACTGAACAGGTATGCAGCCAGGCTTGTCGGAAAGGAACCCATGGAGCTTGTTGGAGGAGCGGCGGAAGAGTTCTTCGGGTCACTTGGAAGAACTTATGAGAGCTCCTCTTTCAAGGTTGATAGAAGTACTTCAGAGCCCCAGCTGAACAGTGAAGAAACGGTTTCCCTGAAGGATGGGGATCATGTCTATCTCTGTCACCGCGTTCCGTTCAAAGGTATAGAGAGCGCACTCGATGGGTTGGTTGTGTTCGCAGTTGATATTACGGAAGAGAAAAGAGCGGAGCAGAACAGAAAAGAGCTTTCAGAATTCGCCGGTAAGGCAAAAAGACTTGAAAGCCTTGGTTACCTTGCAGGTAGTATAGCTCACGATTTTAACAATCTTCTGGTGGGGATAATGGGTAATGTTGAACTGGTGATCGGTAGAACAGGCGACGCCCAGTCCAGGAATAATCTGGAAAAAGCTTCGGAGAGCGCAAGGCGTGCAGCGTCACTCTGTAACCAGCTGATGGCTTTTTCCGGAGGAGGCGATTTTATCGCGAAACAGCTTGACATTTCCGCAGAGGTCGGGTTCATCCTCAAATCCCTTACGTTCGATCCGGAAGTGCATTTCAGGTTCAGCACCGTCCTGCCGGAAGGGCTGCCGCTGATCAGCATATCGCCCCCCCAGTTGCGTCTTGTGCTGAAGAACCTGCTGGCCGTTCTGGAAGAGAAGGTCAATGAGGGGGAGAATGTTGACATCGTAACCGGCAGGGCATTTGTCGATTCCGAGTACCTGAAGCAAGCGATGCACAATACAGACTTGCCGGAAGGTGATTACCTTTTCATGGAGGTCAGCGCTTTCTCAGACGGATTTTCCAAGGATGAAGTCTGCCGGATGTTCGATCCTTTCACTGGTGGGAACGCTCTCAAGAAAGATCTTAGAATACCCGCTGTTCACGGTATCCTGAAATCACACGGAGGATTCTTGACCTGCGGACTGAAGGGAAACTCGGCAGGGATGATAAAGCTGCACTTTCCATGTTCACCGGAGAGTTCATCCGAGGCAAAGCATCCTCAGCCGGAAACCCGGAAAACGCCTGCCGGCGGTTTCATTCTAGTAATCGATGACGAAGAATCCGTAAGAGAAACAGTGGAATCCATGCTTAATACACTTGGTTACGACGTACTTTCCTGTTCAGGAGGAATCAGCGCCCTGAAGCTGCTGCAGGGAAGAGTTAATGATGTTGCCTGCGTTCTGCTCGACACAACCATGCCGGAAATGAGCGGGCATGAGGTATTAAAGGCCGTAGCAACCCTCTATCCAGACCTGAATGTTGTACTTTCAAGCGGATTTACTGAAAAGATGATAGAAGAATCCAGCAGAAATCCATGTTTCAGGGGATTCCTGAAGAAACCGTATACCATGGATGAATTGCGGAACATGCTGGAAAAGGTGCTGCGCTGAAATATGAAGGTTGAGTAGATGTCTTTCAGAATACGTATTCTTTTCAACGATACAGCGCGGCAGAACGATCTGGCCACCGGGATCGGTTTCAGTGCCCTTATAGGGGATGATCTACTCTTTGATACCGGTAACAACGGCTCAAGTCTTCTTGCGAACATGGGAATTCTTAGTATTGACCCCATGGGAATAAGCACAATCGTTATCTCTCACGATCACTGGGATCATACGGGGGGTATTGATGATCTGCTGGCGGTTGAACCTGGAATAAACGTTTACGGATGTCCTGGATTTGGTGAAGAATTCAGAAGAGGAATCGCTTCGAATGATGGTTTTTGTATACCCTGTTCTGAATACCAGCAGATTGCGCCGGGCATTCTTCTTACCGGAGAGTTGCCGGGCTGCTATAAGGGAGCATACCTGGCTGAACAGGCTATGGTCCTGGAAACGGAGAACGGTATTTCCATTATCACGGGCTGTGCTCACCCGGGTATAGTTAATATCGTTGACGGAGTGATCGATCACTTCTCTACGGAAAGACTCTACGCCATCATCGGCGGTTTTCATCTGAAACATCATACGGAAGAAGGACTTGAAAAGGTGCTCGAAGATCTTGCAGAAAGAGATATAGCTTTGTTTGCGCCAATGCACTGTACCGGTGAGAAGGCAATCCAGGCCTTTGCAGATAGATTCGGCGCAAAGTGCCTGATCATGGGTTCGGGAGATTCATTTGATATCTAGAAAACAATCAGATAGATGGAGGGGTCAATTGAAACCGATAGTATTACTTTTTATCTTTGCGATCTTCGCTTCCCCCGGTGCTGAAGATCTCATATATCCGGAAGCTCGTATGTCAGATCAGGTTGATGACTACTTCGGAACACTCGTTCCGGATCCCTACAGGTGGCTCGAGGATGTGAGTTCCATTGAAACTCTGGCGTGGATAGCTGCCCAGAACGAGTTATGGAACAGCTTCATCGAGGCTATTCCTCGCAGGAACTGGATAAGGGAGAGGCTTGAGGAACTCTACGATTACCAGAGATACTCTATGCCCTACAGGAAAGGTGAGCGTTACTTTTTCAGCCTTAACGACGGGTTGCAGGATCACTCCTTATTCTGCTATCGCGAAAGCCTTGATGGAGAACCGGTTGTGCTTATCAACCCGAACGAGTTCCCAGAAGACGAAAGATTATCTCTTGCAGGAACCAGTGTGACCGACGATGGCGAGCTGCTAGCCTGGGCAACCAGCGAGAGCGGATCGGACTGGTCCACCTGGTATGTAATGGATATAGAAACACAGGCTGCCCTGAGTGATACAATCCGCTGGACAAAGGGTGGTGTCAGCTGGAAGACCGATAACTCAGGTTTTTACTACACAAGGTACGAACAGCCCGAGGAAGGACAGGAATATCTTGAGCGTAACGAGAACCAGAGGATCTTTTTCCACAGTCTCGGGACCTTGCAGGAGCAGGACAGTTTGATTTACGAGCGACCGGACAAACCTGAGTGGATGATTGGAGCCTATGAGACGGATGATGGCCGATACCTGGTCATCTATATCTATGACACGAACCTTGTAAGGAAAAACGGAATATTTTACATTGATCTTCTATCGGAGGACAGGCAGGTGGTGGAGCTTCTGGGGGATTTCGATGCGGGATACTCAATGATCGGGAACATTGGTGAGGAGTTCTATTTCCGTACCGATCTCGATGCTCCCCACGAGAGGATCATCTGTATCGATATCACCGAGCCTTCCCGCGTGGAATGGAGGGAGGTCGTACCAGAGTCAGAGGAGATACTGGAAGGTGTTTCTATCCTGAATAACAGCGAGTCGTTAATTCTCCAGTATTCATGGGATGCCCTCAGCCGAGTGTATCTGTACAACATCCAGGGTGAATTTCAGAAGGAGCTTGAACTCCCCTGTCAGGGAACGGTCTGGGGCTTCTGGGGTCTTCAGTCTGATACCGAAACATTTTACCTGTTCAGTTCCCTCCTGCATCCGGGAGAGGTGTACAATTACGATTTCGAATCTGGCGAGAGCACTTTCCTCTGGGCACCCGAGATAAACGCGGATCTCTCCGGATACGAGGAAAAACAGGTTTTCTTTGAGAGTCACGATGGAACGATGATCCCGATGTTTCTGGTTTACTCCAGTGACATCGAGCTGGACGGCTCAAATCCTACACTGCTGACCGGCTACGGAGGGTTCGGGGTGTCTATGAATCCCTGGTTCAGCACCTCCAGGCTTGTCTGGCTGGAGATGGGCGGGGTATATGCCGTTCCCTGCATCCGAGGGGGCGGTGAGTACGGCGAGGAGTGGCACCTGGCAGGGATCAAGGAGAATCGCCCGGTTGTGTTCGGTGATTTCATCTGTGCGGCGGAGTACCTGATAGAGGAGGGTTACACCTCGACACCGAAGCTCGCCATCTCCGGGGGCTCCAACGGGGGAACCCTGGTCGCTGCATGCTTGAACATGAGGCCAGACCTGTTCGGCGCGGCTGCTCCCGCCATGGGTGTTATGGATCTGCTTCGCTTTCACCTGTTCACAGTAGGGTGGGCCTGGACCTCCGAATACGGTAACCCCGATGACCCGGAAGAGTTCGAGTTCCTTCTCGATTACTCTCCATACCACAATATCGAACCTGGCATCGAGTATCCGCCGGTTCTGATATCAACTGCAGATCACGATGATAGAGTGGTGCCCGGGCACAGTTTCAAGTACGGGGCAAGGTTGCAGGCTGCTCAGGCCGGAGATGCACCTATCCTGATGTCGATTCATTCAAGAGCCGGGCACGGGGGAGCGGTGGGTCTTTCCGAAAGCCTTGACCGAAGGTCCGACAGTTACGCTTTTTTCTGGCAGATGCTATCGATGGATGAGTAGACAAATCAGGGAAGAAGGGACGCTTTCTTTCGAGCTTCAGCAATCTCCCGCCAGGTGTCATCGATGGTATCCGGTATCCTGATTCTTCCGGTGTCAGGTTTTCGAAACAGTGTCAGGGCGCCAGCGGGGCAGGTGGTGACGCAGAGACCGCAGCCGATGCACCTGATCGGGTCAAACTCCACTTTGTCTCCCGTATCAGTGAATGCATCCATCCGGCACCGTTCGATACATACACCGCAACCTATGCATTGATCACGGTCGAATTTGACGGCAAAGGGGCTGAACACAGCATTAGCCGGTTTCGGATGCCGTATCAGTCTTTTAAGTACTCCGCAGCAGCAGCTGCAGCAGCAGCATATCGCCACGACGTCCCTCGAGTTTGAGGGCTGCAGCACAAGGTTGTCGGCATCGGCCTTTGCGAGGATTTCCAGAACCTCGGAGCGATCGATGGACCGGCCTTTTCCCTCCCTGACGTAGTAATCAGCCCAGTCCCCGAACATCAGGCAGGCTTCCTCCAGGGCATCACACCCCTCACCCTCCATCTTCGCTTCCAGACGGCAGATACAGGGAGCCACAGCGAAGCGGTCCTGGCCTTCCAGCAGTCGTACCACATGCTCGTGAGGATACGCTTCAAGGTGCGGTTCGATACTCTCACCAATAGGTATCGTCCGCATCTGCGGAATTGTCCTGACCGGCCTTGTCCGCTTCATAGTGTTCCAGTAGTCGTTCACGTCCCTGACCAGTCCCTCGGTCAGGCGGTTGACCTGGAATTCCCATATGCCCACCACAAATGGAACGGCCTGGTAGCGGATTGATCCATCTTCCGCAAGAGCAGAGAAAATGAGACCCTTGTGAGCCATTCCGGCCAGCCTCAGCCCTGCATCTTCCACGGACAATCCTGCCTTCCCGGCTATGACCTCGACACCTTCTCTTTCCAGTGTAAGGTGGATGGCCAGGGCGGCTTCCTCCGGTGTGAAGAGCCGTTCGAGCAGACGTATCTCCGCTCCTGTCTCGGAGGGCGGGAACCCTCCGGGAAGCCTGTCAAGGTGCTCCGCAAGATCAGAATAGTATCTGGAATCCATCTTACCTACCTTCCAATAATGATGATCCTGAACAAGATAAAACAGCTGTGGAGTAGAGTGGTATTCTTCTATCCACAGCTGTTATTGCCTAAGAGCAGTCAGGAGTTCCGGTTGTTAGAATGCTCCTTTGATGCGTCCCCATGTATCACTATCCAGGGCTACTCCGTAATCGTAGTGTACAGTACCGTTCCAGGTGCGATATTGGAAGACGCTTGCAGGAGGAAAACCATCGCTAAGCCCAGCAAAGGTCGTGATGTCCATATCGGCGTTTCCGTAGGAGTTGGGTCCACCGTTTGTGTACATGAAACCACCCTGACCACTAATAGCCTCCTGAGCTGTGATAATGACTCCAACCGTATCTCCGGCGGCCATAATCAATCCGCCCACATTCACATGAGTCGGCAAGTCAACACCTGCAGGTACGACGAAATCGGAACCTAGAAGGCTCCATCCGGTTGCAGTTGATTCGAAACCGTTCGCCGTGCCTTCGCGGGTCCATACATCGACAGTGTAGTTTGGTAAATTTGCTTCTAGATTGCAATCAAAGCCAACTACGGTAAGATCAACTAACGCAATGATATCGAAGGAGTTTCCAGCGAAGTTGTTGTCCTGAGCGAATAAAGTTGTTAGGAAGGCATCGCCGGTGTCGTCTGTGTTCGGACCCTCAAAAGTGAGCATAGAAGGCTCAGAACCGCTGTCACTGGCAAGCGCATAGCCAGAAACAAGGCTTATCAGTGAGAGTGAAACAATTGTAATAATCAATTTTCTCATATTTACCTCCTCAGGTAATTCAGCACCGTTGGTAAAGACTACTTGCATCCTGCTTATACACTCATAACCTAATACAATATTCCTACAATCCGTATTAAGTCAATAGTAAATTCTTTCTTCGCCATTTATAACGAGAAGCACGCGCCCAGGTGATGGGTTCTCGTCCGGAACCTGGCTCCTGTCGTATTTGCAGCCGATTCTATCTGGAAACGTTTATGCCATCAAGTACTTCTCTGCAGGATGGAACGAACTCAAAGAACTTTTCGATTCTCTCACAGGGGTACTCACTGCAGAGTCCGCAGTTTGCTATATGGTGCGTCTGCTGACTGCATGCCCGGATATCACACTCCGCGCAGTGGCTGATCTGCACACCCTCTGTGGCGTGACACCCTACGCAGTTGATATCAACTGCTTCGATCACGGCTCCGTGCATCTTCGACCACTCCTTTGCTGTCTTCTCCCGCAATTCCTGATCATCGGTTTTATAGGCTATGAAAGCAGGGCATTCATTGCAGATGATACCGCACGATCCAACTATCCTGTTCATGATTTCCCCTTTCAGAAATGAAGATGAAAGTTAACGCTCAAGGATTACTACTCTTCTGGATAAAGAGCCGGATTCATCGCTGCCGGCCACTGCAAAATAGACTCCAGGATCGCAGTCATCCGCGGCCCACAGGAATACGTTTGAATTCGAATGCAATGAAGGAACTTCATCAATCAGTCTGCCCGAGATATCGTAGATCCCGATTTCGGATACTGCGGAGAATCCGAAAAGCTCAATTCTGACCGAAGCCAATGCCGGGTTAGGGGAAATGCTGATAGACTGCTCCAGGGCAGGAGGGAAATTTCCTTCTATGCCGACCGGTACATTCATGAACCTTACTGCATCTGCCACGATCACAGGTCCTGGAGTACAGCCCTCGCTGGAAATCTCGACCCAGCCGAAAGTTCCCTCATGGAAAGCGAAAGAACCAAGTGAATACCACTCTTCACCGCCTGCGCTCTGGTCCACAGTGAATTCATTTTCACCGTTATGGTGATGTACGATGAACCTGGCATCAGTTGCTCTGTTGGAGCCCGGCACCCACCACAGAGACACATCATACAAACCGGAAACAGGTATGTACGGATTCCATCGTGCAGTATGAACAGTGCCAGATACATTTATCCAGGCGTAATCAGGTCCGAATGGGGTGCCATAGTAACCATGATCCCATCTATTAGGGCCCTCCGTTGAAAAAGAAGGGTAAGAATTGTCGACTACCCTGCTTAGATACTGGGGGGTAACCGGCGAGAGCAGGTTTTCGCATAACCCGGCGCAGTAAGCCCATCCTTCGATTCCGGAATGGTCCTGCCATTGAGTATAGAATCTCCAGGATTCATCCCACCCGGTGATGTAGTCAAGGAACGAAGCTTCACCCAGAATTGATGGCATTTCTGTGTACTTAATGACATAGAACCCGGCTGTTTTAACACCTCGATCGGTGTACCCGAATGCTTCCACGATGTAAGGATGAGTTATATCCCGAAAGGCGAAGGACTCCGGTGAACCATCGGTATCGCAGTACGTTTCGGTCCCCTGAACCGATCCGTTGAAAGCGTTGTGATGAAGGGATATGAATCTGTCATACCCACCCGCATTTGCGTATTCTACCCTGTCGACAAGCGATACGTACCGGTCAGAATGCCTGGTCATAGAGACAGTTTCACACTCAGGCAGCTGTTCAAGGTATGATCTGGCAAGGAATGCAACATCAAGATTTGCTTCCTTTTCCGTGTAGTAAATCCCAACAGCGCCGGCATCCGAGCCTCCATGCCCGGGGTCAAGGCACACCGACCAGGCAAATATCATCCCTGCTGTAAGCGGCAGCGGAATCAGGAATCGCATCAGCGGTCAGGAACAGTAATTAGAGAGCCGGTGATGGCATCAATCGCAAAAACAGTAACGTCCAGAGCTATAGGGTGAATCTCGTGGATACCGGATGAGAAGGTGATCTGCTGACTTTCACCGTCGAGTGAAACCCTCCAGATCTCACCGGAAGTGATCGTATGCCCGTCATCCGAAGTCACGCTGTAGAGTATAGCTTCCATTTCCTTCCACCAGAAGGGCATAGAGCCTTCCGCAAGAGATGTGCATGTCCCGTCGTCAGGAGAAACTTTAACGATCTCACCCTCGAGCGTGGAGGTTACGATTACAACGGTTCCCTCGCTGGA
>RCNF010000526.1_pt1 | contig 19593 bp, 16 predicted proteins | sample 2041311 | NCBI WGS metagenome assembly RCNF01 (sample SAMN09708228, study PRJNA481090) | Marine sediment metagenome, whole genome shotgun sequencing project. | biome: marine sediment; feature: ocean; material: sediment; isolation source: Sewage treatment plant 2 marine sediment (STP2) ... | reverse complement strand
GCTCGTTTTCGAGCTCCGGTTCTTCTTCAGCCTTGGGCTCAGGCTTTGCCTGCGGGCCAGGTCCGGGAGTGGCGGTCGCATCCGACTTTGGCGGTGCCGGCCGCAGTGGGACGGGCGGGGAGGGAATCCGCGTAGGCGGTTTTACTGGCTTCGCGTCATCTTGTTGGGCCACTGCGTGGTGTCCCGTGCTCAACAGGAGCGAGCCGACGAGCAAGCAAATGAGCTGTTTTCTAGAAGTCACGATTCATTCCCCGACTGATTTTCCAAAATGGCGTCTCATTCGATGTTGTAGTCAATGGAAATTTCTTTGTTCTGCCGTTTGACCGCGAGCGTGAGCTTGTCGGCGCTTCGCAGTCGAGCATACGCTTCGAGCGCGGTGTCTGGGCTCGTCATGTCGAACCCGTTGATCGTACGCAGCATGTCTCCGTTTCGAACTCCGAGACGGCCAAGTAGGCTGTTGCGGCGAATGCCGTAGAGCTTGACGCCTACGACGCGTCCGTTCTCTTCGTGCGGGATCACGCGAGCCGACTTCATCAGACTTCCCTGATTTGCCAAGACTTTGTCGACCAAGTCTCGCTGGATGTTGTATTTGGTGTCGCTGAGTTTCTCGATGCCGTCGGTGAGCTCTTGATCGCTCAGGCCAGCATTTCTGGCGTTCCCCGGCTTGGCGGCCGCGGGCTTCTGCGCGATCGATGCCCGAGGTACCCCCGCCTCCTCTTCTTCAAACATCAGAAGCTGGCATGCCCCACTCGAGGCGCTCATCACGACGCTCGAAGAGTGAACCGCTAGCACCCGCGAACCGTCCACGTCCGAGCCCTCGCGATACAGCATCGTCTTTCCGTCGCTCGAGCCCGCGATCGCAGCAAATGACCAGTCCGGGGCGACCGGGCTCACCACGGAGCCGACGAGCCGGAGCTTGCCGGTACATTTCGGGGGTGGCCGGTTCGGGTCCCAGTCGTCGACGGGCTGCCCGTCTTCGCCGAGCGGAATCTCGGGCAGCGGCTCAGCGGTGAGGTCGCCGCGCGCCGAATCGAAGATGTTCCGTTGAAGGATCGTTGCGGGTTTTCGCTTGCGAAGAAATGCGGGCGAAGTCGGTGTGAAACGCGGACCAGGCGGCTTCGGGGCAGCGGCAGCGGGCGTGAGCAATTCCGCAGCCAGAACGCGGGTCGTTCCTTGCGCCAGGAAGAAAGCGCAAAGGGCCAGCGTTACGAGAACGATTCCAACCGAGATTCGTCTTTGTCGTGGAGTTGCCACCACCGGTTGGTAGAGCAACCACCGTGCCGAACCCAAACCACTAAATCATGAATGATTTCGTGCTCCCGGACACAATTCCAGCCCGGGCCCGTGGACAACGTGGCGGGCGAGATCCGCGACCTTTGACAAAATGACACCAGGAGCGGCGCGGCCGTTCAGGCGGCCTCGTCGCCCTTCTCGGCCCCGAGCTTGCGATAGATCGTCCGCGCCGAAATTCCGAGCAGCTGGGCGGCGAGCTGTTTGTCTCCGGAGGTGTGCTTCAGCGTGCCATGAATCACGCGTCGCTCGACCTCGCTCAGTGCGGTCCCGACCGGGAAGGTGAACGCATCGAACTGCGGCTCTGCGCGCGCCACGGGGTCTGGAAGGTCCGCAAGCTTGATGACGTCGCTCTTGTTCAGAACCACGGCGCGCTCAATCACGTTCTGGAGCTCTCGGACGTTTCCCGGCCAATCGTAAGCGACGAGCTGTTGGAGCGCGTCTCGGTCGACCGCAAAGGGCTCTTTCTCGTTCTTGGCGCAGTAGGTTGCGACGAAGTGCTCCGTCAACAATGGAATGTCGTCGCGCCGTGCGCGAAGCGGAGGGCTCGTGAGGGCGATCACGTTGAGCCGGTAGTAGAGGTCTTCGCGGAACTCTCCCATCTCCACCGCTGCGTGAAGGTCGCGATTCGTCGCCGCGATGAGGCGGAAGTCGGCTTTCTTGGTCTGTCCCCCGACGGGTTGGTATTCGCCTTCTTGAAGAACCCGAAGCAGCTTCACCTGCACTGCGGGCGACAGCTCGCCGATTTCGTCGAGGAACAGCGTGCCGCCTTGAGCCTCCGCGATGCGGCCGCCTCGCCGCGCAATCGCACCGGTAAAGGCCCCCTTTTCGTGGCCGAAAAGCTCCGACTCGACGATGGTTTCGGGGAGGGCGGAGAGGTTGACGCCGACGAACTGTTTCCTCCCGCTTCGCTCGTGAATGTGACGCGCGAGCAACTCCTTGCCGGTCCCGCTCTCTCCGAGGATCAATACGTTAGCGGAGGACGGCGCCGCTTGCGTCGCGATCTCGAGAGCGCTCCGAAGTGACGCTGCTGACCCGACGATGCTCCGGTCGCTGAGCTGCGAAAGTTGCTGTCGAAGATCCTTGTTCTCGACGACGAGCTGATGTCGCTCCGCGGCCTTGCGAACGGTCTTGACCATCTGGAGCCGCTTCAAAGGCTTCTCGACGAAATCGTATGCGCCTGCGCGCATGGCTTCGACCGCCTTTTCGACCGTGCCGAAGGCGGTCATCAAGACGACCTCGGCATCAGGGACGACGGTCTTCAGGGCCTTGACCAGCTCGATGCCGTTCATGCCCGGCATCATCAAGTCGCTCACGACGACGTTGACCGGATTGTGACGACAGAGGTCGAGGGCCTTCTTCCCGCTCGTCGCGGAGAGGACCTTGAACCCTTCTCGCTCGAAGATGCGTCGAAGGGAGTCGACGTTCGGCGCTTCGTCGTCGACGACGAGAACCGAGATCTCGTTTGAATCGGCCATTTGAGACTCTCTGGCAGGCAGTGTTGACACTATGTCACGCGATGACAAGTCGTCCAACTCTTTAGCCGCTACATAACTATTTGTAATCACTGGGTTTATCTCCGAGTAAATCGGTGTCGATGCACCGTCACGCCAGGAGCAAGATGCAATCTATGGGCCAGGTCAGAAGAGAAGGGGAAGTTGGGGCCCCTGCGCCGGCTCTCGGCGCGGTGCCGGTGCCGCTGCCTCGCCGGAGAGGTCCTCGAGGCCGAGTCTCTCGCAGTGTAAGGAAAATAGCTTTTCGATCATCGCCCAACGCGGCCCTTGCCCGACCATGCGAGCGCCAAAGCGCGCATCGCTCTCTCGACCTCGCCGCAAGTCGCGAATGGCGCTCATGACCTTTGCGTGCCGCAGTGGAAATGCCTCGGCCAGCCTTGCCGAGAAGACCGGGCCGACCTCCAGCGGTAGCCGCAGGAGAATCTTGAATGCGCTCGACGCACCGGCGTCCCTGGCGCGTTTCAAGATCTCCGGGATCTGATTGTCGTTGAGCCCGGGGATGATGGGCGCGACCGCCACGGCTGTGTCGATCCCTGCGTCCGAGAGCGCGCGCAGTGTCTCGAAGCGCTTGCTCGGTGCGCTTGCAAAAGGCTCGATCGCTCGTGCGTCATCATCGTTGGCAAAAGGAATGCTGAGCGTGACACGGCAAGCCGACATGCGGTGTAAGGTCTGCAAGACATCGATGTCGCGCCGCACGAGCTTGCCCTTCGTGATGATCGCCACCGGGGTTTGGTACTCCGCGCAGGCTTCGAGGCTGCGGCGGGTGAGCTGATAGTGCGATTCAATCGGTTGGTAGCAGTCGGTGTTTCCGGAAAACGCAATCAGCTCCCGCTTCCAAGACTTCTTGCGAAGCCGCGCCCGCAGCCGATCGACGATATTGACCTTCACGACGATCTGCCGCTCGAAGTCCGTGCCTGCACCGAAGCCGAGATAAGGATGCGTCGGGCGCGCGTAGCAATACGCGCAGCCATGAAAGCAGCCGCGGTACGGATTCAGGCTCCAGCGAAACCCGACGTCCGGGCTCTTGTTCTCGGAGAGGGCGCTCTTGGCATGCTCTTCGTGAAGCCGAAGATCCGCAGGCGGAGCCTCACCCACCCAATCGACATGGGCTTCTTGAAAGCGATTGGGTGGGTTGTCGCACGGCCGGGGCACTGAACCCCTGTATAGTATCGCGGCGACCTCGGCTTGGCAATCGGAGACCTAGTCCGCGTATGGGATGGCCTCGCAGGCTTCGTGGGCTCCCTGCCACCTCATCAAGGTCGTCGCCGGTCTCCCATCGTCGTCGTATGCGATCACCGCATAGGTCAAGCCGCTGTCTTGGCCGAGGTACTGAAGGTCCAGATTGATCATCTTCACCCAGGTTCCCGTATTCACCAAGATGCGGTCGTTCGGGAGCTGTAGAAACCGCGGGCCGTGGCTGTGGCCGACGATCAGAGTATGGGCGCCGCGGGTTTTGTTGAGCGCGCGGATCGCCCGCTCATCGTATCCGCCGCTCGTCACTTCGAGCACTTCTTCGCGCACCAGCCGCGGCAGATTCATGATGCGGTCGCGCCAGGCTTGAATCGTGAACACGCGGTGCCGAAGGAAATAGACCGTCGAGCGCCAGAGGAACTTGAGCACGAAGCCCGGATCGAGCAGTGCCGACGACCAAAGGAATCGCCGTAGGGGCTGGATTCGATCAATGTGGCTTCGAATCTCTTTGAGCGGATTCATCACCTCGAGGATCCATAGGCTACCCCAGGGCAGCGCCAGCACTTCGGTTCCGTCGCGGCGCGTTCGCGTCATCTGTGCGTAGTCGACGCGATGAATGCGTTCGAACTGATGTCCATGGCGGATCTGGATGCCTTCGGGGAGGTAATAGGTGTCGGACGAAGTCACGAAGTGGACGCGCTCGTCAGCCTCGCCCGGCGCTACGTAGCGAAGGAAGAGCTCTTGAACACCGGTGAACCAGAACTCCATGTCGTGGTTTCCGGGAAGATAAGTCATTCGGTTCGCCGGCTTCTGAATGAACTCACGGAGCGCGAGGACGAATCTCGGGTGTCCCTCGAGGCACTGCTGCAGCTTGGCAATAGCGATGTCTTCCGTCACCTCGGTCGGCCACTGGTCTGCGATCTTCACCTTCAAGAGATCGAAGATGTCGCCGTTCAGGATCAGCTCGATGCCCCCCTCGGGCCCCACAAGATTTTGGTAGAACGCCAGGAGCTCGACGAAGCGGTCGTCGTGAATGAAGTCCTCGAGCGGATTGAGCTGACCACGCCGGGTACCCGTCCCGAGATGCAGGTCGCTAATCACAATCCGAAGCAAAGTCACGGTTCGCTACCTCCAATTGAGGTTACGCAGAGGGGAGCGCGCTGGGCCAGCTTCTTACAAGCCGCTCGACTTCAGGCTCTGGTTTTGCTCCTCGGTCAGTGGCAGGTGAAGCCCGCACTCCCTTGTTTTGCCGAGGATACGGCCGTCGCGCGGATCCATCTCCGCCGTGGTCGGAATCGTAGAATGGTGGTCACCAATCGAGCGGTACCCTTGCTGGACCATCGGATGATAGGGAAGGTCGTGAAGGTCCATGTACGCCGTCATATCATCGCTGGTCCAATGCAAGACGGGGTGAACCTTCACTCGGCCGTCTTGGCGATCCACTCGTCGCAGCCCGGCGCGATGCTCTGTTTGTTCCGCCCGCAAGCCGGCCATCCAAGCCTCTGCACCGAGCTCACGGATTGCCCGTTGCATCGGTTCGACTTTGTTGATTTGCAAGTAGCGGTTCACGCCGTCCTCGCCCTGCTCCCAGAGCTTCCCGTACAGCGCTTCCTGACGAGCTGGAGACACCTGCGCGGAGTAGAACCGAACGTCGAGCTTCAGACGTTGAGTCAACGCTTCCGCGAATTGATAGGTTTCGGGAAACAGGTAGCCGGTGTCGACGCAGATGATCGGCGTTCGAGGAGCCACCCGGTGCACGAGATGCAACATCACGGCCGAGGTCGCGCCAAAGCTAGTCGACGCGATGAGCTTGTCGCCGAAGCGATCCGAGGCCCAGGCGATGAGCTCTTCCGCGGTGGAGGCCCCGACGGCTCGATTTTCTTCATCGAGGTCGGAATCAACTGAGGCAATGCGGGCAGCTTCCATGGTGACTCGGAGTAACTTGACAAGTCTGCTGCGCTTTTGCAATGCGTCCAGGGCAGCGGCGTTAGCCTAGGCTCTAAAAGCTGAAAAATACAGCCTTTTTTGTCGCCAAACGTTCGAATAGTTATCGACTTATTCAGTCAACAATCATCGCAGGGTGACGAATTCCTCGGCCGCGGTCGGGTGTATCCCGATGGTCGCGTCGAACTGGGCCTTGGTCGCGCCTGCCTTGATGGCTACCGCGAGGCCCTGGATGATCTCCGCTGCTCCGTGGCCGGCCATGTGGGCGCCAACCACTCGGTCGTTGGATGCGTCCACCACGAGCTTGACGATCGTGTGTTCTTTTCGTTCGCTAAGCGCGAGCTTCAAAGGGGTGAAGACCGACTTGTAGACACGCACGTCCTGACAGCGGTGCCAGGCGTCTTGCTCGGTCAGGCCCACCGTCGCGAGCTCCGGTTGACAGAACACGGCCGTGGGAATGCTGGCGTAGTCGATACGGTGCTCGCCGCGGCCGTAGAAATGGTGGGCGAAGTGCATCCCCTCGGCAACGGCGACCGGGGTCAGCTGAATGTGATCAATGACATCGCCAACGGCGTGAATCGAAGGGACGGAGGTGCTGTAGTTGTCGTCGACGACCACACCTCCGCGCTGACCGAGCTCCACGCCGAGCTCTTGCAGCCCAAGGCCATCGACGTTGGGCTCGCGCCCGATTGCGAAGATGGGGAAGTCCGTTTCGAGGAGCTCCCCGTTGTCGAGCAGGGCCTCGAATGCCGAGGCCGTCTTTCGAATCTCCGTGACCTGCGTTTCCAGGACGATCCGCATCCCCTTGACCTCGAGCTCGGCGTGAAGATGGCATCGAAGGTCATGATCGAATCCTCGCAAGATCTCTTCACCACGGTGGATCAAGGTCACGTCGACCCCGAGCGCGCAGAGCATCGAGCCCAGCTCGAGCGCGATGTAGCCTGCTCCCACGATCATCATTCGCCTCGGCAGCTCTTCGAGCGAGAACACCGCGTTCGACGTCAAGGCATGGTCGCGCCCGGGAACGTCTGGGACGATCGCCTTACCGCCCGTGGCGATCAAGATCCTCTTCGCCGAGCGCTGGACGTCTCCGATTCCGATCGTATGCGCGTCGAGCAGCTGCACCCTTCCTCGCATGATATCGACTCCGGCTTTCGCGAGGAGGCTTTCGTAGATACCATTGAGGCGAGCAATTTCGAGGTCTTTGTTGCCTTTGAGCACGGCCCAATCGAATGAAGGCTGCGTCGACCATCCGTAACCCTTGGCGTCGTTCAGGTCGTACGCGAAATGAGATCCGTACACGAAGAGCTTCTTGGGGATGCAGCCGACGTTCACGCAGGTGCCACCCATCCGATCGATTTCTCCGATCGCCACCGACGCGCCGAGCTCGCTTGCCACGCGAGCGGCCCTCACACCTCCCGACCCCGCGCCGACGACGAAGAGGTCGTAATCGTATTCACTCATGGTCACTCACCTAGAGCGGTAGCTACCAGCCTGCAAACTCTCGCAGCGCGGCCGGGACCGACAGCTCCGTGCATCCGCCTTGAAGGAGTGTCATCGCGCCTTCTTGGGTGACGCCTACGTAGATCTCGCGCGAATCATCCGGAACGAGGGAAACGAGCCTTTCGGCGACTCCAGCCTTGCACAGAAGCACGTTGAGCGCGCGTACCAGAGCGCGAACCGCGACCGTGCCCTGCTCGGCGTCCTCGTCCTCTTCATCCGTCACCGCGCTGAAGTGCTCCCCGGCCCGAAGGACCAAAGGCCCGTCGTCCGTGCCAATTCGCTGGAGCTCGACCGGAGCGACCTCGGGATTGAGGCTCGCCAAGGATGCCACCAGCTGGTGTGCGTTCACCGAGAAGTAGTCGTTGTGCATGAACAATCGATCGCGCGAGCGGCGCCGCAAAGCGACGGAGGTATCATCGTTGCCTCTGTAGTAGAGTTCTAGGATGTCCATCCGGCGGGAATCGATTCCCGAATCTTCGAGGCTACAGGCAATTGTCGCCACCTGGTCCGCGTCGAGCTCAGCGGCGAGACCTGCGGCGTTGAGAAGGCGCACGAAATCCTCGTCGCGCTTCGCGTGGGTAGCGCTCGGTGCCTGAGGTTGCGGCCCCCCGGTCGGCGGACGGACCGACTCTTTTAGCGACGCTGTCATGACCCCCTTCGCAATTCAGTGTTCAACAAATGACGAAAAAGGTCGAACCTGCCGCAAAAATTCGCAGCCCAGAGAGCGAAACTAGCGTATTTGCGGGCATTGACGACCCTAGGACGGCCGCTACCGAATCGTGCGATGTCCGTGGATGCCGACGATTCTCGTCGTGTCCACCCGCAGTGAAAGGAGCAGCGTGAACAGGCGGCGCGAGGTCTCCAAGTCGAAGCCAAAGTCGCGAACCTCTCGCTTGAGCACCCGACCCGCACGGTCGTGGGTCACCTTCTTCGCCATGTCCAGTGCCTCCATTTGGTTGAGGCCGTCTGCCTCTGCGATTTGGCGAACGATATCGATGTATTCGGTGATGTGCTCGGACAGCAGCTGGTGCGGAATCACAATCGTCCCGAGCATTCGCTCCGGATCGGTTTGAAAATCCATGACGAAACCCTGTTCGGTGACGCTCACGTGAAGGCTCGCGGACTCTTCGATATTGCTCTTGGCCCGCGAAAGGAGCTCCCGAACAATTGCGTCCCACTCCGTGTGCTGGGCTTCAGAGCCGCGCTGCAAGGTGCGCTCGTCGATCTGCACTGCGTTGAGAGCCATCGGTCGACCATATCAGCTTCGACTCCGTCTGCATCTCTGGCCGCTTCGCTGCTATGGTCTTCCGGTGGCACCGGACTTGAGCGAGCGCAGGCAACAAATCGTCTATCGCTGGGACCTCGACAAGACGTACCTTCGGACCGAGTTCGACACGCTGCGAGACTTGGTGCGCACCGCATTCGAGCCGGCCTCCCGCAAACGAGCCTATCCCGGTGCGAGCACGCTCTTGCGCGAGATCCGAGCTACAGATCCGGCGGCTATCTTCATTTTGTCAGGTAGCCCCGAGCAAATGCGCAGCGTGCTCGAGGCGAAGCTTCGGCTCGATGGAATTCACTGGGACGGGTTCACGCTCAAGCCAAGTCTGCGCAACCTGGTCCGTGGCAAGTTCCGATTCCTGCGCGATCAACTCAGCTACAAGCTCACCGCGCTCCTTCGCTCGCGCACCAACGTGTCGCCCGAGACCGACGAGATCCTCTTCGGTGACGACGCCGAAGGAGATGCGTTCATCTATTCGCTCTACGCGGACATCGCCGCCGGTCGGGTCGGCCAGGAGCTCTTGATGAAGATCGCGGAAGCCGCGGAGGTCTATCCGAACGATATCCCGGAGCTGGTCCGCATCGCGGCCCGGGTTCCTCGTGGCGACACGGTCCGACGCATTTTCATCCATCTCGAGCGCGTCTCGTCAACCGCAGGCTTTGGCGATTTCGGGCGGCGCGTGTGCCCCTTCTACAACTATTTCCAGCCCGCGCTGGTTCTGCTCGAGGACGGCGCGCTCGATGCGCAAGCGGTGCTGCGGGTTGGAGCAGATCTGGTGGTCGCCCATACCTTCAACCCGGAAGTTCTCGTCGCCAGCTTTGATGACCTGTGCCGACGAGGCTACCTGAGCAAGGACGTCGTCGATCGGATGTCCGAAGTCTCGGACAGCATCGAGGCCTCCACGTTTGGTCAGGCGTCGGGGCCGCTCCGGTCGCTTGTCCAGGCAATGGCGGCGGCGCGCGCCGAGCTTCCCGATCAAGTTGAGGTGGAAGCGGTCAACGAGGACTACCTGGCGCTCTTCGCCAAGGACCGAGCCCGCGCGAAGGCGGCCAAGCGGCGCGCGCTGTGGACACGAGAGAGCCCCTAGGCCCCACTCCACTTCGCTCAGCGGACGATATTGAGCGCTTCCGCCGCGAGCTCGCCGAGTGTCGTCTTGGTTTCGTCTTCGAAGTCTTCGATTGTTACGACGCGCGAATCACTCAAGAAGCGCTCGAGGTCTGCGATTGATTCGGGGTCGCGCAGTTGAGCAAGTGATTCGATCGCCGCCGCGACGACGTCCGCGTTCGGATGGTCGAGAAAGCGGCGGATCAATCCCAGGGCACTCGGCTCGGCGATCTCGGCGAGCACCCAGGGCAGCTCGGACATCGCGAGCCCGTCCGCGTTGCGATCCAAGGCGCGGTCGATGCCTCGGGCGACCTCGGCATATCGCTCGAACCCCAGGTCTCTCAGCGCTTCGCCTGCCGCGACACGCACCCTTGGCTCCGCGTCGTTCAGGATGGCGATGAGAGTGTCCGTCATCCGAGGGCCGGGAACCTGCGCACAGAGATCCGCCAGTCGTTCGAGCCGCATCGTTCCTTCTTCGCGATCCTCCATCGAAAGGGCGTGCTCGGTTTCGCGCTCGAGCAGTGCGACCAGCTCCTCGGCGTCCTTGTGCCGAAGCACGCCGATCTCGGCCATTCGCAGTGCGCGATCGGAGTCGAAGATACGCTGAAGCTCATGGGAAAGTGACATCGTTCCAACCATCCTTCAGGGCTCGCGCCCCGTCGATCGCATCGGCTCGAGCTCGACGATGAGGGATCGAACGCGATCCACCGCATCGCCGGACTCGTCTTCTCGATAGCGCCGACTCAGTTTCATGTCAGGCGAAAGGCTCCAGCCGGCGCCCGGCGTCGCCACCAGCGGCATGAGCTTCGCAGGGTCGAGCGGGGTGTCCTCCCTCAGGTGCAGAGTCACCCGCCGTCGGTCCGCTTCACAACCGAGGGCGCGAAGCTCGCGGAGCAGCGGTTTGACCGACATCAAGCGGATGAAGGCACGCGCCGGCGGCGGGGGCGCTCCGAAACGCTCCTCCATCTCTATCGCAAGCTCGTCGACCGAAGCCTCGTCAGCCGCGGTCGCAAAGCGCCGGTACAACGAGAGACGGAGCCCGATATCGTCGATGTACTCCTCTGGGATATAGTGCTCGAGCTCGACCGAAAGCTCGGGGTCGATTTCCTCCTGAAGCGGCTCGCCCTTGAGCTCCGAGACGGCTTCATTGAGCATCTGCACGAACATGTCGAAACCGACGAGCGACGCATTGCCGCTTTGCTCCGATCCCAAGAGATTGCCGGCGCCTCGAAGCTCCATGTCGAGGGTCGCGACTCTGAAGCCCGCGCCCAGACCGGAGAACCGCTCGAGTGCCTCCATGCGAATTCGAGATTCTTCCGACATCTGGTTCGGCGGCGGAGTGATCAGGTAGCAGTACGCGCGCTGGTCCGAGCGGCCGACGCGGCCTCGGAGCTGGTAGACCTGAGCCAGTCCCAAGGTGTCCGCTCGGTCGACCAAAATCGTGTTCGCGCGCGGGATGTCGAGCCCGCTTTCGACAATGGCAGTCGAGCAGAGGACGTCGTACCCGCCCTCCACGAAGTCGGTCATGGCCCGGTCGAGCAGCGCGGGCTTCATCTGGCCGTGCGCAATTGCGATCCGCGCATTCGGAAGCAGATCTTGAATGCGCTGAGCACGTTCGTATAAGCCTTCGATGCGGTTGTAGACGAAGAACACCTGACCACCCCGGCTGAGCTCTCGCTCAATCGCTTCTTTGATCAAGTGGTCGTCCCAGCGGCAGACGAAGGTTCGCACGGAGCGTCGGTCCTGGGGTGCCGTGGTGATCAACGAAAGGTTGCGCATGCCCCCGACCGCAAGCTGCAGTGTGCGCGGAATCGGTGTTGCGCTGAGGGTGATGATGTCGATGTTGGTCCGAAGCTTCTTGATGCGCTCTTTGTGCGTGACGCCAAACCGCTGCTCTTCGTCGACGACCAGGAGCCCGAGCGCGGCGAAGTGAACGTCTTTCGAGAGAATGCGGTGAGTTCCGATGACTACGTCGACGGTGCCGTCTTTGAGGCCGGTCAGCACTTCGAGCTGCTTGCTGCGAGAGACGAATCGCGACAGCACCTCGACGCGGAGCGGGTAGCCGTCCAGCCGAGAGGAGAAGGTCCGATAGTGCTGCTGCGCCAAGACCGTCGTGGGGCATAGGATCGCCACTTGCCGTCCGCTCATCGCCACCCGAAACGCGGCCCGAAGCGCAACTTCCGTTTTTCCAAAGCCCACATCGCCACAGATGAGCCGGTCCGTCGGCTGTGGCTCTTCGAGGTCTGCCATCACGTCTTCGATGGCCTTCTCCTGATCGCGCGTTTCTTCGAACGGGAACGTCGCCTCGAACTCCGCGTAGGCGGGTCCAGTGGGCTCGAACGGCTCCCGCCTGACCGCGGTCCGTTCCGCGTAGAGCTTGAGAAGCTCCTCGGCCATCTGTTGCACGGCCTTGCGGACACGCCCCTTCTTGGTTCCGAACGTCGTGCCACCCAAACGATCGAGCCTGGGCTGGTGTCCTTCGCCGCCTTTGAACTTCTGGATCACCCCAAGACGGGTGACCGGGACGAACAGCTTGTCGCTACCGGCGTACTCGACGACCATCACTTCGACGGTCTGAGCGGTACGACCGTGCAGTCGGTCCATCGCGGTCAGGCTTAGTTCTTTGTGTTGGAGACCGAGGTACTTGCCCGCTCCGTGATCGACATGGACGACGAAGTCGCCTGGGCTCAGCTCTCGAAGGTCTTCGAGGAAGCGCTGTTGTTGGCGGCGCGTTTGACGCTGGCTGCGGCGCTGTCGAACCCGGGATCCGAAAATCTCTTCCTCTGTGACATAGGCAATGCCTTCGCTCCAAAGCACGAACCCGTCGCGAAGCTCGCCCAACGTCGTTTCGTCCAAAATCCGTGCTGCAACGCCGTAGCTCTTGAGTAGATCGATCAAGCGGTCGGCCTGGTGCTGAGTTCTGCCGACGAGAGAGACTCGGAGGCCTTGGTCGGTCCATTCCCGGAGCTGATCGGCCAAGGGTTGCAGCCCACGATCCCCTTGTCCTTTTTGCGCACGCAGCTCCGAAATGAGCGGCTGCTGATCCGACGCGCTCACTCGAACCAATGCGTCCCCCGGTGACGCAAAAGCGGCGACGATGGGACCTTCGTCGTCGCCAGCGGCGCCGTGAACCGCCAAGCGATGCGATACCATCACCGGGTACTCGAGGAGCCGTCGCGTGAGCTCGTCTTCGGTCGTGAAGTATGCGGACAACTCGAAGGTGGGCCGGTCGCGCCGCGCTGCGTGCTCGTCCGTACCCTGCTGCTGCTCGGCACGAACCGAGCTCGCGATGGCCAGCGGATCGGCCAAAACCAGCCGCAGGTCGTCCGGAAGATAGTCAAAGAGCGTGTCGAGCCGATCGAAGTAGGCCGGCAGCAGTGCGTTCGAAGTCAATGCACCGGACCCGCGGTCGAGCTCGGCTACCAGCTCTCGGGCTTGCAGGGTGGGCATGTTCAGTTCGTCGCAAAGCTCTCGCACGACCGTCTTGGCTCGAGCGATGGCGTCGGGCGCGTCGGGCACCTCTCGCGCTGCGGCAAGCTGGAGCGAGTCGATTTCGTCCGCGGTCTTCTGATCGTCGGGGTTGAAGCGACGAATGCGGGAGACCAGGTCGTCGTCGAGCTCGATTCGAAAGGGGAGGGCCGCATCCGGACCGTAGACATCGACGAGGGCCCCGCGCGCTGAGAACGTTCCTCGATCTTCGACGAGCGGGACCCTGAGATAGCCGAGCTCCAACAAACGCCGAACGAGGTCGTCGCGTTCGATCTGCTGCGCGATTTCGATCGAAAGAAGGCCGGAATTCACGTGCTCGACGGGTGGAACGCGGCGAAGGAGCGCGGGGGCGGGAACGATGAGCACGCGCCAAGGTTGCTGTTCGGCGAGCTGCGCCAACACGGCCATGCGCTGCATTTCGGCGCGCCGGTCCGGGACGACGTCCAGGAGTGCGCTCGTATCCGCCGCGGTGAAAAGCAGTACGTCGGCGTTCTCAGAGGGAAGGAGGAAACGGAGATTCGATTCGTGGCGATAGGCCTCTTCGAGGTCTGCCGAGACGACGACGAAACGTCGATCCGGATGAGTTTTGGCCGCCTCCGCGATCGCCCAGTCCAGGGCGCCCCGGGGGACGGACGCTACGTCGATCCGCTCATCGGATCCGAGTGCCACCACCAGTTCACGAATCGGTGCGTTCGCGTTCTCTAACGCCGCTTCAAGCGACATCGGGTTGCTTGCGCATGACCTGTCGGATGCGCTGGGCTAGCCACGGAGGCGTCACGACCGTGGTGGCCATCACCATGAGGACGATGGCTGCGTAGATACCGGCGGCGATGAGCGGTTTGCCTTCGAACTTGATGCCTGCGCCGACGTTGGCGAAGATGAGCCCGACCTCGCCGCGCGGGATCATGCCGATGCCGACGGTGAGCCGGTCCGCGGTGGCGCCTCGAACGCCCAGGCCCGACGCCAGCTTTCCGACGATCGCGACGACGGTCAGCGCAAGAGCGAGGAAGAGCGACTCTGCTCCGATGCCACCGAGCTTGACCATCATGCCCGTGCGAACGAAGAAGATCGGGGCCATCACGGCGACGATCGGTCCGATGATCTCGGTCAGGTCGTGTGCGGATTTGCGACCGAACGGCTTGACGTGGACCTCGTCGAGGATCAACCCTGCCGCGAATGCGCCTACGATCGGTGCGAGCCCTGCGGCGCCAGAAATACCCGCAAGAAGCAGGCAAAGGCCGATGGCGACTGCGGCCAGGACATCCTGGGTCCGAAGCTTCGAGGCGAAACGGAAGACGCCCGGCATGACGTAGGCGCCCAGAAGGAGCGCGCCGATTAGGAAGCCGGCCGCAAGCCCGATAATCCTAGTGAGGTCCAGTGGCCCTGGCATTGCACCGAACTCGGCGATGCTCGCAACCACTGCAAGGACGATGAGGCCGAGAACGTCGTCGATGACCGCCGCGCCGAGGATGACGCGAGTCTCGGGGCGGGCCATCGCGTTGAGATCCTTCAAGACGCGTGCTGTGATCCCCACGCTGGTCGCGGCGAGCGTCGCGCCGATGAAGAGGTGAAGCGAAAAGGGCTCCTCGGGAAGCAGCCAGAGGCTCACGCCGTACCCGAGCGCCATGGGTGCGACCACGCCAATGATGGCCACGAGCCCGGACGTCGGCGCAACCGCCCTCATTTCGGTCAGGGTCGACTCGAGGCCGACTTCGAAAAGCAAGAGGACGACGCCGAGCTCCGCGAGGAACTCCACCGGTACCAGCTCGGCCGCGCCTTCGAACGTATGGATGCCGAAGAGGCTCAGGTTCCCGAGCACGATGCCGACGCAGAGCTCACCTAGAACGGACGGTTGGTTCAGGCGCACCGCGACTTCGCCGCCGAGCTTCGCAGCAAGGATCATCGCAGCGAGGATGAGCCAGACCTCGTAACTCAGTCCGTGACCGTCGCCGCTTGCCAGCGCAGTAGCTGGAATCGCCGCGAACAGAAAAAGCAGAAGGAAAAACCGAGCCGGTCGGCGGCGCATTGCGCGGGACCATAGATACGGAGTTCTGCCCGAGCAAGGCAGCCGCGCCGGACCGGGCTTGCCAGCGATTGGTGCCTGGGGTAAATGAATGGCGATTCAGTCGAGGGAGAACCATGAAGCGACGGCTATTTTCCGAGGAACACGAGATCTTCCGAAGCAACTTCCGGCAGTTCGTCGAAACCCGGGTCCTTCCGAAGCAAGCCAAGTGGCGGGCGCAGGGGGTCGTCGACCGCGAGATCTGGCTAGAAGCCGGTGAGGCGGGCTTTCTGTGCCCGTGGATGGAAGAGGAGTACGGCGGCGCCGGGGGCGACTTCCTTCACTCGGTGATCGTCATGGAAGAGCTCTCTCGAGCCTACGAATCCGGCTGGGCGGCCAGCCTTCACTCCGACATCATCGTTCCCTACATCCACGCCTTCGCCAGCCCCGAGCAGAAGTCCAAGTGGTTGCCAGGCTGTGCCAGCGGTCAGACCGTCACCGCCTTGGCGATGACCGAGCCGGGCACCGGTTCCGACCTAGCGGGGATTGCGACCACCGCCAAGCGCGACGGTGACGAGTACGTGATCAACGGCGCGAAGACCTTCATCTCGAACGGCATGAGCTGCGACCTCCTGGTCGTCGCGGCCCGAACGGCAAACTCCGACGACCCCCACCGCAGCGTGTCGCTGTTCGTCGTCGAAGGGGATGCTCCGGGTTTCATCCGAGGCCGCAAGCTCGAAAAAATGGGTATGGAAAGCCAAGACACCGCGGAGCTCGCGTTCGATGATTGTCGAATCCCGGCTGAGAACCTGCTGGGTCAAGAAGGCATGGGCTTCATGATGCTCATGCAGCAGCTCCAACAGGAGCGGCTCTGCGTTGCGATTCTTTCGCAGGCCAGCGCCGAAAAAGTGCTCGAAGACGCGATCGCCTACACGCAAGAGCGAAAGGCGTTCGGGCGCTCGATTTCCAAGTTCCAGAATACCCAGTTCACCTTGGCGCAGTGCGCGACCGAAATCGAGGTGGGTAGGGCGTTCTTGGACAGTCTCATCGCACAGCACGTCGCCGGGGAATACCTCGTGAAGGAGTGTTCGATGGCCAAGCTTTGGCAGACCGAAATGCAGGGCCGGATCGTGGACGCCTGCCTTCAGCTCTATGGCGGCTACGGCTACATGCTCGAGTACCCGATCAGCCGCGCGTATGTAGATGCCCGCGTGCAACGAATTTACGCGGGCACCAGCGAAATCATGAAGGTGATCATCGCCAAGCAGATGGGACTCTAACGAGACGAACCCCCTGATCTTGATTCATCGTTCTGTGCCGATTGAATCTTGACCTGCTGGCTGCGGTTTGTTTAGTTCCCCTTGTGACTACCGAATCTGGTTCAAAAGACGGAGAGGGTCCCCCTGAGAGCCCGGATCCGCCCTCGAATCCGGACTCGGACACGGGGCCGAGGGTGAGCCGGATGCGCGTAGGAGGGGAAGATATCCTCGTCTTGAGCGTCCCGCTCCCACAGTTGCGCTACCCAGAAGGCACGACGTCTGCGGAGCACGCAATCATCGACGCCGTATTGGAAGGTCTCACCGTCAAGGAGATCGCCGAGCGACGCAACGCTTCCCTGCGCACCGTAACGACCCAGCTGGGAACGATTTTCAGGAAGGCAAACGTGAACTCGCAGGCCGAGCTAATCGCCATCATGACTGAAGACGCTGCAAACGAAGGCGACAGCGACTGAGCTCGCCGGTCATTCGAGCGAGGACGCCTAGACGCGTCGTGATGCAATAAAAGACGACGCGGTCGATCAGCCCGTTATCCGACCGACCGCGTCGATGCCCAACTCAAGAGTCGAGCAGGTGGCTGAGCGCACGATTTGAATCTCTGTCTGCTTAGCCCCTGTTGGATTTGTAGTAGGTCGTCTGGCGAATCTTATCCATACGTAATTGTTCACAATGCATACGTAATTGTTTACTCGCCGTTCGAAAACCGTTCGGAAACGTCTGCGCATTACCAGCAATCGTCCGGATCGCGCACCACCTGTTCAGCGCGACGTTACGCTCGAGCCAATGCTGTAATGAAGGCGGCCATCCCAGGCCACGCCATGCCGGGCGGGAGATTGATGATCGGCTGCTCCATGCCGAGCTCACGCCGGCGCGCGATCTCGCGGCGGCAATGAATCGGGTCGCCGGAGATCGTGAGCGCTTCGATCATGTCGTCCGTCACCGCATCGGGCGCCATCTTGCGCGTCGCCTTGTCCGTGTAGAGCCTGGCGATTTCGTTGCATTCATCCGTGTAGCCAAAGCCGCTGAGGAGCTGTTTGTAGTAGTCGCCCATGCCGCCAATGTAGAAGGAGATGATCTCCCGCGCTTTTTTCGAAGCACCCTTTCCGGGGATCGGGATGACGGTGGTGAAAGGCGCGGTCGCGATCTCTTTCGGGCTGCGGCCCGCTTTCGCAGCACCTTCGGCGATCCAGGCACGGCCATCGCTGAGCCGGTTGTACGGCCAGAAAATCGGCATCCAGCCGTCCGCCATCTCGCCGACGCTGGTAATCGATTTCTGTTTTAGCGCCGCCACATAAATTGGAATGTGTCGGCGGGTTGGCTCGAAGTCGAGTGTGAACGGCCGGTAGCGACGAAGCTTCGTATCGGCTTCGCTGAGCGGTCGCCCGTCGAGCAAGGTGCGTACGACGCGAATGACGTCTCGAGTCTGCGTGAGCGGCTTTTCGAAGTCCCGGCCGTGCAGGCCCTCAACGACGTTTTTCGCGCTGGTCCCGATTCCGAGGATGAACCGCCCGCCGCTGATCTCGTCGAGCGTGGCGGCCTGCATGGCGATGAGCGCCGGCGAACGGCTGAAAACGTTGATGATGCCGGTGCCGATCTTGATCCGCTTCGTCTTGAGAGCGATCTCAGTGAGCAGCGAAAAGACTTCGTACCCCCAGACTTCGGGGAGCCAGAACGAGTCATATCCCAGACGGTCTGCCAGGACGGCGGCTTTGACGTAGGTCTTGCGATCATAGTCGCGCCAGAAGGCCAAAAGGCCAGTGGATTGCTTGTCTAGCATCGCCTTGCTCCTTGAAGAGGTCTCTTAGGTCCCGAACTGCGCTCGTGCCAGTCGTTCCCTGCGTCGCGGGGCGAGCCACGTCACTTCCCGCTGAACTCCGGCTTCCTCTTTTCGAGGAACGCCCTGACGCCTTCCCTAAAATCGTCGCTCTGATAGCACTGCTCGATCGATTCGTGGATGCGCGCAGTGTCTCGTTCGGCTTCGAGCCTGGCGAGCTCCTGCAGGCTGATCTTGGCGCTCCGGATGGTGAGTGGGGCGTTCGTGGCGATCATTTGAGCGAGCTCATCCACGCTCGCGTCGAGCGAATCTTTCGCGAAGACCTCGTTCACCAATCCGATGTGTCGCGCTTCGTCGGCGCCGACCCGTCGTGCCGTGAAAAGCAAGTCGGCGGTTTTGGAGTAGCCGACGATTCGGATCAGCGCGCGGATGCCAGCCGTGTGATAGCCGAGGCCAAGGCGGGCCGGCGGAACTGCGAAGCGGGCGTCGTCCGCGGCGTAGCGAAGGTCGGCTGTTAGCGCGATGGCTGCGCCGCCGCCAATGCAGAAGCCATGGATGCACGCGATCAGCGGCTTTTCCAGAGACTGCAAGGCGGCGAATGCTCGCGCGGTGAGCGCGTCGTACTCTCTTCCAGCATTTCCGGTACGCGTCCTTTCGAACTCCGAAATGTCCGCGCCCGAGACGAAGGCTTCGGACCCCGCGCCCCGCATGATCACGACTCGTACCTCGGAGTCCTCTTGTAAGCTCTGCACGGTTTCGGGAATCGCGTCCCACATGTCGACGGTGATTGCGTTGCGGCGCTCCGGGTGGTCGAAAACCATCCGCGCAATCGGTCCATCCCGTTCGATGCTCACACGTCCGCTCATGGGCGCACAGCCTAGAGCATCCGGTTGATCACGGCCTTGCGGCGAATCTCTTCGAGAAAGATCTTTTCCTGACGGATCATGGCCGCGTCCAACATCTCGCGGAACAGCTCCTGCTTCATCTCGTCGAACGATGGGAAATCCGTGCCGACCTGGCGCTCCTCCAAGAAGAAGATGTGAAACCCCTTGGAGCCCCTCACCGGTTCGCTGATCTCACCGGCGCTGAGCGGAAGGATCGCTTGTTCCAACTCCCCGGGCAGGTCGCCCGTCGTCAACCATCCGAGGTCTCCTCCTCCGAGCTCCAGTGCCTGCGCTTCGAAGTTGTCTGGGGTTAACGTCGCGCGCAGCTGAACCGCCTCCTGA
>RCNF010000525.1_pt1 | contig 19597 bp, 22 predicted proteins | sample 2041311 | NCBI WGS metagenome assembly RCNF01 (sample SAMN09708228, study PRJNA481090) | Marine sediment metagenome, whole genome shotgun sequencing project. | biome: marine sediment; feature: ocean; material: sediment; isolation source: Sewage treatment plant 2 marine sediment (STP2) ... | reverse complement strand
ACAGCAAAAACAGGTGGCATAACACTAATTCAGCGTTTCGGCAGTGCACTCAACCTGAATGTGCATTTTCATATGTTGCTGCTTGATGGTGTTTACACCACAAACAGACATGGAAAACACGGGTTTCAATATGTCAGTGCGCCGTTATCCGATGAGCTTACCAGCCTGGTGCATACCATAAGTCATCGAATTGCCCGTTTTTTAGAAAGGCAGGGTCTGCTGGAAGGTGATATGGAGCAGAGCTACCTGACACTGGAAGAAGACGATGATCCAATGTCACAGATACACGGGCATTCCACAACTTTCTTAAACCACAGGATTGTTCTGTATCTGCGATGCGGTTTTTATGAAGAAATACAGCAAAGTATTTCGTTAACAGTTAAGACAACAAGCTGTATTTGATGTTATCAATGATAAAGAATCCATGGCTGTTATCGAGCAAAAAGGAAAGCAGCAATTTTTGCACAGATGAAATGGCTGTGAACTAGATTTAGCACGAGAACTTGGTGTCAGACAAGATATAGTACCCTGGATTTTTCGTACCAGTATTCTTATACAATTTCTAATTATTGAGATAAGGGATGTGGAAACTGGCCAGTTGATAGAGTACTAGTAACTAATCACTAACGTTGAACAGTATCGGCACTTTTACCAATGATAGTTAACTTGATTTTTGTGTTTACAGGCAAAACATTAGACCTTTTTTGGCGGGTATTGCTTCCAGTAATAAATCAGCAGAAAACCAAATAACATACCGCCCAAATGGGCGAAGTGTGCAACCCCCGCTTCGCTACCGGTGACACCAAATATCAGCTCAACCAGACCGTAAATTATCACAAACCATTTCGCCTTAATTGGCATCGGGGGAATCAGCAGTAACAATATCTGATTAGGAAAGAACAAACCAAATGCCAGCAATACGCCAAACACACCGCCACTGGCACCGATGGTCGGGTAATAATCACCCATCATATCAGTTACTATTATTTGTGTCAGCGCTGCCCCCAGGACACAAAAAAAATAATAAATTGCAAACGTTCTTGAACCCCACAAATTTTCTAAGGCCATGCCAAATAACCAAAGAGCGTACATGTTTAGTAATAGATGCATCACACTGCCATGCAGGAAGGCATAACTGATTAACTGCCAGAGCATGAACTCATGCATTTGCTGGCCTGGTGTCAGTACAGGGTTAGTAGCCAGCGGCCAGAGTGCAAAATTACCCAGTAAGGTATTAGCATACGATGTCTCAAGTAAAAAAATAATGCCATTGGCAATCAGTAATAGTTTTATCACTGGTGGTAGCATTGAATAATGGTGTTTTATCGTGGCCATTAGATCATTTTAGACGAGGTGAACATTGGCGACAGAACAATGGGAGCATATAAAGATAAGCTGGTCCAGTAAACATGATGCTTGCCAAGATAGTGGTAATTACGACTCGATGGCCGTTTAACACAGCTAAGTTGTTTTTGCATTTTTCCGAGTTCTTTATCTTTACAGATTATGCGTAATTCAATATTGTTATTCGCGATCAGGCATTCAGGTCTAAAAACAGAGCGTTCTGTTTTTATCTGACCAGCCAGCCTTCAACCGTGTTGCGATCAGGTACACCAGCAGCATGAACAACCGTGCCATTAATCACCACACCCGGCGTGCCCATTGCATCGTAAGACATGATATCACCGATATCTTCGATTTGTTCAAGTTCGATTTCAGTAGCAGCATTCTTGGTTGTTTCATCATTTAATTTTAGTGTTTTTGCTATTTTCATAGCCTGTTTCCAGTACCTTAATATTTTTCATGAGGGTAACCCCGGTAGTTTAATTTTACGTGGAATAAATTAATGGTAGCATTAGCAACAGGAATAGCTAACTACCTGGATCCCATAGCGGCCAGTTGGAGAATGCTAATATAGGTCTTTTTTTGAGGCATATTTGTGAACATGGTAAAACAAATTTAATTTAACTTGTTTTGCTGATCTTTAACAGAAAATATGTTGATCGCGGTTGCCATTCTCGGCAAACAGGTTTTAGACTATTCAAAATATCATCTTTGGACAGCTGATTGGTCCGCCTGCAATGTTAGCTCTACGCGTTATCGTACGTGATTAGTTTTTTTTACACCTCATAATTGACAGGGTAGTACGGCACTAATTTAATTAGGAACAAAACTGTTTCTTCAGCCGCTTAACTGTCATGGGTCAGTTCATTTTCACAATCGCGGTCAAAAAAACTGATATACATAAAAATGTCAGCCCAACTGTCTGTTATCAGACTTTGATTTATATAAGGGTTTAGTCATATAGACGCATTATCCAGCTTAAGATGCGTTACAAATCTGTTATCATATGCGGTTGTATGTATCAAAAAATGTTTTTCGAAACTGAATAGATTATCGATTTTATGAGTAGTTCATTTTTACCACTCTCAAAGCCTTCTATAGCTGAAGATGAGATAAATGCAGTTGCGGACGTTCTGCGTTCGGGCTGGATAACGACCGGTGCGAAAAATGCAGAGCTAGAGCGACTGGTGTGTGAGATCACCGGTGCCAGGTATGCGGTCGCATTGTCTTCTGCTACCGCCGGTATGCATTTATGCCTTAAAGCGCTGAATATTGGCCCCGGTGATGAGGTGATTACACCTTCGATGACCTGGGTATCAACGGCCAACCAGATCGAATTATGTGGCGCGACACCGGTATTTAGTGATATTAATCGTGATACCCTGATGGTCGAGGCAAAGATGATTGAGCCTTTAATCACAAAGCGGACTCGATTGATTGTGCCGGTTCATTATGCTGGTGCTGCGCTGGACCTGGACGCTTTACGTGCACTTGCTGAACGTCATGTAATACCGCTGGTTGAGGATGCCGCGCATGCTATGGGCACAAGCTATAAAGATCAACCGATAGCGCAATCGGGGACTGCAATTTTTTCATTTCATCCGATTAAAAATATTACTACTGGTGAAGGTGGTATGTTCTGTACCGATGATGCCGGACTGGCTGAAAAAATTCGTCAGTTACGTTTTCATGGTCTGGGTGTTGATGCTTTCGACCGTGAAACGCAGGGCAGGTCTCCGCAGGCAGAAGTTTTAACGCCCGGATATAAATATAACTTACCGGACATGAATGCGGTACTTGGCATTGGCCAGTTAGCGCGTCTTGATGAGTTAAATCGTAGGCGTACTGAAATCGCACACACTTATTTAGAGCTGCTGAAAGATATTGATGAAATTGAGCCTTTACAGATACCTGAGTACAGAATGCAACATTGCTGGCATCTGTTTATTATACGCCTTGATATAGAACGCCTGTCGATGAGTCGTGATGATTTTATGCAGGCACTGAAAGAAAAACAGATTGGAACAGGGTTGCACTTTCGTGCCACACACACACAAAAATATTACCGTGAAAAATATGATGTAAGTGAGATGATGTTACCAAATACGGAATACAATTCTGAACGAATATGTTCACTGCCTTTATTTCCAGATATGAGCACAGAAGATGTGCATCGCGTAGTTAAGGCAATTAAAGAAGTCATTACTAGCACATAAGCCATACGATAAGCAGGCAATACCGTAAGCCGGCTCTATTAAATGGCATTAATAAACGGCGTTAATAAACAGTACTAAGAAGCAATTATGATAAACGATTCTAAAAAATCTACTGATCAGTCAATAGATACTGAAATTAAATTAATTTCGATGGTAGCGCCTGTCTATAACGAAGAAGCCAATTTGACAGACCTGGTAAAACGCTGTGTTGCGGTTGGTGAAGCGCTGGAATTTGAGTATGAGCTGGTTCTGGTCGATGATGGTAGTGCTGACAGTTCGGCGCAAATGATTCAACAGGCTGCTAAAGACAATCAAGGTAAAGTGGTAGGGGTGTTGCTCAATCGAAATTATGGCCAGCACGCTGCAGTCATGGCAGGGCTGGCGCAGGCGCGTGGTGATGTGGTGGTGACGCTGGACGCAGATTTACAGAATCCTCCAGAGGAAATTCCCAAATTATTAGAAAAATCAAAACAGGGCTGTGATGTTGTTGGCAGTGTGCGTATGAATCGCAAAGATACTTTCTTTCGTCGCTCTGCTTCAAAAGTAATTAACAAGGCTGTACAAAAAGCGACTGGCGTAATGATGACCGATTATGGCTGTATGTTGCGTGCTTATCACCGAAATATTGTTGATGCTATGTTGCAATGTCATGAGCGCAGCACGTTTATCCCGGTACTTGCCAATAGTTTTGCACGCCAGCCCTGTGAAGTGCCTGTAGCGCACGCAGATCGCAGTCAGGATGAAACCAAATACAGTGTAATGAAGTTAATTAATCTGCAGTTTGATTTGCTCACCAGCATGACGACCTTTCCGTTACGCCTGTTAAGTGTGCTTGGCGGCTTGGTGGCAATTGCAGGTTTTGCCTTCAGTGTCATCTTGCTGGTCACGCGATTTCTGTATGGTGCAGACTGGGCGGGTGAAGGTGTGTTCACCGTATTTGCTGTGTTATTTATTTTCATCGGTGTGCAATTACTGGCGATGGGTTTGCTCGGTGAGTATATCGGCCGTATTTATCATGATGTAAGAGCCCGGCCGCGCTATTTTATTCATAAGGTTGTTGGTATCGATAAATAGCTTTTTGTAATTGTTAAAAAGTCGTATTTATTTATATTGAATAACTATTTAATTAATTTAACTTTAAAAAAATAGAGAGGAAGCCATGCGCGCAATAGTTGCTGGTTATCACAATATGGGCTGCGAAGGGCTGGAAGCGCTGATTCTCAATGGTTATGACGTTGCCGCTGTATTTACCTATACAGATAACGCTGATGAAGTTATCTGGTTTGCTTCTATTGCAGAAGCTGCGGCGCGTCATGATATTCCGGTATATACGCCGGACGATATTAATCATCCATTATGGGTGGAGAAAATCCGTGAATTAAAACCGGACGTTGTGTTTTCATTTTATTACCGTGATATTTTATCTGCAGCGATTCTGGATATCCCCGCTTCAGGCTGTTTTAATTTACACGGTTCATTATTACCTAAATATCGTGGTCGCGTACCAACTAACTGGGCGATCATTAATGGCGAAACTGAAACCGGTGTCACCCTGCATCATATGACACCGGGTATTGATAACGGTGATATTGTTGCCCAGCAGGTTGTATCAATAAGTTCAGATGATACCGCGCAGACACTGGTGAATAAGCAGGTAGATGCTGCACGTGGCATGCTTGATTCATGTTTGCCTGCAATAAAAGACGGCAGTGCAACACGTACACCACAAAATCATAAAGAAGCCACTTATTTCAGCGGACGTAAAGCAGAAGATGGCGCCATAGACTGGAGTCAGTCAGCAACGGCTATTCACAATCTTGTGCGTGCGGTTTCCCGTCCTTATCCCGGTGCGTTTACTTTTGCCGGTCAGCGTAAATTACTGATCTGGGAAGTTGAAGTTATACAGCAGCAGGCAGAAGCGAAAGCCGGCACTATATTATCGGTAAATCCGCTGGATATTGCCTGTGGTGAAGGTGTGGTTCGTGTCCGCTTTGGTCAGCAGGAAAACGGTGTATTTTGTACCGGTGCACAGCTTGCTGCAGGCATGAACCTGGTAACTTCAATGCGCCTTGGACCAAAATTTGAGAACAGAACCGGTAACAGGAAAACCAGTGTGTTGATCCTGGGTGTTAATGGTTTCATTGGTAATGCACTGGTTGAGCGTTTGCTGGATGAAGGTAATTATGAAGTACATGGTATGGACCTTTCCAGCAGTGCCATAACGCGTTTACTCGACAGGGAAGACTTTTATTTCCATGAAGGTGACATTACCGTGCACCGTGAGTGGATCGAGTACCATGTTAAAAAATGTGATGTCGTACTTCCGCTGGTGGCTATTGCAACACCTATCGAATATACCCGTAATCCTCTGCGTGTGTTTGAGCTCGACTTTGAAGAGAATCTGCGTATCGTGCGTTACTGTGCAAAATATGGTACCCGCATCATATTCCCGTCTACCTCTGAAGTTTACGGTATGAGTCAGGATGCTTACTTCGATGAAAATACCTCTAATCTAGTTACCGGCCCGATCAACAAGCAGCGCTGGATTTATTCGACCAGCAAGCAGTTAATGGACCGTGTTATCTGGGCATACGGTACAAAAGAAAATTTACCGTTCACCCTGTTCCGTCCCTTTAACTGGATGGGGCCACGCCTGGATTCACTCGACTCTGCCCGTATCGGTAGCTCGCGAGCCATCACCCAGTTGATTTTAAATCTTGTTGAAGGCACCCCCATACAGTTAATCGATGGTGGGGAACAAAAACGTTGTTTCACTGATGTGAAGGAAGGCGTTGAATGTCTATTCCGTATTATTGAGAACAAAAATAATAGCTGTAATGGTCAGATTTTTAATATTGGTAATCCGGATAATGATGCCAGCATTAAACATATGGCGGAAGTACTGGTGGAAAAATTTGAGAAGCATCCATTGCGTAGTCATTTTCCGCCCTTTGCTGGCATGGTAGTAATAGAAAGCCATAAGTATTACGGAGATGGTTATCAGGATGTCCAGCATCGGCGGCCAAGCATCGAAAATGCGAAAAAGATTCTTGGCTGGAATCCAGAAATCACCATGGATAAAACCATAGATGAAACGCTGGATTATTTCTTAAAAGATCATGTTAATGATGAATAGGCTGGCTTAATCGTTTGCAAGAACCAGTAAAAAATAAGCCAGAGATAATAGTTGGTCTTCGTGTTGATGTTGATACTTTTCGAGGTACCCGTGATGGCGTCCCCGGATTGTTGAAACTTTTAAAGAAACACAATATCCAGGCAACGTTCTTTTTCAGTGTTGGCCCGGATAATATGGGAAGGCATCTATGGCGGTTGCTGAAACCGGCATTTCTGATAAAAATGCTACGCTCGAATGCCGCCAGTTTATATGGCTGGGATATTTTACTGCGTGGCACTTTCTGGCCGGGGCCGCAAATAGCTAAAAAGCTTGATTCGGTAATTTCTGATACAGAAGCTGCCGGTCATGAAGTGGGTTTGCATTCATGGGACCATCACCGCTGGCAAACGCATATGCATAAGATGAAGGCAGAACAAATTCATCAGGATATAAAGTCGGGCGTTGAAACGCTTAGTACAATTCTCAAACAAGCGCCGCGTTGTTCAGCAGTCGCTGGCTGGAAGGCTAACCAGCAAGTGCTTATTGAAAAGAATCAGTTTGGTTTTCTGTATAACAGTGACTGCCGCGGTAACAATATATTTCGCCCCGTTATTGATGGTACTGAATGTGCTCCTCAAATTCCTGCTACCTTACCGACTTATGACGAAGTTATTGGCCACGATGGCATTACTACAGAAAACTATAACGACTACATGCTTGATTTGATAAAACCGAATCAACTTAATGTTTTGACCATACATGCCGAAGTTGAAGGCATTGCGTGTGCAGCTATGTTTGATGCTTTTTTACAAAAAGCGAAAACCAGAAATATTCATTTTGTGCCAATGCTTGAACTATTGCCTGAAGATATCACTTCATTACCGATTGATTCAGTCAAAACAGCACCACTACCTGGTCGTGAAGGCTGGGTGTGCTGGCAGGCTTCGTTTGAACTATGAGTCAAATATCCATGAGTCAGAATCCATGAGTAGCAGTCAAAACAGGCTAGTTAGCTGGAAAGTCTATGCCTTAATACTGGCTTTAGCGTATTTGCTTGTCTATATCCTTCCTTTAGGCGTGCGTCCGGTAATGATTCCGGATGAAGCGCGTTATGCAGAAATACCGCGTGAAATGATTGTCGCCGATAACTGGGTGTCGCCACACTTAAACGGTTTGCGTTATTTTGAAAAGCCGGTATTGGGTTACTGGGTGACCGCTATCAGTATGCAGGTTTTTGGCGACAATGCTTTTTCTATGCGGTTACCAAGTGCTTTGTCAGCAGGCTTATCGGCACTGGCACTATTTATGCTGTTTTCAAGTTTTACACAGCGGCGGACGACAGCGCTAAATGCGGCGATGATTTATTTAAGCATGTTAGGTGTGTTTTTAATCGGCACACTAAATATACTGGATTCTGTGTTTAGTTTTTTATTAACGGCTGCATTTATAACGTTTTATTATTCTCACCGGGAAACTGACTCAAAAAAACGCCTGGTTTATCTCGTTCTGTTAGGTGTATTTTGCGGCGCTGCTTTTCTTGCAAAAGGTTTTCTGGCATTTGTATTACTTGGTGCTGTAATAGGTCCCTATGTTATCTGGCAAGGTCGTTGGCAGGAATTGTTTACTCGCGGCTGGATAACGCTGTTGTCAGCAATAGTTGTCATAGCACCGTGGGCGATTTTAGTGCACTTACAGGAACCTGACTATTGGCACTATTTTTTCTGGGAAGAACATGTAAAAAGATTTGCCAGCGAAGAAGCACAACATGGTGAACCATTCTGGTTTTATTTAATGTTTTTGCCATTGTTGACCTTGCCATGGATAGCGCAGTTACCGATGGCGTTAAAAAACCTTTTTAGCAATGGTGATGATCAAAATACAGATAGTGGCTTGGTAAAATATTGTATTTTATGGTTTGTGATGCCATTTATATTCTTTTCAATTTCACGCGGTAAATTACCCACCTATATATTGCCATGCCTGGCGCCACTTGCAGTACTGCTGGTAGTCGGTATGGAAAATTATGTAACAAAAAATAATGATGCAGGGTCTAAAAGCACAGCTTTTAAAATTGCCAATGGTGTGACTGCGGTTTTCTTTTTGATAACAGCTCTACTGCTGGTGCTGGTTCAGACTGGTATTATCGGCAAGCTGGTGTGGAATGATAGTGAAAGCTGGAAGTGGACCGCACTTGTTTCAGCTTTTTCTGTTGCTGCAATTTTATTATTGTTATCGTTTAGAAATATGTCTTTTAATAAACGGCTAAGCCTGCAGGCGATGAGTATTGTTGCAGTTATGTTTGTAATAAGCATTGGCATACCGCAACGCACTGCTGAGAGCAAAATGCCTGGTGATTTTTTACTCGAACATGCCGATAAGATAAGGCCTGATACCATTATATTTTCTGACGATATAATGATTCACGCGGTTAACTGGTTTTATAAAAGAACCGATGTTTATATGACGGGGGCCGGCGAATCAAAACATGGCCTTTCATTTAGCGATAGCAGTTTTCGTTTAATCGAAGGTGAAGCTTTAAAACTATTTATAGCAGAGCATTTAAATAAAGATGAAATGGTTGTGGTTCATCACTCTGATGCTGACGCAAAGATGTTGGCTCTCATGCCTGTACAGGCACAACAGTCACGCTGGGGTAAATTTGTGCTCTGGTATATTCCGATAAATAAAAATGGCGGAAGCATGGTCAGTGAACAGGGCAGGTATTAGTGGAATATTTTCTGATAATTCTGGTAGTGATTCTGACTTCAACTGGCCAGGTCTTGCAGAAGCTGGCTGCTGACCGGGGATTAAAAAATGTAAAAACATTTTCACAAGTTGTCGCGGCACTATTTCAGTGGGAAGTAATACTGGCCGTTATCTGTCTGGCAACCGCAATTGGTATCTGGCTGATTGTGCTCTATAAAATGGACGTTAGTAAAGCTTTTCCTTTTATCAGTCTGGGTTTTGTGGTGGTGCTGTTATCGGCACGTTTTTATCTGCATGAGATTATTCCGTGGAATCGCTGGTTAGGCGTTGTGCTCATTGTTGCTGGCATTTCATTACTGGCGCAGACATGAGGTTTAATTTATGAATAAAATCGAATCCAATGCAGTGTTGTTGCTCAGTTTGAGTGTTATTTTATCTGCCTGTGCACAGTTGTTTATGAAAGTAAGTATGATTAAACTGCAATTGCATGATGATGTTGATCTTAGCTTATCCCTGTTCTTTATCATTATTGAAAATAACACGGTCCTTATCTGGCTCATCGGTGGTCTTGCCTGTTATGCCTTATCTATGCTTTCATGGATGTTCGCTCTGACAAAATATGAGCTGAGTTTCGCTTATCCGTTTCTGGGCATTACCTATATCCTGGTTTATTTTGGCGCAGTTTACTGGGGGCAGATAGCCGAGCAGCTGACATGGCAAAGAACGGCGGGCATTGTATTGATACTGATTGGTGTAGTGTTTGTTAATTATAAAAAATCAACGCAGCAAGAAGGAGTCTTATAGATATGATCAAAAAATATTCTGTTAATGTCTTTAATGATTTAACTACAACGGCTAAAGCGACTGAGCGGAAACGTATAAATTTGAATATACATGAGTCGACAGATGCTGCTGTACAGCGTCTATTTTTAGCCGTTGAACCCGAAACCTACATCAGACCTCACCGACATCCGCAAGCGCATAAGTGGGAGTTGTTTGTTGTGTTAGATGGAGAGATGGATTTACTGCTGTTTAATGACCTTGGTGAAATCGTGAATCGAATAGCGCTGTCTGCAATGACAACACGCGCCGTTGAGATACCGGCAAACACCTGGCATTCATACATTAGTAAAAAATCTGGTACCCTGGCGCTGGAAATAAAAGAGGGTGCCTATCTGCCATCTCCAGAAGAAGATTTTTTATCCATGTCGCCTGCTGAAAACACTAACGAAGCCGTTGCATATCTGCAGTGGATGAAAAATGAATAGTGACTAACAGGATAAAATCCGCATCCCTATGGTTGACTCTCCAGGATAATGGTTATCCTTTTATTACGTTTCAGTAATCTATCTGATTACAGCAACTGCATGTTTTTATAATCCAACAGTTCTGACACGACAGTCTTGTTTGATTCGCCCCAATGGTAAATGCAGGTTTTATTTTGTGGCCTCGGCTAAATCAAAGTAATCTACTTATGAATTACGGTTAATTGCGATTATCCACAATCATTCGCATTTTTTGGGTAATTTGTATTCCTCGCGAATGGCCATAAGGTTATCCTGAAGTGTGAGTAAACTTGCTCTTGCTTCTGTCTCACTGCTAGTCTCCCAGTCTTGTTCCACGACAGCAGGCATCAATTCTTTTGTCTTGTCGTTGTTTCCCTGATCGGCATAACTCAGTACTTCCAGCCAGTAACCTGAGACTGCAAAGTTGGGGTTTGCTGACTGTTTTGCCTTGACCGCATCTTGCAGTGCATCTTGGTGATCACAGGTAACCAGAGCGCTTAAACCTTTAAAGGCATCATCGCCTATCTCGGCACGAATCTTTTCTGCTTTTGCGTTGCGCTGCTCGTCAATTCTCGCATCAACCTTACTACCACTCATCGCCCCAGCAGTCGCTCCGACAGCGCCACCATAAACAGCACCTCGCGCTGCAGCCTCAACCGGGTCACCACCAAATATAAGTGCGCTGACGAGACCGCCAACAGCACCAGAAGCGGCACCCATAGTCGCGCCTTCACCTGCACCCTTTGCTGCATATTCGCCACAAGCTGTTATCAGTAAACTCAGGCTCAAAACGATAATTGGAAACTTCATTGCTATCTCTCACCGAGCATCTCTATGCTCTACATAATTATAAACAAGTATTGAAGATACCTGCTTTATTACCCGATTGCAATATAGGGTTTCAGTCCTATAGAGGATATATTAGCCGCGCTATCTTAAAAGACTGTTTTAGTCCTGGATCGTGGGTATGAAAATCGACCAGCAAAACTGATCAGGCAGAATTGCTTTTAATTACTGAATCCGGTGGCTGGTTATGGACAGAAAGGATTATCGTTCGAGCAACCTGATGAACTATCTCGCTTTTACTCTGAACTTTAGTCCAGGTAATACCTTTGGCGTGAATTCGATTCATGACCTGTACTTCGGTAGGCATACATCACCGCTCATCCATTTTTGAAACCTCATCATCCTTTGGGCGTATCAAAGTCGGCAGTAATTACAACTCGCTGTGTCTGCAGTACCACTGGTAAAATAAAATAAAGATGAAAGCCAGGTTTCTTTTCTCATTCTAATTCATTTTATTTCACTGCTGTCCCGTTAACTGCCCGAGTCATGGAGCGGGCAGTTAAATGGGCAGCATTAATTTTTATTTATATAGCATTAAGCGATAAATTTAAAAGTAATATTGATAGCTCAGGTTAATATCAGAAAACTCAGTATTGCTTTCCTGCCATTCGTATTTGGCAAAAATCTTCAGTGAATTATTTGTGTTGATGACAAAGTTATGGATGTACTGTGCGCGTAAGCGGTATGTATTGCCGGTAAAGTGTTCACCACTGACTTCCAGTCGTGCGCTGCTTGTAGCAAAGTGTGAAAGAAATCCGGTGATAAATCCTAAACCAGGTTCGACGGCATGGTTCAGCTGCTTGTTGATTTCCAGCCTTGCTGTTGCCAGTGTATAAAACTGATTGTCGCCGAGGAATTTCCAGTTGCCACCACCACCGCCGGTGACATGATAAGACAGCTGATCAATCCCTTTGGTGAACTGTCTTTCAAAACCGGTATAAATACGCCAGGCGACCGGTTTGAAAAATTGTGTGCGTGGTGCCAGTGAAAAGATATCAACAAAATCCAGCCTGTACAGCCTGATCGTTTCATTTTCTTCTGTTCGAATCTGCAAACTACCGATGTTTATTGATGCACCCTGTAGAAAACCTTTTTCATTATCTTCAAGGTCATGAAACGACATTTAAAAGCCAAATTCACCATAATAATTATCCAGTCGCTTACCTAAACCGAATGATGTGCGTTTACTGCCATGACCTTTATCTGGCGAAACAGGCGCAGGTACTTCGGTTGGTTTGCTTACAGGGTACTTGTTACGTAATGTCAGTAATTGAAAACTTTGTTTGGCAATGGCTGGATCACGACCTTCCTCTGCTTGTTGATAACGCAGGTATTTGTAGGCTATTTCAATTATTTCACGCTGCTGATCTGTAGATAAGCTAGTGAAGGCAGGGCTTTACTTGCCTCCATATTTTTTGATAATTGAATGGCGATTTCATGATGCTGTTCAGGTACTTGTTCTAACATATAAGATAAAGTTGTGGCACGGGCAGGGCGGTAGTCAAGGCTTTCGATCATGCCAGTTTTCAGGATTGCCTTAACGGTGTCGATAGGAATAGCTGTTATTACAAATTCATCGGTAAGCTCGGTTCCTGGTCGGGCGACTTCAAGTAATTCCAGAAGCATGTATGAACAGTTTTCATCGAAAAAATAATAATCAAAGTTTCACTGCTGTCCCGTTAACAAAAAAGAAATTATCTAAACAGGCTGATGTAGCAGGCATTGACAAGGGTAGTTCTAATCCGATACATGAATTGGGACCCGTTGCCTGAGACACGCTGTAAATACGTCCATGTACGCTCGGATGCCTCGTCCATGCGGCATACGGTCTCAAGCAATGGATCCCACTCCATGCCTCTAACAGTTAACGGGACAGCAGTGTCAAAGTTTATATCCTGTAGTTCCCAGAGGTGGGTGACAATTAATTCAGTTTCTTCAGGTGTTAGATTTAATCGGTATTCCCATATGTCTCGATGTTAGATGCGGTTATATTCCTTAATTTTTTTGTAATAATAGTCGGTGACAAATGTACCTGGATATCCGCCTGTCAGACCTCTATAGGTATAGAGCAGAGAATTCTCGCCCTCAGGGGGATAAGCACCGAAGCTAGACAGTAATCACAGTAATGCTTTTGCCAAACCTGCAAACCGGAAGGTATTACTTGATTATTTGTCTATATTAATATGAAGCCTGTTAGATTGATTGTTTCCAACGTTGTAGAATTTTATTCAATAATCGTGCATCACTAAAGTTTCCTGTGTCTCTCTTTTCTTTCTTTTTCTCTTATTTTAGTATTGATCACGGCAAGTAAATTACTGTTAATATAATGGGTTATAATTCTTTCTTAATGTAAAAACTTATGTATAATAGTTTGTATCCGTGTAGGTGACGCCGCTATAACGAAAAAGATGCTTCTTGCAAAGTTCTCAAATGAATTGCCTATTTTTATTAACACAGCTATAAATATTTAGTATCTAAAAAATATCTGAGAACATATCATGTTTCACCTAACTAATACGATTTGTCTGCTGATTTTGGTGTGTATTGCGGGCTGTGCCACTACGACGGGTAATACAGTATCTGACAAACGCGACGCTATTCATAAGATGGAGAATAATGTACTAACACAGCTTTATACAGTAAAGCCTGAGGTTAAAGAACAGATCGAAAAATCACCAGGTTATGCGGTATTTAGTAGTGCTAATGTGAGCATACTCATATTTAGTTGTGGTGGTGGTTATGGTGTGGTTAATAATAATATGCAACAACGTACCTATATGAAAATGGGAGAAGCAGGTCTTGGCCCTGGTTTAGGCATAAAAGATTTCCGTGCTGTTTTTGTTTTTCATAGTGTTGAGGTCATGGATTCTTTTGTGGAATATGGCTGGTCACTTGGGGCGCACATCGATGCTGCGGCAAAATTTGATGAACAGGGTGGTGCAACCGGTGGATCTGTTACCGTCGGTGATATTACTGTTTATGAGATGACGCAATCAGGTTTAATGCTTCAGGCAACGCTTCAAGCGAAAAAATTCTGGAAAGATGCTTATTTAAACTAAGTTAATAAAAGAAAGTTGTCAGTTGTCAGTTGGCAGTTGGCAGAAAAAGCTAAAAATAGTTATCCATCATTCGGGCCAGGAACATGTCGAAACGACGGTGTTGCTTATTACTGCAAACTGCCAACTTTCTTTTATTCTGTTGCAGCTCTGACAAATTTAGCTAGTGCGTTTGTAACTTTTTGAACCGGTTTTTCACAGCCTTGAATATTGTGTCTCTTCGCCATATAAGCAGGGTCGTTATATGCTAGCCATACCTGTCCGCTTTCATCTTTATATGCCAGCGCTTTTTGTGGTAAATCCAGAGCAGCCGTTTGCGAACATAACATCAGAGGTGTACCGATTTTTGGATTGCCAAAAATTAGCAATTCAGTAGGGCGTAATTGCATGCCGACATTTTTTGCACCTGCTGTGTGATTTATGCGTTTGAATATGGTCATGCCCTTATCAAGTAACGCAGTTTCCAGGCGGTTCATGGTCGTTGTGACGTCATGAACGCTTTTGATTTTGATTAATCCGTTTGATGCCGGATCTATTGAATCTTTGGCTAATGCATGGCTGCTTATCAGGCAGGTTAAAATAGCTATAGAAGAAAATATTTTAAATTTTATATTGAGCATCTCGCTACCTCATTACTGGAAATAATCTAGCATGAAAAAAAATGGGTTCTTTCGAACCCCATAATACGTATCTAACATAGCATGAAATATAACCTGGATTATATACTTTTACCTCAAACTATTTTTTAGAATAGTATGAGTTAGCTGTACCGCATAGCGTCCTGCCACGTCTTTTTGCTGAGCTTCAACTGCAGCGGTCTCTGATTCAAAATCTCGGTTGGCATACTCAAGGTTGATACGTGTCTTCTTGTTGAAATGATACTGAGTTCCAATCGTCCACGTATCTGTGCGACTTTCATCATTAGCAGCTGAAGTAGGGTGATTTTCTCCATGGGTATAAGTGTCGTAGCGCAGGTCGATCTCAAAGTTTGTATTGGCTATGTACCAGCCACCTTCGATATAACCACCGTCAGCCTCTTCAAAATAATGATTATTCTTTTGTTTTTTAATGTTTTCATTTTGTACTTCTTTTAAATATGATGGTTTGTTCCCCTGGTTATTGTTTGTTTTCACTGCCTGGGGTTTGCAGCTTTATTTTTTCTATGAAATCTTCCAGAATCTTTTTGCTAATGCCGCCAACTTGCATGCCAACAACATCACCATTTGGGTTGAATAGATAAGTTGTTGGTAGACCTTGTAATCGCCCCAATCCAGTTTTTTCAGTAATGCTTGCATCACTTAACAATATTGGGAAATCAATTAAATAATCTTCAGCGAACGCGATGACTTCTTTTTTATTGGCGTAACCATAACTGGGGAAATCAATGGCTATGCCGAGCACTATGCCATCCGTGTCTTTGTGTTCATCATGAAAACTGACCAGTTCAGGCATCTCTTCTCGGCATGGTGGGCAGCGGGTGCCCCATATATTTAAAACCACCCATTTTCCATGACCAATGTATTCTGAGAGTTTATGCTGGCTATCATTTATACTTTTAAGTAAAACATCGAGCGACGCGTATGCGTTGCCGCTCAAAAGTGTGATGCAGAATAGTATTATTAGAGTTATTCTATGTATGACGAGTTTCATTTTTTTCATTTATATAGCTTTTTAATTGGATAGCAAATAGACATGGCAAACAGGTGAAATATTCACAAATATTTTTGAGAATTTTGTGGCTGCATTTACGTCTATAGTATGTTACTGGGGGTTTTTATGAAAGTTGTTAAAAATCTGGTGGCTGCTTTTTCTCTTAAATCAGAATTTGCAGCGAGACGAAATAAGCTTTACCGCATTGCCTATTCGTGGTGCCATGATACTGCGTTGGCGGACGATCTGGTGCAGGAAACCATTTACAAGGCCCTGAAGAATGCATCCAGTCTGCGTGATGTGAAGACCATGGATAGCTGGTTATATCGAATTTTGTATAATTGCTGGCAGGATTATTTGCGCGTTAAAGGTCGTCATGTTGAATTTGTCGAAACGCTTGATGACGACCAGATAGAGCAATCTGACAATTATCAGCGGTCACAAATAGTCAAACGCGTCAGGGCTTCTGTAGAGCAATTGCCATTGCCGTTGCGAGAAGTGGTGACATTGGCTGATTTTGCCGGTTTTAGTTATGCGCAGATTGCTGAAATTACAGAGGTGCCCATCGGAACAGTAATGAGTCGTCTGTTTAGAGCACGTAAAGACCTGAAGCAAAAGTTACTTGAATTTGGTTCTGATGAGTTATCCGAATTTAAATTACGAAGGATAAAATAATGAATATTAAGGATATTACGGAAGATAAATTAAATTTATTCATCGATCAGCAGCTTGATCGCAATGAGATGAATGAGATACATGAAGCTATATTAGACGATAAAGAATTGCGTGAACAGGTGTGCCAGTTAAAAGCGGTGCGTGAGCTGGTTGGTTATGCCTACAGCGAGGTGCCAGCATCACGTTCTGAAAATCCACATCAAAAGCGTACGGCTTTAATGCTAGGAAGGGCTATGGCAGCTTCGCTAACACTGGTTGTCGGTGTGGTACTGGGTTGGTCAACTTATCAGTACAGTCCCAATGCAATACAGGCAATCTCTGCTGAAAATACGTTTCAGTATGTTGTTAATCAGGTGAAAGTTGAGCATGGAAATCGAAAAATTATATTGCATATTGACTCCAGTGACCTGCAGGTTGTTAATGCTGCGTTAAATGAAGCAGATCAATTACTGGCAACTTATCGAAAAGCCAATACACCAATGGAACTGGATATTATTACTACTAAAACCGGTATAAATATGTTAAGACCGAGTATGTCGCCATATATATCTCGTATAAAAGCATTGATTGATGATAACGATGAAGTTGCAATATATGCCTGTAATCTTTCTATTGCCAAAGCGCTTAAAAAGGAAGGTGTCGAAATAGTGTTGATGCCGGGGGTGGCAAAGGATAAGTCTGCCAGAGAATTGATTCCGCAACGTCTGGAGAAAGGCTGGGTTTATATAAAAGCTTAAAAAGAAGTTGGCAGTAAAAAACTAGAAACTAAAAGCTTTTAACTGCCCACTGCCCACTGCCAACTGGTAACTTTTTTTACGTTTCTTTAAACAAAACAGTATCAATAGTCCATTCATCTTTACTGGTGTGAAGAATTAAACACGAGGGACCGCCGTGGGTACGAACCTTTCCAGAAGCGCCAGGGTTCACCACCCAGGGTTCCGCTTGCAGATCAATGGTACGGTGATGGGTGTGACCATAAACGATTAAACGCGCTTCTGCGTGATCCTTGCGAAACTGATCGTGTTCAGGGTGGTTGCCCAGACGGTGACCATGCTCAACTAAAATAAGGCCGCCGGCTAATTCCAGCTTGTTTTGTTGCGGCAGGGCTTTAACAATAGCGGTTTCTTCGTCTTTCCACAGGCCGGGATAATCATTGTTACCAGCAACCGCAATCAACTCTATTTTAGGTTGCAGCTGCTCTAAAACATGCGCATTGAAGATATCACCGGCATGCACGATATAGTCACACTGATTGACCGTATTCGCAATTCTCGGGTCTAAAAATCCGTGCGAGTCAGAAAGAATACCTACTGTGACGGTTTCGTTGTTCATCGGTAGTTGGATGGAATATATAGAGGAGGAAGTTTGCAGTCGTCAGTTTGCAGTTGGCAGTAAAAAACTAGAAACTAAAAGCTTTTAGCTGCTTACTGACGACTGCAAACTGCCAACTATTTTTTATTCCTTATCGTCTAATGACGCGGCACGCGCTTCGTCCGATTTTCTCTGGTGTTCAGCAATTTCAGCCTGCTTACGGAACTCAAGAATCTCTTTACGCTCTTTGACGCGTTCTTCCCAGGCGCCTTCACGCTCTTTAATGGTTATCTCACCAAAGAAAACCTGTTTCATTAATTTGAAACCAAATTTCATCAAGGCGATATCATCTGTTTCCAGTTCTGCATATTCCGCATCACTTAAATCATACATTTTGATGAAGGCATCACTCATTACAAAACGACGGAAACGGTCCATGTCGTAACTAGCCATGAAGAACATCTGCAAGCTCATGTCAGACGGTTTACCAATGCTTGGTCCGGTCGACTTTTTCTTCAGGATGATCTGGTACCATTCATGGTTAAGGTCGTCATATTCTTCAACGCCCTGATCTTTACGGTACTCACCAATAGTCTGAATCTGGTCTTCATCGTGGCCTTTACAATGGTCTTCTTTAATTAGCAGGAAGTGACGCTCATCGCTAGCTTCACTGATGGATTTCATAGAAAGCAGGCCGGAAGGGTAATAGCGACAGGCGGTAGGGCGGTTCTCATAGACCGAGCAGCCGTCTTCTTTCATAAACAGGCAGGCACCAGAGTCATCAGTTCGCAGCTTTAAACCGGGAACACCATGCATGTCGAGTTCAAACGGTACCGTATGCGCCTTTAGAAACTCTGTGGTGTCCATACCAGTGGCATCTTTAAGACGGATAACATCATACGGCGCAAGCGTTACGTCTGCACGAGAGCAGCATTCATTCCAGCAGGAAACACCGCGATGACATCGGAATTTTAATTTATCTTCCAGTTCAAGGCGGGTTGGTGAAACAGGGCTTGAATGTGGTAGTTCAAATTTAAATGTATCTTCTTCACTCATGGTATTACCTAATTATCTTAATGTACTGGTCTGCCATCACGAGCAGTGAGAGAGGTCTTATGCACTGTAGGTGGCAAAAGATTCCTCACATCCGTTCGCAATGACAATGTATAAAGTTTTAAATGTAGAGACCGGCCGAAAAGCATCAAGCGGCATCTATATTTAAAGCCTGGTAAAGTAAAAAATCCGGGCATCAACGATGCCCGGATTCCTTTAACTCAACTGTTGTAAATCTGGGACTTACTTAAACAGTTTAGACTTGTCTACCAAATCAACGTGCGCACGCTTGAAGCATGTGAACTTTTGAGTTTCCTTGTCGTAAATTGAATTCACGAA
>RCNF010000841.1_pt1 | contig 19624 bp, 15 predicted proteins | sample 2041311 | NCBI WGS metagenome assembly RCNF01 (sample SAMN09708228, study PRJNA481090) | Marine sediment metagenome, whole genome shotgun sequencing project. | biome: marine sediment; feature: ocean; material: sediment; isolation source: Sewage treatment plant 2 marine sediment (STP2) ... | reverse complement strand
AATATCGATCGAGCTGTTCTGTGGCACGTTGATATTCAGGTCACTGTCGATTCCGCGACCGCCACGCTTTGGCACCTTGACCTTGATAAAGACCTTGTCGCCATCGCGCTCAACGATGAGCTCCTCAACATTTCGTCCCAGTGTGCCTGTCACTTTGACAGCGTTCTGGCTCCAGCCAGTCACCTTCACAGAACCGGCAATATTGGATACGTCGACATGTCCGTCCGCGGACGCATCTACCGTTCTGTCTACATCTTCGGCGAATACTGCCACCGAAATCAGGCAGGCCAGGATTGTGCTTACTAATCTGTTCATCATCTTCTCACTTGGTCATCTATTGGCAACGCGCCAGCTAGATATCATTTCTCATCATTATGTTTCGGGTGAGCCCGCTTACTTTTCGTAGTAACGCAAGCTCCTCACGGTACGTCCTCAAAAGCCTCTCCTGCAAAAGCAGGTTTTCCGGGTTTTCTTCGAGCGCATTGTTCATGTCGAAAATTGCGTCATGAATTAATTTCAAATTTATTGCGATGTCTTCCTGCGATTCAGGCGACAAGCGTTGCAGCTCAAAATCGAGCTCTGCAACCAGCGAGTTTCGTGCGTCCTGAAAGCCAGGCCCCAGGCTGTAGCGATTACCGAATGACGCCTGTTCAAAAACCATGTCTGGCGACGCTATGACCGGACCTGAACCACTGTCCTTCGATGTCACCATGTAGGTAACTGTGGATGACGCCCCTATCAACAGCACGACGGCGGCGGCTTGCGCCAGCATCGGTGTCCAGCGCCGCCGCGCGGGCTTTTCGATTTCCGCGGCGATATCGGGCCACAGATCGCGTTCCGGACTAATTTCCGTCGACAGCTGCCCTGCGGCTTTCATTAATTTGTCGTCGTTCATGCCTCAAATCCTTGTTGCTTCAATTGCTGCGCCAGTAATCGTTTTGCCCGGTGCAGTTGTGCCTTGCTCGTACCTGCCGCAATCCCCAGCATGTCGCCAGTTTCATCATGGCTGTAGCCATAAACTGCGTGCAGGACAAATACATGTCGTGCGCCCCGCGGAAGTCTGTCGACAGCCTCCGACAGGTCTCTCATGTCACCCGTGTCAGCGGTTGTTACCGTCACTGGTGCACTTTCCGTGACAGCCATGATTCGGTCCTGTTCACGTTTCGACTTTCGCATTCGACCTAATACGGAATTAACAGCTATTCGGTGCAGCCAGGTCGAAAAAGCACTTTCACCGCGAAACTTCTCTAACTTGTTCCAGGCCTGAATAAACGCTTCCTGGGCACAATCTTCTGCTTCGCTGACGTTGCCCGTCATCCGCAGACAAATGCCGTAGACCTTGTCGATATGCAGCCTGTACAGCGCCTCAAATGCCTGCGCATTGGAGCGTTGCGCCTGCTGTATCAGCGCGCTCTCGTCTGCAATTACATCCGTGCTTGATATAGCCATCATCTGACTATAGTCGCTGCGAACCGCTGTCAAAAGAGCTGCCAATGCCTATTTCTCCGTATCTAGTGTTATTTGGATGCCCAGTTAGTCCATTTGGTTTAAATCTGGGGGCTTAGGCGCCTAAATAGTGGCGTAAGCGCCTGTCTTTACATATGATTCCCCACCATGGGGAAGACAGTCGCTGCACCACTTACAGAAACTTGATGTCCGGGCATTCGATTCTTTATCTCGGACGTGGGGAATTTGCCGCAGATTATCTCGGTGAACTGGAAACCCTTCCCTGTTGCACTTACCTGACTCGATCAACCTCCTTCGAGCTTCCGGAAGACGCCTCTTATATCGTTGACCTTATCCTGCTCGAGGTGGGGCCAATGATCTCGCAGTCGGGCCAGTCACTCACAGACCTGATTAATCACCTCGCGCCCTACCCGGTTGTGGCCCTGACACGGAAAGAACACGAACACCGTGGCATTGCCGCCGTACGTGCCGGCGCGCAGGGGTATATCTGCATTGATGACATCTCGGTAGAAGACCAGGACGCGGCGTTTGATCACGCGGTGAAGCGCGGACGCATGCAGTCTCGTCTGTCGAGCACGGATGTAACCGTGCTGTCGATACTGAAAAACATTAATGACGGCGTTATCGTCGTTGACGATGTCGGCCACGTTCTCGACATCAATCCGGCGGCGCGCACACTGCTGGGAATCAACCCGCGTATGCAGCCAGACCCGACCTGGGAGCAAACGTTTTGCTGCGTTGACGAAAATGGCGACAGCTATCCCAACTCTGCCGATTTACCGTTGATGCGCGCACGCATGGGCGAGAAGTTTTCTGATCAGGTTGCTATTTACCGAACACCGGAACAACCGGACATCGCGTTGAGCATCAATGGTCAGGGACTGTTCGACGGCAACCGCGAGCTCATTGGTGGTGTAATCACCTTCCGCGACGTAACAGAATCCAGGCGCAAAACGAAAGACCTCGAAAAACGTGCCCAGTTCGATGAACTCACCGGTCTCGCAAATCGCAGCCTGTTTGCTGAGCAGCTGACGCGCGCGATCGGCCGTAGCCAGAGAAAATCTGCACCGCTTGCAGCGTTGTTTATCGACCTTGATCGATTCAAATCGGTTAACGACACACTCGGTCATGATATTGGCGATGCGTTGCTTTGCCAGGTCGCTGAAAGACTGCAAAGCAATCTGCGCGTTGGTGATTTCAGTGGTCGCTGGGGTGGCGACGAGTTCGTCGTTTGCCTCGAAGATTTTGGCGAAGCGGGTAACGCTGCGGCAGCCGCGCAGAAATTGCTGCTGGTGCTGTCTGAGAAATATGAAATCGGCAATAGCGAAGTGTATGCGACACCGAGTATCGGCATCTCGATGTACCCGGATTGCGGGGACACCGCGGAGCGAATGATCAAAGCCGCTGACATCGCAATGTTTGAGGCAAAGAAACGCGGTGGCGGTCGATTCCAGTATTACTCCACGTCGCTGAATTCAAAGCTTGAGCAACGTGAAGAGCTTGAAGCAGGATTGCGGCATGCACTCGTCCGCAATGAATTCGTCCTGCACTATCAGCCCCGCATCGATCTCGCGACAAACCGACTGATCGGACTCGAGGCTTTGCTGCGTTGGAATCACCCGCGTTTCGGCCTCTTGCTGCCCGCGCGTTTCTTGCCCATTCTGGAGAGCAGCGGTCTCATTCATTCCGCTGGCGAGTGGGTCATCGCAACGGCATGCCGCCAACTTGCTGCCTGGCAGCGCCGCTTCGAACTTCCCGACCTGTCGATCGCGATCAATTTGTCGCCGCAGCAACTGCTGCACAATCGACTCGTCGAAGTTGTCTCGAAATCGCTGGCAGACACCGCTCTTGATCCGGGTTGTATCGAGCTTGAAATTTGTGATGGCGATGTTATGCAACAACGCGCGGCCGAACTGGAGACGCTACGGAGACTTCGAAAACTCGGCGTACGCCTGTCTCTGGATCACTTCGGGACTCGGGACGTTTCTTTCGAGTCGCTGGACAACGGCTTCATCGACAGCTTTGTTCTCGATCAGACTCTGATTGCCGATATTGAAGAAAACAACAGCCATCAACGCATTGTTCGTGCTGCGATAGCTATGGCACAGGGCCTTGATATTGAGGTTGCTGGAAGGCGTCGAGACTGTTCGGCAACTCGACTTCCTGAAAAGCTGTAACTGCGATCTCGTACAAGGCTTTCTGATCAGCCGCCCGATGCAACCCGAGAAAATCTCCGCGATTCTTCGTTCGGAGATTGCCGGGACGTCTTTACTGTCTCGCGGAATGCCTTAGCCCGCTAATTCTTGTCGACGATCTCTGCACCAGCCAGCGCATCAGCGAGACCTGGGATGAATTCGACGCCATGCGGTACTGTTGTTGAAGAACCGTCAAACGAATCACCGAAGTCCTCGTATCGGCCACCCAGGCATTCGGCAAGAAATACCTCACTGACGGCGAGAAAAGAGTCTGCGTTTTCGGCCCGTCCGAAGCCATGTCCCTCGTCGGGATACAGAACGTATGTGACCGGTAGATCGGCTTTCTGCATCGCAGAGACGATTTGGTCCGCTTCCACCTGTGTGACTCGCGGGTCGTTCGCGCCCTGTCCGATCAGTAATGGCTTTGTTATCTGATCAGCCAGGAAAAGCGGTGATCGCGAGCGTAGAAACCGTTGCCCTTCTTCTGTTCTTGGGTCCCCGACATTATTTACCAGGACCTCGAAGAACGACTGCCAATACTCCGGGATACTATCTAGCAAGGTAACAAGGTTTGAGGGCCCGACGATGTCAACGCCACAGGCGAATTTTTCGGGCGTGAAAGTGACGCCGACCAACGTCGCATAACCACCATAAGACCCACCGCCGATCGCAACCTGACCTTCCTCTGTAATTCCTTTCGAAATCGCCCAATCCACTGCATCAACCAGGTCGTCGTGCATCGCTGCCGCCCACTCTTTTGCGCCAGCGTTGACAAACGCCTTGCCAAAACCGGTTGACCCGCGATAGTTAACCTGCAGAACTGCATACCCTCGGTTCGTCAGCCACTGCGCGATTCCGTCGTAGCCATAGCCGTCCCGCCCCCACGGACCACCGTGGACCCACAAGACCATTGGCACCGACTCATTGACGTTAAAATCCACGTCTACGTCGATATGCGGTGGCAAGGAAAGGTAGGACACCAGGTCCAAACCGTCTCTGGATTTGATAACAACGGGATACATATCAACAAGCGGTTTTCCGACCAGTCCACTCCGGGTATCGAATAACTTGCTTGCCGCATCCGTATGTCTGTCAATAATGTAATAGGCCGCCGGAGACGTCGGCTCGGAGCTGACGACCATCCACTTTGATCCATCTTTGCTTTGCCCAGCGATACTCTTGTCGCCGGGAACATTACGCAATAACTCAAGAGCGGACGATGCCGAATCGCCTATCGGGAACCAGTCACCGCGTAAATGATCGATCGAGTACGCAACGGGTCTCCCGCTCTCCGTGTCGAGCAACACCTCACCAATATCTGCAGCGTCGCTCGCCGCAAGGACATTACGCTCGCCGGATTCGATATTCACTTCATACAGGGCCGACGTATCTCGACCGGCCGCATCCGTCATAAAGAACGACTGACCATCCGAGGAAATCCCGAGGATATTGAACGCGAATACGTCGTCTTTTGGAACTGTAATGAATTCGGCCCACTCGCCGTCATCACTCTTTTTCTGAACGCTTATACCGCCGTCATCGGTTGGTTTCGTCGCGAGGCGCAGGTCAAGGTCCTGGTCAGCAACGTAGCCGCCGAAACCATCATTCAATTCCACCAGTTCGCGTTCGCCAGTTGAGATGTCGACCAGATAGACATCGTGCCACTGCGCGTCTCTGTCGTTCATTCCAATCAGGTACTTTTGGGGATGTCGGTAGCTACCGCCAACCAGCGTTCCCAATGTGTTTTCGTACGGTGTTAGATCGACTTCCTTACCGCTATCAAGATCAATCGAAATTACGTGATAGTTCTCATCGCCACCGATATCTCGCGCGTAGAAGATATTTCGACTGTTGAACGCCCAGTTATGGTTTCTCGTACCGCGCATCGTGTCGAATGACACCGCCTTACCTGCGGCAATATCGCCAACGGGTGCAACCCAGACGTTTTTGACACCGTCGAGTGGGGCGATATAACTGACTCTTGTCCCGTCCGGACTGATCCGTCCCTGTGCCAAATCAGGATCATCAAAAAACAACTGTCTGGAAATTAACTCGACGTCGGCAAGCGTTTGAGTCGCTGGTTCGCCTGAAGGCACATCTGCCTGCTCTGAACTGCAAGCAATCATGAAAAAAGTAACGAGTAGCCCTACTACCGGGTTCTTATTCATTGTTCCAAGCCTTCTATTGCTGTTATTCAATTCCCGCAAGCATAGTGGATGTTCGGCCAAAATTCCGGCTTAAGCCAGGAGTGAACTCAAGAAAACCTTTGGGTCCTCGCCACTTTCGAGCACCTCGACCAGCGCAGAACCGACGATCGCGCCCGATGCGTGTTCGCCGACGGCGGCCACATCTTCCGGTGCCCTGATTCCGAAGCCAGCACAAACCGGTATGGTGGAAAATGATCTGACCTTATCGAGGTAGTCGGCCAAATCCGCTGGCAGTCCGGCGTCGCCACCCGTAATTCCGGTAATTGTCACCGCGTAGACGAATCCACGAGATGCTTCGCACAGCATCTTGAGTCTTGCGTCCGGTGTTGCGGGCGTCACTAACTGGATGAGACCAAGGCCCTTCGCTTCCAGTGCCGCTCGGATATCATCACTTTCCTCAAATGGCAGGTCGGGCACTATGAAGCCACAGACACCAGCCGCCAGTGCTCGCTCGGCCAGCGCATCATAGCCAAATGCCAGCAATGGATTCAGGTAAGACATCATCACCAGCGGTGCATCAATTTCACCCTGGGCGGAATCCAGTTGATCGAAAATCCACTTGAGACTCACCCCTTTTTGCAATGCGATGAAACTTGAGCGCTGAATCGTCATGCCATCAGCCATGGGATCCGAGAACGGGATGCCAAGCTCGACAACATCGCCAACGGACGCAACATCCTTTAGCGTGGCAATGAAATCCCTGGGCTCCGGATAACCCGCTGTGATGAAGGGTACCAGCGCCGGCCGGCCGGAATCTTTGGCCGCGAGGATCGCCGCGCTTAATCTCTCATGTGCGCTCATGATCGAATCCTCGCCGGGAACTTGGTAAGCGTTGGCATATCTTTGTCCCCGCGACCCGAGTTACCGATAAGAATTCGTTTGCCGGGGTTTCGTTTGGCATAGTCGCGAGCAGCCGCATAGGCATGGGCGGTTTCCAGCGCAGTCAGGATACCCTCTGTTGCACACAGCTCTTCAAGTGCCTCTAGCGCCTCGCCATCTCTCGCCGAAATATATTTCACCCGACCCGTTGCCTGCAGCAACGCGTGTTCGGGACCGACGCCAGAATAGTCGAGGCCGGCGGATATTGAATGCGTTTCCTGCACCTGCCCGTCATCGTCTTGCAGAATTATTGTGTATGAACCCTGCAAAACACCCGGCGTTCCGGTGGCAAGTGTCGCGGCGTTCTGACCCAGGCCATCGCCCGTGCCACCCGCCTCAACACCGATCAATTCGATATCGTCACCAAGCAACGGATAGAAAAGGCCGATTGCATTCGAACCACCGCCGACACAGGCAAAGGCGACATCAGGCAAAGCACCCGCCTGATCCAGCATTTGTTGTCGCGCTTCCTGCCCGATAACCGATTGCAGTTCGCGGACGAGATACGGATAAGGATGCGCTCCAACCGCCGAGCCCAGCAGGTAATAAATGCCGTTTGGATCTGTTACCCACTCGCGCATCGCTTCATCGATCGCCGCGCGTAAGGTCTTGTCGCCCGTCTCGACGGCAACAACCTCGGCGCCCAGTCGGCGAATGCGATCAACGTTCGGAGCCTGACGCTCCATATCGACTGCGCCCATATAAACGCTGCAGGAAAGGCCAACTCGTGCACAGGCTGCAGCCGATGCCACGCCATGCTGTCCTGCGCCCGTTTCCGCGATGACGCGTTTTGCACCGAGCCGCTTGGCGAGCAGCGCCTGGCCGATCGCGTTGTTTATTTTATGAGCGCCTGTGTGCGCGAGGTCCTCGCGCTTGATCCAGACCTCGGCGCCCCAGGCCTTGCTCAACTGTGGCGCAAAAGTTAATGCCGTTGGACGACCAACCCACTCCCGCAACTCTCTCTGGAACTCTGCCTGAAACGCCGCATCATGCAGATGCTCTTTAACGCCGGCCTCCAGTCGATCAAATGCCGGTACCAACGTTTCCGGAACGTAGCGGCCACCGAATGGACCAAAGCGGCCACGGTCATCGGGCATGTCGCCTTTGATGGCTGCATCGAGAAGCAGTTTGGCTTCGTCTGCAGCGAACAATGTACTCATAGATCTTTCTCCGCAGCTTTCGCTGCACTAACAAATTCATTAATCATTCGAGCATCTTTTTGTCCGGGCGCAGATTCAACGGCACTCGAAACATCGACGCCGTATGGCCGAACGGTTGCTATTGCCGCCGCGACGTTGCCGGCTGCAAGCCCTCCGGCCAATATCATGTTGCCGTCGCACGCAAGTGTTGCCGCACGTGACCAGTCAACCGGTTCGCCCTGACCACTCTTCTTGCCTTCGTAGACATAAGTGTCGCGGGCTTCCGGCTGGCCCTTACCTTCGCGGAAAACAGGCCAGCGCTCGATTGATTCGGGAACATCAAGGGATGCGAAATCTTCTGCGTCAGTTTGCAGTACGTCAGGTGTAAATTCCCTCAGAACTTCCTGCCATTCATCGTTTGTCGGGTGCAGCATCACGGCAACGCGCTTGATATGGGGTGGCACGTACGCGCTTACTGTCGCCGCTTCAACCGGTGTGACACGACGCACCGATTCAGCGAAAACAAATCCAACCGCGTCGGCACCCGCATCGATCGCGGCGTGCACGTGCTCGGGATCGCTGAGGCCACAAATTTTCACGAAGACACTCATGCCGCCGCTCCGGCTGCTCGCATGGCGGCAACCAATGCTGCCGGATCATCACTGCGCATTAAAGCAGTACCGACGAGCGCCATACGATATCCCCAACCAGCAACTCGCGCCGCATCGTCAGGGACCAGCAAACCACTTTCGGCAACACACCTTGCCGCCGGGAGAAGTGGGGCCAGATTCCTGAGTCGCTCTGAATCAACCTCGAGCGTCCGTAAATTTCGTGTATTCACTCCAACGAGCAATTGCCCGGCACGGGCCTTATCGCGGTCAACAGGGTTATCAAGTAATTCGGTTGATCGCCGCAGATCGTCTTCATCAAACGATTCCAGTAGCACGAACATCTCGTGTTCCCAGGCGCGGTCGAGCATTGCGCGCAGTTTTGCGTCACTCAACATTGTGGCTATTAGCAACACACCGCTCGCCCCCGCTTTTCGCGCTTCCAGTATTTGCACTGGTTCGACCAGGAAGTCCTTGCGCATTACGGGCGTACCCGGAACAGTGGCAGCGACCGCTTCGAGGTGGGTGAGATCGCCGTCAAAACGACTCGGTTCCGTCAGCACCGAGATCGCAGCGGCGCCACCCGCTGCGTAGGATTTGGCTCGGGAGTTACGGTCACTGTCACCATAACTATTGGTGGTTTTGAGCTTGCCTTCTGCAGGTGAGCGGTCTTTGATTTCTGCTATTACGTCGAACTTACCGAGCGTCAGCGGCACGATCGGCTTGTCGAAATCCGCGGATGAGAAAGAGCTCGATACTGCGGCCGCTCTTTCCGCACTGTGACTCGCCATGGTTTGCAGAAAGTCGCTCATCAGCCTTCGAAGTGATCGCGTAACGCTGCGAGGAATGTCTCGGCTCTGCCGTCGTCTATTGCGGCCGCGGCCTGCGCCACGCCGTCCTTCGCGTCTTTTGCCTCGCCTTGCACTTCCAGCACCAGCGATGTGCCCATGAGCAATGCATCACGATGCGCACCCCGATCGTCGCCCGTAAATACTCGTACGAGCTCTTTGGCATTGTGTTCCGCATCACCACCCTCCAGATCCTGAGGTTGGCAACGCGCCAGCCCGTAGTCTTCAGGGCTGCGTTTACTTTCGGTGACATTGCCGGGCGTCACGTCGTAGAGCCAGAATTCTCCTGCGGGTGTCGCCTCATCCCAGCCCGGTTCACCGTGCACAACAAATGCGCGTTCTAATGGCATGCCGGACAGGGTTTCAGCCATTAGTTTGGCTGCATCCTTGCTGTAGGCACCGATCAGCTGGAACGGCGGCGCCGCCGGATTAGTCAGCGGACCGAGAACGTTGAAAACCGTGCGGACTGAAAGCGCGCCACGAATAGGAACAACGGCCTTCATTGCCGGGTGATACGCGGGTGCAAACAGGAACGTAAAACTCGTTGCTTCAAGGCAGTCGACCGCCTGCTGTTCGTGCAGCGGCAAGGGCATGCCCAAACTCTCAAGCATGTCGGCGCTGCCAGAGCGACTCGAAACCGAGCGATTACCGTGCTTGACGACGCGCGATCCGCAGGCCGCTGCGAGCAGGCCCGTGCCTGTCGACAGATTGAGACTGCCTGAACCGTCTCCGCCCGTGCCTACTGTGTCGACTGTGGGTGCACCGTCAGGAATTTTGGGGTGCACGGCAAGTTCACGCATTGCGGTTGCGAAACCGCGAATCTCGTCGGCTGTTTCACCCTTCGCTCGCAAACCGGCTAACAGCGCGCCGGCCAGTGCCGCTGGCAATTCACCTTCCGCCAGCTTAACCATCAAATCATAGGCCTGAACTTCAGCAAGGTTCTCGCCATTGAGCACCTTATCGAGCAGTGCGCTGTATTCCTTGTTCATGAGGCATTCATTCGCATGAAGTTTGTCATCAGCGTGTCGCCTTCGGGTGTCAGTACGCTCTCCGGATGAAATTGCACGCCTTCAATCTGAAGCGACTTGTGGCGTACGCCCATTATCACGCCGCTATCCGTCTCCGCCGTAATCTCCAGTGTATCGGGCAGCGATTCAACCTCGGCGCACAGGGAGTGATAGCGCCCAACTTCGAACGGTTGTGGGATCCCCTCGAAAACCGTTTTCCCGTCATGCTTGATCTCGGATGTCTTGCCGTGCATCAGGCGCTCTGCACGAACAATTTCTCCGCCCTGTTGCTGCACGATGCTCTGATGGCCCAGGCATACGCCCAGCACCGGTATTTTGCCCGCGAACGCAGCAATCATTTCCAGAGATACGCCGGCGTCTTCCGGTCGACCGGGGCCGGGAGAAATCACGAGGTGCGTCGGCTCAAGTGCACGGGCCTCTTCAACGCTGATCATGTCGTTGCGATAAACCATCACGTCCGCCCCGTGTGCGGCGAACGCCTGCACCAGGTTGTAAGTGAATGAGTCGTAATTGTCGATCAGCAACATACGTACGTGATCGAAAGTTTTCGGGGCCATTACAATCCTCCCTCAGCAATCTCGAGGGCACGCCTCAGTATGGCACTCTTTGCCAGCACTTCCTGATATTCCCTGGCGGGTATGGAGTCGGCAACAATACCCGCGCCGGCCTGAAAACTGTACTCATCGCCGGAAAAAACCAGGGTACGAATCGTGATCGCCTGATCCATGTCGCCGCTGAGGCCAAAGTAGCCAGCCGTGCCGGCGTACAGGCCACGACCGACCTGCTCCATTTCCTCGATAATCTGCATTGCGCGAACCTTCGGTGCACCGACCAGCGTGCCGGCGGGGAAGCTTGCGGCAAACAGGTCGAACTGATCGAACTCCGCCGCGAGCTCACCTTGCACGCCACTGACGATGTGCATGACGTGACTGTAGCGCTCAATGGCGCGATACGGGTCGACGCACACCGATCCAGCGCTTGCAACGCGCCCGAGGTCGTTACGGGCTAGGTCCACAAGCATCACGTGCTCCGCCGCTTCTTTTGGATCGGCGAGCAACGCCGCTTCGTTCGCATCGTCTTCTTCGCTTGTCGCACCGCGCGGCAGGGTTCCGGCTATGGGTCGCAGCGATGCCGTAACTCCATTGAGCTTAACCAGTGCTTCAGGTGATGATCCAACGACCTGCAGGTCGTCGAAGTCGAAGAAAAACATGTACGGCGACGGATTTAGTAATCGTAATGCGCGGTAGACCTCGAAGGGTGACACATTCGTTTTGCCGCGGAACAACACCGACAGGACGATCTGATAAATATCGCCTGATGCGATGTATTCCTTGCACGCATTCACGCGCTCGGAAAACTCTTCCTCGGTAAGGCTCGCCTCCGCCGGTGAAACCGAGACGTTGTCCGGTACCGGCGGTATTGCCCCGCGCAATAGTTGAATTACTTCAGCCCTGAGTCTCTGCCGCTCTTCTTCAGGGCCGTCATGTAACAAGGCGACCCTGCGTGTCAGATGGTCAAACACCAGCAAGGACGCGGGTGCGACAAATGCGGCGTCTGGCACATTCGTTTGCTTCTCCGTATCCACTGGCAGTTTCTCGAACAGACGCACAACGTCATAACCCGACACACCAACCAGGCCGCCGGCGAAAGGTAATCCGTCGTCAGGCTGCGGCCGCGGTGCGATTTCAAGTACGCGGCGCATCGCATCCAGATACTGTTGCTGGTTCTCGGGCCGAGCTTCTTCCTTTCCATCGATCCACAGCGACGTCCCATCCATGCGCACTTCGACAGCATCTCCGAAGCCGAGGAATGAATAGCGCGCCAGCCGTTCACCACCCTCCACACTTTCAAGAAGAAAGCGCGGCCGTAGCGAATTCAGCTTCAGGTATGCGGATACTGGCGTATCAAGATCCGCGGCTATATCGAATGGTGCTTGCATATTTCATTCGCGGTCAGGGACCGCTCCTACGGTTGTCCATTAAAAAAGCCCATCCCTGATTTCGGCAGAGATGGGCTTCGATGTTCTTTGCTCAGCTAATAGTTAGCCAGCAGCCCCCTCTTTTGTGGGCTGCCACCACCAGTTGTTGATGATTGAAGCATTCATGCGGCTGAGTATTACCGTCGCTACTGCCAGCGTCAAGCACCGCATCAGTTACAACTGATACAACATAGGCAGTGCGATCGAGAACCCAACCCACATGATAATCGTCAGAGGAATGCCAACGCGCAGGAAGTCGGCAAACTTGTAACCACCCGCACTCATTACAAGCAAGTTGGTCTGGTAGCCGTACGGTGTTGCGAAGCTCATATTGGCGCCAAATAGTACGGCGAGAATGAACGGCTCCGGGCTGACCCCCAATTGCTGCGCGATACTGATCGCGATCGGTGTACCGATGGCCGCGGCGGCATTGTTTGACACAACATTGGTCATGATCGTCATGAGCAACATGAAGGCACTCAATATCATCGGCGTCGGCAGGCCCGCTGCAGCGTTGACGAAACTGACGGCCAGGTAATCCGCCATTCCCGTGTCCACCAGCGCTTTACCCAACGCCAGTGCCGCCACAATAATCATAATGACAGGAATCGATAACGCGCTCACGGCGTCCCGCCACGCGAGACACCCTGTGGCGATCATAAGACCCAGGCCCAGTATCGCACTGACAGAAATCGGCATGATGCCAAGGGCCGCCAGCATTACCACGCCACCCATAATAAACAGCGCGCGCTTGGCATGGTGCGTTTGCGGCAAGGTGGTCGTGCCGTCAAGCACCAGCATTGTGCCGTTTTCCTTGAGGTTCGCGATCGCTTCCCCGGACCCTTGTACCAGCAGTACATCACCGGCACGCAGGCGAATCAGGTTCAGGTCTCCGGTTACTTGCGAACTTGGCGCACGCGCCCGATGCAAGGCAAGTGGCAGCAGTCCATAGCTGGCGCTAAAGCGGGCAGCCGCAAGGCTGCGTAAATGCAACGGCGAGCCGCGAGTAACGACAACTTCGGCCAGTTGCTGTCCCTCGGCTCTTAGTGGTGTTTGCTCATTGATGGGGTGTTCGATGTCGGAAATATTGAACAGCGTCGCACCCAACAGTTGTTCGTAGTGCTTCAGGTTTTCCGGTGAATCTTTGACGAACAGCCGATCGCCGGGCTGGATTACGACCGAGGGGAGCTTCGCGAGAAACAATGACTCGGTGCGTTGAATTTTATCGATACGCAGGTTGCCGTCTGCTTTTGCCAGTACCTCCGACAACGACCTGCCATCCGCAAAGCCGCCTTCCTTGACATGCAGCTGTGCGCTGAAAATACGCGGTGATGTATCAGCCATGGGGGGCGTGCGATCGGGCAGCAATTTGGGCGCAACCAGCCACAGGAAAAGCACACCGACACCACCAACAATTGCGACGGGCAGCACCCACTCAAACAGACTGAACTCGTGCTGGCCCATGTCATGAGCGATACCGACAACAAGCAGGTTGGTTGACGTGCCAATGGTCGTCGACATACCACCAATAATTGTCGCAAGCCCCATCGGCAGCATGACACCGGAAACGGGGAACTTGGCTCGCAGCGATGCGCCAACCAGAATCGGCATGAGCAGGACGACAATAGGCGTGTTGTTCATGAATGCGCTAAGAATCGCGCCCGCGACAAGCGTGGTTGCGAGCGCGAGCACCGGTCGAGTTGACCAGGCCTTACTGACGACATTTGCCAACGGCTGTAGTGCGCCGGTCGTTTCCAGTGCCTTGCCGACCATCATGAGTGCACAAATTGCTATCAATGCTTCATTGCCGAAGCCCGCAAAAAAGTCGATCGGGCCCAGCACAACTTCACCGGCTTTTTCATAGGGTACGAGCTGAAACCCGGCGACCAGGAGTATCAGGATGGCGAGCGACGATGACTCAAGCGGAATGTTGTCACGCGTAAATAGAAACAGCGCGACTACCGTCAATATCAATACGGCGATTCCGTGCGCATCAGGTGTGATTGCTTGCAATACGTCTTCTCAACTAAGCCTTCGCCCATACGGGCGGCGGCCGTAAACCGTATCCTAGTGGCCCAATAAGTCAATATTGCTGGGTTCAGAGCTGCCCAGATGACCCAAGACAAGGCGCTGCTCGAAGTAAATGGCCTGCCCTTTTCGAGAGCTGCAACGCCGCATTGGGTCATCTGGGCAGCTCCCTTCGGGCGAGCCGTGAAGCGATCGTCCGCGTTGTTGCGCCCCTTGGCAAGGACTAGCCATTACCGGCGGGGCACGCCTAACGGTCAACCGCTTCACGACTCGCTGAACCCAGCAATATTGACTTATTGGGCCACTGGCCTACACCTGCTTCGCAATGAGTGTTGCACCACTATTGCAGCGCACAATAGCAGACACCCGATCGTAGAAACCCTTGAAGTCATTGACGTCCCAATGCGAGATACTCGCATCACGCTGAAATGACAGGGAATCGGCGAATCGAGTCAGTGGCAGCAGGTCCGCGTAGCGCAAATCGGCCTGCTTTTGCCGGGGAAATACGTCCCAGGGCGATATCGTAGTGAGGTTTCGATGTCGGACTGCGACATCCTGAACCGCTTTCTTCCAGCGGCGCCCCCACGCCCGCGATTGCTTTTGCTGCATGACCAGCGCCCCCGCCTCGTCGAGCGCAGGACACCAGTTTCTCTCCCTGGCGAGATGGCGTGATCGATTGTGCAAGGTCAGACACGCCCATTCGGCAAGCTCCTCCATTTCCCGGAGCGTCTGCAAAGAACCGGGGTCAGAGCCCTTTTTCTCGGCAATGTCACCCCAACCACGCAGTGCGATCGCAAGTCGTCGATTCAACCAGCTATCGTATTCTATTAGCGGTTCGCCCCACTCTGTCTGGTCGTGTAGCCGGTCGCCATCATCAACGCAGGCTGTCAGCGCCTCCTCCAGGGCGGTCATGGCCATGTCACCGCTGGAATCCACATAGGCCGCGATGTCCAGCTCCTGGGGAATCCATGCGGAGTGCCTGGGAACCTGCATGCAAACCTGCGGGGAAAAGTCATTGGCCACCTCCGCCGGCAATAATGGGCAAAGTGACGTAACAACCGCGGGTTCCAGAACAAGATACATAACGCTATCTTGCGTTGACACAGCCTCGCTGGCCGCAGCCGTTACTCGGCAACTTGTGCAGTTTTCAGGTTCGCTATTACTTACAGGTCTGGCGTGAACACCGCAGCGGGTGTACCTTTCGCTTCACATTGATGCAGGTAAAGGCAGGACCCGATATGCCCTCTTTTGACGTTGTAAGTGACTTCGATTCCCACGAGGCAAATAACGGTGTTGACCAGGCGAATCGCGAGGTCAACACACGCTTTGATTTCAAGGGGACCGGCTCCAAGTACGAAATTGAGGAACAGGTCATCACGATGATCACGCAATCCGATTTCCAGCTGAAACAGATGCTCGACATCCTGCATCAGAAACTGTCCAAGCGCGGCATCAACATCGCGTGCCTCGAAGAACAGGAAGCAGAAGTCACCAACAACGGCGCTCGCCAGCAGGTCATCCTGCGACGCGGGATTGATGCAGACCGGGCGAGGAAACTCGTCAAGCAGATAAAAACGGAGAAGCTGAAAGTACAAACAGCGATCCAGGGCGACAAGCTACGAGTTAGTGGCAAGAAACGTGACGACCTGCAAAACGTTATTGCCATGCTGAAAGAATTCGAGATCGGCCTGCCTCTGCAATACGAAAACTTCCGCGACTGACAAGAAACCACCGCGATCATGGAAATTGAATCTTATAGCTCGTTGCGCCGTCAGGACATCACGTTCGAAGACAAAGATCAGGCGTTGCGGGACGATGTGCGCACGCTTGGCTCCATGGTCGGCGACCTTATTCGCGAACAAAGCGGGGATGACCTTTACGAGTTTGTCGAAAATGCAAGGTTGCGCGCTATTCGACGTCGTGAAGGCAATGAGAAGCCGGGTGAAGAGCTTGCCGAGCTCGTCGATAAACTGGACCCGAAAGCGGCGCTACAGGTAATTCGCAGCTTCTCAACCTACTTTCAAATGGTGAATACGGCGGAAAAGGTGCATCGCATTCGGCGCCGGCGAGACTATCTGCGTGATGTTGTTCACTACCAACCGGGCGGGCTCGAAGACACATTCATCAAGCTTAAGGCGTCCGGCATGGACGCTGCGGGCCTGAAGGACCTGCTCGCCACTCTGTCTATTGAACCGATCTTTACGGCCCACCCGACGGAGCCGACAAGACGAACGATGCTTCGCAAAGAACAGAACATCGTCAAACATCTCGTCGACTTGCTGAATCCGACGATGACACCGCAGGAAACCGATGCTGCGCTGCAAAACATTCGCATGCTGGCGACAACGGGCTGGCAGACTGACGAGCACCCGTCCGAACAAATGACGGTGGCGGATGAACTCGAACACGTCCTGTTCTTCGTTACCGATGTTTTGTATCGCACAATTCCGCCCTTCTATGAGGACATAGAAAGCGCGGTCACGAGAATTTACGGCGAAGACGGCGATGATGTTGAGGTGCCGAGCCTTCTGCATTTCGGTTCGTGGGTTGGCGGCGACATGGACGGCAATCCGAACGTCAACGCGAAAACGATTCGGGAAACACTTGCGCGCCAGCGTTCGCTGATCCTCGATTTGTATTACAAGGAGTGTGCGTCGATAGGCGCGAAGCTCAGCCAGTCCGCTGATCGTGCCAGTTTCGGTCAGGGCATGCTCGACAAGATTGATGAGTATCGTGGCGTGTTTCCTAAGGCATACCACGCAGTGCCCGCGCGTCACCGGGACATGCCGTATCGAGTATTCTTGCGCCTCGTACAACAGCGCCTGCAGAACACTTATGACGACGACATGTTTCCCTACGAGAAAGTCGGGCAGCTGATCGACGACATACAGCTTATCGCCGATAGCCTCACAGAAAATAAAGGCGAGCAAGCAGGTCTGTTCGCGGTGCGGCGCTTGTTGCGGCGCATTCACACCTTCGGGTTTCACATGGTCACCCTCGATGTCCGGCAGGATTCAGAGGTACATCGTAATGTCATCGCCGAATGCCTTGGAGAGGACGACTGGGACGAGATGTCGGCCGACGACCGCACCGCCCGCCTGGTCGAGGCAATTACGACACGTGAAAGTGCGCCGATGACATTAAGCACACAAGCGCGCAAAACCATTGCCGTATTTCAGGCCATAGCGTTCTGCCGCAGAAAGTATGGTCCTGCCGCGATTGGGCCATTCATCGTCAGCATGACGCAGGGTGCCGATGACATTCTTTCAGTCCTGTTATTGGCGCAGTGGGGTGAGCTGCACAACAAGCGCGGTGAGGTGCCGCTCGATATCGCACCGCTGCTAGAAACAGTCGACGACTTGCATAATGGCCCGGCAATCATGAAGTCACTGCTGTCTACTGATCTTTATCGTGAACACCTCAAGCGCCGCGATAATCGTCAGACAGTCATGATTGGCTACTCGGACAGCAACAAAGATGGCGGGCTGGCCTCAGCTAGATGGGCGCTGCAGAACGCGCAGGAAGTGCTCGTCAAAGCGGTCACTGCGCAGGGAATTGAGCTGACGCTGTTCCACGGACGAGGCGGCACGATCAGTCGCGGTGGCAGCAAGACACATGCCGCCGTTCTGGGTTCTCCGCCAGGAACAGTTAATGGCCGGCTGCGCGTCACCGAACAGGGCGAAATCATCAACGAAAAATACGGACTGCGTGGCATTGCGCTCCGTACGCTCGAACAGATGACGGGTTCGGTCGCACTGGCAACGGCGATGCCAAGACATCGCGGTAACGACCAACCCGAGTGGCACGACATGATGGATGTCATCGCCGCCGAGAGTCGCCGCGCTTATCGCAAGCTGGTTTACGACACACCTAACTTCTACGAGTATTTTCGTAAGGCGACACCCATCGATATCATCGAACGCATGCGAATCGGATCAAGACCGTCATCTCGTCGGCATCAATCGGGAATTGAAGATCTGCGTGCCATTCCGTGGGTCTTCTCATGGACACAGGCCCGCTTCTTGTTACCGGGTTGGTACGGAATTGGCAGTGGTCTCAGGAAAGCCATCCATCGATTCGGCGACGAGGCGGTTGGTGAAATGGTCAGGGAATGGTATTTCCACCGTTCACTTACCGCGGATACCGAAATGGTGCTCGCAAAATCCGACCTGGGCATCGCGAAGCTGTACTCGGCGCTCGCTGGCGATGACCTGCACAACGAGTTTTTTCCGATCATCAAGACGGAATTCAATCTGACCCGTGACCTGATCCTGAGTTATTCAGAACACGACGAATTGCTGGAAGGAGACATCACGCTACAACGCGCGATCATGTTGCGGAATCCTTACGTTGATCCCATGAGTTTGATGCAGGTGGATTTATTATCGCGGTGGCGGGAGTCAAATTGTGAGGATGAGGATATCTTTGATGCGTTATTAGCATCTGTAAATGGTATTGCGCAGGCGTTGCAAAATACTGGTTGAGTTACGGCGCCCTCGCAACCATGGTGGTGAGATAAAGTGACAGTGACCTTATCTCCTATGTCTCTATAAAAGACGTGTACTCGCTCAATTCCTTGCGTTTGATGTCTGGAACTTGAGCGTCGTCTGCTGGATAGCCTACAACCAGTAGTAAAAATGGTCGTTCGCTTTTTGGTCTGTCCAGGATTTCGTTGAGGAATTTCATTGGGCTTGGGGTGTGCGTCAGCGTTGCCAGGCCGGCCTGGTGTAGTGCTGTGATCAGTATGCCGGTCGCGAGGCCTGTCGATTCTGCCGGGTAGTAATGCTTTACCTTGCGGCCATCTGGTAGTTCGCCGAATTTTTGCAGGAATATAGCGATCAGGTAGGGTGCCGTTTCCAGAAACGGTTTCTTGTCATCGGTGCCTAACGGTTCGAGCGCCGCCAGCCATTCCTCTGATGCGCGGTGTTCGTAGAACTCCCGTTCTTCTGTTTCCGCAGCGACGCGAATCTTTTTCTTTGTTTCCGGTCCGCTAACCACTGCGAAATGCCAGGGCTGCAAGTTCGCTCCGCTGGGTGCCGTGTTAGCCGCCTTCAACGCGGTTTCAATGATGTCTCGCGGGACTGGCCTGTCCGAGAAATCCCGAACGGTTCTGCGTCTGTCGATATCTTCGTAGAAATCATTTAGCCGCTGCCGCATTTCATCAAGCGGATATTCGCGATACTTCTCAAGCGGTATGGTTGGGTAACCCGTCACATCAACTCCTTTTTTGCAGGACGCTCCATTCGT
>RCNF010000521.1_pt1 | contig 19646 bp, 13 predicted proteins | sample 2041311 | NCBI WGS metagenome assembly RCNF01 (sample SAMN09708228, study PRJNA481090) | Marine sediment metagenome, whole genome shotgun sequencing project. | biome: marine sediment; feature: ocean; material: sediment; isolation source: Sewage treatment plant 2 marine sediment (STP2) ... | reverse complement strand
GGTTACATGGAGATCCCCAAGGATGTCGCGCTCGGCTATACCGTGATGCTGGCCGAAGCCGTCGAACAAATGAACGATACCATTCCAACCCATGTATTTATTCAGGCCGGTGTTGGTGGCCTGGCTGCAGCAGTCTGCGCCTACTTCTGGGAACTGTGGGGTGCCGAGCGCCCACGGTTTATCGTGGTTGAACCGGAAGAGGCCAATTGTCTGCAACAATCTGCGATGAAGGGCGAGCCGGTGGCAGTCGATGGCGATCTGGAAACCCTGATGGCCGGACTGTCCTGTGGTGAAGTATCACTGCTTGCCTGGGATGTTCTGCAGCCCGGTGCAGATGACTTCATGACCCTCAGCGAAGATGCGGTTGCCGTCTGGATCCTGGAGTCGGTAAGCCAGGAGCCAATACTCCTGACCGGAAATTCCCACCCTGAGAGCAGCCTCCGGGTCGCTGGAAAATTCGTTTGGAGTGAGGAAGTGATCCCCTTCCAGGAGAGGGTCAACATCCACAGGGTCCAACCACCCCATGAGCAGCTTGTTGTAGGCACAGGGCTGGGGCGGGATAAAGCCCAGCCCCACAAAAAGTCCAAAGCCCATCAGGCCGTACTGCCCGATGCCCTGGCTGTCGGGCCGCCCCGACGGCGTGAAGTCCGTCAGCGAGAGCATGCCCAGATGCAGGCCAAATTCGAAGCAATAAACACCCAGGCTGCCAAAGCCGCCGCCGAAGCCCCCGATGGGGTCCTGCTGTTCGGTTTCCGGCAGGATCATCACCCGGTCAATGCCCGTACCCGGGGCAAATCCCGGCGCCGGCAGGTAGGGCTGGTCCAGCAGGCTGTCCTCAAAGGCGGTCTGAAAATCGGCAGGATCCAGGTAGGTGCTGAAAATTTGTTCGGGGCTGTTGCCCAGAATGTCGGTTTCTTCACCCGCGCCGGCGTGCATGAGCACCACCGTATCGAAGGCCGAAAAATCAATCTCCGCCGCCAGGCTGTCCACCATCTGGGCCGCCATCAACAGCGACTGCTCACCTTCGTCGGGATGGTTGCCGTAATAGCCCATGGACTCGGGCAGGTTGATGGTGCGCGGATGGACGGTGTAGTTGATCACCAGTCGGTCGCCACTGACCGAGGTGAAATAGTCGGCCACCTTGCTCAGCATGTGGTCAAAAAAGACGGAATCGTGGGCGGCGTAGTGGCGGTCAGTCTGCAATGGCGGGGGGAAGTCACCCGGAACCTGGCCGAACCGTCCGAGCATCAGGCTGTCTGCAAAATCGCACATCATCACGATGGCGTTCAGGGTGTCGGGGGCTTTTTCCCCGGCCAGACGCCGGCTCTGCAAACCCCGAGCGGAATCACTGCGCATCGGCGCCGAACTCTTGTGCAACAGATTGCTGACGGCCGCATCGGTCTGCACCTTGGCCAGCTCGGTGGCCGTTTGTGGGACCTGACCGGCACGGGCGGCTGGCACCAAAACGGAGCTGGAGACCAGGAAGGTCAGGAGCAAGACTGCAGCAGGATTAACGCGCATGAATCATCGGCCTTTCAGAGACGATTTCCGGGCCCAGCCTGAATCTCCGGAATTCCAGTTGGACTTCCAGCCAAGCGAGCCGGGTAAGATAAGGGATATCCGCCGCGCATTATAGGCAGGTCCTGATCAACGGTCAATCGCGCGCTGTCGTTCAAAAAATTCGGAGAGCCCAACGTGGTACCTGTCACCCCTGATCGACATTCCCTCGCCGGGCTCTCCATTTGCGTGTCGGTGTCCCCGTCCGGTCGGTTTGCTACCCCATCTCGTATGGCTGCCAACCTCTTCGAGAATCCGGTCTCTCTCCGTCCGACGGGTGATGAAACGAAATCACCAACACACACTCAATTTGTTTCGTCCAATCCTCACACCACTGATGCTACCGGCGGGACGACCCGCTGCGGCTACCTGAGCTGCTCGACTTGCTGCTACCGCTACTGCGGGAAGATCCACTGCTCTTACTGCTGCGCGAACTGCCACTGGAGCGACTCGATTTGGACGAAGAGTTGCTGCTCTTTTTCACCGCTCCGGAACTGCGTCCGGTTGATTTGCTGCCACTGCTCTTGTTCGAACGGGGCTTCACCGCACTGCGGCTGGAGCCGGAGTCATTGCGGCGTTGAGTATTAACCGTTCCGCTGCGCGACCGGCTCGAGCTGCCACTGGAATTGGAACGACTGCCCGTCGAATTCCAGACCCGGGTGTTGCGCTGACGCGGTTGCACCGTTTTGCTGCTGCTGGAACCGCGGTTGCGACTGTTCTGCACGCCAGTGGTGGTGCTACTGCCGCTGCTGGAGCTGGTGCCCGTTCTGCGGCTGTTGCCAACGGTGGTCGGTGAGCTGCTCGAACCCCGGCCACTGGACGTTCCGCCCACGCGGGACGTGCCACGCCAGTCGTCATTGCTGCGGGTATTGCGGGTCACCGGCACCAGGCCTGCGCGCTGCCCCTCACCGGCGGCGGTGTGACGGCGGCGGCTGGCTTCGGTCGTGCCGCCACTGCGGCTGGAGCTCGTGGAATTTCCGGATTCCCGGATCCGCAAGCCACCCTGACTGCGACCAGTGGTCGCGGTCTGGACAAAACTGCTGCGGGTGCGGCTGCTCGGCTCGGCGCCCCGATAGGCCACATCGCGCCCACCACTGCGGCCCACGGTCGTGCTGCGGTCGGCCCGCTGGTCACTCGATCGGGTCCGGGATTCCATGGTCCCGCGTTCGCGGGGACTCAGCGAATTCTTGCGCACCATTTCGGACCCACGACCATACTCACGGGTCTTGGTCACGGCCCCACCGGTGCCACCGCCGCCGTTCATGCGCGTGCGGTCCAGAGGCCGGTAGCGCGTATTGCCAGCGTAATAGGTAGTTGCGCAGTTGCCGCCGTAGTAAGGCGAGTTGTTCCAACTGTAGCAGCCACCATAACCCCAGCCCCAACCGCCCCATGGTGCACAGCTGTAATACGGCTGGTACCAGTAATTCACCCAGGGGTTGTAATTCCAGGGATCGATATAGACAAACACGGGATTGCCATAGACCGGGTAGTAGCCGTAGTTGTCGTACCAGCCGTTGTACCAGGAATAATCGTATTCGATGCTCAGGGTGCAGTCGTCCTGATAGGGATCGTACGCCACCTCATCATCGATATGGCACTGGCTGCACAGATAGCGGGGATGATCCACTTCCTGGTGCACGTAATAGCTGGCGTAGTTCGTCACCACATATTCGCCCGAATCTTCCAGGCCGGTGACGGCAAAATTGACTTCATTCATGGCCAGGAACGGATCGCCGGCCACACGGAAGTCGTAACGCTCGGCGGTGTGTTCGTGGTGGAAATCGAGTTCCAGAGCCCGCAGATCAAAGGGATATTCCGAGACCACTGCCTCAACAATGCCCTGACCTTCGCTGGTCGAGACCTGCAATTTGCGCGCTCCCGAGACCGGCAACTGGTACTCGTGGCTGCCGAAAATGAAACCATCATCAAAACGACTGCGGGGCCACAGGACAGTCACCACGCCATCGGTATCGATGCGGTAGACCACAGCATAGGCATCCTGATTGGTCTGGAAGCCCACGGAGATATCCTGTCCCTTGCGGTAGATTTCGTCCTTGGCCTGGTCGACCCACACTTCGGTCCGCAGGGTATTGCCCGCGTAGTCGAAGTCCGCATCACTGCGCTTTTCACCACTGCTGGCGTTCATGTAATCGTCCACGGATTTTTCCGCAGTCCACCCGCCGTTGCCGACTTCGGGGTCCTGCGCTTGAGTCGCACCCGCGGTCAATCCGATGACCAGTACCAGGACGGCGGTCAGGAAGCTGCTCCGGGATCCCAATTCTCTCAAAGAGTTCAAGTTCATTTTGTTGTTTATCAAGCGTGTCATGGCTTCACTCTCCTCTCCTGTTCAGGGTCATCTACATCTTGATCAGTTGCGGTTTGATGTCCGTTGGGTCTTTCCGGCCCCCAGCCTTCAGCTCGGGCAGGCCGGGGATCAACTGGTAGGCCCAGATCATATCCACCGAACCATTGTTCAAGGCATCAATACCAAACTTGGCGTAGTGCAATTCATCCGAGATCGGATCGATGATTTCCACCACATACACGTGACCGGGCACGAGTTCCAACTTGCCAGTCCGGGAGTAGCCATCCACCGGCGCCCAGGACACACCCTCGAAAACCAGGTTGCCGTCGCCGTTGGTGAAGACACCAAAGTCCTGGATCCGGGTCGAGATTCCCTCAGCGTAGGCATAGGCGATGCCAGCTTCAAAACTGATGCGGATATGGTAGCCGTTGGCCGGATTGACAACCCCGGCGGTCAACAAATTCGGATTCGTACCGGCCAGTCGGAAATCGAAACCGGACTGGGCCGAGCTGGGACCGTTGCTATCGTAGACGCGCACCGGAGTGAACCAGCCCTGGGAATTCAGCGGGCTCATCGGCAACGGCGCATCGGCCACAAATTCAAAACTGAGGGCACTCTGGGCACCGGCCACGTTGACGGCCGCCACGGCGTATTCGTACTGTTCGCCGTTCTCGACGTCCGCATCGACGAACCAGTGCAGCCCGCTGCCCGGATCGTAGTTCTCGTCCCAGGCGACTTCACCGATATAGAAGAACTCGCGATTGGGATCGAACTCGTCACCAAATTCATAGAAGCGACTATAGATATAGTAGGTCACAACGTTTTCGTTGTAGGAGTCGTTGTAGGGCGCGTAGGCAATGTCGAACCACTCGACGATGACTTCGTTGTTGCCGCTGATGCTGTGCACGCCGGTAGGAACGACAGGAGGCGGCAACTCGACGCAGTTGATGCAATCCTCGTCGGACTCGCATCCCACCAACGCAACGAGCAGAACCAGAACCACGGCCACCAGTAACCGTCGCGTATATCGAGCCCCAGGACCAGAGACCAGGTCGGCACCACTCAGAGCCGACTTGAGCTGCAGTTCGTTCGCCATCCGGGGATCCATAACCTTGTTCATCATTCCGCCTCCTGTCTTAAGCATGTTCGCCTAACTCCTTTACGCAGACATTGTGCCACAATCCCCGGTGGGCTGCCACGAATGGTCCCCGGGCACCTGAACAGGGCCATCCTCCAGCCACCGCACCGAGCCACAAAGCTGTTTTCTCGTAAGTTATGAGCACCTTAGCGCCCGATTCGCTTTTCTCCGCCCCAGACATTGGGATGGCCTCAAATGGACTTAAATATGCCGACATCACTCAAAATGACGCCCACGAGAGCCAAAATTTGTGCGAATTCCGGGACAGTTTATCCAAAAAGAGACGGCAGAACGGGGTCGCGTGAAGCGGGAGCGGCCAAAGGCCCAAAAAGGTTGCAGGCATGAAAAAAAGAGCCCCGCCTTGCGGCATCCTGATCTTGAATCTCGCCTTTTCAAGATCAGTAAGGGCTCTTTATTTTGGTCTCCGGTGAAGAGATCCAGATTTGTTGGTCTTGATGGTCATTTGATATTCGCGTTTCGGGAGAAAAGGTTTCAAGTTCTCTCTCGCGGCCTGAAAATAAACTGCTTAGACCCCACCTCTTCGCAATCATTTCGACCGCACTTCTCGTTGAGAACTCCCTCTGTTGCCGGTAAGCAGTGAGGGACTGAAGCTCAGTTCTCCCGTAAACACGAATGTCAAAGATCAATCAAATTCGAAGAGGTTCCCTGTAACCGGCCCCTTCGCTGGAGTATATGCAGGCAGCGTACCAACTTTGGGCTTATTACTGCTTTATTTTAACCTATTGCGGCACATCCGCTTAGTGCTGTCTGACGAGGCCTTGTCACCTGCATTTTTTGGCAAGACACATTCATCTATAAACAAAGTTAATACCTCAAACAACGAAAAACGCAACCTGCTGTAAACCAACAGGTTGCGCTATAAAGTTTTGTTACTCCTGATATCGCTATCTGTATCAGGTATTAACAGGCCCAATCATCATTCGGGTAGAATCCCTCATTCGGGTAGAATCCCATAGTGGCGAATCTTCTTGAGCAAATTGGGGTAACTGATCTTCAGCGTCCTGGCTGCTGCGGATTTGTTGCCGCCCGAGACCTTCAGGGCCCGCGTGATCTCACGACATTCGATTCCCGCCAAAGTCTCTTTCAAAGGTGCAATTTGCTCTCCCGAGCCGGACTGCGCCTGCTCGCCAGCAACTTCGGCCGGCAGATGCTCTGGGCGCAAAACGCCTTCTCCCTGGGCCAGAACAATGGCCCGGCGGAGAGATTTTTCCAACTCACGAACATTACCAGGCCAGGAGTGCTCGACCAGGCGATCCAGAAAGACCCGATCCAGAGCCGGAATTTCGGCGCTCAATTCCTGGCTGAACCGTTCCACGAAGTGGCGGGTCAACAATTCGATATCATCCGGGCGCTCGCGCAGCGGCGGCATCACCAGGGGGAAATCGAGCAGGCGGTAATAGAGATCCTCGAGGAACAAACCCTTCATGGCCATCTGGTGCAGGTCCGACTTGGAGGCACATACAACCCGCACATCCACGGCAACTTCAACGTTGGCTCCGACCGGGCGCACAATTTTCGTATCCATGAAATGCAGCAACTTGCCTTGCATACTCAGGGGCATTTTGCCGATTTCATCCAGAAAAACGGTGCCGCCTTCGGCTTCGGCCAACAGGCCCTTCTTGTCACTGTGGGCGCCGGTGAAGCTGCCCCGCTTGTGACCAAAAAGTTCGGACTCGAGCAATGCCTCAGGGATCGCCGCACAGTTGATCGACATGAATCGGCGTTCGGAGCGTTTGCTCAGGGCATGGATCGAATAGGCCAACAAGCCCTTGCCGGTACCTGTTTCCCCATTCAGCAGGACGGTCAAATCACTGGGCGCCACCTTGCGGGCCAACCCCAGAACCTCAAGCATCTTGCTGTTCTGGGTGATGATATTCTCGAAGCTTTCGATGCGTTCGAAAGGAGTTCCGATGGCTTCTTCGCTGCCCCCGCGGCCTTTTTCATAAAGGAAAAGAGCCAGGAATCCCATGTAGGTCGCCAGGAAATCAAGACTGGACCGGTCAAAACCCGAACTGGTCGCCCCCACGCCGGATTTGCCCAGGTAGAGCAAGCCGAACTGCTGGTCATGCAAGGCGATGGGCATAAAGACACAACTGTCAGCGATCGTCATCAGAGCCGGAACCGCCGCAATGATGTCATCTCCTGCATCCAGGCGCGAGAAAAAGGAAGTGCCCGAACTGCGGCCACTGGCCAGTTCACCATCAAACCAATTGGCCAACTGTTCGCACAGGTTTTCGGTCAAGCCCTGGCGGGTCGCAATCTCCAGACTCGTGCCACGGCCATCGTTGCCGACCATGGCAATAAAACCACTATCGGCCTGCACCCGCTCCAGGCCCGCAGCCAGAACCGATCCCAGGTTGCGCGGTACGGCCTGCCCGCCTTTGGCGAACAAACCCGGCAAGCCGGAAATGGCCTGCAAATGGGATTCTGCCTTATTTACGCCGCCGAGCAGCCCGGACTCGATGCGATTGCGCAGGGCAATCACCGCCGCATCCAGGGTGGGGTCTTCACAGCCTGCGGCATGGCGCTCGAGTTCAAAAACGGTCAGCAGGGCATCGTCGAATTGTGTCAACTGGATCTGCACCTGAGCCAATTTGTCCAGAATCCGGCACAAAAACAGATCACTGACCGACGAAGCCCCATTTTCCTGGGCATCCATGAGATAGCGCCGGAACAGCAACAACTCCGGTTCGCGGGCATTTTCCAAGCGGTGGTCAGCAAATTCCAGGATCGCGCGGCACCACAGGTGGGGCAGACGCTGGTCCTGGAATTTGGCGATCGCCTGTCGGAAATGGTGATCAGCCTGTTGCCAATCAGACTGCTGGGCGTAGGCCTTGCCGAGGGTCAGGTGGCAGAAACCAATCTCGTATTCTTCACCGCACTGCTCACAAATGGCGATGGCCGCCTGCGACACAGCGACCGCGTCATCGTAACGGCCGGACATCAAATGGGCCTCGCCCACTCGCCGCTGCAGTTCGCCCTCGAGGTCATTGCCGGCGGCAATGGCCTGGGATTTCTCCAGACCCAATTTGTAGTTGAAGCGCGCCTTGTCCGGATCCCCTCTCAGCAACATGATGTCGCCCAGGTATTCGTCAGCGATGGTGGCTTCACGCATGAAGCGGTTTTTCTCGGCAATGTTCTTGCCGGTCAGAATCAGGGTCTCGGCCCGGGCGTAACGACCCGACAGGGATTCCAGCCGCCCCAGGGCCAGGTTCAGGCGGGTTTGGTAGATTTGGTCGCCCAAGCTCACGGCCAGGCGGTGGCCTTTTTCCAGCACGGACCGCGACTCGCCCAGGCGGTCGATTTTCTGCAGGATGATGCCCTGATTGAGATAGAAACGGGGCAATAAATGGCTGGCACCCAAGCGGTGGGCCAATTCGATGGCCTTGTCCATTTGGGCCAATGCCTTGTCCCAGCGGCAGCGATTCTTGTCAATGACCGCCAGGTTGCTCAGCAGGTTGGCCACACCCAGATCGTGGCCGATGCGACGATAGGTCGACAATCCGTCGGAGAAAAACTCGACGGCTTTTTCCTGCCGTCCGAGGCGGGCATGGCAAATGCCCATAATGGTTTGCAGGCGGGCCACGGCAGCGTGTTCGTCGGTCAGGGCCAGGACAGTAAAGGCACGTTTGGCCAGATTCAAGGCGTCGTGCAGACGGCCTCGCTCCCGGTAAACGGCGGCCCGGCGAATTTCAAAAGTCGCATTCAGGACGGCGGTTTCGTCAGGGTCAGACAGACTCGAGGTGCGATTGATCAGAGTAGCCGCTTGGTCCAAATGCTCTTCAGCCCGATCAAGATGGCCCAGCCGCAGATGGGAATCGACGACTTTCCGCAGCAAACCCAGGGCGGTTTCGCGCGAAACGGCATTCAGGGACGCTTCATCCAACAGTTGTTGATAATAGTCCAAGGCAGACGTGAACGACGATGAGTGATAGTGCAAATCACCCACTTCCTCCAGACGGCTCCAAGCTTCAGGGTCCAACCCCTGACCGCTGGTCGAATGGTCGGTGCGATAACCTCGTTCGTCTTTGTAGTTGTCTTTCATCAACCGTTCCCTCGGCGAGGAAGTGGACGGTGACCTGACTTCTTTTCCCAGGCCCAGTCCTCAATGAGGACCCGGACTGCCTGACGGTCAGGCAGTCCTAGAGGGCCAGCAGCTGAATCTGTGACAGCAGGAACAACAGATAATCCACCCATTCCGCGTCTTCAAATCCCCAACCCATCGCACGCGCGCTGGGCTCGTCATTGGTGTCATCCAATCCATCCGGATCACCCTCATCATCAATGGGAGCACCATCAAGGGTGATATCCCGGTCGCCTGATCTCAGGTCAACCTGGGGTACCGCAATGGAATTGGAGTCACCCGCATAGACGGCGGGAACAGACACGGAGGAGGATGCCAGTAACACTGCCACCAGAAGAACGAGAACCAAAGGGACTCTTTTCATGTTCTTCTTCTCCTTTAAACAAGGATTACACCCCGTCTGAAAATGAACCACACTGCGCCACCTCTCCCCTTATATGCCCGGGAAAAATGGCAGATGATCCTTTTTATCTACGGATGATTGGCTGAAAAGTCAACCGCTCTCCACATTTTACCAACAAAACCAGGATTTGGGTGTCAACCGCAGTTGACACTTCCAGAGCCAGTCGGGCTCAATCCGTAGTCGGTTGGGTCCGCAATCCGTACTTCGTGATTTTCTTGTACAGGTTGCTGCGTTGCATTCCCAGCACATCCGCTGTCTTGCTGACATTGTAGAGGTTTTCCTTCAACTTGTGTTGCAGAAAATCTCCCTCACTGCGGGATTTGAATTCCTGAAAGTCGTTGCAAGCAAAGAAGGAATCAGCAACTTTGGCCTGCTGCCCCGCCCCCGGCAAGGGCGGCAGGTCGCTGGGCTGAATGATGTCACCGGAAGCCAGTATCAACATACGCTCCACCAAGTTGCGCAATTCCCGCACATTGCCGGGCCAGGAATAGGCCTTCAGGATAGCCAAAGTCTCGTCCGCGTAGCGGCGCGGCGCGGTTTTCAGCCTCACGGCCAGATCGGCCATGAACCACTCCAGCAACAATTCCACGTCCCCTTCCCTCTCCCGCAGAGGGGGCAAATGGATAGACAGCACGTTCAAGCGGAAAAACAGGTCCTGCCGGAAACCGGACTCCGGCGAAGCCAGGTCACGGTTTGTCGCCGCCACGATGCGCACGTCGACGCTCCGGGTATCGGTGCCACCAACCCGCTGAAACCGGCTCTCCTCGACGGCTTTGAGAACCTTGGCCTGCGCCTCTTCATTCATGTCGCCGATTTCATCGAGAAACAACGTGCCACTGTCCGCCTGTTCAAACTTGCCGATGCGTTGGCGGTCCGCGCCGGTGAAGCTGCCCTTTTCGTGCCCAAACAGTTCCGACTCCACCAGGTCACGGGGAATGGCCGCACAATTGACCTCGATCAGGGGGTTGGCGTGGCGTGCGCTCAAATCGTGAATGGCCTTGACCACCAACTCCTTGCCCGTCCCGTTTTCCCCCGTAATCAGGACCGTACCCTCGCTGGGCCCCACCTTTTCGATGAAACTGCGCACGGACCGCATGCCGCTGCTTTCGCCCACCAGGGGCGTGCCGCGGGTCTGTCCCACCAGGGTGTCGACGATCTGACGGTCTTTCAGGTGGTCCAGGCAATTGCCCAGCGTGACCAGCAAGCGGGTGCGGTCCAGCGGTTTTTCCAGGAAATCGTAGGCGCCCTGTTTGACTGCTTCGACTGCCGTTTCAATGTTGCCGTGTCCCGAGATGACGATGACCGGAATGCCCTTGCCCGTCGCTTCGAGCCTTTCGAGGACTTCAAATCCATCCATGCCCGGCATCTTCACATCCAGCAGGATCAGGTCGGGGGTTTGCTTCTCCACCACGGCCAGGGCCTCGGCCCCGGAACCGGCTTTGAGCACCTGGTAATTCTCATAGGTGAGAATCATCTCGAGGGTTTCGCGGATGGCGATTTCATCATCTACGATCAGGACGGTGTGTGCGGATTTTCCTTTACTCATGAACCGAATGCCCTTGCGTCGAATGAGATGAGACTGGTTAATTGTCCCGGAGGCGGCGGATCCGGAGTCCCCAAGGGGTTATTGTCTGGACAGGCTCCCCATCAGGCAACCCCAAGTTGCAAAATTTTGATGCCATTGCCTGGTCCCGGCTGCAATTCCTGTCGCGGCAAGCCGGACCAAACCAAGATAGAGGCCTTTCGATGGATCTCAAACCCCTGCTCAGATCCCTGGTTCCCGGGCAGTTCGCGGCTCTGGCCGCCGACAATGGCGCGCCGGCCTACCGAGGGCAGCAGGTGCAGCAGTGGGCCTTTGTTCACGACGCCATGGCCTGGGATCAGATGGCCAACGTGCCACGCGCCCTGCGCGACTCCCTCTCCCAGCGGTATGACCTGGCCGCCCTCACTCTTCAGGAGCGTCAGGTTTCGGCGGACCACACCCGCAAGTTTCTCTTTAGCCTGCGCGATGGACACACCATCGAAAGCGTGATCATCCCCATGGCGGACCACGCGACCTTTTGCCTGTCGACCCAGGTCGGCTGTGCCATGGCTTGCACATTTTGCGCCACGGCGCGCGGTGGCCTGGTGCGCAACCTCGCGACCGGTGAGATCATCGAACAGATCCAGCGCCTGCGCAAGGACCTCAAAGACAACCCCGTGCCTGGCATGGGCGACCGACAATTCAACGTCGTATTCATGGGCATGGGCGAACCCCTGGACAACTGGGAGGCTGTGCAACCGGCCCTGCAGATCATGATGGACGAGGCCGGGCTGGCCATGTCCAAACGAAGGATCCAGATTTCCACCAGCGGACCCGCCGCCGGAATGCGGTTGATGATCGACTCGGCACCAGGCGTCGGTTTGACCCTGAGCCTCGGTGGCAGCACCGACCAGGAGCGGCGCAAGGTCATGCCCGTGCCTGGCCGCACGGTCCTGAAAGAAGCCTTGGGCCTGGCTGCCGAATACGGCCGCCAGGCGAGTCGGCGGGTCACCGTTGCCTGGGTTCTGATCCAGGATCGGACCGACGATCCGGCCCAGGCCATGCGCCTGGCCCAATTGCTCAAAGGGCACAATTTCAAAGTGAACCTGATTCCCCTGAACCCCCTGGACGACTCGGCCCTGGTGCCGACCGCGGACCCGGCGGTGTTGGGGTTCCAGAAGGTTCTGACTGATGCTGGTGTGCCGACTTTTATACGCGCCAGCGGTGGGCGCGATATTGACGCGGCCTGTGGACAACTGCGCCGGCGCCGACAATAATCTGCCGACTGGTCCCTCTTTCGAAAAAAGGCCTCTCCTGGTTTCAGGAGAGGCCTTCGCAAATTCCGGAGATTTCCCGTCTAGATAACGTCCGCCAGATTGGTCCGGTCCAGGGCACCAGTCAGCGCATCCTGGGCTTCACGCCACACATTTGCCACCGCACAGGTACCAACGTCCTTGCAGGGATTGACCTTGCGCAGGCAGTGGTTCAGCACGATGCCACCTTCGCAGACTTCCACCACATCGCGCAGGGAAATCTCTTCGGCCGGACGGGCCAGGCTGAAGCCGCCTTTGACACCACGATGGGATTTGACGATCCCGGCCTGGCCAAGCATCTGGAAGATCTTAGCCAGGAAGGCTTCGGAAACTTCGCAGGAACCTGCAATGACTTTCAGCTGCACGGGCGCGCTTTCGTTGCGTCGTGCCAACTCCTGCAGGCCTCGAATCGCGTACTCGGTTTGCCTTGTAATCTGCAACATCTTTTAGCCCTCTCACCGTTTGCCCCGAAGATCGGGGCTATCGAGTTTGTATTCTTAATGAATCAAAAAAGGTCTGCAATTCAGCGAAAGTCAAACAACAGTATCTTGTTGAAAATGAAGTCCCTTATCAGTCAATTTTGACACCGGTGGGCGCGTGCTTTTCAGGGCGAAAAACAAGCCAGGCAAGGCCTTCGAAAAACCGCCCCAAATGGTCTCGGATCCCAGACGTTTGGCGGGCATTTCCTGCCGGGAGTCCAGGGACAGATGCAAAACCGCGACGCGCAGACGGTACCTGGTGATGGCGTGGCGGAAATCTCCCAACCGCGAAAAGCCCTGACCTTTGACCCAAAGCCGGGGCGGTAAATCCAACCAGGACTGCCACGTAACATCGGGCCAGACGGGTTCGGCACCGCCCCGCAACCAGGGCGTCATCGGCAACCCCCACAAGCCGTGGTGCAGGCCACTGAAATCTTCGCGAGCCACCGCATGGCCCGCCACCGTCGTTGGCACCGGCGCACTTGAAGGAGGCACCAACAGCACCCGGTCGCGCCAGGTCACCAACAACTGGGCCAGCCAAACCGGTTCGGTCGCGGCGGCCTTTTTTGGCGGCGGCACTTCGGCCACCCACTCTCCCAGCCGGGCCCGGCAGTGCCGACGCACCGGACACTCGGCGCAATCGGTTCGGCGCGCACCGCAGACCAGGGCCCCCAATTCCATCAGGGCCTGGTTCCAGTCGCCGGGATTTTCGGCGGGCACCAAGGCTGCCCCCAGTTCGTCGACCTGACGCTGTTGCGTGGCCGCCGGCAGGGCGGCGAAGTTTGGGGGCTCACTGACGGCCCACCGTTGCAGGACCCGGCGGGCGTTGGCATCCAGGGCCGGCACTCGCTCCTGCAAACCGATGCTTGCGATGGCTCCGCTCGCGTATGGGCCAATCCCCGGTAAAGCGATCCATTCGTCCCGGGTCCGGGGCAGATCGCCGTTTCCTGCGGAGCAGATCAGCCGGGCAGCCGCGTGCAGGTTGCGGGCCCGTGAGTAGTAGCCCAGTCCACTCCACATCGCCAGAACCTCGGATTCGGCCGCCCGGGCCAGATCCTGCACCGTCGGAAACTGCTCCATGAAGCGCAGCCAAAAGGGGATCACTGCCTGGACCGTGGTCTGCTGCAACATGATTTCCGACACCCATATGCCGTACAGATTGTTGGATTGGCGCCAGGGCAGATCCCGTTTGACGGCAGTGTACCATTGGCGCAGTGCCGCCTGCAGGGCCTCGCTGTTTTCCAAAGTCAATACGGTCGAGGGCTTGGTCATGGCTGGTCCGTGGTTGTCCGCGTGGTTGGTCGATTGACAAAACAGTATCTTAGGGGTAAAAATGTCACCGCAGTTGGGATATTGCGCAACCGGATACCGAATTCAATTGCCAGGAGGCATCATGTCCATCCAGTCCATTCCCGAATTGTTTCTCGCCTCGGTGCGCGAACATCCCCGTCCCGACTGTTTTTCCTACCGGGACGAGAGCGGCCAATACGTGGACGTCTCAAGCGAAGAGGCTCTGCGCCGGGTCAAGGCCCTGCGCTTTGGCCTGCGTTCCCTGGGCGTACAGCCGGGTGACCGGGTGGCTATCCTGTCGGAAAATCGGATCGAGTGGGCCCTGGCCGATTTGGCCGGGCAGTGCGCCGGCGGGGTTATCGTGCCGATCTACCCCACGCTGCTGGACGAGACCATCGAATACATTCTGAAGGACTGCGAACCGGTCGCTATTTTTGTCTCGAACCAGGACCAGGCCCAGAAAATCCACAACATCCGCGAGCGCCTGCCTTTCCTGAAGGACGTGATCTCGTTCGAGCGCACGAACCTGCCGGACATTATGATCTTCGAAAAACTCAAGCAGATCGGACAGAATCTCGTCGACGACAATCCGCCGGCACCGCGGGACGAGTGCCTGGCCATCGAGAAGGACGCGCCCTGCAGCATCATCTACACCTCGGGCACGACCGGCAATCCCAAGGGCGTTGTCCTGTCCCACTGGAATTTTGTCTCCAACGTGCTGCACATCCGCTCCCTGATGGACTTCAAAACCGATGACCGTTGCCTGAGCTTCCTGCCCCTGAGCCACGTACTGGAACGCATGGCTGGCTTCTACTCCATGCTCTATTGCGGGGTCGGCATCGCCTACGCCGACCGCATGGACACCGTACCGGTCGATGTCCTGGACGTCAAACCGACGATCATGGTCAGTGTGCCGCGCCTTTACGAAAAAATCTACGCCAAGGCCGCCAGCATGTCGATGGCCGCGGGCTTCCCCAAGAAGAACATCTTTTTCTGGGCCCGAAATGTGGGCATCCGGTGCGCCGAAATCGAAACCGCCGGCCAGAAAGTTGGCGGCATGCTCGCCTTCCAGCGTGGCTTGGCCGACAAACTGGTGTTTGGCAAATTGCGCGCCAAGCTGGGCGGGCGTATCCGCTTCATGGTTTCGGGCGGCGCGCCCCTCAACGCCAAAATCAACAAGTTCTTCTACGGTTCTGGCATGCTCGTGCTCGAAGGATATGGCCTGACCGAGACCAGTCCCGTACTGACCTGCAACAACTTCGGCGCCATCCGCTTCGGCAGCGTGGGCAAGGCCATTGCGGAGACCGACATCAAGATCGCCGAAGATGGCGAGATCCTCTGCCGGGGACCGCAAGTCATGCTGGGCTATTTCAACAATGACGCGGCCACAGGTGAAGTGCTGTCGCCCGAAGGTTGGTTGTCGACCGGTGATATCGGCCATTTGGATGAGGACGGCTACCTCTTCATCACCGATCGCAAGAAGGACCTGATTGTCACCGCTGGCGGCAAGAACATCGCGCCACAACCCATCGAAAACGCCTTCGCCACCAACAAACACATCACCCAGATGGTCGTCATCGGGGACAAGCGGCAATTCCTCAGTTGCCTGATCGTACCGGACTTTGAAGTCCTGCGGGAGTTCGCCAACGCCGGTGGCCTCGGTGAAGTCGGCGATGAAGACCTGCTCAAACATCCGGCGGTCAACACCCTTTTCGAAGGCATCCTCGAAGCGCTCAACCGTGACCTGGCCGGGTTCAGCCAGATCCGCAAGTTCACCCTGCTGCCCCGCGAATTCACTCTCGAGGACGGAGAATTAACGCCCACGATGAAGGTCAAACGTTTTGCCATCAACAAGAAGTACGAAGACGTGATCGCTGCCATGTACCCTGCGCCCCTGCCGGGCGAAGAAATCTAGTGAGCGTTTTTTGTTCATGAGCAATACGTCTTTTGCCCCGGACAACTATTGGTATCGGCCGGTGGTGTGCACCACCACTGGCCTGGTCGGCAATGTCCTGCTTTCGGCCGGCAAGCTGTTTTTTGGCGTCCTGGCGGGTTCAGCCGCCCTGGTGGCCGACGGGTTTCACAGCCTCGCCGACGTGCTCAGTGACGTGGGCATCCTGCTGGCGCTGAAGGCGTCCGAACGACCGCCCGACCAGAACCATCCCTACGGACATCACAGTTTCGAGACCCTCGGGGCCATCATCGTGGCGGCTTTCATGCTGCTGACCGCCGGCCTGATCGCCAAGTCGGCGGTGGAAAATCTCATCCAGGGCCAGTATCTGCATCCGCAATGGCCCGCCCTGGCGGCGACGTTGGCTTCGGTGCTGATCAAGGAGCTCATGGCGCGTTACACGTTGCTGGCCGGGCGCCTGAACAACAGTCCCGCGCTGCTGGCCAACGGCACCATGCACCGTTCGGATGCCATCAGCTCCCTGGCCGCTGCGGCGGGCATCGGCGGCGCCATGATGGGCTGGGAAATTCTCGACAGCATCGGGGCGCTGGTCATCTCGATTTTCATCCTGAAGATGGGCTTCGACCTGATGCGCGAGAACATCATGGCCCTGATGGACACCATGCCCAATGACGAACTGGTGGCGGAGATCGGAGCTGCCGCCAAGGCGGTCGGTTGTGTGCAGGAAGTGCGCAGTCTTCATGTCCGGCAACGGGGATCCTGGTATCTGGCGGACATCCGGATTGCGGTGCACCCGGACCATACGATCGAATCAGCCCACGACATTGCCCACGCCACCGAAGACCGCATTCGCGAAACGGTGGCCAAGGTCGCCATGGTGTTCGTGCACGTGGAACCCGGTGACCGCACCAACCTCCAGCACTGCCAGGACCATCCGAACCTGGTCTCACCGCCACCGACCAAAATCACCGACTGAATACCCACTATTGGCGTTCGGACCGGTTGCCCATCACGACCGTAAATCGCAACGGATTGCCGTCGCGCAGGATCTCGACTTCGACCAGGTCACCCGGAGCGTGGGAACGCAGGACGCGGGTGAAACTCGGCAGATCAATGATCTCCTGTCCCGCCATCCTGACCAGGACATCGCCTTTCAGCAGGCCCGAGCGGGCGGCCGGACTGTTGTCAAAAACGCCGGCCAGCTTGTAGCCCTTGATCTCTTCGGTAAAATCAGGCAATGAGCCGAACCAGGTGTCGCGGTTAGCACCCTCGGTATCGCCCTCGCGCAGCCTCTTTTCGGCCACCATGACCCAGGTCAATGGGTCGGGCGTGGCACGCACGAGGTCCAGCAGCCGGTCGCTGTAGGCGGCCACTTTCACGAGGCTTTCGGGCGACAAGCTGTCCCAGGTGTCGGACGGACGGTTGTACTGCACGTAGGGACCGCCGAAGACGAACAGGACCGGCACTTCGCGGGTGTTGAAGCTCATGTGGTCGCTGCCCGACCAGCCCCCCTGCCCCAGCGAAATATCCAGGCCCTCGGTATTGGCAGCCTCCACCAGGGCCGGCAGGGCCGTCGCGGTGCCGATGCCGCTGACATAGAGGCGGTTGTCGGTCAACTGGCCGACGGTGTCGAAGTTGATCATGGCGTCGACCAGAGTCAGATCAAGCGGCGGGTGGGCCACGAAATAGCCGCTGCCCTGCAGGCCCACTTCTTCGCCGCCAAAGAAAACCACCAGCAGACTGCGCTGGCTTTCAGCGCTGACCGGACGGGCCTGGATCAGGTTGATCAATTCCCAGACCACCGTCACGCCCGAGGCATTGTCATTGGCGCCGGGATAATATTCATCCGGACCTGGAATCGGCACAGTGCCAACCGCTGGCACCACGCGACCCAAGTGGTCGAAGTGGGCCCCGATGATGATGAAGCGGTCGGCCAGATCACCGGTGCCGGGCCGGATGCCAGCGACATTGCGATCCTGATGTCCGGCCAGATCGTTGCCCGCCCAGCCTTCCCCGGTCAGGTCGAATTCCTGAAACCAGCTGCCGTCAAATACCGGTTGCAGGCCGGCTGTGGCCAGCCAGGCGGCCAGGGTATCGGCAGCCGCCATCAATTCGGGCGTACCGCTGCCGCGGCCAGCCAGGGTCGGGGCAGTCAGGGTCTGCACACGATCCAGCAGGCGTTCGCGGTCCGGAGTGCCCGCCGCCAGGGTCGATGCGGCGCCCAATAGAACCACAGCCACCGCTCCGATCGCCAGGTGCCGTCGCCCTTTCATGCCGAACCTCCCAGGACCGTCCGCAAGGCTTCGCTGGCCCCGCAAAACTCGCTGAACAATTGGCTGAACACCGCGACATTGTCGGCCATGGCCTCGGAACGGTAACTGCCGGTAGCCATAATCATCGCCAGCAGCGAGCGGGTGTTTTCACTGGTGCAGGTGCGGGCCGAGTCGCTGGTGGGCGAGCCGAAGGGGCCCTCGTCATCAAACAGGCCCAGTCGTCCGGCCAGATGCACGGGTCCTTTGCGGATGCCCGGATACTCTTCGCCTTCGCGCCCGGTGCGCAACGTCACGCCACCCTGGATCAAGGGCAAATCGTACATGCCGATCGGCAGCAGGAATTTTAATGAGGCCAGATTGCAGGTGTCGACCAGGTTATTGATGTGATACAGGTCCTGACCCTTGAGGGTGCGGCGCAGCAAAGCTTCGCTGCTCGGGCGGTGCCGCGACGGGTCCATGCCAAAGCTTTTGTACAAGGTGCGCGCCTCGCCCAGGCCGGGAATTTCCGATGGCAGACGGCCGGCAAATTCGGTGGCCAATCGCCGGCCCAGGTCACCTGTCGCGTCCCACACCGCCGGGTTTTCCCGCACCGTGACCGGATCCAGCACCACCACACCGCAGCACAGCCGATCCGCAGCCTCGTCGGCGATGCGCACTTCGCGCCCATCCGGTAGTTGGCAGCTCAGGTCGCTCATCACCCGGCGGGACCCGCGTCTGAGGCCTCACCACGATCGCCGTACATTTTGTCGTAATATTCGGTATAGGCACCGCTGCGGATCTTCTCCCACCAGTTGCGGTTTTCCAGGTACCAGTCGACGGTCTTGGTCAGGCCAGTGGCGAAGTCCAGGCTGGGTTTCCAGCCCAACTCCTGCTCGATCAGCGACGCGTCAATGGCGTAGCGCTGATCATGACCAGGGCGATCCTTGACAAAGGTGATCAGGTCGCGGCTTTTGCCCAGGCGGTCCACCAGCATCTCGACCAGATCGAGATTCTTCATTTCGTTGCAGCCGCCGATATTGTAGATGCCGCCGGGGCGCCCGCGGCGCAGCACCAGATCGATGGCCGTGCAGTGGTCCTCGACATACAGCCAATCGCGCACATTCTGGCCGTCGCCGTACACCGGCAGGGGCTTGTCCTCGAGGGCGTTGGCGATCATCAACGGCAACAGTTTTTCGGGAAATTGATAAGGGCCGTAGTTGTTGCTGCAGCGAGTAGTGAGCACCGGAAAGTTGAAGGTCTTGAAGAACGACCGGCACATCAGGTCAGCCGAGGCCTTGCTCGCTGCATAGGGAGAATTGGGTGCCAGCGGAGTCGTTTCGACGAACAACCCCTCGGGCCCCAGCGAACCG
>RCNF010000769.1_pt1 | contig 19680 bp, 10 predicted proteins | sample 2041311 | NCBI WGS metagenome assembly RCNF01 (sample SAMN09708228, study PRJNA481090) | Marine sediment metagenome, whole genome shotgun sequencing project. | biome: marine sediment; feature: ocean; material: sediment; isolation source: Sewage treatment plant 2 marine sediment (STP2) ... | reverse complement strand
TGTGCACCGTGTCGATCATGAGCTTGAGAAAACGTCCCGCTGGTATGGTGCACGGGATGGCAACCCTCCTTATCATCAAGGGTTGCGTTTAGAGGAACGAATGGCGACCGTTCAGGCCGTTGGGCAGAACGGCGCATTCGATGGGAACCGATTGGTGGTGGAAATGAAGGCTTGAGAGTGACCCCCGGGACGAACCGAGATGGTCCGTGAATCGCTGGCGTCAAATACAGAGGGGTCGCAAGATTCTTCATGCCATATCCAACTTAGGTGACGAAGATTACAATTCACATTACGAATGGAGCCCATTTCGAGGCTATGCCATCAGTTGCCTATCGAGGATTCAAACAACCATGGGCCGGACGTTCTGGCAGGAGGCGCTCCTGATTCAGGCGGGCGGGCCCTCAGGTGGAGGGGCCGGTGGGCGTCTCGGGCGCGGCGGTGATCGGGAAACGAAGGTGGAACGCGGTTCCGTGGGTGGTGTCGAGCCGGATGTCACCGTGGAGCTGTCGCGCCAGGTTCTGAACGAGCTGCAGGCCCAGGGAGTCGGTCTTCGTCCAATCGAGACCCTCGGGCAGGCCGCAACCATTGTCGACGACCGTCAATTCAGCGGAGTCCGAGTCGACTCTCATCACGATCTCGAGGGTGAGTCCCTCCGTGTCGAGATCGGGGAAGGCGTGTTTCAGCGCGTTGGAGACCAGCTCGTTGACGACGAGGCCGACTCGAATGGCGGTGTCCAGCGGGACCCGCACCGGATCGGCGTCGATCCGCACCCGGATGGGGCCCCCTTCGAGGTCATAGACGGCAACGAGGTTGGCCGTTAGATTCCGCAGAAACGGCGCCAGATCGACCCGGCGGAGATCACCCGACTGATAGAACATCTCGTGAACCATGGACATGGAGTCCACCCGCCCATGGCTGGTCATGAGGGCGGTACGGGTCCTGGGCTCCGATGTGCCCTCGGCCTGAAGCCTGAGCAGGCTCGAGATCATCTGGAGGTTGTTCTTGACCCTGTGGTGAACCTCTTTGATGAGCAATTGCTTTTCGTCCACCAGCAACCGAAGCCTGGCCTCGGTCTCGGCGCGGGCGTCAATCTCGCGCCGGAGCTGGTCCGTTTGGAGTCTGAGACGACGACGGCTTGTTTTCAAGAGCTTCGAGCTGTAGGCCGAGATGATGGCCACGACGAAGAGCAGCGCGGACACGATCCCCAGAATCACCCAGGTTGCGCCCCATGTGGCTTGGCCGCCGGCGAAATCGCCGTAGAACGGGTAGGTGCGCAGCACGGAGGAGCGCTCGAGCAGTACCACGAGGATGAAAGCCAGCGCCGACATTCCGGCGACGATGAAGAGGTGGCGGCGAGGAGCGACCACGCCAACGTAGACAATGATGCCGCAGTAGATCAGCGTGAGATAAGTGGCGTCGAGGCCGCCCGCGAAATGAATGATGGCGGTGTAGCCGAAGAGCTCGCACGCATGGAAAGTGATCGACAGGAATTCAAGGGCGTTTTTCGATCTGAGGCGCCCGGCGAGCCACAGCAACGGGAAGTTCATCGCCACGAGATAGGCGACCGCGGCGGTAATACCACGGAACTGGGTGCCGTCCAGGATCCCAACCTGGTATGCCGGGATCGCCGTGATCCACATCAGGAGGCTCGCGACCGAGCGCACGATGGCTCCCTCCCGGTGACGCCGGCAGAAACTGTCCTTCATTTGTTCCAGGCCGGAGCCGGATTCGACGGATGGTGTACTGAGGTTGTGCATTGAGATCACGGCAACAATTCGGGCAAGGGCGGTCTCCCATACCTCAACTCGTCCCAATCTCCATCCTACCATCCATCCGTTCTGGGGTTGCGAATCCGGGTGGTCGGCGGGATCGATGTTCAATGTGACGGAATTCACCGCTTGTCGCAGCAGCTTCGGCTCGCCCCAGAGTCGGTCGAGCGCTGTACCAATACGGAACACCGAAACCGGTTTCCCGTACGCGGCCGAGAGAGTGTTCGCTCATGTCTGATCGGCACAGAAACGCCTCCAGCGCAGGGTTCTTGAGCGATCGCATGGTTGCGGATCACCGGATGGCGAGGAAGTTCAGATCATGGCATGGGAATTGCAAGTTCAGGATCGGGTCGAAAGGAGAACGAGATGATGTCCCCGGTCGTCACCGACAACGACGAGCAGTTGCCCCCGCGCATTCTGGTCGTAGACGACGATCCGGACATCGTGAGCACTTCCTGCGCCGCATTGAAATCGGCCGGCTACGAGGTGTGGAGCGCGGTATCCGCCGAGGCCGCGATGCAGTGTCTGATGGATCGCGGCATTCCCCATCTCGCCATCATCGACATCAATATGCCCGGAGTCGACGGCATCACCCTTTCGCGACAGATCAAGGAGCGTTGCGATCTCCCCATCGTCATGATGACCGCCGAGACCGACGCCGAAGGGGTCGTGACCACGCTCGAGGAGTTTGCCGAGGACTACATCACCAAACCCGTGGAGCTGCCGGTGCTGGTCGCGCGGGTGGGGCGGGTGTTGCGTAGGATTCGTGACTTCACCTACGCCGTCGACCCGATCATGCAGGTCGATCAACGACTCGGCATCGAATTCGCTCGATGCCGGGCGGTGGTCGGCAGTCGCGAGGTGCCGCTGACTCCGACCGAGACAAAACTGCTCCACGTCCTTGTCCGGGACGCGGGCCGGACGGTCCGCACCGAGTACCTCATCCAACGTCTGTGGCCGCTCGAGGAGGTCTTCGAGGACACCTTGAGGGTGCACATCTGCCGTCTTCGGGGAAAGATCGAGGAGAACCCGCGGAAACCGAAGTATGTCATCACGGTCCGGGGTTGTGGTTACCGTTTTCCGGAGTTGGCGGGTCAGGGATCCACCAACAGCGGGCCTTTCGGATCCCAAAACCGGGTTTCGGACGATATCGACACCTCTCCGGGCGGCTCGGACGCGTTGGATGAGTGACCGGCGCCCACCCACCGAGATGAGGCAGGTACGTAATAGGAATCGCAATCTCCGCCGGGTACTCTCGACTTGGAGGATGGCGGGTGGACTTCGACGCGTGGGCCGCCTTCTCTTGGAAGCGCGGGCCAGGGCGCCAAGCAAGGGAACCGGTTGAATCGAAGAGTCGAGTAGGAGGGCGACAATGTTGAACAGGGATCCCGCCGGTCGCACCCAGGGCGGACGAGCCGATCGTCGAGCCTGCAGATGGTTCGGTGTCGGATTGACGACCCTCCCAAACGAAGTGTCGGAGTCGATCGAATTGATGTTGAGTATTCGAGATCTGGCCGGCAACCCTTCCCGGGCTCCGGGAAACCATGAGCACCCCCGGATTTCACTGAGCGGGACGGTCTACTCTTCGGAACACTTGTTGTGCAGCGCTGCTGATCGGGCTCGGGCGCTGGAATGGAACCTTTGATGACCCGTCGGCATCAACGCCGGAGATTGCCCTCGGGGGTTTGCACGATCGTGTTCCTGATCGGCCTCTCGATCGGCGTGATGGCAAACGCCCAGGGAGCGTCCTCCGGGATTCCTTATGAGAATCGGATCAAGGCGGCCTTTCTCGTCGAGTTGTTCTCATACGTCGACTGGCCCGCCGATGCCGTTCCGGCCTTCGGGGACCAATTCGTGATTGGAGTTGTCGGCGAAGGTCCGACCCTCCTGGCGCTGTTGGATCTCCGAGGACTGGAAATGGAGGATAATAGGCAGTTGGTGGTCAAACGCCTCACCGAGGCGGTGGATTTTGGGTCGTGTCATATGCTCTTTTTCAGCGAAGACCCGGGAGTGGATGTCGGGCGGGTCCTTGGCGAGATCGCGGACAACGCCGTTCTGACGGTGGGGGAGACCGGCGATTTCACCAGATTGGGCGGCATGGTCCGCTTCTACCCCGCTGCAAACAGGGTGCGGTTTGAAATCAACCCCGAGGCAAGCCGGACCGCCGGGCTCAGAATCAGCTCTCGTCTTCTTCGGTTGGCGAAGATTACCAAAACGAGCGGAGATCGATAATGCCTGGCCTGAAGGATGTCTCGATTCGACAGAAGCTCCGGGCGGCGATCATGCTCACCTCCGCGGTGGCTCTGCTGCTGGCGTGCGTCGGCTTCATGGGATACGGCCTCGTCACCGCACGCGCCCAGCTCGTGAGGGAGCTGCAGAGCATGGCCGACATCGTCGGGCTCAACTCCGCCGCCGCGATCGTGTTCATGGATCCCGAGTCGGCGAGAGAGACGCTGTCGGCGCTGGGCGCCGACCCTCGCGTGCAGGACGCATGGGTCATCGAAACGGACGGCCGGCTTTTCGCTGAGTATCGGAGGAAGTCGTCCGAGCCGAGGTCGTTCGACCAGTACCTTTCCCCCGGGGTCTATCGCGAGAAAGACGGCCTGATCGTCTCTCGTCCGATTCTCACCGGCGACGAGCAGATCGGTGTCATCGTTGTTTCGGCGGACCTCGGTTATACCTACCGCTCATTGAAACGGTATGGAGTCATCGCCGGTTGGGTGCTCGGGGTCTCTTTGGCGGTGGCCTTTGCCCTGTCCACCAGGCTCGAACAGGTGATTTCGCGCCCGCTCCTTCATCTGACCGAGACCGCGGCGAAGATCTCGTCGCACGGCGATTACTCCGCCCGGGCGGAGCGAGAGAGCGATGACGAGATCGGTCAGCTGATCGACAGCTTCAACGAAATGCTGGGCGAGATCGAGGAGCGTGACGTCGTGCTCCAGGAGGTCAACGAGAGGCTCGAGGATCGGGTTCAGGAACGCACGGAGGAACTCGAGCGGGAAGTCCAGGTACGGGCCGGGACGGAGTCGGATCTCCGGGCCTCGTTGGAGGAAAAGGACGTCCTCCTCAAGGAGATCCATCACCGGGTGAAGAACAACCTCCAGGTGATCTCGAGCCTGCTCAACCTGCAGGCCACCCACATGGACAACGAACAGGCGAAAATGGCCCTGACGGCGAGTCAGGATCGACTGCGCTCGATCGCCCTCGTCCACGAGATGTTCTACCAGTCGGAAGACCTGGCGCGGATCGATCTGGCCCCGTATCTGAGATCGACGACATCGTATCTATTGAGCGCCTACGGGGTGGATCTCGAGAGGGTGCAGGTGGAGGTCGACTGCTCCCCTATGAACGTGGTGATCGATACCGCGATCCCGCTCGGTCTCATCGCCCACGAGCTCACCTCCAACGCCCTGAAGTACGCGTTCCCCGAGGGAAGGCGCGGGGTGGTCCGAATCGGGCTGCAGAAGCTTGGGGATTCGGTTGAGCTCAGCGTTGCCGACGACGGCGTCGGTATCCCGGATCATGTGCGATGGGATCGGCCGAGCTCGCTGGGCCTCCAGTTGGTGAACAGCCTGACCCAGCAGCTCCGGGGCAAGATCGAGCTGAATCCGGGTGAGGGAACCTGCTTCTCCGTGAGGATTCACGCCGGGCTTTTCAAAGCGGGAGATCGATAGATGATTCAGACAAAGGTCTTGGTGGTGGAGGACGAAGCCATCGTTGCGATGGATCTCAGACGCGCGCTCGAGGGCTTCGGCTACCAGGTCCCGGCCACTGCCAGCTGTGGGATCGAGGCGCTCGAAATGGCCAGGGAGTTCCGCCCCGACATCGTCCTGATGGACATCAGGCTCGAAGGTCAGATGGACGGCATCGACGTCGCACACAAGCTCAACGGCTCGTTGGATGTCCCGGTTGTGTTTCTGACCGCCTTCAGCAACGAAACCACCCTCCAGCGAGCCAAGAAAGCACAGCCCTTCGGCTTCCTGCTCAAGCCGTTTCAGGAGCGCGAACTCCGCAGCGCAGTCGAGGTCGCCCTCTACAAGCACAGCATGGAGAAGAGGCTGCACCAACGAAAGAGTTGGCTGGATGCCGTTCTGCGTGGAATGGCGGATTGCGTCATCGCCACCGACGCGGCCGGTTTCGTCACCTTCATGAACCCTCCGGCGGAAAATCTGACGGGCCGATTTCTCAACGAGGTCCGCGAGCATACGCTGGCGAAGGTGCTGCGCCTGGTCGACGAGAATCGAGCGCCCATCGGGTTGGACGAGGTTGCTTTGGATGGAATTGGTGGAGTCGCGTGCGCAAGCCTGATCAGTGCGCTCCGACACGAGACTCTGGTCGAGTTCTCGGTGACTCGGCTGCAGGACGAGAAGGGTCGCCCGGAAGGTACGGTGGTGGTCTTCCGCGATGTGTCACTTCGGCTGAAGGCGGATCAGGCGGAAGCCTCTCGCCGAGCCGAAGAGCGTTTGCAGGCCCTGATCGACGGCGGAACCGACATGATCCTCGTCTTTGACCCGGATCTGAAGATCCAATTCGCGAGTCCCTCGGTCGAAGAGATTACCGGATTCCCGCCGGCCGAGGTGCTCGAGACGAGCATTCTCGACTTCATCATTTCCGACGATCACGGCGCCTTGGCCGATGCGATGAAAATGGTCTCCAACGGCGACAACGATCGCGTGGCCCGGGAGTACCGCGTCCGCCATCGCAACGGCTCGCTGGTGACCATCGAGACCTTCAGCACGAACCTCCTGGACCACCCACTCGTCAACGGAGTGGTGGTCAACGCCCGCGATGTGACCGAACGCAAGCGAATCCAGGCGGCCCTCCTGCAGTCCGAACAGGACTATCGCGGTCTGTTCGAGAACGCCAACGATTACATTCTCATCTTCGAGCCGGAAGACGAGGTTGTTCTCGAAGCGAACCAGCGCGCGTGCGAGGTCTACGGTTTCGACCGCTCAGACTTCGTGGGGCGGTCGTTGAAGGATTTCTCCGACAACGTGGAACGGGGCCGGCGGCACGTCGATCTGACCCTCGCGACCGACCATGTTCACCAGTTCGAGACGGTTCATCTCCGCAGGGACGGTTCGGCCGTCAACCTCGAGATCACGGCCTCGGTTGTGGATTATCAGGGAACCCGGGCGATCTACAGCATCGGTCGGGACGTCACCGAACGCAAGCGCGCCGAACAGGCGCTGCTTCGCGCCAACCGTCGGCTCGAGATCCTGAACATCATGTGGCGGGAAATCGCCGCCGTGAGGTCACCCCGAGAAGTGGTCGAAGCGGCTCTCAACCGGCTGATCGAACTCCTGCCTTGTGATTATGCGTCGGTCACGCTCGCCGAACCACAGAGCCGGGAATCGACCGTGTTTGTCTCCGTCGGCGACGAACAACTGGGCCCGAAAACCGGCGTGGCGCTGCCGCTCGGCAGTTTGACGAAATGCGGTCTGATCGACGACTCCGGGTTGAATCACTGTCCGGATCTCGGCGCCGACGGGTCCGGATGTCCGATGACGAGAGACCGGTTCGGCGACGCGGCCGCGGGATGCGTGTGTGCATCCCTTCAGGCGCAAGGTTTATGGACGGGGGACCTCCACCTCGTTTCGCGGAGTCCGATGTCGTTTGAGAACGAGGATCTGGAGGTGGCCGGAGAGGTTGCCGGCGTCATCGGCGTCGCCCTGCACCAGGGGCGGCTCCGAGCGGAGCTTGCCGATCACGAACAGAGGCTCCAGGCGCTCGTCGACAATCTCCCGGAGGGCGTCGTGTGCGTCGATTTCGACTACCGGGTCACGTTGGCGAACCCGCCCGGTCTGAATCTCCTTCGCGTCATCGCGGACGCCGAGGTCGGTGACGTGGTCCATGATCTGTTGGGTCAACCACTGTCCGAGCTCATGGGCGTGTCGTCCGACGATCCGAATCGAACGGTGACCGTCGAGTCCGACGATCACCGCACCTTCGAGCTTGGAGTGGTCGATCTGGCCGGGGATCTGAGGGGTGTTGGCGGATTGATCATCGTGATCCGTGAGCTGACGCGCGAGCTGGAGACCCGTAAGCGGTTTGAACAATCGGAGCGCCTGGCATCGGTCGGACAGCTCGCGGCGGGCATCGCTCACGACTTCAACAACATGTTGCAGGCGATCTCGGGACTGGCGCAGCTCATCCTCGGGGATGACGAACTCCCGTCCTCGGTCATCGAGAAGGCAAAGGGAATCAGCCGGCAGGGGAAGCGTGGCGCGAGGCTCATCCGGCAGATCCTCGACTTCAGTCGAACCTCGGTCAGCGAACGTCGTCCGCTGCGCCTCGAACTCATCATCGAAGAGACCGTGCGGATGCTCGAACAGATCCTCTCCGAGGAGGTTCGAATCAGCACCGAGATCGAACCCGGAGAGTACGTGGTCGAGGCCGACCCGACCCAGGTCCAGCAGGTTCTGATGAATCTCGCGGTCAACGCGCGTGACGCGATCTCCGGTGGGGGAGAGCTCAAGATCAGTCTCGATCGGGTGCTTTTCGCGGATGATGAGCCGAGACCCTTCCCCCAAATGGGGCCCGGAGAGTGGCTCCGGCTGGCGGTGCGTGACGACGGTGACGGGATGTCGCCAGAGGTCGCGGAACGGGTCTTCGAGCCGTTCTTCACAACCAAGGAACCCGGCAAAGGCACCGGGCTGGGGCTCTCCCAGGTCTACGGTATCGTCAAACAGCACGAGGGTTTCATCGACGTGGAGAGCGATCCCGGGGTCGGCACCGCATTCTTGATCTTTCTCCCGTTCTCGAGGAACGAGGTGCGGGAGGATGTCGGCGCTGGAGAGGTCACGGCAAAGGTGGGCGAGGGCGAGCTCGTGTTGCTGGTGGAGGATGAGGCGCCGGTGCGTGATGTCATCCACGAAATGCTCGAGAGTCTCGGCTTCGAGGTCGTGACGGCGGGCTCGGGGAACGAGGCCCTCCAGGTCTTCGAGCGGTTCAGATCCGATATCCGGCTCGTCGTCTCCGACGTTGCCCTGGCGGGTTTCGGCGGGGTTGAGGTTTCGAAGAGGGTGCGGGAAATGAGCCCCGACATCCCGGTGGTTCTCATGAGCGGCTATCCCCTCGGTGATGAAGCTCGCTCCGAGCTCTCAGCCGGAATGACCGACTGGATCTCAAAGCCGTTCACCTCGGAGCAGATCGGGGCGATGATCGGTCGCGTGCTCAACCCGACCTGACGACGGTTCCAGCCGGTATCTGAAGGCGCAGCGGGGATCAACCCCGCCCCTACGAAACGAAGGCGTCACAAACAACCGTAGTGGAGGGTTTTACCCCCTCCCCACCGCGATGCCTCCGGGCGGCACCCACCCATGGAATGACAGAGGCAACCGGTTCCTGTCACCTTGAGCACCGCGAAGGAGTCGGGTGGCGCCTGCTCATGGGATGACGGAACCCGCCGACACCTGTCACCCTGAGCGAGGGAGTCCGACGACCGAGTCGAAGGGTCTCCCCCGGGTTGGCACGACCTCGTCGTCCTCTACGTCGCTCCGATCCTCGGGGGACCCTTCGACTTCGCAACCTCGGAGGTCGCTCCGCTCAGGGTGACAATGTGTGTGTCGTCGGAGGACGGATGGTTCCGGTACAACGTCAATCGCCGGAGCTTCACACCCCGGCGATTGATCGGTTTTCGTTGGGTCCTGGGTTGTCAGACCCGGGGCCGGCCCGAGGAGATGGAACTCACCTTGTCTTCCAATGGGCGACCCTGGAATGACGATCTGATCTGGAGACAACCCGACTCCACGAGCTCGTCGGCGTGGTCTCTCATGGCGGAGTAGAGGTCCGGGACATCGACGGTTCCGGGTGTGCTGAGGTAGCCGAGCCAGCTGTTGCGTTCGGTCTCCTTCGCCCGATACAGAGCGCTGTCCGCCAGGGTGAGAATCTGCTCCCAGTTGATCCGGTCGGGGTGCGTGCGAACAAAGGGATAGCATGCGTAACCGATGGTGCAGGTGGTCCGCACGACCTGGCCGTCCGGCAGACTGAATACGGCATCGGAGACCGCCTCACGGATGCGTTCGGCGAGGATCTGCGCCTTGTCGGGATCGGAGTCGCGAGCGATGATCAGGAACTCGTCGCCACCCCAACGGATGACGATGTCGGACTCCCGCGCGACCTTGAGAAAGACATCCCTGATCTCGAGCAGCACCTGATCGCCGGCCTGGTGGCCGCAACTGTCGTTGATCGCTTTGAAGTGGTCCAGATCGACCATCAGGAATGCGAGATCGAAGACCTTGATGTTGTCGACGCCCTGCTGGAGATTGAGATAGCGCCGGCGGACCATGGCGATGTCCTTGGTGACCTGTTCGAAGAGGAAGCGACGGTTGCGCAGACCGGTCAGTGAATCGGTGAGGCTCGCCTCGAGCAGCATGTTGTTCATGTCCTCCAACCTGGCGTTCTGTTGCTCCAGCTCGCTCGTCTGTTCGTCGACCTCGCGCTTGAGGTGGCTGCTGTAATTGGCCTCCATCTCGAGCCGTTTCCGTTGGGCGCGCCAGATGCCTGCTGCGACCGCACAGGCGAGCATCGCGTAGCAGGCGTAGGCCCACCATGTCTTCCACGGGGCCGGCTCGACGGCCACCGGGAGAGCGAAGCTCGATGTGCTCTGGAGGCCGTCGCTGTTGGCGGCCTTGACGTGGAAGACATAGTCGCCGGCGTCGAGGTTGGTGAAGCTCACGCGGTGATGGTTGCCGATGTCCACCCAGTCGGTGTCGAAACCCTCCAGCTTGTACTGGTAGGTGTTCTCCTTGGGCGCCGTGAAATCCAGCGCCGCGAACTCGAAGGTGATCATATCGTCTCGATAGCCGAGTTCGAGGGAAGAAAGACCTCGCCGGTCGACCGGTTGATTGAGCTTCAGGATATTGGTCAAGACGACCGGCGGCGGTTGGGTGGATTGCTGGAGCCGAGCAGGGAAAAACAGATTGAAGCCGTTGATCCCGCCGAAGGCGAGCGCACCGCTCGGGCTGGCGAAGTGGGCGCCGAAGTTGAACTCCTCGCCTTGGAGCCCGTGGCTCTTTGTGTAGTTCTTGAAAGCGCCGGTTCGCGGATCGAACTGCGACAGGCCCCGGTTGGTGCTCAGCCAGAGCTGTCCGTCGCCGTCGGATTCGATGCCGTACACGACGTCGTTGGCGAGCCCGTCATGGGCCGAGTACCTGCGGAACCTCGCTTTGCCGGTGGTCGTCGACAGACCGTCCAGGGTGACCAGGCCACCCCCGACGGTTCCGATCCACAGCCGGCCGGAGGCATCGACGTGGAGGCTGAACACCGAGTCGGCGCCGAGGCCTGACGGATCTTCGGCATCTTTCCCGAAGTGCATCCACGTGTTCGAGACCGGATCGAAGCGGCTGAGCCCTCCGCCATCGGTGCCGGCCCAGATTGCGCCGTCGGTCGCCTCCGCGATGCACGTCACCCTCGCGCTGACCGGTCCGGTGAGCCCTTCAGGATCGTGCGGGTGGCGGATGAACGAGTCGGTCTCGCGCCGATAGAGATTGAGGCCGGCCCCGAAGGTGCCCACCCAGAGGTTTCCCCGGAAGTCCTCGAAGAGGGACATGACGCCGTTGGCGCCCAGGGAGGTTTCGTTGTCCGGATCGTGCGTGTAGGATTTAAAGCTCTTGGTGGACGGGTCGAAGCGGTTGAGCCCCTTGTCGAGGGTACCGATCCAGATCGAATCGGTCCGGTCGCGGAGCAGCGCCATCACCCGGTTGGAAGTCAACCCGCGAGTGGATTTCGGATCGTTCTGAATATGCGAGAATCTTCCTGTCGCCCGATCGAGGATGCTCAGACCCCCACCGAAGGTGCCGATCCAAAGCTGTCCGCTCCGATCCTCGGTGAAGGATGTGACGGTCTTGTTGATGAGGCTGCTGGCGGGATCGTTCGGATCGACGGTGTGATGGCCGAACGACCAGCTTCTCGGGTTCCACTTGGCGAGTCCCCCCGCCTGGGTGCCTATCCAGAGCATGCCGCCGCGATCCTGGTACAGGGTCATCACGTCATTGCTCGGGAGACTGTTGGGATTGGTGTCGTCGGCGGCGTACCGCGAGAACGTTCCGGAGTCCCGGTGGAGCAGGTTGAGACCGGCCACGGTGCCGATCCACAACCGCCCGGCGTCGTCCTCCAGGATGGACCGGACACGGTTGCCGGTGAGGCTCGAATTGTCATCCGGGTTGTGGCGATAGCTGGCGAAGGTGGCGGTCGACCGATCGAGGCGATTCAGGCCACCGGCGAAGGTGCCGATCCACACCAGATCATCGCGACCGATCTCGATGGCGCGGACTTTGTCACCACTCAGGCTTGTCGGATCATCGGCGTTGTGGAGATGCCTGACAAACGTCTCCCGTTCCGGATCGAAGAGGTTGAGGCCCGCGTCGGTGCCCACCCAGATCGCGCCCGAATGATCCTCGGCGATGGCGTAGATGTGGTTGTCGCTGAGGCTCGACGGATTGGCCTCGTCATGGTTGTAGCGGACAAAGGTTTTGGTCGCCGAGTCAAAGAGGGCGAGACCGGAGTCCCGGGTTCCGACCCACAGGCGGTTCTTGCTGTCGACGATGAGGGTGCGGACACGATCATTGGGCAGGCTGGTCGGATCTTCAGGGTCGTGCCGGAAGGTCTCGAAACTGTCGGTTTCGCGGAGCCACCTGCTGACGCCGCCGGCGTGGGTTCCGATCCACAGGTTGCCCGCCTCGTCCTCAGCGACGGCGACGATGTAATCATCGGCAATCGATTGGGGAATCGCCGAGTCGTGCCCGTAGATCTTGAAGTCATAGCCGTCAAAGCGATTCAGACCATCCTCGGTGCCGAACCACATGAAACCATCGGCGCCCTGCAGAACGCTCAGCACGGAGCCCTGGGACAGACCGTCGTCGACCGAGATTCGCTCGAACCGAATCGGGAGGGTCGAGGCGGCGGAGCCCGAGGCGATCAGCAGGCAAGCCAGCAGGCATGCGACCGCGATCGTGGTGCGGGCAAGAGCGTGGCCGGTGCGTCCGTCCCGAACACATCGCGCCGGCTGCCCGCATCCGGGTCGAGCCCCGGGCGATGGTTGGACAAAATCTGTGATCATCATCGTGTACCTTCTTTTTCTGACCCGTCAGGAAGGCCGGAAAGTCGGGCATTGATCAGTTCGCGAAATTCTTCGGACGGAACGGGGGGGGAGACCATGAACCCCTGGAACTCGTCGCAGTTCCAGGACCGGAGCGCCTCGAGCTGCTCCTGTTTTTCGATGCCTTCCGCCACCACCGTCATATTCAGCTGATGGGCCATCGCGACCATCGCCGAGGCGATTGCCGCGTCGTTTTTGTTCTCCGGGATGCCCCTGATGTAGGAGCGGTCGATCTTCAGCACGTCGAGGTCGAATCCCTTGAGGTAGGCGATCGCCGAGTTGCCGGTTCCGAAGTCGTCCACCGACAGCCGCACTCCGAGTGCTCTGAGGTTGCTCAGCTGGCGAACGATCTCGGGTGAGTCGCGGAGCACGCCTCGTTCGCTGAGCTCCAGTTCGAGGAGTTCGGGCGGAACGCCGACATCGGCGAGAATCCCCTCGATGATCTCAGTCAGACCGCCTCGGAGGAGTTGGCACAGCGCCACGTTGACCGACATTCTCATCCGCGGCAGACCGGCGTCGATCCAGCTTTTCAGCTCTTCGCAGGCGGTCCGGATGACCCACGCGCCGATGGGAACCATCAAGCCGGTCTCCTCGGCGATGGGAATGAAGTCGAGGGGAGGCACGCGGCCGAACTCGGGGTGGTTCCAGCGCAGCAGCGCCTCGGCGCCTACGATGCTTTCGTCATCAACCCTCACGAGGGGCTGGTAGCTGAGTGAGAACTCGTGGCACTCGAGGGACTTTCGGAGCAGCCGGTCGAGCTCGAGATTTTTCTTCGTCAGCTGATTGAACGACGGGTTGTAGAAGCGGTAGACGGACCCGCCCGACCGTTTGGACTCGATGGTCGCAAGCTCGGCGTTCTGCAGCAGGCGTTCGGCGCTGTTGCCGTCGGCCGGCGCGATCGTGACTCCAAGGCTCGCCGACGCGAAGACCTCGTTGCCGTCGACCGTGAAGGGCGCCGACATGGTGTCGAGCACCATTTCGGCAAGCGGATTGACGTCGTCCGGCCGGTGGACGTTGCCGACCATCATGATGAACTCATCACTGCCCAGGCGAGCCAGCGATGCGGTGACCAGTCCCGTGCCCTGGCCGACGGCGAAGCCTGGGGAACGCACGCAGCCGGTGAGCCGCTGCGCCGCCTGTTTGAGAACCTGGTTGCCGCCGCTGCGGCCAAAACTGTCGTTGATGGACTTGAAGCGATCGATGTCGAGGTGAATCAGCGCAACGCCGCTGCCCGCGCGGAGATGGGCATCCAATGCACGGGTCAGGGTCTTTTCAAAGGTGTGCCGCTGGGGCAGCGAGGTGAGGCTGTCGGTGCTGGCCCGGTGCTCAAGCAACTCGGCCTTGTGCTCGGCCTCTTTCCAGGCTTCCTCGAGCTTGATGCGGGTCAGGTCGAGCTCGAGCTCGGTCTCGAAGGCTTTTGCGAAGACGTCGGCTCGACGTCCCACCACGCGCCAGTCATAGGGGCGGCGGACGACATCTGTCGCGCCGGACTCGAGACCTTCACGGACCTCGCGTTCGGAGGAGCAGAGCAGGATCACGGGCAGGCCGGGACGCTCGTTGACGCCCGAGAACACGGCCGAAGACTCGGCGGTCGGCCACCAGTCGATGTCGATGAGGGCCACCTTCAGCGGTTGGGTGTCGAGCATCCTCATCATCTCGTCGCAGCTCGAAACCTGTTCGACCTCGAAGTCGAAACGCGCGAGCCACTTGGGACCCCACTTCAGCGCCGCCGTTTCGCGGGAAGCGAGCAGCGCCACCCGGCGGGCCTGAGACCTTGACGCAACCGGCGGGGCGGGCGCCTCTTCGATGGCTCGCGGTCCCGTCGGTACATCGGGTTGCGGGGCCTCATCGGTCCTGGCGAGACCGACGGCCTGGGCGACCCGTTGCAGCAGCTGTTTCATCCCCACGACTCCCCTTACTCCTGCGGTACCCAGGCGTTGATGGCCATGGGTTCGACCAGACCGTCATTCCAGAGGTAGGCGTCGTTCCAGAGATAACCGTCGTTCCAGAGATAGGCATCGTTCCAGAGATAGGCGTCGTTCCAGAGATAGGCGTCGTTCCAGAGATAGGCGTCGTTCCAGAGATAGGCGTCGTTCCAGAGATAGGCTTCGGTCCAGGCATAGCTGCCGTCCCACTCGAGACCCGTTAGACCGTCGATGTAGAAGGTCCCGTCCGCGGCCTGGTGGGCGCGGCCGCCATAGTGCTCGATGTCGTCGAGGTCGTTCGAGACGTCGAGTCCGAGATTTGCGCAGCCGTATGTGGTGCTGTACACCGCCTGGACGGCGTCGACCATTCCGGCGCCCTGCTGGAAGAGCGAGTAGCCGAGGGTTCCAGAGGGATCAGTTGCCGGCCGGGCGCTGGAGAGCAGGCGGCACTTGACATCGTCGGGGGTCAGCGAAGGATCGGCCTCGAGCATCAGCGCGACAACGCCGCTGACGACCGCCGCGGCCTGCGAGGTGCCCGACATGGTGAAGTAGTCACCGTCGCGCTGGAACTCGGGGTGCTGTTGCGCGATCCAGGAGAATGTCGGCATCAAGCCCCACACGTGGCCGGCCGGGGCGACAACATCGGGATTGACGAAGCCCTCGTAGGTCGGTCCGGTTGCGGAGAACGAGCTCAGGAAGTCGTCGCTGTCGTCGTCGGGCGTGAAGTTGTCCGACATCCCGCCGACCGTGATGACGTAGGGACAGTTCCCGGGGACGCCGACGGTCATGGGGTCGGGCCCGGTGTTCCCGGCCGAGGCGACGACGACGATTCCCGCCTGCCAGACCGCCATGATCGCCTGGTTGAGCGGGTCATCCCAGTAGTGCGACAGCGGCGGCGCTGAGAAGGAACAGTTGACCACTCGGATGCCGTAGGTGTCCTTGTTCCGGACGACCCAGTCGAGGCCGCGGATCACATTGAGATAGGTCCCGGAACCGGTCCCATTGAATGCCTTCACCGACACCAGATTGGCGTTCGGCGAGACCCCGAGATACTGTCCATCGGTGGTCTGCTCGGAGTTGACGATCAGGCTGGAGACGTGGGTGCCGTGACCGTTCTCCTCGGTGTTGACGCTCGAGCCGGTCGAATCGACGACGTCTCGGATGGCGTCGTACTGAGCCAGGACACGCGCCGCGCCGTTGCCGGCGGTGTCCATCGTGGGGTGCTTCCAGTAGCCGGTGTCGATCACGGCCACGGTGACGCCGTTGCCGGTGATGTTCATGGCGTGGAGCTGCTCCGCGCCGACCACGCTCGGGTAGCGGTTGCCGCTCGCCCAGTCGCTCACGGTGTCGCCGGCGTCGAAGTCGATTCCGATGTTGTCCACCAGCATGTAGTCGAAGTAGTCGTGGTTGATGAAGGAGCTGCGGAAGCGGATCGTCGTCGTCGGGGAGGCGAAGTCCGAAATGTCAAAGACCGCCGTCTGCCACTCTTCGTCATAGTAGACATCGCCGATACGACCGACCGTGGTCCAGGTCTGGCCGTCGTCGTCGGAGGCCTCGATGAGGACGTGGTCGTCGCCGTCGAAGGAGATCCTCTTGTACTCGAAGCTCAGCCACGCCTGGGTGGCGCCGGAGAGGTCGATCTTCCGCGAAGCCCCGTGCTCTTCAATCCAGGTGAGTTCCTGAGCCTTCTCCTCGCCGATGTGGAGACGGACGCTGCCCTCGTAGCCGGTCGCGTAGACGGGCGTCGTCGTCGTTGAGCTCCTGCCATCCGCCGAGCCAGACATCGGTTCCCTCGTTGGTGCGATAGGAGTAGCCGTCAAACCGGTCGATCACATTGCGCGTCAGCCCAGGGGGCACGGTGGTACCCGAACCATCTGGGGGGTCCGCCAGCGGAGGAGGTGTCGGTGTCGGATCGGGGGGTGGAGGCGTTGGCGTCGGAGTGGGCGTCGGTGCCGGCGGTGGTGCGCCGAAGACGGCCGAGCAGCCGCCCGCAAATCCGACCTCGATCGCGTACAGATTGGGATCGGTCACGGCATCGTTGTCGAACTCGACCTTGAATTCAAAGTCATCGCCCGGGGCGAGGCTGCGATCGTCGAGATTGCCCTTCCATCCTGCTGTCGCGACCATGGACGGCGGCGCGGTCTCGATGTTGTAGAACTCATTGCCGTCGAGCTTGAGCTTCTTCAATGTGGAGGCCGAGGTGGGCCAGCTGATCTCGACTCGACTGATGGTCGCGGTCTCCGACCCGTTGTTGGCCATGCTCCACAGCAGCTTGCTGCCGTCAAACGAAAGGCCCGATCCGCCGACCACAACACAGGCCGGCGCTGCTTGGAACTCAGCCGTGCAGCCCTCGACGAACGTCACCCGAAGGGCGAACTGCGAGGGGTCGACCGGTGCATCGCTCTCGAATTCGAGCTTGAACTCAACAGCATCGGCCGGATCGATCGTGCGGTCGCCGGTGCTTCCCTTCCAACCCGCCGCGATGACGGCCGAGGATGGACTCGTGGCAACGTCGTAGATCTCCGATCCGTCGAGCTTGATCTTCTTGAGTTTCCTGCTCACCGCCGGCCAGCTCAGCTCGATTTTGCTGATGGTCACCGATGATGCGCCCTGGTTCGCCAGATCCCACATCACCTTGTTGCCGTCAAAGCGGAGATAGCCCGCACCGGTCACCGTACAGGCGCCGGTGGTGCCGACGGACCGGTTGGCGCTGATCTTGATACCGGCAATCCCGCGCAACGCCTCGATCTGCGAGCTCGTTACGTTGGCGCCGACCGAGCGGATGATCCCGAGCTCGTGGGTGATCTCACCCCCGACGGACACGACGGCGGCACGAGCCGACGCCAGATCCTTGCCCTTGACGATGATGCTGATCGCCTCTTCGGCCGGTGAGGTCGCGAAGAACAGGAGCGCGGCCGCGGCCACCGCTGCGATGACCAGGCCGCTGCCGATGATGATGAGTTGATTCTTCTTCATGGTGTGCTCCCCTTCGCTCCTCGTCACTCCTGCGGCGCCCAGATGTTGATCGCCATGGGTTCCAGCAGGCTGTCGTTCCAGAGGTAGCCGTCGTTCCAGAGGTAGCCATCGTTCCAGAGATAGGCGTCGTTCCAGAGGTAGGCGTCGTTCCAGAGATAGGCGTCGTTCCAGAGGTAGGCGTCGTTCCAGAGATAGGCGTCGTTCCAGAGATAGGCGCCACCCTCGACATATGAACCGTCCCAATCGAGACCGTCGAGGCCCTCGACGTAGTAGGTTCCGTCGGGCGCCTGGCGTGCGCGGCCGCCGTAGTGCTCGATGTCGTAGAGATCATTGGTGATGTCGAGGCCGATATTGGCGCACGAGCCGGCGGTGGAGTAGACCGCGTCGTAGGCGTTCACCATCCCGGCGCCCTGCTGGAAGATGCTGTAGGCGACGTCGCCCGCGCCGTTGGTCGCGGGTGAGGTGCTCGCCTGGAGCCGGCACTTGACCTCGTCCGGTGTCAGGGTCGGGTCTGCCTGGAGCATGAGAGCGACCACTCCGGTCACGACGGCGGTCGACTGCGAGGTCCCGGACATGGTGAAGTAGTCGCCGTCGTTCATGAACTCGGGGAAGGACTGCGCGATGAAGGCGTAGCCCGGCATCAGGGCCCAGAGGTGCCCACCGGGCGCGACCACATCGGGTTTAATGAAGCCCTCGTGGGTCGGACCGGCCGACGAGAAGGATCCCAGATAATCGTCGCCGGGATCATCAGGCGTGAACCCGTCGGACATGGCGCCGACGGTGATGATGTAGGGGACATTGCCGGGAACACCGACGGTCATGGGATCCGGGCCCATATTCCCCGCCGAGGCGACAACCACGATCCCGGCCTGCCACGCCGCCATGATCGCCTGGTTGAGCGGATCCTCCCAGTAGTGGGAGCGTGGCGGCGCGGAGAACGAACAGTTGACGACCCGGATGCCGTAGATGTCCTTGTTCTGGACGACGAAGTCAATGGCCCGGATGACATCGGCATAGGTGCCGACGCCGATTTGATGGTCGCCAGAGTGGCGTTGGGCGCCACACCGTAGTAGAGCTGATCCTCGGTGGTCTCGGAGTTCATGATCAGGCTCGTGACATGGGACCCGTGGCCCACCACATCCGTCGAAACGGCGCAGTTGACGCAGTCGACCTGATTCCGGATGGCGTCGTACTGGACCTTGGCCCGGCGAGAGCCCATGGCGGTGGTGTCGAGGCCCGAACGATCCCAGAAACCGGTGTCGATGACGGCAACGGTGACGCCGTAGCCGGTGATGCCCTCCGCGTGGAGCTCGTCGGCGCCGATCTGGGACGGCCGGCTGGCGCCGTCGGAGTAGACGCCGTCGAAGGCAACCTGGACGTTGTCGATACGGACCGCATCGTAGCCGTCCGAGGTGTCGAGGAAGTTGCGGAAGCGGATCTCGGTGAAGGCCGCCTTGTAGGAGGAGATGTCAAAGCTCTCGGTCGTGAACGAGGTCTCGTCTCTCGGCCCTTCGATCCGGCCGAGCTCGGTCCAGTGGAAGCCGTCGTCCGCGGTCGCCTCGACGGTGACGTAGTCGCCGGCTTCCATGGCCTCGCCAAGCCAGTCAAAGCTCAGAATCGCGGTGTTGGCGCTGGGCGGGATGCCCACGCGTCGTTCCAGGTACATTCCGTCATAGGGGGACTCGGAGACCGTCAGACGGTTGTCTCCCAGGAACGACTCGATGTAGAAGCCGGTGGATGCCGGAGAGGAGTTGCCGGACTCGTACCACTGACGCGGCCAGTTGTTGGTGCCATGCTGGTTGTCATATCCGACCTCGGTGAACTCGTCACGTACCCAGTGGTCAAGGGTGGGCGCCGGAGGAGGCGTCGCGGTCGGAGTCGGAGTCGGGGTCGCCGGAGGCGAGGTTGG
>RCNF010000518.1_pt1 | contig 19683 bp, 19 predicted proteins | sample 2041311 | NCBI WGS metagenome assembly RCNF01 (sample SAMN09708228, study PRJNA481090) | Marine sediment metagenome, whole genome shotgun sequencing project. | biome: marine sediment; feature: ocean; material: sediment; isolation source: Sewage treatment plant 2 marine sediment (STP2) ... | reverse complement strand
TTCGAGGAGGCCGTGGCCGCACTCGGCGTCATCGACATCGTCGTCAACAACGCCGGGATCTACCGCTACCACAAGATCGACGAGGTCGATTTCGACGAGTGGCAGCAGGCGTGGAAAGAGGTTCTCGACACCAATCTCATGGGACCCGCCAATATCTGCTATCACGCGGCGCTCCACATGATCGAGAACGGCGGCGGCCGCATCGTCAACGTGTCCTCACGCGGCGCATTTCGCGGCGAGCCCGAGGGGCCGGCCTATGGCGCCAGCAAGGCAGGGCTCAATGCCATGAGCCAGTCGCTCGCTCTGCGTCTCGCGCCGCACAACATCTTTGTCGGCGTGGTTGCGCCGGGTTTTGTGGAGACCGATCTCGGCGCCAGGGTCCTCGACGGCCCGCTCGGCGACTCGGTCCGCGCCCAGAGCCCTCTCAACCGGGCGGCCCGACCCGAGGAAGTCGCCTATGCCGTGCTCTTTCTCGCGTCAAAGGGCTCCGAGTTTTCAACCGGCACGATTATCGACGTCAACGGAGCATCCTATCTGCGCAGTTGACGCCGGCGAAACCTCACGCCTTCACCGTCCACGCCATGACGATCGATAGAAACACCGCAAACACCGCGCCCGTCCAAAACACAGCGTCGATGCCGGCCACGCGGTGGACGCCGGCCATGATGGGCGGCCCGAGCGTCTGACCCAGCCGCAGGACGGTCCCGTTGAGCGACATAACGGCCCCGCGACGATCGGCCGGCGCCACCTCCGCGAGCAGGACCTGGACCACTGGGATGGTGGTGGCAAAGGCGAAACCGAGCAGCACCGCGGGCGCGGCCAGGGCCCACACGGTCCAGGCAAACGGAATCAACGCCAGACCCGCCGCAAATACCGCGAAACCCAACCTCAGGACCAGTGTCTCTCCGAGACGACGGGCGAGGCGGCCGAGGTTGGCGGATGTGACCGCGGTGGAAATCGAAAGACCGGCCATGACCAGCCCGATCTCGAACGGCGACGAGGCGAATTTTCCCGCCATCAAAAACGGCAAGAACGTAACGTACGCGCCATAGAGCAATATGAAAATAGAGGTGCTCGCAAAAAATAGAGCGAGCACGTCGCGCCGCCGAATGATGGCCCACAGACCACCAAAATAGTCCCTCAGATTCGCTCGGTGACCGCGGGGTGCGATCGGGCCCAGGCGACGAACGACCAGAACAGCCACCGGTATGGCGAGGATTGAAAGCCCAAAAGGCGCCGACCACGCGACCATGGCCAAAGCGCCGCCGATCGCCGGGTAGACCGCGGTGCCGATTGAGAGCACGCTGGCGTTGAGCCCCATGGCCGTCGTCCTCTGGCGACCGGAAAACAGATCGCCGATCAGCGTCACGTTGATCGAGCCCACGGGCGACGCGCCTACGCCCTGCACAACGCGAAGTGCAATCAACGTCGGCAGGCTGGTGGCGAACATGCAGGCCACGCCGGCCGCGGCGAACAGGATCAGCCCGGGCAGGAGGATTCGCAGCCGACCGTAACGGTCGGCGAGGATGCCGGCAAAGGTTGTGAGGATCACGCCCGGGAAGGTGAAGGCAGTGATCAACAGTCCGGCCTTGCCGGCGGTCACGCCGAGGGTGGCGGCGATATGCGGCAACGCCGGTGCGATCGACGCCACACCGAGAACCGCCATCAGGGTGACGCCGAATATCGCATGCAACTCGGGGTTGCGGTAGGAGGCAAGCCGTTCAGTGGCGGGATCCGGGATCGTCTGAGTGTTCAAATCCCCCGGAGTTTAACCTGCGGGAGCGATCTGATATTGGATTTTTGATGTTGGATATTTGATATTGGATCGATCGACGATGAAAATTGGGGGCTGGTGAACAAGGTCCACGTCATCCAACACCCAAAATCCAGGGTCAGCGCGCGGGTTCAAGAAGAAAATTGAACCGCGCCGTGTTCTCATGTCTGAAGGAGAAGGCTGTTGAATCGTTCTCGTTCCGTTGCGTTGCTCCTGGACGGTCAGGCGACTGTCGAAGGCGCCGGAGTTCGTCTCAAGCGGATCTTCGGATATCCCGAAGTCCCCCGCTTTGACCCGTTCCTCCTCCTCGACGATTTTGGCTCCGACAACCCGGACGATTACATCGCCGGTTTCCCGTGGCACCCTCACCGCGGCATCGAAACCGTCACCTACATGGTGTCCGGTGAGGTCGAACACTCTGACAGCCTCGGCAACGAGGGTGTGATCGGCGCCGGCGATATGCAGTGGATGACCGCCGGTAGCGGGATCGTCCACCAGGAGATGCCACGCCGGGTCGACGACCACCTTCGCGGTTTTCAGCTCTGGGTCAATCTTCCCGCGGCGATGAAAATGACAGAACCTCGCTACCGTGAGGTCGCGGCGGCATCCATTCCGACCGTCTCTCCCCACCCGGGTATGACGATCAAGGTCATCGCCGGCGAGATGGTGGGGGTCCGCGGTCCGGTCCAGGATGTGGCGGTCAAACCCGTCTATCTCGACATCACCCTCGAGCCCGGCGCCGACATCGAGCACCCGACCCCATCCTCCCACACGGTTTTTGCATACGCCGTATCAGGATCCGGCGCCGTGGGGCCGCACTCGGCGCACGAACTTCGCGCAGGGCAGCTGGCGCTTTTTGCACCTGGAGGTTCGGTCGCGGCCGCAGCCGGTGACCGGCAGTTCCGCTTCCTTCTGGTTTCAGGCCAGCCCCTCGGCGAACCCGTGGCGTGGAGCGGGCCGATCGTCATGAACACAAGAGAAGAGCTGGCCACCGCATTCCGCGACTATCAGGAGGGACGGTTCGTGGCCGATCCCATCAACCCTTGACGACCCAACCCTTGCCCTTCAGAAGGACCCGCAGCTTTTCCCGGTGGTCACCCTGAATCTCGACGTGGTTCTCACCGCTTTTGCCACCTGACCCGCAGGCCTTTTTGAGTTCGCCCGTCAGCTCTTTGAGAAACTCCCGGTTTTTCGGCAGACCCTCGATCACCGTCACCGTCTTGCCCCGTCGACCGGCTTTCTCGATTCGAAGTCGCGCCGTGATGCGGTCGGGCACCCGCTCCTCGAGCGCGACTGAACACCGGCAGTTCGCCTGCGGCCACCCGCATTTCGGACACACTCGTCCGGTCTCGGTCGAAAACACAGTGCGAGGCTTTTTCGTCTTCATGAATCGACGTGGTCCCACCTTCCTTCCGGGTCGACCCGGACGATACGTTTTGCGAGATCAGGGTGGAGTGCCCGTTCCATCCTCTCGGCGTCGCCCGAATACCAACCCTCAAGGTAGTCGAGCGCGGTGGCTTTGATCGCAGCCTCGTCATCAGGGCCGGCGGCGAATGCCACCATTCCGACCAACAACACTGCAGCTACTCCCAAAAATCGACGGGTCGTGCCAGTCATGATGTCGTCCTCCCTCGTGCAATGGATCATACGACCTCGGGACCCCGGAGTTGCCCGGGAAACCCTGTTCGAACCTGCCAGGGCTTTGTTTTCCGACTCTCATATTGTATTTACACCTTATTTATGCCATACTGTGAACCCGGACACCATCCACCGTTCGGGCGGAAATGGAGAATCGACATGGAAGCCATCATCGAACACCAACCGTTGCCTTCCACCATTGCCGTCGGCGCGTTACCCAAAAATCGAGAGCAGTGGCCCCACACTGCGGGTGCGGCCCACGACGCCCTCCTCAAAGACCTGAACCGTTGGAGTCGCGACAATGACTGGCCCTCCACCTTGAACTCGTGGGTCGCCGAAGAGGCCATTCGACGTGGATTCTGAGCAGGGAGCGCGGGCGGGACATGTCCCGCCCCTACAGACTGATTCTGGGAGGAGCGACATTGATGCTGCCCACCCAGCAGTTTGACGATTCCGATGAGATAACAGTTGACAGTTGACAACTGTCAACACCTGTTTATGAGTGCGGTGAGCGCAAAGCGCGACGACGCCTGAGTGGCTTTCCTCGAAACCGGATTTCCCTGTGGGTCACCCGATGTCACACACGGTCGTCGGTGGAAACCGTCGGATCCGCTTCCAGGGGCCCATCCTTGGGTGTATCAGCAGCGACCGGGTCGTCCGTCCGTGCGGACGTCTCCTGCATCTTTCGCCATTCGGCCTCGCAGACGAGTACGGCATTGCCGTGCAGCCCTGTTATCAGCACCGGTCCAAGGCCCGTGCAAACCTGGTTCATGACGAAGTGAAACTCGTTCTGGGCGTCGTTGATTGGAACTCGCTGCATCGTCATATTCCACTCTCCATATTCGTCGGCCCTCTGGATGGATGAGTTGTGTCGGCGTCGAGATCGAGTTGGATCCGGACAGCGTTGCGAACGGCCGCCCGGAGTCCGGGATCGTCGACCGATCCCATGCGCGTTGCGAGCCAGTCTTTGGGGATGGTCCTGATCTGGTGCGCCATGAGAACTGTCGGCGTGTCGAGCAAGGTGGCATCGGACGGCAACCATGTTTCGTTGGGGTAGATCCTCCGGCCCTTTTTCTTCCCGACGAGCGGCAGCACCGTGACCACCGGCAACGCATCGTTTGCGCTTTCGCGCGACACCACCAGGACTGGAAGCCGGGAAACAGTCCCCTCGCCGGCATCCGCATTGTGCTCAAGCATGAAGACCGACCACTGCAAGGGGTGCCGGTTCACTGTTCCTCACGCCCAAGTTCCTCGTCGTCGCCGTCGATACGGGTCATTGACTGGCGAATATCTGCAAGAAACCGCGGGTCCACAGCGGCCGATTTGAAGGCCCCTGCCAACTGTTTTTCATGAGCGCGGCGCACGCGGTCGGCCAACGCCTCTTCGACGAAAGCGCTGTAGGACGGCGCTGCGCCACCCTTCACAACCGACCTGACACGGTCGACGAGGTCTTCGGGAAGCGAGTAGGTGACTTTTTGCATCTTGCGTGACGACATTTTCGGATTCCAAAATGTATTGTATAAAAGTATTGCATTTTTGGCAATACAAATATTCAACCTCACGAGTAGAGCTGCGTTCGCGGTGGCCGGAAATCGGCCCGATGTGAGCGGTGCTGTCGTAGACTTGCGGTGGAGATCACGTTGGCCCACCACACCGTTCGAAAGGCCTACCTCGACCTTGCGGATCGGATCAACCGCTTCCCGCAGGGGGCGCCTCAGACGGACCTCTTGTTCCGGATCCTCGAGCTCTTGTTTTCCCGCCGCGAGGCCGAGTTGGTGGCCCAACTCCCCGTCAGGCCGTTCACGGCCGCCAGGGCAGCCGCAGTCTGGAAATTGAGCGTCGTCGAGAGCCGGAAGGTGCTGGACGAGCTCGCGAGCCGGGCGGTCCTGGTCGACATCGAATCAGACGAAGGCACCACCTACCTTCTCCCCCCTCCGATGGCCGGTTTCTTCGAGTGCTCCTGGATGCGCATCCGCGGAGACCTCGACCAGAAGCTGCTCTCCGAGTTGTTCTACGAGTACCTCAACGTCGAGGAGGATTTCATCAGGGAGCTCTTTGCGACGGGAGAAACACAGCTCGGCCGGACTTTTGTGGCGGAGACCTCGCTGCCCACCGAGAGCGCGCTCGAAGTGCTCGACTTCGAGCGCGCGACGTTTCGGCCACCTCCAACCGGTCCACACAACAAATTTCCTACCTCGAGTCGACTCCGACAGCTGCACCGGTTGCGGCAAATGCGTCGCCGCCTGCCCGGTGGAGTCCATGACCCAGGTTTCGGCCAGCGATCCCGTCCGGGCGAAACGAAAACGCGCCAACCTCAACGACGAACTTTGCCTCGGCTGCGGTGTGTGCGTCCCCGCCTGCCCCGAAGACGGCATCACTCTGGTTCCGCGGGAAAAGCGCATCATCACCCCGGTCGACTCGACCCACCGCACAGTCGCCATGGCGGTCGAGCGCGGGACCCTGCAACACCTCATCTTCGATAATCATGCGCTGGCCAGCCACCGCGCGATGGCGGCGATCCTCGGCGCAATATTGCGTCTCCCGGCAATCCAACGGTCGATGGCCGTCGGCCAGCTGGGTTCGCGCTACCTCGAAAAGCTCGTCGAGTGGAAGAACTCCTGACGAGCTATTCGTCGTTCTCCATCATCGTGTCGACGAGAACTTCCTGAGCAACATCCGGCTCAGGGCTTTCGATCGGCGCCATTCCAAAACCCCAGGGGTAGGGAGCCCACAAAGCCGTCATCTCGGTTATCGGCGTGAGGACCTTTCGAGTCAGCAACCACACACCGACAACCACGATCAGCGCGGTCGTCAAGATGCTGCCCTCGAGACCGAACTCCCCGCCGGTCAGGAGGTCGGGACCGATCGGAGTCGCTACGAACACCTTGTTCTGGAGTTCGATGCCGCTGACGTCGAATCCCCACAGCCACCCGTGGGCCCAGTTCCATGACAGGTGGAAGCCGATCGGCAGCCACAATCGCAAGGTCTGAAAGTAGAGCATTGAAATCACGATACCGACGAGGAAGATGTTGCTGATGCCGACGACGGTCACGTCCGGGTTGTCGAGATGTACAAGGGCAAAAAGCAGGCTGATCAACACTGCCGCCAGCCACCGCCGGCTACCCTCGGCCAGGGCTTGCAGCAGGTACCCCCGAAAGAGGAACTCCTCCGCCGCCGCAGCTACTGTGAAGAGGACGAGGTACAAGGGCATCACCGAGAAGGCCTCGGCCACCTTCGGCGACACTTCGAGGGTCACCTGGCCCGAAACAACGAGGATCAGCGTGAGCCCCCCCGTGGTCACGATCCCGGCCGCAATTCCCACCGCCAGCTCCGACCACCACCGGCGCTCGAAGCCGATTCCGAGGAGCGATGCCGGGCGGCGATCAAAGAACTTGAGCACCAGAAGGGCCGGTACAATGAGCGAAATATTGGCCATTGCCATGGAGAACGTAGAGAGCCACGACACCATGGGTACGTCGTCGGGTCTGGCAAAGAAGAGATTGACACCGGCCCGCAGACCGAGGGTAAACAGAAACACGGCGATGATGTACACCAGCATCCGCCAACCCGCCCGCCACTGATGAAAGCGATTTTGAAACACCCGCCGAAGCATCGACGGGGGTGTTTCGACAGGTTGGGCATCGTCCTCGATGTTCGCCAACTCCAGCGATTGAAGGTCATCCATGGAATCTTCTACGGTCCAACAATAGAATAGTTCGCGCTCTCGACGCAGACCGCATTTTCGATCATAATCGTCGACCGGGTTTCGCAGAGGATGGGAGGCATCCATGACACACGCCATTTCGGACGCTGAACGATCGCGCATCCGAGCACAATTCCCGGCTCTGGCCGGGGACACCGTCTTTCTCGAGAACGCCGGCGGTTCTCAGGTTCCGAAGGTCGTGGCCGACCGGATCTACGACTACATGGTGTCCTCGTATGTCCAGCTCGGGGCCGGCTACGCGCTGTCACAACAAGCGACCCAGCTCGTCGATGACGCCCACGACTTCGTCAGGCTCGTGATGAATGGCCGTGACGGCGAGGTCATCCTCGGCTCCTCCACCTCGGCCCTGTTGCGAATGCTCGGCGGCTGTTACGCAAAGGTCCTCTCGCCCGGCTCGGCGATCGTGGTTGCCCAAACCGGCCACGAAGCCAACATCGGACCGTGGAAAGATCTTGCCCGGCTCGGCTTTGACTTTCGCTGGTGGGAGATGGACCCGACGTCCTTCAGCTGCTCGATGGACCGGCTCGATGAACTGCTCGACGACAGAGTCGCGCTCGTCGCCTTCCCCCACGTTTCAAACCTCCTGGGTGAGATCGTCGATGTCGCGGCCATCACCGAACGGGCCCACGCGGCGGGAGCCAGAGTCGTGGTTGACGGCGTCGCCTTTGCACCCCATCGCGCGATCGACGTCGACGCCTGGCAGGTGGATTGGTACGCCTACTCCACCTACAAAGTGTACGGACCGCATATGGCCACGCTGTGGGGGCGGCGCGACGCCCTGGCCGAAATCACCGGGCCCAACCACTTCTTTGTTCCCGACGACGAGGTGCCCTACAAGTTCGAGGTCGGGGGCGCCAATCACGAGGGGTGTGCGGCCCTCCTCGGTCTGCGGGACTACCTGGCCTTTCTGACCGACACCAGCGACCCTGCGGCCCTTGACCGGGAAGGCATCGAGCGGGCCTTCGCCCTCATGACCGCCTGCGAACTGCCGCTGCAGTCGCGGCTCATCGACTATCTCCAATCAAGGGACGACATCCGCATCATCGGACCGACGTCCGCCGGCGCGGAGCGGGTCGGGACCATCAGCTTCATCCATGATTCCAAATCCTCGGCCGAGATTACCGCTGAAGTCGATCAGTCGGGCATCGCGATCCGCCACGGCCACATGTATGCCTACCATCTGTGCGAAGAGCTGGGCCTCGACCCCGACGATGGCGTGGTCCGGGTGAGTCTCGTCCACTACAACACGCCCGATGAGATCGAACGGCTGATCGCCGTGTTGGATCGGGCGCTGCGAAGCTGACACGGCCCTCCCGCGCGAAGGCTCGAGCATGCGGTGGCTGAAATCGCGAATTGACCTCGAGCGGGCGAGGCACTACCATCCGCCAATGCTCAAACGCATCACCTACGTCAGCCGCTTCGCAAAGCCGTTCTCCGAATCAGAGCTCAGGGAACTCGGTGAACTCTCCGCAAAGAACAACAAGGACATCGGAGTCACGGGGGTCTTGATGACCTCCGGAGGGGTGTTCTTCCAGGTGCTCGAAGGCTCGCCCGAGGCTGTGGATCAGGTGTATTCCGCGATCGCCGCCGACACCCGGCACACCCATTTGGTGGTCCTCGAGCTCGAGATCGACGTCCCCTCGCGCAACTATCCCGACTGGTCGATGAAGACGATCGACCTGGATGCCTCGTCGCATGTGCGGCTGCTTCCGCTCAAGGTCATGATGGAGACCGTTTTCGAGCAGCAACTCCTGGTCGACAAGATGCTGTGGGCCATCGACCGGACGCTGAAGCACGAACTCCGCAAGGACTGAGCAACGGCCGTCAGTCTTTGACCGCGGCTTCGAGTTCGGCAATTCGCTTGACCAGCCGTTCGCGAATTTTCTTGCGGAGAGCAATCGTCTCCTCGAGTTTCTCGCCCTCTCCTTCAGCGGCGGCCTTGAGCTGCGTCCCGAGGTCGGCCAGCTCGGCGTCGAGCTCCGACAGGCGATGCCGGAGGTCCTCGACGCGTTCCACCTGGTCGGCCTTGTCGAACACGAGGGTGTCCGGTCCCTGGTCGCGTTTGGGGTCCGCCGCCCTCTCCTCATCGATATCCGGCACGAACTTCTCTCCGGCGCTGACCCGCCGCTGATTCTCGAAGGTCGGTGAGACGATCTCGACGCCCGCGCCGTGCAGCGTATCGAGGACCGAACGGTGGAGCGCCGATTTCGATCCGAGAAAAGTCTTGGTATCGCCCAGTTTCCCCGACACCTCATAGGTAACCGAAAAATCGCCGAGGGCGCGGATCCGGACAAAGGGCTCGAGGAGCCCTGCGCGTTCGGTAGCGGCACATAGGAGGTCTTCGATCTCGTCGTGTTGGAGATCGTAACCCAACGAAACCGTAGCCGAAATAAATGTGCCCGAGGGGCGGATGACGGTCACGCCGTTGCTGACCAGATACTGATTCGGCAGCGTGGTGAGGTCGCTACGCTCATTCTGGATCTCGGTATGAAAAAGACCCCGCTCGGTCACCCGGCCAAGATACTCACCGACTCGAATATAGTCGCCCCGTTTGAAGTTGCGAACCAGGCGCAGCATGACACCCGCCATCGCGTTCGACGCCAGCGTGGTCGACGACAGGGCGATGACACCGGTGACGGCCACTCCGAACAGGGTGATCAGATCGTGGGTGTCATCTGGGTTGAGCGGCGCGGCGATGATGACGGCCACAAGGAAAATTCCGCTCAGGAGCGACAGGAGCAACTGCCTGCGGAATGTCCCCTCGCCCGATATCTCTGCCGCCTTGCGCACCATCCTGCGATTTAAGAACCACAAGGCACCGCCGCCGACCAACAGGACGGCCGTCAGCGGGACCATCCTGATCACTGCATCGGTCAGCCATCCCATGATGTTCATCGTTCTCCCCTGACGTGCTTCGTTGCCACCGCCATCATAGACGACACCACAATAATTTCGGTTTGAGTACACTCTCCTCGAGGGGGCAAGACGATGACCGACGCAGTTCTCGCCATCGACCAGGGAACCACCGGGTGCACATCGATGGTGCTCGCTCGTGACGGGGCGGTCCTCGGACACGCCACCGCGGAGTTCACCCAACACTATCCTCAGCCGGGTTGGGTCGAGCACGACCCGGAGGAGATCTGGCGCGTCTGCCTCGAGGTCATGGAGGGTGCCCTGGCAGCGGCGACGTTGCCACCAAAGAGCCTTCGGGCCATCGGCATCACCAACCAGCGCGAGACCACCGTGATCTGGAACCGTACAACCGGCGTCCCCATTCACCGCGCCGTCGTCTGGCAGAGTCGCCAGACAGACACGATCTGCGAGCAGCTCCGGGCCGACGGGCTCGAGCCGCTGATCACCAGGCGCACCGGGCTCGTCGTCGACCCCTACTTCTCAGGCAGCAAGGCGAAGTGGATTTTGGACCGCACCCCCGATGCACGATCCCGCGCCGAGGCGGGTGAGCTCCTCTTCGGCACCATCGACAGCTGGCTCCTCTACAAGCTCACCGGCGGCGAGATCCACGCCACCGAACCAACCAACGCTTCACGCACCCTGCTCTACGACATCCGATCGCACCGGTGGGATCCCGAGCTGCTGCAGGTCTTCGGTGTTGCCGAGGCCATGATGCCGGAGGTTCTCCCGAGCTCCGGGATCTTCGGGACCACGGTACCGGCGGGCCCGCTGCCCGGTGGGGTGCCGGTCGCGGGAATTGCAGGCGATCAGCAGGCGGCGATGTTCGGCCAGGGATGTTGGCAGCCCGGCTCCGTCAAAAACACCTACGGCACCGGCTGTTTTCTGATGCTCAACACCGGTTCGGAATTGCGCCGCAGCGACTGCGGCTTGCTTACCACGGTGTGCTGTGACGCCGAGGGCCGGTCGGCCTATGCCCTCGAGGGCTCGGTCTTTTCAACCGGTGCTGCGGTGCAGTGGCTCCGGGACGAGATGGGTCTGATTCAAACCGCGGCAGAGACCGAAGGCATCGCGTCACGGGTGGACGACACCCAGGGAGTCTACGTGGTGCCGGCCTTCGCCGGGCTTGGCGCACCCTACTGGGACATGCACGCCCGCGGCGCCGTCATTGGTCTCACCCGGGGCGCCGGACGCGACCACATCGTTCGCGCCACCCTCGAGAGCATCGCCTACCAGTCGCGCGACGTCATCGACGCCATGACCAACGAGTGCGGCGAAGATCTGACGGAGCTGCGGGTCGATGGCGGCGCCGCCGCCAATAACTTCCTGATGCAGTTCCAGGCCGACATTCTCGGACTCCCGGTCGTGAGGCCCCGCCTCATCGAGACGACCGCAATCGGCGCCGCCTTTCTCGCCGGGCTCGGCGCCGGTGTGTGGAGCGACGCCGGCGAGGTGGCAAACGTGTGGCAGGAGGATCGCCGTTTCACCCCAACGATGGGCGCCACCCAGCGCGAACGGCTCTACGTGGGCTGGCAGGAGGCGGTTGAACGGGTGCGCGACGACCGCAGGGGCCCCTCGCGATGAGTGGGGAACAGGGCTGGTTCGAGTCTGCGGACGGTACCCGGCTGCTGTGGCGGCGCTTGCGCCCGGAAGATGATGCGCGTGCGACCCTGCTCTTTGTTCACGGGCTCGCCGAACACTCGGGACGGTATCTGCACGTTCTCGAGAACTTCGCGGGCGCGGGGTACGACTGCTGGGCCTTTGATTACCGATGCCATGGCGAAAGCCCCGGTCTGCGCGTTCACGTCGATCGATTCGACGAGTTTGTCGACGACGTCGCGGCCGCGCATCGGATGGTACGGGAAGCAGTTCCCAACCGACCCCTCATCCTCGTCGGGCACTCTCAGGGCGGGCTGCTGGTGCTGCGGTATGCGACCGCCCACCCCGAGGGGATCGACGGCATCATCGTTTCGTCGCCGTTTCTCGGGATGCACCCCGAGTCGAAACCCCCGGCGGCGCTGCAGATGGTGGCCAACATCGTCTCGACCTTTTTGTCAAAAGTCATGTTTTCAAAAGTCGCTGACCCGTCTTTTCTCAGTCGAACCCCGGGCGTCGCCGAGGCCTATGTGGACGATCCGCTCGTCAGCTCCACTGTTTCGGCGCGGTGGTTCACCGAGGTGATTCGGGCCCAGCTGGAAACCCGGGAGATGGCGGGCAGGCTTTCGGTGCCGGCGCTGATCATGCAATCGGGTGACGACCGGCTTGTGGATCCCGCGCTGACCCGCGATTGGGCCGCCCGTGCGCCGGCTGACCTCGTCGAGTACGTCGAGTGGCCGGGGCTCTACCACGAGATGTTCAACGAGCCCGAGCAGGAGCAGGTCTTCGATCGGATGGAGAGCTGGCTGCAACAACAGCTGCTAGCAAACTCTTCAGCTTCTGGAACTTGACACCAGTTATTGGACGATCGAAATCAGATTTCGGATTTCGGATTTCGGATTTCGGATTTCCCGTCTACCACCGCTCCATCGGCATCAGCCTGGCGATCTGCAGGAGCACAACCATCTTCCTCACAGGTTATTGAACCGCCTCGTGGTGGGACGGGATCACAACCGCCTGGGTGAAACGGCTGGCATTTGAGGATCCGTTTGACGGCCAGCCACACTCCGTAGAGACCGTGGTTTTCGATGGCCTCCGCAGCGTATACCGAGCAGGTAGGCTCGAATCGGCAGGCCGGCGGCAGAAACGGCGAGATGAACCGTTTGTAGAGCCGTGCGGGGTAGGCGACGACGCGCCAGAACATCTGCATCAGAGATTTGCGATCGCTCGAACCAACGACCGGAGTATTCTACCTGTCCAGGAAGGAGTCATCGATGAGCACACAACGAGAGATCATTGCAACCACCGAGGCGCCGGGCGCCCTCGGCCCCTATTCACAGGGCATCGTCACCGATGGGCTGGTCTTCACGGCAGGCCAGATCCCGATCAACCCCGCCACCGGCAAGGTCGAGGCCGAGTCGATCGAAGACCAGACCCGCCAGGTACTGAGAAACGTCGATGCTGTGTTGCGGGCGGCCGGCAGCGGTCTCCACAACGTGGTCAAGATGACCGTCTTTATGACCGATCTCGGTGATTTTGCAGCAATGAACGGGGTCTATGCCGAGTTCTTTCCCGCCGACCCTCCGGCACGCTCCGCCGTCCAGGTTGTCGCCCTGCCGCTCGGCGTCCAGATCGAGATGGAAGCCATCGCGCTCGCTCCGTGAGCGAGCGCGAATTAGGAGTTAGGAATTAGGAATTAGGAATTTCATCCCAATCCCCCAGTCTCAGTTGGGAGAAGCGGGGCAACATCGCGGGTTGAGGTGCGGCATTCCTCATTCCTCATTCCTCATTCCTAATTCCTCATTCCGCATTCGTTGCTATCATCGGCCAGCTTCGGCTCGAAGGGATTTGTCTTGGATCACCCGATCGACTATGACGAGGTCGGCCTCAGGGTCGGGCTCGAGGTTCACCAGCAGCTCCTGACCGAGAAGAAGATGTTCTGCCATTGCCCAGCCGGTCTCTACACCCGGATCCACGACGGTTCCATGCTGCGCCACATGCGGCCGACCCTGTCCGAGCTCGGCGAGTACGACGGCACCGCGTTGATGGAGTTCAAGACGCGCAAGAACATCGTCTACCTCCTCCACACCAGCAATGTCTGTACCTACGAGATGGACGATACGCCGCCCTTTCTGGTCAACCCGCAGGCCATCGACATCGCGATCGAGCAGTGCCTCATGTTGGGCTGCGATATCGTCGACGAGGTCCACATCGCCCGCAAGCAGTACCTGGACGGGTCGATCCCGACGGGGTTCCAGCGCACCGCCATCGTCGGTGTCGAGGGGCGCCTCCCCTTCCGCGGACGCGAGCTCTCGATCACCCAGGTGAGCGTCGAGGAGGACTCCTGCCGCGAGGTCTCAGACCGCGGCCATCTCATCGTCTGGCGAACCGACCGTCTCGGGATGCCGCTCATCGAAACCGTCACCGGACCCGAACTGCGCACTCCCGAGGAGGTCGAAGAGGCGATCCTTCTCATCGGCAGGGTCTGCCGCTCCACCGGCCATGTCCGGGTCGGCATGGGGGCGAGCCGGCAGGATGTCAATGTCTCCGTTCGCGGCGGCCGCCGCGTCGAGATCAAGGGCGTCCCAAAGGCCGGTTGGGCGCCGCGACTGGTCCATGGCGAGGCCATCCGCCAGGTCAACCTTTTGCGCCTGCGCGACGAGCTGCACCGGCGCGGTTTCACCACACCCGAAGGTCTCGCGATCGATCACATCGATGTCACTCGAGCTGCAGCCACCTGCGGTCTCGACATCCTGACGCAGGCATCGTGGGAGACGTTTATCAATGCCGACAACCGGCGGCCGGAGTTCGAACGCGGGGCCGGCGACTTTTGCGTGCGCGCCGTCCGCCTCGAGGGGCTGGCCGGCACCCTCAGTTGGCCGACCCAGCCCGGGAAGGTCTTTGCCGACGAGCTGCGGGGCAGGATCCGGGTCATCGCCGCCCTCGACCAAACACCGATCCTGCTCGACTCGGAGGCCTGGCCTCAAGGCGAGACCGCTCATAAAGCGCTGGAGACCCTCTGTTTGGCCGCGGGTTGCACCCCGGAGGACGGGTTGGTGGTTGTCTGGGGCCCCGAACAGGACACCCTCACCGCCACTGAAGAGGTGCGGTTGCGGTACCTGGACGCGATGGATGGCATCCCCAACGAAACCCGGCAGCCGTTCGATGATGGCACCACCGACTTCGAACGCATCCTCCCCGGCCCGGACCGGATGTACCCCGACACCGACAGCCCGCCACAACGCATCACTCGCGAACGGGTCGAGGGTCTGGGCGCCGCCCTGCCCGAACGGCCGTGGGTCCGCGAAGAGCGGTACGCCGCCGTCGGGGTTCCGCGCGACGTGATCCACTACCTCATCCGCCGCGGCGGCGCCCGGTTGGTGGACCTGATCGTGGCCGAGTGCGACGCCGATCTGCGCCGCGTGTGTTTTTTCGTTGGCGAACGGCTGAAGGGGCTGCGGCGCGAAGGACTGGCCGTTGACGACATCGCGGACTCTGCCTGGTGCGATCTTTTCGCGCTGTGCGGCGTCCGTCCGGTGCTCTGGGAGGCTTGGCGCGACCTCGTCGAGTGGCTCGTCACACACCCGGACGGCGACATCTTTGTGGATGCGGCGACAGCGGGCCTCGGCATCGAACCCAAGGACTGGCGAGACTCGGTGGCGGAGGTGGTGGCTTCATCGGCCTCGGACCACTGCGAAGGGAACGACGGCCGTGTCCGGTGCCTCATGGGCGTGGCGATGGATCAACTCAGGGGGCGGGTGCCGGCCGCCCGCGTCACCGCCGAACTGAGGATGCTCACGACCGCCGCCGACCCCGCGACCGTCGGCTGAGAGGAACAGACATGGCTGAACATGAAGATCCGCTCAAGGGCTACCGCGGGGCCGCCCGCGAAAAGCTGCAGAGCTGCGGCATCAGGGTGTGGTCGGACGTCCGGCTCATCAACGCCGCCGGGAGCGTCTTCGAGGGCGTCATCCTACCGAGGTCAGGGAACTTCGACGATCTGCACGTCGTCCTCAAGCTGAAGAACGGCTACAACGTGGGCATCCACATCGACAGGATCACCTCAATCGAAGAACTCGGCTACAAGGAGGCCGTCTACAAGATCCCGGAAAAGGCCTTCCCCATCTCCCCGGATCTCCCCGCCGTGACCCTGCTCGGCACCGGCGGGACCATCGCGTCACGGCTCGACTACCGGACCGGCGCGGTCATTCCGGCCTTCACCCCGGGCGAACTCTACGGCGCGGTCCCGGAGCTGGCCGATATCTGCAACCTCACCACCAAAAAGATCTTCGGGGTCTTTTCGGAAAACATGGGGTGGCCGGAGTACGTGGCCCTGGCCGAGAACATCGGCCGCGAGATCGCTGCAGGCGCCGACGGCATCGTGATCGGCCACGGCACCGACACCATGGGCCACACCGCGGCGGTGCTCAGCTTCATGGTCCAGGACTCACCGGTGCCGATCGTGATCGTCGGCAGCCAGCGCTCGTCCGACCGCCCATCCTCCGACGCCGCCCTCAACCTCATCCACGCCGTCCGCGCGGCGGCGCTCGGCGATATCGCCGAGGTGCAGATCTGCATGTTCGGCCCGACCTCGGATCGCTACGGTCTGCTCCACCGGGGGACCCGCTGCCGCAAAATGCACTCCTCCTACCGCAGCACCTTCCGCACCATCGGCGACATCCCGTTGTCCATCGTCAGCCGCGACAGCTTCACCGCGCTCACCCCCGACTACCGACGCCGGGACCCGAGCCGCGAGGTCCGCATCGACACCGCCTACGACGACCGCGTCACCATCCTCTACTACTACCCCGGAATGAAAGCCGACCTGGTCGACGCCCTGGTCGAAAAGGGCTACCGCGGCATCGTCATCGCCGGCACCGGTCTCGGCCACGTCAACAGTCCCCTTTATCCCGCCCTCGAGCGGGCCGTCGCCGCCGGCGTCCACGTCGTGATGACCGTCCAGACCCTGTGGGGCTTTGCCCAGATGTACGTCTACGAGACCGGGCGCGACCTCCTCGACATCGGGGTCGTCCCTCTCGACAATATGCTGCCCGAGACCGCGCTCATGAAGCTCGGCTGGGTGCTCGGCCACGCCGACGACCACGCCCACGTGACGAAGCTGATGCGCTCACCGGTCAACCACGAGATCACCGAGCGCGAGCCTCACAACGGGTATCTGATCCTCCAGGGAGGTCTGCCCGAGGTCGACGAGTACACCTCCAGTCACTGGAAGTAGTCCCCACAAAATGGTGTCCTGAAAGGCGACTATCTCGAATCGATAGGGAAGCTCTACCTGCAGGCTGTCGAGGCAAGGGTGGGATGCAACCAATCCCTCGGAACCCGCGACCCGACATAGTTCGATGTGCAGCCGAGACGGCCGGACCACAAAACCCATCTCGAAACATTGTGGTGCAGGCGTCCCGCCTGCACATGCCGCCTTCGTTGAGCTGGATTCGGGCTACTCGGCCGGTCGAAAGTCCTGCGGCCGCAACATTGGCATGCCGCGGGTCCCGGCCACCACTCCTTCGCGCACCAGGGCGAGGTTGGACGGTTTGTAGAGCGGAAGATACACGTGCTGCTCCACGACCTTCGAGACCGCCGCCTGCAGCTTCTCGAGCCGGACCGCCGACACCAGTTCGATCACCGCGCTCTCGATGAGCGCGTCGATTTCCGGATCAGAGAGGTCGGCGCAGTTAAAGGTCCCGAAGCCCCTGACCGGGTCGCGGCTGCGGACAAAGGTATCGAGAAACTTCGAGGCATCGGCGACCCGATAGGTCCAATTGAAGAGGAAGAGATCGGACGAGGCCGCCTCGACGCGGCGGCAGAAGGTCTCGTACGGCAGGGCCTCCCCCACCACCTCGATGCCTATCTCCGTGAGATCGATCAGAATACGTTCGGCGATCAGGGCGTCGCGGTCCGGGAAGACCAATTTCAACGGCGCCCCGGACTGGCCGCCGGCCGCCGCCAACATTTGTCGTGCGAGTGCCAGATCCACGGTCTCATGGTGATGGTCCGGGCTGTAGCCGAAAACTTCCGGGGGAACCAGGGAAAAGGCGGGTTTGGCAGCGCCTTCCGGAAAAATCGATGCCACCAGGTGCGGGCGGTCGATGGCGAGGCTGACTGCCTCTCGCATCCGGACATCGGCCAACTGGGGGACCGATGTGTTGAGACCGAGATAGGTGGTGGCCACGGCTGGGCTCGCGATCACCCGCCAGTGTTCGATTGGACCGCGGTCCTTCACATAGCTGAAGGAAACAGATGCCACCACATCCAGCTTTCCGAGGTGCAGCAGGTTCGCGACGTCCTCCTGAAAGGGCACGAACTGAATGTGGACCTCCGGGTATTCGGCGGGTTCGGCCCAATAACCCTCCCACCGCCGCAAGACGATCGGCCCCTGGATCGAGCCGACCTGCCACTCATACGGCCCCGTCCCCACCGGCACCAGGGGGTCGAAATCGAGAGGCACCACCGGCACCGATTCCAACCGGGTCAGGAGCAACGGCGCAGGGTCCTCAGTGGTGATCTCGATGATCCGGTCGTCGCCCGGCAACTCGCGCACGTTCGAGATCTCATCGAGCTGATGACCGGACGCCGTGCTCGAACGGGCGCGGTTGATGGATGCAACGGCGTCTTCGGGCGTCAGCGGCCTGCCGTCGTGAAAATAGACACCCTCGCGGATGTGGAGGTGCCAGGAGTGGTTGTCCGGGGTCGTCCAGCGATCGGCGAGACCCGCCCGCACCGGCAGCCCGGGTTCGAGGACCACCAGGCTCTCATACACTGCGGACAGGACGGTCCGGGTCATGGTGTCGGAATGCGCCTGGGGGTCCATCGTCACGAGCTCGTGCGGGTAAGCCATGCGAAGGGGCTCGACGTCGGGCTCGGCGGCACATCCAAAGGTAAAAACCACCACCACGACAAGCAAGCACAGGTAACGCATCAGAGTCCCAGCCTACCCGGCCTGCAGACCGGTGAGCTCGGTGGAGAGTCGCCACAACCTGGTCGCGGCCTCGGGGTCACGGGCGGCGCTGGACGGTTCGTCCAGACGCCTCTTGACGTAGTAGCCGCCGCTCGCGCCCTCGACCGCGGGCGAGGTGGCGAGCCAGACGGCCGTGTCGGCCCCCTGCTCCGGCGTCAGAAGGACGACTCCTGCCAACTTGAACCACAGACGGACGAACCAGGGGCCGCTTCGACCAAATCCCGTCCGCACCACTCCGGGGTGGAGGCAGGTGGTGGTGACACCGGAACCATCGAGACGACGGGCGAGCTCGCTTGTGAAAAGGATGTTGGCGAGCTTTGAGGCGCCATAGGCCCGCCACGCGGAGTAGCCACCGGTTGCCGACACGTCATCAAAGTCGATCACATTGCCCCGGTGCGCATCCGAAGCCACGGTCACCACCCGCGCCGGCGCGCTCGCCTCGAGCCGTTCGAGCAGCAGATTCGTCAAGAGGAACGGCGCCAGGTGGTTGACGGCAAAGGTGGTTTCGAGGCCGTCCTCAGTGAGACGGTAGTCGCCCAGCGTCAGACCCGCGTTGTTGACGAGCACATCGATCGTGTCGCACTGCTCGAGCAGCGTCGACGCCAACTCGCGAATCTGCCGCTGCGATGAGAGATCACAGGTGAGCAGTTCGACACGGTCGTTGCCCGAGCGTTCCACCACCTCGGAGCGGGCCGTCTCGCCGCGGTCGGCATCCCTCGCCACCATCACCACCCGGGCGCCCTGTGCAGCGAGCCCGAACGCGATTTCCTTGCCGATCCCGGAGTTGGCCCCGGTGACGACGCAGGTTGTGCCATGCATGAGATTCTCGTCTTTCCTCATATGGGCGAGCATCATACACGGATGAATTCGAAATTCGGAATTAGGAATTAGGAATTCGGATTTTCGCCCATCCTGGATGCTGGATCCTGGATGCTAGATGCTGGATCACTCTTGTCCAAGACAGCTTCTCAGAAAGGAAAGCCGCGGAGCGGCGATAGATCGTAGCCTGGGGCGTGAGCCCCAGGAACAGTGGTGGAAAAAATACCAAGCCCCGTAGGGGCGACA